>Ga0209228_1000011_pt1 | contig 73167 bp, 64 predicted proteins | sample METZYME_3_150m_FD_187547 | JGI IMG/M metagenome (GOLD analysis project Ga0209228, IMG submission 187547) | Marine microbial communities from oxygen minimum zone in mesopelagic equatorial Pacific - METZYME_3_150m (SPAdes) (version 2) | ecosystem: Environmental > Aquatic > Marine > Oceanic...
CATGTATTCCTTTTCCCAAAGGTGATCCGCTTTTTCTCGAAGTAGCTTTGTGTAACTCATTTGAATATCCGATTATCCTTTAGCCACAATACTGATGTCTGTTCCGCCTTTCATCCCTCTGAATAGCTTCTCGTCACCGCTGATATGACCAAATACATTCACTGCACTAGCAGCTCGTGGTTGATCATCGGTACTTGCAGGAGTCCGTCCAAAGAATATACAAAAAGCATTGCCTGGAGGCCAAAATGCAAGATCTCCTGATGACACTAAATCTGAAGCCCCTGAATGCTCAGTAGTACTGACAGGAATGGCAAAGTATATTTCATCTCCCCATATGTTTGCGGTACCTTGTAATGGTAAGGAATTCCAGATTTGTTCCGCCATGTCTGATTCATTCAAGGTCCCATCAAGCGAAAGATTACCGGCATTTATCGTTATAGATCGTTCGTTCATGAAACCTCCTATTCACTGCTGGTAGAAAAAAGTTGACATACTCCGGCTTCACCATACCATATGGTTCCACCTAAATTTTCAACTTTAGGACGGAGTGATGCATATGACAGAAAAATATATTCTTGCAATCGATCAAGGGACCACTGGTACGACAGTAGCCTTGGTGAATTCTCGTGGAGGATTATATGCAACCAGCTATAAAGAGATAACCCAATTTTACCCAAATCCGGGATGGGTAGAACATGACCCCCAAGAAATAATAGAAAGTGTGTTTTTCTGCATACGTGAGGTTATGAAGGTGGCTGAAGTATCCTTGAATAGCATAATTTCCATTGGTATTACAAACCAAAGAGAAACTACTTTGATATGGGATAGAAAAACGGGCACACCAATACACAAAGCGATTGTATGGCAATGTAGAAGAACAAGCGAAATATGCCAGAAACTGATTGGTACTTATGAGGCTGAAACGATAACCAAGGCAACAGGATTATCAATAGATCCATATTTTTCGGCAACCAAAATAAAATGGATATTAGACTCTGTGCCAGGGGCATATACCAAGGCAAAAGACGGAGACTTAGCTTTTGGGACTATTGATACATGGATAATCTGGAATATGACGAGGGGTAAAAGTCATGTAACCGATGTGACAAATGCGTCGCGCACAATGCTCTTTGATTTAGAAACCCTTGGTTGGTCAAAACAAATTTTGGATATTTTTGATATACCTATCGAATTATTACCTGAAATCTGCGATTCAGACGGCCAATTCGGATTATGTGAGACCGATATATTCAGGGAATTCAACTTACCTATTTCAGGGGTCCTCGGTGACCAGCATGCCTCTATGTTCGGCCAGGCTTGTTTTTCCGTTGGTTCAACCAAATGTACTTATGGTACAGGGGCCTTTTTATTGATGAATACCGGCAAAGACATCAAAATTTCTGATAGAGGTTTGCTGTCTACATTGGCTTGGAAGGTTAAAGGTGAAGTTGAGTATGCCTTGGAGGGTAGTGTTTTTTCAGCTGGAGCGACCGTTCAATGGTTGAGGGATGAATTGGAACTCATTGAATCTTCTGCAGAAGTAGAGGTGCTTGCTCATTCTGTCCAAGGTAACGGAGGTATATATTTAGTTCCTGCATTTACCGGTTTGGGAGCTCCCCATTGGGATATGAATGCTAGAGGCACTATCGTTGGTATGACGAGAGGGACAAATAAAGCACATATAGCTCGAGCAGCCCTAGAAGCTATTAGCTACCAATGCGAAGAAGTTTTGAAAATAATGCAACAGGATTCTGATTATGAAATATCTGAACTTAAAGTGGATGGTGGAGCCACCGGGAACGAACTCCTAATGCAGATGCAAGCGGATATTAGTAACCTTCGGGTGAATAGGTCAAGCGTTCAAGAGACTACCGTGCTTGGGGCAGCATTTGTGGCTGGTATAGGGTCGGGATTCTGGAACTCCAAGTCGGAAATATCTTCAATATGGGATTCACAGAGAGTATATACTCCTCTCATGACTAATGAGGAAAGAAGCGAGAAATTAACTTTCTGGGCTAAGGCGGTGGAAAGGTCAAAAGAATGGATTTCTTAATTACTGGAGAAAAATATGCCTTCAATTATGCCTGATGATTTAGAAAAAATTGCTGTAGGTTTACTTATGGGAGCAGGAGTCTCAGAAGATGAAGCCAAAGTGGTATCACGATTGTCTATTGCTGCGAACTTGGCGGGACATGATTCACACGGAATAATTCAGATACCCAGTTATATTGACAGGGTCAATAGAGGCCACATAGTCCCAGGGGCCGAATATGAGGTGGTGAAAGATACGCCTACTACGACGGTAGTCGATGGGCATTGGGGATTTGGGTATGTTGTTACCGAACGGTTGATGAAGCAAACTATCGAGAAGGCCAAATCTCAGAATATAGCGGCTGCTACTGTGTATCGACAAAGTCATATTGGCCGTCTTGCAGCCTATCCTCTGATAGCGGCTCAAGCCGGCATGATTGGCATGATTACGGCTGACTCTGGCCGTTCGTCAAAAGCGGTAGTTCCCTTTGGTGGCCGAGAGAAACGGTTAGGCACGAATCCGATTTCTATCGCTATGCCAAGTAATTTGGAAGGACCCTTTTTTTTGGATATGGCCACTAGCGCGGTGGCTGCTGGGAAAATAAATTTAGCTCAAGCTAGAGGAGATTCTATTCCAACCGGCTGGCTTGTAAAGGAAGATGGGAGGGATACTACGGACCCAAACGAGTTGAAGAACGGAGGGGCTATATTGCCATTAGGAGGAGATCAGGGTCACAAGGGTTATGGCTTGTCGTCAATTGTAGAAATTTTTTCAGGAATATTAACTGGGTTGGGATTCGGACATGACCCTTCCGGTAGACATAATGACGGTTGCTTCATATCAGTTTTCAATGTGTCAGCTTTTAGGGATTTGAAAGATTTTAAAGAAGAGGTTACTGAATTTGCTTCCTACCTAAAAAGTTCAGAGACGGCACCAGGGTTCAAAGAAATTTTGTATCCAGGTGAAATAGAGCATAGAAACGAAACCAGACAAAAAAAAGAAGGCATTTTTGTGGAAGAGTCTACGTGGGAAAATCTGAAGTCCTTGGCAGATAGTTATAACATAACATCTGGGTTGCCATTTTAGCCCACGGTATTTACTAAATAGCTCCTGATATAACGTCTCCCATAACCGTTGTGCTTATATGATTTTCTCCATCACTAGAAATGTCGGCGGTTCTATAGCCTTCTGAAAGGGCGACATCAATAGATTTCTCAATTGAATCTGCTTCTTCGTGCATTCCGAATGATAGTCTAAGCATCATTGCCGTACTGAGTATTGAGCCGATCGGATTGGCAATTCCTTTTCCGGCTATGTCAGGTGCTGTGCCGTGTATTGGTTCATATAGGCTGACCTTGCTACTTGTACCAGAAATGCCTGGAAGACTAGACAGACTGGCTGAAGGTAGCATCCCCATAGAACCAGATAAAACCGATGCCTCATCACTCAAAATGTCCCCAAAGGTGTTTTCTGAAACAATAACGTCAAAGTCCGAGGGGTTCCTGATTAATTGCATTGCAGCGTTATCGACCAAAATGTGGTCCAACTCGACCTCTGGGTACCCCTTTCCTACTTCCACAGCTATCTCTCTCCAAAGTCTTGAAGATTCAAGAACGTTTTGTTTATCTACAGAGGTTAGCTTTTTGCGGCGCTGCATAGCCAATTCAAATCCCACTTTTAAAATTCTTACTATTTCGGCCTCGGTATACTTAAGGGTATCTACTCCCCTTCTTCCTCTCGACGTGCTCCATCTCTTTTTAGGTTTCCCAAAATATAATCCACCAGTTAATTCTCTCAGGACCATCATATCCACATCTTCCAAAATCTCAGGTTTCAGGGGGCTTGAATTTATCAAGGAGGGATAAACTTTAACTGGTCTTAAATTAGCAAATAAACCTAAGGATTTACGTATAGCCAATATCCCATCTTCTGGTCGTACATCTGAATTTGGGTCATCCCATTTGGGGCCGCCCACGGCACCGAATAAAATTGCATCTGCATCATTGCAAGTGTCCATTGTTTCCTGAGGCAGTGGTGTCCCGTAATCATCAATAGCATTTCCCCCTACCCGCCCGGATTTAATTTGGAAGTCATGGCCAAACCGATTGCCGATTGCTTCTAAAACTTTTATCGATTCAGTAATTACTTCAGGTCCAACCCCATCTCCGGGTAATACTGCTACAGATTTTTTCATGGTTTGCTCCACTTTTTTAGGTTTTGCATTAACTGGCTACAATGTTTAGTAATTTTCCTGGAACATAGATTGTCTTTCGTATCTCTAATCCTGCTATATGTTTCTCGATACTTTCATTTTTCAAAGCAATTTGATTTGCATCTGATTCAGTTATGTTTGCAGCAGTAGATATTTTCGCTCTAACTTTTCCATTGATTTGTATTACCAACGTGATTTCCTCGTCTTGGGCGAGAGATTCATCATATACCGGCCATGGTTGACTATGGATGCTGAAGTCCATACCTGAGATTTCCCACAATTCCTCGGATAAATGAGGGACAATCGGTGCCATCATTAAGTAAAGCGCACGAGTAAGACGCAGCCACTCATCATAGCGAATCTTCTCAGGTATATGGCTTTCAGCCAGGGAATTTGTAAATTCCATGAGAGCGGATATTGCAGTATTGTATTTAAATCTTTCTATATCCTCCCCCACCCTCATAATAGTTTTATGTAAAAGCCTGTTTAGTTCTCTTCCTGCGGCAGGATCTGAATTTTGTGCAAAAATGCCGGGGTCTAAATTGGATATATCCCAAACTTTATTGAGCCAACGGGCAGCTCCATTTATCCCTGAATCATTCCATTCCCCACCTTGCTCCCAGGGTCCGATGAACATTAAATAAGTTCTAACAGTATCCGCCCCAACTACAGAAACATAATCATCCGGGGCGATCACATTCCCACGAGACTTGCTCATTTTGGCCCCTTTGTAAATTATTGTTCCCTGGTTGAATAATCTTTTGAAGGGTTCATCGTATTTGATTAAGCCAAGGTCGCGTGCAGCCTTGACGAAGAACCTTGAATATAGCAAGTGCATTACTGCATGTTCAACTCCACCGGTGTATTGATCAACCGGGTTCCAGAGTTGAGCCGATTCTTCATCAAATGCGGCGTCCGAATGCTTAGGGCTGACGTATCTTAAAAAATACCATGATGAGTCCACAAAGGTGTCCATTGTGTCCGTTTCTCTTTTGCCAGGTTTACCACAATCAGGACACTCAGCATTAACGAATTCCGTATGTAGAGCCAAGGGTGACTCACCTGTTGGTAGAAATTCAGCATCTTCCGGGAGTAACACAGGAAGATCCTGTTCTTTGACAGGGACAACACCACAATCACTACAGTAAATTATGGGTATTGGTGTGCCCCAATATCTTTGTCTTGAAATGAGCCAGTCTCTCATCCTATAGTTAACAGTTTTAGTACCGAGGTTACTGCTCTCAATATGATCTGCTATCCTCAGCCGGCCTTCGTTACTGTCCAAACCGTTAAATTCTAGTGAATTTACTTGAGTCCCTGCCGCTACGTAGGCCTCATCTAATTCTTTGCCATCCCATTCGGGAGGGGCGACAACCACTTTAATTGGTAGGTCGTATTTTTTTGCAAATTTAAAATCTCTCGTATCGTGCGCGGGGACTCCCATTACAATACCGGTCCCATATGTGTTTAGGACATAGTCGCCGATTAGTATCGGTATCTGGTCTAGGGTAAGAGGATTGACGCAGTAGGTTCCCAAAAATACTCCTGTCTTTTCCCTATCAATTGCTAGTCGTTCTACTTCCGTGGCTTTCCTCGCATTATTTATGTAGGTCTTTACAGAATCCTCTTGCTCCGGGGCAGTTAAGGCCCCTACCAATGGGTGTTCTGGTGCCAATACCACAAAGGTAACTCCGTAAACAGTATCAATTCGGGTAGTGAAAGTGACTAATGTTTTTGAGTCCAGACCGTATTCCGAGATATCAAAACCGAATTCCACACCTTCACTTTTTCCAATCCAATTTGTTTGCATTGTATTTATGCGGTCTGGCCAGTCCATTTTCGATTGATCCAATAATTCCTCAGCGTATGCGGTGATACGGAAGAACCACTGGTTCATATCTCTATGAGTTACGGTAGTGTCACACCTCTCACATTCCCCATCTATTACCTGCTCATTTGCTAAAACGGTTACGCATGAGGGACACCAGTTGACAGGGGCAAAATCACGATAAGCTAATCCACTTTGATAGAACTGCAGGAAAAACCATTGGTTCCATTTGTAATATTCCGGTATGCATGTAACTACCTCCCTCTCCCAGTCATACATCGGCCCCATAGATGCCAGTTGCTGGCGCATTCTTTCAATGTTGTCCATTGTCCAAGAATGCGGATGTATACCTCGTTGTATAGCTGCGTTTTCTGCATTCAGACCAAATGCGTCGAACCCCATTGGATGGAGAACGTTGTAACCTTGCATATTTCTAAATCTTGCGTGTATGTCTGCACCAGTCATTGCATACCAATGACCGACATGTAGGTCGCCAGATGGGTATGGGTACATTGTTAACTCGTACCACTTAGGTCTAGGATCGGTGTCGTCGACTTTATAAATTTGGGAATCACGCCATCGATTTTGCCACTTAGTCTCTATACTTTCGTGGGGGAAACGGGTATCTATTGTTTTGATTGGCATTTAATAATCTCTTCTTGATTTTTCAACTATTTGCCCAGGGCAGATACTATGGCATCTCCAACAGAAGATGTTGTCGAAGATCCATACAAATCTGGGGTTAAAATTTCCCCCTCTGAAAGGACTGATAACACCGCCTTTTCTATATCGGTCGCAGCATCTTCATGACCTAGATGTCTGAGAAGCATAGCCCCAGTAAGGATTTGGGCCATCGGGTTAGCAATGCCTTTGCCCATGATATCTGGCGCACTGCCATGTACCGGTTCGAACATTGAGGGGTATCTTCCTTCTGGATCTAAATTAGCACTTGATGCTAGTCCCATACTTCCAGTAATTATTGCGGCAATGTCAGTCAATATGTCGCCGAAAAGATTGCTGGCAACAACCACATCAAAAAATTCCGGCTTTCTAATGAAATCCATCGCTGCAGCGTCCACCAATAAGGAATCTGTAGATATATCCGTATATTCGGCAGATATTCTCTCAAAGGCTCTGTCCCATACCAACATTCCATATCCTTGTGCATTAGATTTGGTGATAGAGGTTAGGTGTTTCTTTTTATTTCTTCTGCGAGCCAATTCAAAAGAATATCGGATTACCCTCTCACAACCTTTTCTTGTAAAAACCCCGGTTTGAATACCGACTTCTTCAGGAAAATCCATATACTGGAATCCTCCGACATTGGCATATTCCCCTTCTGTATTTTCCCGGATAACTACCATATCTATATCGAACGGCTTTTTTCCTGACAATGGGGATTCGATACCGTCAAATAGAACACTGGGTCGTTCACACACATATTGGTCAAATTTTCTTCGGATAGGTAGCAACAACCCGTTTAAGGTTATATGGTCTTGAATATCGGGGTGACCGACAGCCCCCAAAAAGATTGCGTCGTAATTAGACAAAATGTCGAGACCGTCTGAAGGCATCATGGCCCCAGTGTCAATATAAAATTTAGAACTCCAAGGGTATTCATTGAAGGAAAGTTCAAAATCATAGTTTTCTGAAACCGCGTCTAAAACCTTTATTCCTTCCTCTACTACTTCAATGCCTATTCCATCTCCCCGGATCACAGCGATATTATTTTGAACCATTTTATTTAATTACACCTCGCCACTAATGATTTTTGGAGCCGTAAAATAATACCTGAAATGATCAGTTTTTTTATACACAGTAAAGATTCATACAGTTTGGGTAATGGCATCTACCCCTAATGTTAGTACATCTAGAGGAGGGTTTATTGAGGGGTCCAGGTGTGTTTTTTCAAGTTGATGAGCTTTGAGGGCTGTCTTGAGTACTTCATATGAAAAGAAAGACCAACCTGGTAATAAGTCCATTATTCCCTCTGCGGGGTAGCAATAATAAATCATGTCTATATGTTGATGATGCCCATCATCTGGATCATCAATATTTTCGACTAGTATATGTCTTGGAGCTTCAATAATTTCAGGGTAATCGAAAGTCAAAGTTGGTGTATTGGAATTTTTAGAAATTTTTGATACCAATCCTGTTTCTTCAAAAATTTCCCGTAATACCGTTTGGACCGGATCTTCATTCGGCTCCACATGCCCTCCCGGTGGCAGCCATAAATTTATTTTTTTATGCCAGTGTAGTAGGACACTCTGGTCCCATACTACATATCCAGTAGCAGTGTAGTGACGCATAAAAGACAATGAATTAGCTCCTTAAGGTCAATCCCTTTGTTTTTGAGGCCAAAATTGCTTGTGATGAAAGGCATACAGCTTCCAACATTGACTTTAACACGTATCTTGCATATATTCTTGCCCAATGAAATAGACGTATATAGGGGAGCCACAAATGGCTGAGAGGGTATTGAAATGCCGACCCAAGACCTGAACTGGGTAATGCCAGCGGAGGGAGTTATGGATCAAATCTCCGATCACCCTCCAGGGGTGATTTTTTTTGTCTGGTTAATATAGATGGCCAATATTTTGTATGGCCAAGGAGATATGAAATGGAAGATCCTTTAGTTATAGCAGGTAAGGAATTTAGCTCTAGATTGATGGTTGGGACTGGGCGTCACCGAACTATGCAGGAAATGATAGATTCAGTAAGAGCTTCTGGTACACAGATAATAACCGTGGCCATAGGTAGGCTCAATTTGGAAGACATTAATGAAAAAACCATTTTGGATTATTTCGACTGGGATAACTACACAATATTACCAAATACTGCCGGTAGTAAAACTTCAGAGGAAGCCGTATTGACAGCTCGCTTAGCCCGAGAAGTGACAGGTTCTTCCTGGATCAAGCTTGAAGTTATTCCTGACATAAGTCATTTGTTACCAGACCCAATTGGAACTTACGATGCTGCTAGAGAACTGGTGGAAGATGGGTTTGATGTTCTGCCTTATATTCATGCAGATCCGGTGCTGGCCCACAGATTAGCTGAACTTGGCTGCGCAACGGTAATGCCGTTGGGATCAACTATAGGCTCAGGTCAAGGTATATTGACTATGGAAGAAATTGAAATGATTATTAGCGACGTAGAGGTACCTGTGGTAGTAGACGCGGGTTTGGCCGTCCCTTCTGATGCATCAAAGGCCTTAGAGGCAGGAGCGGACGCAGTTTTAGTTAATACCGCCATTGCTCAAGCTAATGATCCTGTGGCAATGGGAGAATCTTTCAAATTAGGAGTTGCTGCTGGCCGCAAGGCCTTTCTGGCAGGCCGAATTGATAAAAGGAAATCAGCAATATCAAGCAGCCCTGGTGCTGGAGTCAATTCTGGCTGAAATTTGATGATCGATATCCAGAAAAGTCCATTGCTATGCCTTGTAACTGATAGAAATCGCACATCTTCCAGAGGTTTAGAATTTGTAGTTGGTCAGGCAATGGAAGGTGGGGCGAACATGATTCAATTTCGGGATAGAGATATGGAAAATGCGGATAGGTTGCATGCTGCTACCAAATTGAGGGAAATAACTGAGGATAAAGCCCTTTTTATTGTAAATGGAGATGTTGATTTGGCAAAGAAAGTTGGCGCTGATGGGATCCATTTTCCTGAAAAACATATTTTTGATGCCGATACTCAAAAATTGAAAGAGAATTTCATACTCGGCCAATCAGTGCATAGTTTAGAAATGGCTACAAAAGCCGAACTATTAGGTATAGATTATTTGATTGTTGGCACTTTATTTCCGTCTAAATCGCATCCTCACGGGCAAGTTAGTGGGACTAAAATCATAGAAGATATAAGTGGGAAATTATCGGTTCCACTAATAGGCATTGGTGGGATATCGAGTCAAAATTGTCGAAAGGTGATTGATTCTGGGGCTTCGGGTGTTGCAGTTATTGGAGCTATTTCTGAGGCTGATGACCCTAGATTGGAATCTCAGATAATTTTAGAAAATATAAGTGTGAGTTAAAGTTTGACCTAATGAATATTAACCTAAATGGCAAAAACCACGAAATTAATTCTGGGACATCTCTGATAAGACTGATTGATGACTTAGGACTTACTGGAAGGAAAGCAATTGCAATAGCTCTGAATGGCGAGGTTCTTGCTCGGGATAGTTATAAAGAAACCATTTTGAATGAGGGGGATTCTCTGGAAGTTGTGAAGGCTATAGGTGGGGGTTAGTTAGGGGGAATCCTGTTTATTGTTTAAGTGCCTTAATTACGATTGCAAAAGGCACCAAATTTATCCTATCCCTAAACTCAGTCCAATAGTCACCTTTATATGGGCTGAGGTGTTCATTATCAAATCCTAGCGGTTTTGGTTCCAGGAGAACCTCCACTTTAAATCCGCTATCGGTAACGTTGGTAAACAGCTCTTCCACTGTTCTGAAATAAGTTACGCCGGAATACCTTTGACCATCCTCCTTCCATATCTCGACAGGAGGATTAAAGTAATCGGTGACGTTTAATGTATTTGTGTCAGCATCCCATTCGAAAGCGCCCAGAGGATGCGCTGTGCTCAATATTAATTGTCCACCTTCCTTGAGAACCCTGTTGCATTCACTCAAAAAAACATCAAGGTATTCTATAAATTCTAGGGCAAAAATTGAAATCACACTGTCAAACGTATTATCCTGGAAATAACTTAGATTTTGAATATCGGCTTGAAGAAAATCTATTGTTGCCTTTTGTTTTACGGATTCAGAGACTCCAAACGCTAATTGACTGGATGAAAAATCCACGGCAGTTACTTTTGCTCCCAATTTTGCTAAAGCTATCGCGTTTTGTGAACCACCACTACCTAGCTCCACAAAATGTTTACCAGTCACATCCCCTAACAAATTCAAGGAATTTTCCCCATATGATAAGGGGGCATAATGCACCTCATCCACTGATATATCGCTTTCAAATTGGTAATTGGCAGACATTAAATTCCAGCCGTGTTGAACACCGACGATATGCTTTGGAGTTTCCAACTATTTAACACCTCTCATTGTGCATTTAATGAATAATAGCTGAATTGGTACACTATTGGCGCAAACTAATCTTACGGAGGGGTTCAAATGGACAATCAGACATCTTTTAGTATTGGCGACGTTATAGATCCAAAGGATTCCACCTGGGCTTTCGATACTCATTCAGATGGTCCTTCTGGAACTTTACCGTTTACAGAAGATATTCTTGTTAATGAATCAAGCGGGTTTCATTTTGGTATGAGCCAAAATGCTGGGATGGGCTGGAATCCGGCCGAACTGTTGAGAAAACATTTTTTAATTTTGTCGACTTCAGGTGGATTAAGAGATCAAGATGGCTCACCAATTGCCCTTGGCCTTCACACCGGCCACTTCGAATTAGCCTTGCAGGTTGAAGCTGCTGCTCGGGAATTTAAACTCGCCAAGACAATCCCATTTTCCCTCATGTGCTCGGATCCATGTGACGGACGCACGCAGGGTACTACCGGGATGATGGATTCACTTCCATACAGGAATGACGCGGCACAGGTTTTTAGGAGGCAGGCACGATCCTTGCCGACGGCAAAAGGTATTTTAGGGATTGCATCCTGCGACAAAGGGCTTCCAGCAATGATGATGGCGTTGGCGGGACTTAGGGATTTGCCAGTGGTTGTGGTTCCGGGGGGTTCAACCTTGGCTGTCCGTGAAGGAGAAGACACTGGAATGATTCAGTCCATTGGGGCAAGGTTTGCTCAAGGGGAAGTGACATTGGACTATGCTCAGGACGTTGGCTGTAAGGCTTGCGCTTCACCTGGAGGGGGATGCCACTTTCTTGGTACAGCAGGAACATCACAAGTTATAGCTGAATCATTGGGACTAGCTATTACCCACAGTGCTTTATGCCCGTCGGGTACAACTGCTTGGAAAAATGTGGCCCAACGTAGCGCAAGAGCATTGCTGCTCATGGAATCCGAAAACACATTGTCCTCTGACATTATCACTGACGCCGCCCTTAGGAATGCCATGGTTGTACATGCTGCTTGTGGAGGGTCTACTAACCTTTTGTTGCATCTTCCCGCAATAGCTCATGCTGCGGGTAGGACTAGGATGACTGTAGATGATTGGAACATGGTAAATAAAAATACTCCTAGAATAGTCGATGTCCTTCCAAATGGACCAGTAGGGTTTCCAACTTCGGAACTTTATACTGCAGGTGGAGTTCCAGAGGTGATGCTGCATCTTCGTGCCATGGGTCTATTGGACACTAATGTGAAAACAGTAACGGGCCAAAATTTAGGAGAAAATCTAGATTGGTGGGAAGATTCTGAGAGGAGACATGATGTTCGGAAAAGGTTGTCAGAAATCAATTCCGTAAATCCAGATCATGTAATCATGACCCCTGAGGACGCAAAGAAAAGAGGCTTAACAAGTACCGTTACTTTTCCAATGGGTAACATCGCCCCCCAGGGCTCAGTAATTAAAAGTACGGCGATAGATCCATCGGTGGTGGATAAAGACGGGATATACCGAAATACTGGACCAGCCAGGGTTTTCTCTTCGGAAAATGAGGCCATACGGGCAATCAAAAGCACTGATGATAAATCGAAAATCAAGGCTGGAGATATTATGGTGGTGAAATGTGCAGGACCTCAAGGGACGGGAATGGAAGAGCTTTATCAAATAACCGCTGCATTAAAACATCTTTCCTATGGTAAACACGTCGCCTTGATAACTGATGCCAGATTTTCCGGGGTGTCTACCGGTGCCTGCATAGGGCACGTGGGGCCTGAAGCTTTGGCAGACGGCCCGATTGCCAAATTAAAAGATGGTGATCAAATCGAGATTATTATTGATCGAATTAACCTGTTTGGGAGTATAAATCTTGTCGGTGAATTAGACGAATATTTAGGGTCGGACTGGGGCGATAAAGAGCTTTCTAAAAGACCTATTCCACAGGATTTGTCACCGCATCCTAAATTACCGGAAGATTCAAGACTTTGGGCTGCTTTGCAATCAGCTTCTGGAGGTACCTGGGGGGGATGTGTTTTTGACGTGGACGATATTGTGAAAACTTTGGAAGCAGGTCAAGCTGCCTTAGAAAACAAATAATTTTTATCGGGGGCGATCCGGGTCCGATTATTTAGGGCCCGGAGGATAGAATTAAACTTTGACAAGCTTTTGCATTGATCGCAACTCTCTTGGTGGATCCATACTACTGCCGTAATCACTCCATGAAACTTCAGCTACATAAATATTGCCTTTAGAGTCAACCGCAATGCCATGTGGTGAGAAAAACCTACCACTTTGTTCACCATAGCTTTGCCTTCCGATCCGAGCTTGAACCTCGCCCTTTAAATTAAGAACTGATATTCTTGGGCCTAGGTCGGTGCCCATGTCGTTTGATCCGATACCTGCAAAATATTCACCCACGTACATCAACTCTTCACCAGTGCCAGAATCGATGGTGCTTATCGCGGCTCGGGACAAATTTACCCACTGGGTCTCGAAATTTCCATTGCTATCAAATACCTGGATTCGGTGATTTTCCCTATCAGCTATATAGACCCAGCCATTTGAATCTACGTTGACCCCGTGGACAATATTGAACTGCCCAGGATTAGTTCCGGATTCACCCCATGAAAACAATAGCTTACCGTCAGGTGAGAATTTATGAACACTGGCATTTGTATAACCATCTGCTACATAGAAATTACCTGTATTGGGCTCGACGCCAACATGGGTGGGTCTGGCGAACGGTATGCCACTCATAGGCGCTGCTGATTTACCGGGAGTTCCGACTGTTAAAAGTAATTTGCCATCTGAAGTAAATTTCCTGACAGTATGGTCTCCATTGTCTACACAGTACACTTCATCACCGGGCCCGATTGTGACGCCGTGTGGATTTGAAAATACTCCATCTCCCCAGGTATCGATCACGTTTCCTTCCGGGTCGAATACAATCATCGGTGTGGTTCCTCGATTGAAGACATACACTCGATCTTTAGAGTCCACATCTACTGCTGTAGCTTCTTTATATACCCAGCCGTCAGGTAGAGTACCCCAATTTTTCCCTGAAACTTGGTAACGAAAATTTCCTTCCCCCAACACAGCCGGTGCCATATCAGTCTCGTCAACGACAGTATGACCGTGATCTTTCGCTCCAAATTCCCAATTTTGATCTTCATTCGACATTTGATGCCTCCATATCTCTGTTCTGACCATACATTGAAGAACCCTCAAAGGTGGTTTACAAGTAGGCCTAAATGGTTTGCTCTCTCCGGTTATAATAAATCAAATTCAAATAGAGAGGAAATTATGGCTGATGAAAAGACAGACTTGAATGTGACGATTGAAACTGATCAAGCCGAATGGCTCGCCGAACAAGCGGTCAAATTTGGTTTGCCGGATGATTCGAAGGCCCTTCGCGTTTTGATAACCTATGCATTAGAAGAAGTTGATGCTGAATTAATATTTGCCAGTGAAAACACTAGATGCCGGAACTGCGGGTAGGAATGTGACTAAACCCCTGATTCATTATAAGAACATTCAAGAAATTACTGAATCATATATTGATGGTGACGAGACACCGGTTGGTGTAGTTCAGCATTTTCTGGAAAGAATTGATTCTTTTGATTCAAGCTATTTAAGCTATGCGACTGTTATGGCAGATCAGGCGCTTGGGCAAGCTGAAACATTGTCTAGGGAACTGCGAGAAGGGAAAATACGTGGCCCATTACATGGTATTCCTGTAGCAGTTAAAGATTTGTGCTACACGACCGGGGTAAGAACTATGGGTGGTACGGCTGTTCTTGAAGAAAATATTCCTGACTATGACTCCACGGTTGTTTCCCGATTAAAGGCTGCAGGGGCGGTAATTTTAGGTAAATTGAATCTGACTGAAGGAGCAATGGGAGGATACAACCCCAAAAGGGATATACCCAAAAACCCTTGGAATATCGACAGGTGGGCTGGTTCATCGTCAAGTGGATCTGGGGTAGCCACAGCCTTGGGTCTTTGCACTGGGTCCCTAGGTAGTGACACGGGTGGATCTATTAGGTTTCCTTCAGCTGCCTGTGGGTTGGTTGGAATTAAACCCACTTACGGACGTGTAAGTCGATTTGGCGTCCTAGATTTAGCCCAAACCCTCGATCATGTGGGACCCATGACTCGTGACGTTAGAGATGCGGCTCTAATATTGGCTGCAATTTCCGGATTTGATGAAAATGACCTAACTACTATTCCAGCTATATCTCCGAATTTTGACGATATCGAGAACACGAATTTGGATGGTGTGACAATAGGTTATTCAGAAAACTATTCAGAAGATGGTGTTGATAAAGAAATCGTGAAGGCTACTCGAAACGTCTTAAAAATTCTAGAGTACCATGGTGCCACAGTAAAAAATATTGAACTGGATAATATTGATTCATTCCTTCCCGCTTGGAAGACAATTTGCAGCGCTGAGGCCCTGAATGCTCATTCCTCCTTTTACCCTGAAAGAGAATTGGAATATGGACTGTGGTTTAGGAGTTGGTTAGAACATGGTTCGTCTGTGAGCAGTCAAGAATATATAGATGCCTCTCGCCAGCGAGCTTTGTGCAATGGCAAGTTAAGGAAATCTTTTGTCGGGATAGATGCAATGATATCTCCCACAGTCATAAGGCCACCTCACTATGTTGATGATGACATAAGTTATGGGCCTATGGACGATAGGAGAGGAACCTCCTTTCAAAGATTTACGGTTCCTTTCGATTACAATGGCTACCCGACGGTATCTGTCCCATCTGGTCTTAATGAGGATGGACTTCCTCTCAGTATTCAAGTTTCAGGATCCCCTTTAACGGAACCTATGCTTTGCAGAATCGCTCGGACATATGAAAAGGGTTTAGCACTGACAAATTTCCATCCCGATCTGTAAGCCTAATTATTAAGTCGTTTTGGTTGACTGAAACACTCCCCTCCAATAAGATTCACTAGCCGGTTTTTGCCTTCCGAGTTAAAAAATATCCTGCTACATCGGCTATAGGAATAGTTTACTTTTGGGAGGACATGATGTGTGATATAACGGCAAAATAATAAATAGGACGTATTCAGCAGATGCCTAAAGTAAACACGGTCACCTTGTCATCAGTCCTTGATGCCCGTGAAGTGACTCTACCCGATTTTGATAAACAATATCTTGACGATGTGTCATTTGTTACTGCCATGACGTTAGTTATGATGGGTAACTATTGCCAGACAGGTCATTTTGGTGGCCCTTTGGCTTACACTCCTTATACCGTCGCCTCCCACTTAATTGGTCCCGAATTAGGGGGCCTTAAATATGATTACAGGAGGCCGAAGCATCCTTACTCAGACAAATTTATGCTGGCGGGAGGACATAACGCTCCAGTTACATACGCCCTTTGGATGGTCCTAGGGGAGGCCTTGTACCAGAAACATAAAAACACTGGAGATAGGAAATATCTGGCCGATTACTCCCAAACATTACTTCCAATCGATTGCATAGGATTTAGAAGATCTAAGGAAGGAATGAAAACTATACTTGAACAAACCGGACTGACCGATCACCCAGCGATGGCACAGGCTCAACTAAGAGGTATACGAGCCTTGTCTGGCCATTCTGAGAGCACAGACGCGACCAACGATGTGAATGGAGGCCCTTCCGGAATCGGGATTGCAACAGCCGCGGGTAAAGCTACATTCTGGGATATCATAGGTGCGTCCGAGTCACCGAAAATTATGGCGGTGGAAGGCGAGTTTGCAATGACTTCTGGTCATTCGCAAGAGATGAAAACTCAAGCGGTTGCCCAACAGGTTGGGAAACGGCTGAGGGTTCTCATGTCTTATAACAACGCTGGGATTGACGATGAATTAATCGGTGGAGTTATACAGCCTCAATACGAATCTTACAGAATCGTAGACCAATGGACTTCATATGGGTGGAATGTGTTTTCGGTAGATGATGCTAATGATATGGGCCAAGTAGTGGCTGCATTCAAAGCTATGGAGGATACTGACCCTTCTGACCGTAGGCCAATGATCTTAATAGGCAAAACAACTAAAGGTTGGTGGCCCGGTGCGGAAAATGGACAAATACCGGGATATGGAAACCAGATCACAAGTTTTCAAAGCCACCCCTACACTTTTGCAATGAACTCTGAATACTTCTCGGCTCTTGCGGCCACTTTTGAAGATAGGTTTGATGTGAAATTTAAAGGTATTTCAGATGGACCAATTTCGGATGAAAAGGAACGTTTGATACAGTACAAAGAGAATATAGATGTTGTGATGTCAGTGCTGGATAAGGATGGTTTAGGAGACTGGATAGCTGACAGGTTGGTGAAAATTGGGGAGCAGGTCAAGGACCAAATCCCGACTCGAATCGATACCAGTATTGATCCCTTTATGGATGAAAGATTAGATTATAGAACCCTTCCACTTGAACCCCAGACAGTAACTGTAACAAACCCTATCTCAGGTGAGCAGAAAAATCTGGAAATCAAAATGTTTGAAGAACCCGGAGTGCCGAAAGGAAGCAGGAGGGCGATATCAGAAATAGTTAAATGGCTCAATTATGTAACTGATAATCGGCTAGTCGTAGCGGCTGCTGACCTTGCTGATTCTATCAACGTTGAGAAAGGCTCAATTTGGGGAGAATTTGACCCACTCACAAACCCGGCCGGAGTTCGCCTCCGATCTGCAATCCAGGAGGCCGGGAATGTATCGACAGCGATTGGATTAGTGAGTCAATCAGCCTCACTCGACCCTGGAAAACATTCCGGAGTCTGGGCACTAAGTGGTACTTATGGTGCTTTCACGCCACTTATGTACTTGCCGGTGAGGGTCTGGAGCCAGCAAAACCAAGATAGCCCCTTCAGATTAGGAGTTTTGAATATTCTTGCAGGTCACTCTGGCCCTGAAACTGCAGCTGATGCTCGCACACATTTTGGTATATTTTCGCCACAAGTATGGAAACTATTTCCTAAAGATCAAGTGATAACCCTTAATTTTTGGGACTATAACGATGTAGCCCCTGGATATTTGGCAGCGGCAGAAATAGCGGCCAGAGATCCCAAAGTGGGAGTCATAGTTTTAGAGGTGGCAAGGCCGGATTTCCCGGTAGTGGATAGGAGTAAATTGGCTGATCAGGATATCAAGGCAGCGGCCAAAGGATTTTACATATTGAAGGATTTCGATACATCTAAACCTAAAGAAGGTTACGTTGTAGTACAAGGCTCTTCATGCACTAGTAATCTGGTGGCCCAAATGGAACAGATTGCATCTGAAGGTCATAACGTCCGCATCATATCAGCTGTTTCAGAAGATCTATTTAATCGGCAATCTCAAGAATATAAGGATCATGTACTGCCTGATTCGGCCAAGTACAATATGATGATTGTAAGTACTGGAACCAAGAGGATGTGGCCTGTTACAGGAGTTGGACCCCTAACGGAAGAATATTCATTAGTGTCAGATCACGATGATTTGTGGCTAAGCGGAGGGTCCGAAGGAGAAGTTTTGAAAGAGGCAGGTTTGGACCCCGACACAATTTTTCAATCGGTTTCCAAGTTCGCCAGGGATCATTCTAATAGGATGAAGCGCCAGTCCGAGCTGTTAGGCGGCTAGAGATAGGGTAATAGTGTTATTGTCACTTTTGAATGTCCGTATTAAAAAGGTGCGGACTTTTTTGATAGACCTCGTCAATTAGAGTTGCATATCCCATATTGGTCACTATCCGCCCGGATCCAGTTTTTTCCTTTCTGCTGGTATTAATACCGATCAAGGCACCATCTTTGTTGATCAAAGCCCCTCCGCTATTACCAGGGTTTAGAGCCGCGTCAGTTTGTACCATCTGAATACCTGAATCTTCTCCATAAAGGTTGGCTGAGACTATCCCTGAAGTAACGGAGTAGTTTTCATTTAATGGATAACCCAAGGCATAAACTTCCAAACCAACCGCAGGGGGACCGACAAGGAGTATATTAAATACTTCTAAATCCAAAGCATTTATTTCAATAATTGCTATATCTATCTCTTTATCTTCAAATATAATTTGCCCTTCGTGTTTATTTCCGTTATAGAGTTCTATTAGCATGTCAGATTTATTTTCGATGACATGTTCATTAGTGATTATTAACGTTGATGAGGGTTCGTTTCCTGACACTAGTACCCCACTTCCCCCGCTTGATCCAGATAGGATTTTCACTACCTTTTTTGTTGCTTGAGATAACACATCTATTGCGGTAATTGTTGGGGTTGGTGTTATTGTCGATGTTGGGGTCGGTAGAGGCGTGGAAGTTGGAGTACTGGTAGGTAAAGGAGAGGGTGTAAGGGTCGGGGTTGCGGTGCTTGTCGCTGGTATGGAAGTAGCGGTGGGAACTACAGTATAGGTAGGAAGTGGCGTATAGGTAGGAAGTGGCGTATAGGTAGGGATAGGACTCGGGGTATTGGTTATTGTAGGAAGAAGAGTTGGTGTAGAAGTCGGTTGAGGAGTGTTGGTCATTGTGGCTGTACCAAATACCGCGATAGATGTTGCAGTCAAAGCAAGGGCCAGCTGACTGTCAACCTTACGGCTAATCTCAAAATTGTCTAATCTGGACTCCACAGTTGCTCTAACAATTTTATCTAAGTTTTCAAAAACTGGTACAAACGGAGTAACCGTTGCACCTCTCTGTGTAAGGGAATTATCGGCAATATCCGAGTTTGAATCGATCTGACATGAGACCAAAGCGAAGCTAATGAAAAATATGTATATGAACTTTTTGTACAATTCGAGTACTCGTAAAGGGTTTGTTATAAAAATGGATCAACCGAAACACTATAGGTAGTATTGTCACCTGAGGGACTTATGAAAGTCTACAGGAGGTTCAAGTTTGGAGGGGCATCTTAATGGGAAAGATGAAACAATATGGGGATGTATTACATTAAAGTAAGGAACAATTAACCTTCAAATACCAATGAAATAGAGGTCAAACTTACATGGGCACCTTTGGATTCTCAACAGAGAAACTGGGAAATATTGAATCTTACTTACAGGAAAAATACATAGACACAAATAGGTATGTCGGGACTCTTACTGGAATATATAGGAACGGCCAGCTAGGTTTTATATCCACCCTAGGATTGATGGATAGGGAATCTCGTAAACCCATCGAACGGGATACTATATTTCGAATATATTCAATGACAAAGCCAATAACTTCTGTAGCTTTGATGTCTTTGTATGAAAAGGGATTGTTTCAGTTAGACGATCCTGTCTCAGAATATATCCCAGCCTTCAAAGACCTGAACGTTTATGCAGAAGGAATTTTCGGAAACTACAAGACGACTTATCCTGATAGGGAAATGACAATAAGGGATCTACTTAGTCATCAATCTGGATTAACTTACGGGTTTATGGAACGATCGAATGTTGACGCTGCATATCGAGAACTTGGAATCGAAAAGGAGTCACAGCAAAACCTTCAAGAATTCGTGAATGTGTTAAGTACCATCCCATTGGAATTTTCACCGGGTACGGCTTGGAATTATTCCGTTTCTACTGACGTTTGTGGCTACTTGATAGAAGTGATATCAGGTAAAACTTTAGACATGTTTTTAGAAGAAGAAATATTCCAACCTTTAGGGATGGCCGATACAGGATTTTACGTTCCATCCTCTAAAACCTGGCGCTTGTCGTCCAATTACGAATATAGGGAAGGACAAGAGCCGATATTAGTCGATGACGCTAATACTGGGTCTTACATTAATCCCCCTACCCTGTTTTCTGGAGGAGGAGGTCTTGTGTCAACATTGGATGACTATATGGCGTTTTGCAAAATGGTTTTAGGAAGAGGGAGCCTAGAGGGACACAGGATATTAAGCCGAAAAACCTTGGATTTGATGAGCTCTAATCATCTTACGAACGGAAAGGATTTAAGGAGTTGTGCGTATGGGAGGTGGAGTGAAACTTCATACACCGGGGTCGGGTTTGGTTTGGGATTTTCAGTTTTGCTGGACCCAGCAGCCTCACAGGTTTCTGGCAGTAAGGGTGAATTAGCTTGGGGTGGAGCCGCTAGCACAGCTTTTTGGATAGATCCATTAGAAGACATGGCAGTGGTTTTTCTGACCCAGCTACTACCTTCCAGTACATACAATGTTCGGAGAGAGTTGCGTTCGTTGGTGTATTCCGCTTTGTCAGATTAACTAGATCGGGCTGATCTCGCCCCAGTATTTGCAGGGCCACGATTGATTTCAGATTCCTTCCGCCTTCTCCAACCGGATGAACGCCTAGGATGATTTCTTGAACTTTGCGATTTTAAATTCTGACTGGGAGTTGACCGTCTGTTGGGATCAAACGAAGTTCCATAGCTAAAATCATTAACGGTTTTTCTTTCAATCTGTGATTTCAGGATTTTTTCAATTCTGGTGATCATCGATTCGTCTTCGGGTATTGAAAGGGTTATGGCCTCACCAAGACTTTCTGCTCTTCCTGTGCGCCCAATTCTATGTATATAAGCATCTACGGTGTTTGGCATATCGTAGTTGATTACATGTGTGATTTCTGGAATATCAATACCGCGGGAGGCTATGTCAGTAGCAACTAAAAAGTCAAATTTACCTTTCCGAAAACCATTTATGGCTTGAGTACGTTTATTCTGCGACATATTACCTTGAAGGGCTGCTGCATTGTATTTTCTCTTTTCTAGCTCCGCGAATAGCCTTTTGGTTCGATGTTTTGTTCTGGTGAATACTATTACTTGACCTGTCGCTGTGGTTTCTATTAGTCGGAAAAACAACTGGGTTTTGAGCTTTTCTGTGATCGGATAAAGAGAATGCGCAACTGTTTTTGCTGGAGCTATAACCCCTATCTGAACTTCAGTTGGGTTATCCAAAATATCTTTGGCCAAATTTCTAATATCACTTGGCATAGTAGCGGCAAAAAATAAGGTTTGCCTTTTGGATGGTAAATGAGCGATTATCTTTCGAATATCAGGAAGGAAACCCATGTCGCACATTGTGTCAGCTTCATCCAACACCAATGTGTCTAAAGTTGACAAATCGATAGTTGATTCTCTGAGGTGATCCAACAGACGACCCGGGCAGGCAATTACTATGTCTACCCCTTTTTGTAATTTTTCATCTTGAGGATTTTTAGAAACTCCTCCATACAAGGTAATGGATCTGGTCTTCAACCCAGAGCTCAACTGAGATATATGTTGGTGGATTTGGTCAGCTAACTCTCTGGTAGGGGCTATTACTAAAGCTCTTATTTTGCCTGTATAGCCGACTGACAATTTTTGCAATAATGGAATTGCAAAAGCAGCAGTCTTTCCAGTTCCGGTCTGTGCTAATCCTAATAAATCCCGGCCTTCTATTGAAAGTGGGATAGCTTCATTCTGTATTGGGGTAAGAGTCGTATAGCCAGCTGATCGAATGCCGGCCATTAGACGTTTGTCGAGGCCGAGGTCGTTAAATTCCAAAAAGAACCTTCCTAAAATAAATGGTCATGGTGACCCCAGCGGGATTCGAACCCGCGATCTCCGCCTTGAAAGGGCGGTGTCCTAGACCGCTAGACGATGGGGCCATGTTAGTTTCGAAAAATCGTCTGTTGTTTAAGCAACACTAAATAGTCTATGTCCTCGGTTGGGATAGAGCAACGATTATTTAGATGGAAAATAACCCTATGGATATATCGCCAATTGGGTTAATCCCAAGTCTTCAGGCAGACCGCACATGATATTCATGTTTTGAATGGCCTGGCCTGCAGCACCCTTCACGAGATTGTCTATACAACTGATTACCATCAATCTACCTGCCCTCACGTCGACCGTTGGATATATGACGCAATCATTACTTCCAAGAGTTTGTTTTGTCATTGGCGGAGAATCGACAACATGAGTAAATCTTTCATCTTTGTAAAAGTCCCTGTAAAGAGCCTTTATTTCTGATTTTAGGTCTACTCCTGTTTCGATAAAACTGCTCTTTAAAGGTGCGTAGCAAGAAGCTAATATACCTCGTGTCATTGGGATCAGATGAGGTAGGAAAGTGAGGTTGACATGTTGGTTAGATAGTAAATCTAATTCCTGTGAAATTTCTGGCATATGGCGATGTCCATCCAAGCCATATGCACTCACGTTTTCATTGACTTCGGAATAATGGATTTTAAGGGAGAGGCCCCTGCCAGCTCCTGATACTCCAGATTTAGCATCAACGATGACTTCTGGTTCTATAATTCCTGCCTGTAAGGCGGGGGCGAGGCCTAATATGGAGGCAGTCGGATAGCACCCAGGGTTGGCAGCGATTTGACAGTCTTTGATCGCTGAACGGTGCAGCTCAGGTAAACCATATGCACTGAACTCCATCAATTCTGGACAAGGGTGTTCTACGTTATACCATTCCGAATAAATGTCGAGGTTCCGAATACGGAAGTCCGCGCTGATATCTACGCCTTTTATTCCTGAATTGATTGCGTCTTTTAAAGCCTCTGCACTGGCAGCATGGGGTAGTGCAGAAAAGACAAAATCTACACTTTTGTCCAGAGTCGGTGATATTTCTATATCTAAATTAGCCAAATGAGGAAATATGTCAGAAATATTTTTGCCGGCCCCACTCCGACCAGTCACACATGCAATATCGACCTCTTCGTGTTCACTTAAAATCCGGGCAACCTCAGCTCCCGCGTAACCTGTGACATTGATAATTCCTACTTTCATAGTAAACCTTCGGTATATTTTTATTATTTGCCAGGAGGTATATTCTAGTACATTAGTGGTATTTGCACCCTATTGATACCTTTTGAATGAAGGACACAATTCGGTGAGAGAACATTGATTGCATTTCGGCTTTTGGGCCTTGCAGGTATCTCGTCCATGCTTAATTAAGTACATATGGAATTGGAAAACTTCTTTAGGTTCTACTAACGATTCTAAAATGTCATGGGCTTTCTCAGCCGATATTTTTCTCCCCACCAAAGACAACCTCTGGGCCACTCTGTAAATGTGAGTATCTACAGGCATGGCAGGCATTCCGAATGAAAAACAAAGAATTATGGCCGCAGTTTTCGGTCCCACTCCCTTTAGATTTATAAGCCAGGCCTTGGCATCTTTGAGGGGCATTTCGGCGAGAAAGCTAAGATCAAAGGAACCTAATTCATCTCTGATTTCATTGAGAATGGATTTTATCCGTGGGGCCTTTATTTTTGAGAGCCCGCCTCTTCTTATGGCTACTTCAATATCATCAACGCTGGCATCGGCTATATGATCCAAATCGCCGAATACGGTTAATAGGTTATGAAAAGCTCTTTCTGAATTGATGTCTGAGGTGTGTTGGGACAAAATCGTATAGACCAGTTCTTCGGAGGCATTGTATCTAGGCTCCCATGGGATAGGACCATAAATAATGGAAAGCAAATCAGAAACCGCTTTAACTTTCAGTTTTTTTGTTTTTGGGCCATTTTTAATTACAGTCATATCAACAAACTATCCTTATGAAACACTATAATCTGCTTCATAGAAAAGTAAAGATGTTAGGCACTTGTGAAATGACAACGGTTGGAATAATAGCGAATCCCTCGGCTGGTAAAGATATAAGGCGACTTATCTCTCAAAGCAGATTCGTTTCAAATCAGGAAAAGGTCAATACCCTACGAAGAGTCATTAAAGGACTTTCTGGGGTTGGCGTAAATGAAGTATTACTTATGCCGGACTATGGGCGTATTGCACAAGAAGCTGTCTCTAATTTACAGGATAGCATTTCGGTAAAGTTTCTTGAAATGAGTATTTTCAATTCCGAGCAAGATACCATTACTGCAGCAAAACTCATGGAAAATCATGGAGCTTCTGCCATTGTTACTTTGGGTGGTGACGGTACCAATCGTGCCGTGGCTTTAGGCACATGCGAGGTTCCGATTATGCCATTGTCTACCGGTACCAATAATGTGTTTCCATTCTTGATTGAGGGAACATTAGCGGGTATGGCCGCAGGAACTGTGGCAGGTCACCTAGTCGATAGAGAGTTATGTGCCCCTAGGTGTAAAAAAATGAATGTTTATGGGAGCCGGGATATGGCAATGGATCTGATTGATACGGCTTTAGTGGACATAGCTATATCAACAGAAACCTATGTTGGTGCACGGGCTATTTGGGATATAAACACGGTGTCAGAGATTTTTTTAGCCGTTGCCAAACCTGACAGTATAGGACTTTCCTCTATTGGAGGTCTTACGAACCCATTATCCGAAACGGATTCCCATGGACTTCACATTGAAATAGAGAAGCAGATCGATTCCAATTATGTTTCTGCTCCTCTGACTGCAGGTAATATTGCCAAGGTTGGAATCAAGAATATTTCTCACATGATCCCAAACCATCCATATGTGGTGAAAAAATCTCCATGCACAATAGGTCTAGATGGCGAGCGATCAATACCTTTACGAAATGGAAGTTCAATCACGATAGTTTTAACCGGGGACGGACCTCCAGTAATAGACCCTCACAAAACTCTAAAAATAGTCGGCCAAAACAAGATATATTTTAACGAATAGTATTTAAGAACCGATTAACGATCTTACTTTGTTGTAGTCAACGATGGCAGAATCCTTTTTCCCGATAGCCCACAACGCCATGCCACGGTTGTTGTATGCATACCAATATTCACTATCAATTTCTATGGCCCGAGTGAAATCATCGATAGCGTTGAGGTAATCCTCTTTATCTGAGAGTGCCATCCCACGGTTATTGTAGGCATCCCTATATTCGTTGTTTAATTCGATTGCTTTATTGAAGTCCCTGATTGCATTATCAGGGTCACCAAGGGATCGTAGGCAAATTCCCCTATTGTTCAATGGAATAGAATCTGATGGGTTCATTCCTATTATTGCTGAATAATCCAATATAGCTTCCTCATATTTTCCTTTATCTAGGTATGCGTTGCCCCTGCGGAACAATAGAACTTTATCTTCTGGAGTTGAATGTAAAAGAGAGGTGAGCGATTCGATCAAATCCTGTAGGTAGTCCATATCACTTTTGGAACTTAAGTCCGGATCATTTTTCCAATTCAATGACATCAAAATGTCCTTTATCTGACCTAGAGAATTCTCGTGCATCTTTTACCCTTAGTCTGGTAGAGAGTAAAGTGTTTTCCGGGAAATGTTGAGGGTCGTAATATCCTATATCAGTGCTTTCATTTGACATAATCAAATATCCTGAAGTTTTTTCACAAAGAAATAATGCAGTCACGTATTGGACTAGTTTTCCGTTTGGATATTGGATAGCAGTGTATTCTATAAGATCGGAATACAATTTTATCAATGCTTTTGCCCTCACTGTGATGTTAGTTTCTTCGAGGACCTCTCTTTCCACACAGTCGGTCAAATTTTCTCCAATTTCTAAACGGCCTCCTGGTAGCCCCCACCAACCTATGTCAGTTCGTTTTTGAAGGAGTACGCGCCCAAATCGGTCATAAATGATTCCTGATGCTGAAACCCCGATTTCATCAGGGTTTTTTATCAACGGCATACCACGACAATCAACTTGATGGTTAAGAGTCTCTTCAGATACTTTCATTTGGTCCCTGAACCCACAATGTTGGGAATCGTAATTGGAATTCCCACGTTGAGATTGAATATGTCATATTCTAATTTGGTAAACGGAGCCGCTTTTACAACACCTAGTATATCTCTTTTAAGGTGGCATCCCGTGGTGGTAATAATCCATATAGGGTCTAAAAGTTGCTGGAGTAATTTCCCGGAAAAACTACGAGCAACAGTATGTTCGTAGAAGAAAAATGTCCCACCCGGTTTAAGTACTCGATAAATCTCCAAGATAACTTTTTCAACATCATTTACCATACAAAGAACCAGGGTTGTGACAACCGAATCAAAGATGTTGTCCTCGAATGGGAGTTTTTCCCCAAATGATTTCACGATGGATATATCTTTGTTGAAGTTATTAACCCTCTTGCGAAGCTTATTGGTCATGTGAACATCGGGTTCGACTATGGTTAAGGAGCTGGTCGTTTCGAAATATGGCAAATTTGCTCCCGTTCCCCCACCGACTTCCAGGGTTTTGCCATGGCTTTTCCCAGCTGTCAAATTTCGATACGGAACGACTTTGGGTTCAACAATCGAATTTAAGACATCGTACCATTGAGCGAAGAACCATTTTGATATAGCCATTATTTAACTAACTTAGTGATGGCATCCTCTGGCTGATATGTCCCAAACAGCTTCTACCACGCCATCACGTACTCCAATGAAATTATCCCATCGATTAACCAAAATATCTTGCTGGGAAGTGCAGATAAACAAAGTTTGACCGATTTGGAAAGGATTTACCCCTTCTACTTTGAGAACACTATAGGAATCATGCATTTCTTTAAAGGCTAAATTATCGTGTCCTTCAATGGTTGGTGTTACCCCTAGAGGTCCGCCCAAACACCGTAGTCCAGCGTCGATCACAACCTCAATTTCCGTCACGTCTATAACGGTCGTTAAAACCTTTCCTGCTAGAGAAAATTCTTCCATATATTTTGTGGGCCCGCTCATGAGAGCATAGGTGCCCCCCTCTACTTCAGTCACACCTTCTATTTGAGGGGCAACGTCATAAGAAAAAGTTTCCCCAGACGAAACGATTGTAACTTCAATCCCATTATCTTCTATGGCAGTCTTCACTGCCAGGCATTTGTCTATATACCGTTTACCCTCTATAAATCGCGTTTCCTTATCCGCGAAACCATCCACTGTTTGATGGCTCATAACACCCAAAAATTTTATTGAATTTAGCGATTCAGCCAATTTTGCTAGGTCGACTCCCTGTTCAACAGTTCGAATGCCTGCCCGCCCCATGGAGGTATCAACTTCTATCAAGACTCCAATTTCAGAACCTATTTCCTGAGCTACTAAAGACAAAGAATTTAAATTTGCTTTATTGTCAATGCAAACTTTCACATCCGCTCTTTTTGCCAGGTATGCCAACCTTCTTTGTTTATCTTCACCTACAATTTCACTGGTGATTAGAACATCCCGTATGCCGCCTTCAACCATGACTTCAGCCTCTGAAACCTTGGCTGTGCACACCCCGTTTAAAGTGCCACCAATTTCTATTTGGCGCCATAATATGTCGGGACATTTTATGTTTTTTGCATGCTGACGCATTTTACATAGGGTATTGGAATAAGTTTTTGAAATAACATCAAAATTCGATTCCATTAAATTGAGATCAATAAGAAGACTTGGGGTTTCTATCAGATCAATTGTGGCCCCTAGGTTTGGCCGGTATGATTGCATAATGTTTTCCTGATTTTATTTGAATGTGCCACGGGCGGTGGTTTCGATGACTGATTCTAATCGATCATTTTTTATGAGGTTTATAAAATCGTAAAGGTTAAAGGTGTCTGAGTAGTTAGCTGGCCTCAGTAAAATTTTGTCACCGATTTCCAAGTTCATCTCAGCTGTGTCGAAAACAAGGTACCCGTGTTCGGCGCTCATTTTTTCTACCACAGTATTTGCATAATTGACGACGGATGGAACTCCTCGATCTATGCTAATAGCTTTTTGTCCACAATCTATGTATGCCCGCCCGGGTTCCGGGGTACTCATAACTGTCGACACTACCGAGCAGACTGGGAAATACCCATTTATCTCGAAAGGATAATTTCCAGATATCAAACCAGTTATCTCCGACGGCAGATTGGCATGAGCTTTCATCAATGATTGATTTGATGTGTTTATTAACAACTCATTTGAGGTGAAGGAATGAGATTGAAGAAAAGATTTGGCAGATAGAATTTCCTTAAAAGACTCTTCTAAGCTGTCACTACCTTTAGAGACGGTGATCAGTCCCTTCCAATTAATTTCGAAATGCTCCTCAAGTAGTTTTACAAGCTCTAATAATGTCTGATGAGTTCCTACTCCAATTGAGTCTGATTTATTCGGGATTCTGAACAGGGCGGAGAGGTTTTCGCTGGAGAAATGCTTAAGCATATTTAGATGAGCCAAATTGGAAATAGATATGGTGACATGAGCTGTGTTCACCAGTCGGTGTAAAGATTCCACCTTACCTGTACCAACGGGCGGGGATTCAATAATTATATTTTTAAAGCCATTATTTGCAAAAGAATGCGCCTGCTGAAGGGTATCAACAAATACCGGAGCTTCGTGATCAAAATTCGTTTGGTATCGGGCAATCCCTGCTGCCCCGTGTGTGCCTATATTGGGAATGAGTTTACAGGACGTATCCTTTAAATAGGATTTCGCATTCTCTATATTGGACTTCAATAGCTTGCTATTTACTAATAAGGCTGGAGTGTCTAATTCGAGATAATGATGGCCGGTAGGTTTTGATGTGGGTCTTTCCATTTATAATGCCCTTGAAAATATATCGATTAATATATCAGAAAGAGGTACCTTCATATATATGGAACCTTTTACAAAGCAAACACAGGGAACTCACCAGATATACGCCTCAGATAAGGGCCTTTCGTACACCATCACTGGTAAAGACGGTAAAAGGGAAGGGTTTATAAAATATGATTCTGTAGAATCTGTTTATGTGGAATCTATTAGTAGACAATCAAGATTCACTTTTGTTTGGCTTGCAATGCTTGTGGTCTTAATTTTTATAGCTATGGCTGCTTTAGATGGGTTTTTGATGAAAATGATTGCCTTATCTGTCTTCACTTTAATGGGATCTTTTCTCTTGTTTGATCATTACTCTCAAGAAATCCAGCCCTGCCTTGTAATTCAATCTAATGGATTTTCGGCGAAATTTCCTCTTGAGAAAGATTTGGCTGACTATGAATTGAGGGATTTAATGGGTACAGTACTGGAATATATAGACACTCATAATTCTATAAACACCAGTACTATTAGGGTTTTTATTCCGCGGTAAGTCCTATTCTCAGATTTGGTACGGCATCCATGTCTAGTTGGAACGGAAGCCCGTTTTTGAGGTTGAAGAAAGCAGCAGCTCCTATCATAGCTCCATTGTCTGTGCACAGTGGGGCTCGCGGTACAAAGATCGGTATGTCTATAACCTCGTTCATTCTTTGCCTTAGGCGGCTGTTGGCCGCTACACCACCACCGAGAATGACTGCCTTACTATTGGTTTCAAGAACTGCTTGTTTGGTATTTCTTATCAGGCAATCCACAATAGCTTCTTGAAAAGCAAAGGAATACTCCGTTGTTTGATAGGCACTTGGGCCTCGGTTATCAACAAGCGGATAAAACCCTTCAGACTCAGCTCGCCTCACCAACGCGGTTTTAAGACCGCTAAAACTGAAATCCAAAGAATTCTTAATCTGCGGTCTGGGCAAGGGGTCTATTTCATCTTTAGCCTTCTCAGCCATTTTTTGAATCTCAGGGCCTCCAGGAAAACCTAGACCAAGCACCCTAGCAGCTTTATCAAAGGCTTCTCCGGCAGCATCATCTCTAGTTTTACCGAGTAATTCATACTCTAAATGATCTTTCATCAATATTAGATCAGTATGGCCCCCAGATGCTATCAGGCAAACTATAGGAAACTCTGCCTTGGAATCCGGCATCAAATCTTCCAACCAAGCGGAATAAATATGGCCTTCTAGGTGGTTTATGCCTATTAAAGGTTTGTCCCAAGACATTGATAATCCCTTTGCTGAATTCACACCTATCAAAAGAGATCCTGCTAAGCCTGGGCCATATGTGACAGCAATTGCATCGATATCTTTGTGAGTCATGTCAGCTTCATTTAGAGCCTCACCTACAACTGGGATAAGCGATGTGAAATGCTCCCTGGAAGCTATTTCGGGGATGATGCCACCATATTTTTTATGCATGTCTGACTGGGATGCGACAATGTTTGAGCGAATATATGTTCCATCCGTTATAACGGCTGCAGCTGTATCATCACAGGAAGTTTCTATTCCCAAAACGTTCATATTGATGACTTTCTCAAGTTGGATATCCCATCACAAATAGGAAAGTCTTTATTAAAAACTGCACTACCAGCTACTAATATATTTGCTCCACTTTGCACTGCCTTTAGAGTAGTGTCTGGGTTTATACCGCCATCGACCTGAATAGGTATGGAAAGCCCTTGGGATTCAATCTCTTTAGAAAGTGTTTCAATCTTTTTGAGACTTTCGGGTATAAAGTCTTGACCGCCGGCACCTGGTTGTACTGACATTATCAATATTTGGTCTACCAGAGGAATAATATCGTAAATCTTTTCAATAGGGGTTTCAGGATTTAACGCTACACATTTCCTAACATCGAATTTATCTAGCAGTGCTAATGTGTCCTTCAATTCCGGACTGGCCTCATAATGCACTGTAATAGAATCAGCGCCTGCAGACGCAAACTCAGAAAAATGATTTTCGGGGCGTACGGTCATCATGTGTATATCTAAGGGCAAACCAGTTAAATCTCTCACAGCCTTTATGATAGGGGTCCCAAATGTTATGGATGGGACAAAATGACCATCCATAACATCTATATGAATGCCGTCGGCCCCGCAAGTTTCGGTCTCCTGTATTTGCTTGCCCAACTGAGAAAAATCAGCAGATAAAATAGATGGGTACAGCTTAAATTCAGGCATCTTGTTTTTCCAATTTTTGATAGCCGAGTTTGATAGCCTGTTGAACCATCTTAAAGGAGGTGCCGCCTACAGTATTTCGAGCATTAACCGAAGATTCTACACTGACTTCGTATACATCTTCATCAAATAACATAGAAAACCCCCGGTACTCTTCCAAAGAAATCTCACTGAATAATTTATGGTTAGTGGAAGCATAGTCTGATAATTCACTAATTATTCCATGGGCTTCTCGAAACGGAACTCCTTTAATTACTAAATAGTCGGCTAGGTCAGTCGCTAGAACCATCCCGCCCTCGGCGGCCTGTCGAGCTTTTACTGAATTTACCTGAATACCGGGTAGCATTCCGAGGAAAACTTCCAAGACTGCCGCTAAAGTATCGTGGCTGTCAAAAAAACCTTCCTTGTCTTCCTGCAAATCCCGGTTGTAAGTCATAGGCAAGCCTTTCAAGACAGTCAATATAGAAACTAAATTACCGTACACCCTCCCGGTTTTACCTCGAGAAATCTCAGCAAAATCAGGATTTCTTTTTTGAGGCATTATGCTACTACCAGTCGTGTATTCTGCGGGTAATTTGATAAGTGAAAACTCTTCTGTAGTCCAAAGAATTAGTTCTTCAGAGAATCTTGAAATATGCATCATACATATAGAAGCTGCGGATAAATAATCTATTACAAAATCCCTGTCTGAAACCGCATCCATACTATTTTGAGAAATCTCAGAGAATCCTAACTCTCTGGCAACATAAGAGCGGTCTAAATCATAAGGAAGCCCAGCCAAGGCCCCGCTACCTAGCGGTAAAACATCAGTTCGTTCGTAGGCTTCTTTAAATCGGGTCTTATCCCTTGTGAGCATTTCAAAATATGCTAATAAATGATGGGAAAAAAGCACCGGCTGTGCCTTTTGTAAATGGGTGTACCCAGGAATGATTACGTCGTTGTTTTGAGATGCAATGTCCAATAAGATACGTTGCAGAGTTGTCAGCTGTTTGATAATGATGTTTATCGAATCTTTAACATACATTCTCATATCTAGAGAAACTTGATCATTCCTAGAACGGGCGGTGTGCAGCTTACCGGCAACGGAACCTATTTTTTCGTGTAATCGAGCTTCGATATTCATATGAATATCTTCTAATTCCGGTCTCCATAAGAAATTTCCAGTTTCAATTTCAGACTCTATTTCTAATAATGCTTCGACAATGGAATCCTTATCAGACAAAGATATTATTTTTTGTTTGCAAAGCATAGAAGCATGAACAATAGACCCTTTTATGTCCTGTTTGAACAATCGTCGGTCATAATGCAAAGAGACAGTAAAATCTCCTACCTTGTCTGAGAGTCCTTTAATAACTGGATTTTGATTTTTGTTGTTGCTCATATACCCGGACCTGAACTATTTCTTTCTTGCATACATAATATACGACAACGACTTCTTACATAGATAACATAGGATTATAGTAACGTAGTACAAATAACATGACACAACTCACTCAAAATAGCGATCAAATCACAAATAATTATTGTGTAATAGATATTGAAACTACAGGTCTGGATAATCGTGCCGACGCAATAATTGAAGTAGCTGCTATTAAATTTGGTCTAGAAGGGATATTTGAAACTTACCAATCTTTTGTAAACCCTGGAAAAGAAATACCTCCGTTTATAAGTGATCTCACAGGAATTTTTGACAAGGACGTTCTATTAGCTCCTGAATTTCACAGCATCATTCCTGAATTGAAGGAATTTATTGGAGACTCAGTATTGATTGGACATAACGTTGGGTTTGATATTGGATTTCTGCGGGAATTTGGATTCAATTTTGAAGGAATCCTTTTCGACACTCTTGATTTGTCCTATGTTATTCACCCTACCCAATTAGATTACAGTCTCACTGGGCTTAGTTTGTTTTTAGAATTGGATATCTCAAATTCCCATCGGGCGATGGCTGATTGTGAAAACACAATGAACCTCTTCTTAAATTTACTAAGATCAATAAAAAAATTAAAGTTACAGACTTTTGTCCAAATCAACAACATGGCAGTAAAAGGATCATGGGATAGCCAGCCTGTTTTGCAAACATTGCTGTCTGAAAGGTTATTGTCTGAGAAAACCAATAAAAATCCCACCGATTCACAGCAAGACCCACCAGTAGACGTTCAAACTGAGGTGCAAACAAAAGTACAAAATTTTTCTGATGATTTGCAAGAAATTTTCTCGGACCATGGAGCTCTGGCCTACTCTTTGACTGCTTTTGAAGAGAGACAGGAACAGTTGGATATGGCAATGATGGTGAAAGAGACAATTGAAAATAACAGAACTTCCATCATTGAAGCAGGAACCGGAGTCGGTAAATCTATGGCGTATTTGATTCCTACAATCCAGTACGCGAAAGACAACGATAAACGAGTGGTAATTTCAACTAATACGATAAACTTGCAAGATCAATTGATGGAAGAAGATTTACCTATGGCGGCGTATGTTGTGAAGGCAGCCGATAAATCTGATCCGGGTAATGAGGTTAGGTATTCTGTCTTGAAAGGCAGGCGTAACTACCTATGTCTTAAAAACTTCCGTAACTTTGCCTCAAGAGAACAACTAGACAAAACAGAAACCATTCTAATCTCTAAAATTCTAGTGTGGCTGGATACAACTTTGACGGGAGATCAGGCAGAATTAAACTTATCGAGAGCCCAGCACAGGTTTCTTTGGTCAAGGCTGAACGCTGAAGGAGCTTTTATGTGTGGGGGATATAACGGGAAATGTTTTTTAAAACAGGCCCGAGAAGAAGCGAATAATTCGGATTTAGTTATCGTAAATCATTCACTTCTTATGGCGGATGTAAAATCTGGCCGTTCTTTACTCCCGGAGTTTGGGGCTTTGGTGATAGATGAAGCTCACCATCTCGAGGATCAAGCGACTCAAGCCTTTGGGTTTCAAGTATCTCACGGACTTGCTGGTGAAACCCTGTCATCACTTAGAGGTCGGGATTCGATATTTTCAAACATAAATGCATTATTCACACCTCTCAAAATGAATGCCGAGGACGTAAGTCGATTATCAAGATCAAGTGAGTCTGTAGCCTTATCATTAACCAAATTGCAGGATAGTTTCAATACTCTATTTTCTTTCGCCACCGAAATCATGAAGCAATCAACTTCACATAAATCATCCTTTTCACCTTCGGATAAATACCGAATTAAGATTGGTGAAGAACCACCACTGTGGGAGGATCTGTGTTCTTTGGGAAGAGATATTGAAGAACACGTTTCCGCTATATCTAAAGAATTCATCGCTGCAAACAGAATCTTGGAAAAATATGATAACCATCGTAGCGTTGTTGAAATTTTGGGAGACATTCAAAATACTCAAAGTTCCATTACTGAGGCGAATAATTTCATCCAGCATTTTCTTTTTGAGCGGACAGAAAATTATGTTTATTGGATATCGCACGACAACAATCCTGACTATTCCACGTTGTCGGGAGCACCTATTGAGGTTGGCGACCAACTCAGGGATCAGCTGTTTGACCAAAATTTTTCTGTGGTAATAACTAGTGCCACCTTGAGCACCGATGGCTCTTTTCAGCATATCAATCAGAGATTAGGAATAGATCCAGAGAACCAATTGTTGTTAGGCTCCCCTTTTCCTTATGAGGATTTAGCTACTGTGGTGATGCCAACAGATATACCCGACCCGAGGGAACCCTATTATGAGGAAATGGTTGCTAAAAATATTTATCAAGCCGCCATGGCAGCCGGAGGGCGAACCATTGCATTGTTCACCTCATACTCTTCCTTAAAATCAGTATTTCAGTTGATTAAAGACGGATATTCTGGTGAGCATTTGGAAGTATTGGCCCAGGGTATATCTGGAACTCCGAGGCAATTGATCGAACGAATGAAGAAACATCCTGAGACAGTGCTGCTAGGAACCTCATCTTTTTGGGAAGGGATAGATCTCCGGGGAGATGCCTTGCAAATCCTAGTTATAACGAGATTACCTTTTGATGTACCTAGTGATCCGATTTATGCGGCAAGGGCTGAAAAATATTCAAATCCTTTTATGGAATATGCTCTTCCTAGCGCTATTATTCGGTTTCGCCAAGGATTTGGAAGATTAGTCCGTTCGAATAAAGACCGAGGAGCGGTTTTCATATTAGATAGCCGGGTGGTCAATAGCAGGTATGGACACAGGTTCATAAAAGCTTTGCCAAAAATGGAAATTCAACGCCCAAAATCTGAAGAAGTTGAAGACATAGTCTCCAGCTGGCTTGGAATTTAAGTTGATACTGACCTCCCAATACCCGTACTCCCTTGATGAGACTCTTTACAGCGGACAAGCTTTCCGGTGGACCCCCGTATTAAATGGAGAGGTACATGAAGGGATTCTAGATGGGGTGAGAGTAAGGCTAACTCAAAAAGAAGATGGAATACACTGCAGTCTTGGCAGCCGGAATTTGGTTGATGAGGGATTCATAAAAAGATATCTTCGGATAGAGGATGATTTACCACGGATTTATTCCCAATTATCTTCAGATACTTATTTCACTCAGGCAAAAAATAGGTATGAAGGGCTTCATATTTTAAGACAGGACCCTTGGGAATGCCTTATTACATTCATTTGTTCGGCAAACAATAATATTCCGAGGATTAAATCCTTGGTAAAAGGGATATCAGAATCCTCCGGCGAAAGAATAAAAGATCAATTTGGGCATTTTTACTCTTTTCCTGGACCAGTTTCTATTTCCGAGTTCGGGGAATTAGGGTTAAGAGAAATAGGATTAGGTTTTCGCGCCAAGTACGTGGCAAAGGTAGCCGACATAGTGGTTAGAAACGAAATTGACTTAAAAAGTTTTAGAGGTTTGGAGTACGAGGAAGCATTGATTGAACTACTTAAATTTCCTGGAGTGGGAGATAAAATAGCTAACTGTGTTTTACTATTTTCAATGGATAAACTTCAAGCATTTCCGGTTGATATATGGATAAAACGTGTCCTGCGAGAAAATTATCTGAATGATATCGATGAGGCTATTGCTGACACAAAGTTAAGAGATTGGGCGCAAGATTACTTCGGTGAATTTGCAGGATACGCTAATCAGTACCTTTTCCATAAAAGGCGCCTTACTTAACGATCAGGGTTCTTTGCCAGAATTTACATTTCCGTTGTTTCAGAACCTATAATTTCCTCGAAGTTAACTTCATCTGAAAGCACAAGTTTTCGAACAGGATAATTAATTTCAATTCCTTCGGCAGTAAACCTGGAATGTATTCTCTTCATGAGCTGACTCTTCAGTATAAAAGTACCGTTGCGATCCACAGCTTGAAGGAAAATAAAAAAATCTATATTGGAATCGCCAAAATTAGAAAATCCAAAGAAAGGGTCCATATCTTTGATGGAATGCCTGGATTCCTTTACAAGAGCCTCAGCCTCTTCCAAGGCTATATTTTCAACTTGTTCTAGGTCTGATTCATAACTCACTCCACAAGTTACTATTACATTCATCGCAGGTGTGGGGCTGAAATAATTAGTAACTATACTTTCAGCCATCCGGGAATTTGGTATGATGACTAGGTTGTTGAATCTGCTACGAATTTTGGTGCTGCGCCAGCCGACACTTTCTACGTAACCAGAGGGTCCTCCGTCTAACTCTATGAAATCACCAGCCTTTAATTCGCCTTCAGTTACAACATATGTACCTGCAAAGAAATTGCTTAACGTTGGCTGAACAGCCAAAGCAACGGCCAATCCACCGATACCCAAACCGGCCAGTATTGGGCTAATGGATACCCCTAAATTGTCGATAGCAACTAATGTGCCAACCGCATATACAGTTATAGGCAACACCCTTCTGAAAATAGGGAGCAAAGTGTCATCTAGGGTTGTTGCAGTTTTCCCTGCCACATTGGCCAGGTACCATTTGATCATCCGATCTGAAAGATGAGAAAAAGTGAATGTTGCCATGAAAATAGCGGAGACTTGCCAGACTCTGAAAGCATATTCTCCGGTTCCAGCTATTGAGGTAAAAATACCCTCATCTATCCTGGCAATAATGAAATATGCAAACAGAAGCCCTAAAGAAATCACGAGTAGAACTGAGGGTCCCTTGATAGAACCGATGAACACCAATAACAATCTGTCATTCTTCTGCTTATCAGCACGTTTGGTCAGGATAGCTAGAGTCACCCGTAAAAATATTGCTAAAATTACAAAGGTGACCAATATAAGGCCCGCAGCTATGGCCCCTACCAAAGCAGAATCAGTTAATTGGCTTATTTCCACTCTTACACACCTTTAATAAACTAACGCCTCTTTTGCATATTATAAGGTTAGAAGTATATTTATGTATCGAAATTGTAGCTAAAATATATCAATGATTTATGAAATTTCGGAAAACAAAAAAACTATCGTAACGGATATCTATTTATTTATTTCTGTCCTATCCGATAGATTTTTAGTTGTGAGGTATAATTTGCGCCTATATTTTATTGTATTAAGACATATGAATTACCTACTCGACTAATGAACGAAAAATCTTACCTCGAAATACAGATCCAAATAGAAAAGGACGCCTTATCTTCCCTTTCTCAAATTGAGACCCTCAATGAACTTGAAACTTGGAGAATTAACACTCTCGGACGTAACGGAAAAGTTACTGGATTGTTACGTGGAATCTCAGATCTGCCTGTGGATAGTCGAAGAAAAGCTGGTAGCGAAGCTAATTCCTTAAAAAACCTTTTGACAGAAAAATACGAAAGTCAGAAATCTGGAATTGAAAACAAGGAAAACAATGTAACAGGAAACGGGCCAGAACTTTTGGACGTGACCTTACCAGGCCGAAGTATTTCATTGGGCAGCCTCCATCCAACCACAGCCGCTGTCAGAGAAATATGTCAAGTGTTTGAATCAATGGGTTTCCAGACCATTGAAGGCCCCGAAGTGGAATTAGACAAATACAATTTTCAGAAATTGAACATTCCAGAAGAGCATCCAGCTAGGGATATGTGGAACAGTTTATGGATTGATAGGGAATTACCAGACGGTTCCCGCCCACTACTTTTGCGGACTCACACCTCACCGATGCAAATTAGGACTATGGAATCACAAGCCCCTCCAGTTCGAGTGGTGGTCCCAGGTAAGACCTACCGATATGAGGCGACAGATGCTACTCATGAATGGCAATTTTGCCAGATAGAGGGACTAGCGGTTGATAAAGATATTACTTTTGCCAACCTAAAAGCCACTTTAGAAGAATTTGCTAGACGAATTTTTGGCGATAAGAGGAAAGCCAGATTTAGGTGTGACTTTTTCCCGTTTGTTGAACCAGGAGCTGAAGTGTCGATCGACTGCTTCAAATGTGAAGGTGATGGGTGCCGAGTGTGTGGGAATACGGGCTGGATTGAAATTATGGGAGCCGGTATGGTTCACCCGAAGGTTCTGGCAGGGGTAGGTTATGATCCAGAAATATATAGCGGATTTGCTTGGGGTATGGGAGCAGAACGAATAGCAATGTTAAAGCATGGGATTGACGATATCAGGCATTTTTATTCCAATGATATGAAATTTTTAAAACAGTTTTCTTAACAGGCTAACTTATGAAGATCCCACTTTCTTGGCTGCGTAACTATGTAGACATTGACTCTGATGTCACAGATTTGGCTCACTCTTTGACAATGGCAGGTTTAGAAGTCGGGTCTATACAGCAAATTGGAGACAAATGGGATTCTGACTCGCTGGTGGTGGCTCAAGTGATCGACTTAGAGGCACATCCCAATGCAGACCGACTCAGACTTCCCACGCTAGATCTCGGAAAAGGAGAAAAGGCAAAAGTAGTTTGCGGTGCCCCGAATTTAGAAATTGGACAGAAAATTGTTTTCGCAAAAGAAGGCGCGAACCTCTTTAATCCAAGATCCGGGAAACATGAAATTTTAAAAGGCGCCAATATTAGAGGAATTGAGTCGAAAGGAATGGTTTGTTCCGCTTTAGAACTAGGTATTGGAGAAGACAACGGAGGGATATTAGTATTAGATAATGAATCCATAACTGGTACTTCGGTCAAAGATTTGCTGTCTGACTCGATTCTTGACACTGAATTAACTCCAAATCGACCTGACTGGTTGTCCATAATTGGTACAGCATATGAAATAGCAGCCTTACTAGCTAGGGATCTTACCCAACCGGAATCTTCGTATCAAAGTGGGGATACTAAAATAGAGGACTGCATAAAGGTAACAATACAAGACTCCCTCAACTGCCCAAGATACACTGGATCATTTATCGAAAATGTTAAGGTTGCCCCGTCTCCAGTGTGGCTTCAGGATGTATTAACTAAATCAGGGCATAGACCAATCAACAACATAGTAGATATAACTAACTATGTGATGTTGGAATATGGTCAGCCGCTCCACGCATTCGATTTCAACAAGTTAGAAGGAAATGAAATCATAGTTAGGCAGGCTTTTGGATCTGAAAGGCTGGAAACTCTTGATTCTCAACCTAGAACCCTCACTCCCCCGATGCTAGTCATAGCTGACACTTCCAAACCCATTGGCCTGGCCGGAATTATGGGAGGGGTAAATACTGAAATAGACGAATATACAACAGATATATTTTTGGAGGCGGCTAATTTTGATGCCGCCAATACGAGGGCTACCAGGAGTGCTCTAGGTTTGAATACAGAGGCCTCGTACCGGTTTGAGCGAGATATACGGCATGAACTTGCACCTATTGCATTGAAAAGGGCGACGTATCTCATTAGTCAATTGTGCGGAGGAATTCCGGCCGAAGGCATCATCGATACCTTTAGCGGATCCCACCATATTAAAACAATTGAAATTACTGAGGCCCGATTTGAAAAAATACTGGGTACTCCGGTGTTCATGAAAGATATATGGAACATTATTAAGAGGCTTGGCTTTCAGAAAATAGAGGAAGATGTGACCCATGTTATCAATGTAATCCCTCCCATCTGGAGGTCAGATATTTCGATACAAGATGACATCATCGAGGAATATGCTCGGATATATGGATATGATAATTTGCCTACCAGCAATTTGTCCTCTTCCATTCCAAGCCTAGGTTCCAAAAATCCTCAGAGAGTGAGGGAGCATATGAGAGACAGGCTCGTGTCTGCTGGTATGAATGAGACCATTTCGTATTCCGTCACAGATCTCGAGACCATAAACTTGTTTGATTCGATTTCTAATGACCAGGAACCTATAACAATCGCGAACCCAATGGATGCTTCCAAAAGGTATCTTCGACCGACTTTAGTTCCGAATGTCCTTGAAACCTTGTCTAGAAACAGGCGAACGGACCAGCAAGCTGGGCTTCGATTATTTGAAATCGGCCGAGTATTTCTTCCTTTGGAGACAGATGAAGCGGATTCTATGCCTGTAGAAAAAGAGGAAATCGTCGGGGCTATCACTGGATTGAGCAATTCCACAGATTTATGGTCCGAATCAGATCGGGTTATGGACTTCTTTGATGCAAAGGGTGTAGTCGAACACATATTTCATGGGTTGAGCGGGGTTTTGTCATTTACTAAAAGTGCTGGAATCACTTATGAAACAGGCAAAGTGGCCGATATTTTTCTAAATCAAATTTTGATCGGACATATCGGTGAATTGAAATCCAATCTGAGTGAATTTTATGAGCTCTCTTCTAGTCCAGTTATAATTTTCCATCTTTTCCTAGATTCCATAGAAAAGGTGGCGGAAGTTCAGTTCGTTGATTATTCTGAACCTAGTCGATACCCATCTTCATTTAGGGATTTGGCTTTAATAGCCGATAAAGAAATCGATTCCCAGTCGATTTTGAGCACTATAAGTAAAAACAAACTTGTGGCTAATTCGTTCCCCATCGATCAATACGAAGGAGGAGAGGTACCGGATGGAAAACATTCCATAACCATGAGAATCATATTTCAGTCAGATGATAAGACTTTGTCTGCGAAGGAGATAGATAGAGCTCACGTTCAAATAATCAAATCTCTCGAACACCAATACAACATTTCAGAACGCTATTCCTAAAACAAACGATAAAGCGATACATTCCAATGGCCACACATCATCACGGACACCATCACGAAGATATGCTTAGTGTTGAAGAGGCTAGAGACAAAATATTGAGCCAGTTCGGAGTTCTCAATGCCCAAAACTTCCTAATAACCGAAGCGTTAGGATTGGTGACATCGGATCAAGTTAGGTCTGAAATAAACATACCTCCCTTGGATAATTCTGCAATGGATGGATACGCTGTCATGTCGACGGACGTATCCACGGCAACATACGAACATCCAGTGATGCTTGAAATATTGGAAACCATCCCGGCGGGATCCTTGCCCACAAAACGATTAAAGACTGGAGCCGCATCAAGGATTATGACAGGGGCACCTGTACCAGAACATTGTGATGCAGTAATACCTTTTGAAGATACCACGGAGAAAGATTTTTCAAAATCTGGTCGGTTGACTGAAATTGGTATAAGGACATCTGTATCCCCTGGAACTAATGTAAGAGTAAAAGGCAAGGACATAAAGGAAGCAGATTCAGTGTTGGAAGAGGGTCATGTAATCACTGCGGCTACCATCGGAGTTCTTGCGTCTATGGGTATGTCTCACGTCCGAGCCATTAGAAAACCTGTGGTATCAATACTTTCAACCGGAAATGAATTGCTCAGCCCTGGGGAAAAACCTGCTGAAGGCAAGATATTTGATAGTAATTCAAGCTCCATTATGGCTTCTGTAATTCAGCTTGGTGCCATACCAAGGTACATTGGGATAGCTCGAGATGAGATGGGATCAGTGCGTGAGAAGCTTAGGGAAGCGATGGAAAGCGATTTAGTCATCTCGTCGGCCGGTGTTTCCAAAGGTGATTATGACATGGTCAAAGATGTAATGTCAGAGCATGGAGATTTGCAGTTCTGGTCAGTTCGAATGAGACCGGCCAAACCGCTGGCTTTTGGTACATTGAATAGAGGTTCGAAGACCTCTGTGCCTTTAATCGGATTACCTGGTAATCCAGTAAGTTCCCTGGTAGCTTTTGAGCAATTTTGCAGACCGGCAATCTTGAAAATGATGGGCAAAACTAACCTGCACCGACCCACTATTCAGGCTGTATTGAAAGATTCTATAGTGAACTACGATTCACGCCGGGTTTATGCAAGAGTCATCGTTGAACAGACCGAAGATGGGTATACCGCTAAAACTACCGGTCATCAAGATTCAAATATTTTAACTTCCATGGTTCATGCCAATGGTCTAGCAATATGCCCCGAGGAGGAAGAAAGCAAAGATCCAGGTGATATAGTAACGGTCATTATGCTCGATGATTGATATAGCTGTAATTGAGATTAATTGCAGCTATAATAACGGACAATTTTGTGAATATAGAGGAGACTTAAATGTCACAATCCCTTGCCTACTTCCGAGGACAAATAGTTCCTATTGAACAAGCAAATGTGAATGTCATGACACATGCCTTGCATTATGGGACGGCTGTCTTTGAAGGGATCAGAGGTAATTGGAGCGACCTGGAACAGAAAATGTTTGTCTATCGAATGCGAGAACATTACATAAGATTGTTGCAAGGCTGCAGAATGTTGATGATGGACATTGGTAAAACAGCAGATGAACTCTGCGACATCACTGAAAATTTAATAAAGGAATGCGGTTACCAACAAGATTTATACATCAGACCTTTAGCCTATAAAAGTGAAGAACTTGTTGCCAATCTGAAGCTACAGGACCTCAGTAGTGATTTCACTTTGATAATGGTGCCATTTGGCGCCTACCTAGACTCTGATGGAGCTTTAAATTGTTGCACTTCCTCCTGGCGCAGAGTGGATGACACAATTATCCCTCCTCGTGTCAAAATTTCAGGGCACTACGTTAATAGCATATTGGCAAAGACTGAAGCTACCTTGGCAGGGTTTGATGAGGCGATTATGCTAACCCCGGACGGATTCGTCTCAGAAGGTTCCGGTGAGAATTTATTTATGATAAACGATGGAAAATTAGTGATACCACCAGTATCTGATAATAATTTGACAGGCATAACAAGAGATTCTGCGATTACTATCGCCAGTGAAGACCTAGGAATGGAGGTTCTAGAGAGAAGGATTAGAAGAAGCGAGCTTTATTTTGCTGATGAAGTGTTTTTGACTGGCACAGCTGCACATATTCAGGCAGTAGGTAGACTAGATAGTAGGAACATAGCGGACGGAAAAACTGGAGAATATACCACGGCTATAAACGAAATATATCAAAAGGCAATACGAGGTGAAAACCCTAAGTACCGTGGGTGGTGTACAGAAGTATCTGTGAACTAGACTCCAACTACAGTTTTGATAAATGTGAAATGTTTGGATTCCACTTAGATTATTTTCTTTGCTGCGTACTAGCCGTATCCGGTTTATTAGTAACTGTTGTGCCCTATCGTAGTTCTTCATTATCACTTGCATCATATTGTCTTGGAATTTGTTTAATGTTTGCTGCACCGATTATCTTTTTTACCACGGCTGACAGAATAGTCAACGACTATCAAGGTGGGTTAGATGCAAATGAACAAGCTGTTCTCTTTGCTCTATCGGCGATAACAGCTTTAATAATTCGTAAACTTTCTTCAACGGCGGAAAGGGTTATACGAAAAAGTATCAAATAATTCTGATGCAAGACTTCATTAACACTATCATTTGGTTTGACCAAAAAATGTTCCTAGCTATAAATTCAATGGTCGGAACTTCTTCTGTAATTGATTCTTCGGCAAGGATTATAGCAAGTGACTATTTGGTGCCAGTTTTTCTGTTTTTGCTGTTAATTTTCCTTTGGTATAAAGAAAGCTCCATAGGTAAAAAAATCAAAACCCGACTCACTGTGCTAAACAGTATTTCGACCCTTTTGGTGGCTTGCCTAATAGTATTTGTTCTAAATCAAATTTTGTTTCGAGAAAGGCCATTTAATCTGATGGAGGCAAATTTGATTTTTTATACCCCGACAGACTCTTCCTTCCCATCAAACTCTGTAGCAGCTGTAATGGGTCTCACGATTCCCGTTTTCAATGCCTATAGAAAGATGGGGTGCCTGATGATGTCCTCTAGTTTTTGCTTGGCTTTCTGCAGAATATATGTGGGCATCCATTTTCCTGGCGACGTACTTGGTGGAATACTAACAGCACTAGTTGCCTTTATGTTCTCGACACTTTTGATTAACCTGTTTTCGAAACAAATACATTTTGCATTGTTGTTATTTGAAAAAGGAAAATGGTTAAAATTATTTAGGCTATAACTGGGAGTAGAAGTGTCGCCAAGCCGAGATATAAAACTAGCCCTATGACATCTGTTAACGTGGTGACAGCCACTGCAGAGGCTAGAGCAGGATCTATATTCAAAGCCTTTAGAACTAAAGGAAGTGATACTCCGCTAATACTTGCCACAATTAAATTTCCTAGCATAGCAACCCCTACCACCGCTCCAATATATTCACTGCCGTGCCAGTAATAAGCGACGATACCTGCAACCAATCCGAGTAGGAGACCATGGATTAAACCTATACCTAGTTCTTTACCTAAGAGGCGGGCAGAATCTGATTTCCTAATCTCCCCGAGCGCCATCGATCTCACTACTAATGTTAAAGTCTGAGTACCAGCTATCCCACCTTGCCCTGCTATAACGGGAATAAAAACTGCTAAAGCCAGAACTTGTGACAAGGTTGACTGGAATAGAGTTATTACCACAGCAGCAAATCCGACCGTGATCAAATTGATGAACAACCAAGGAAAGCGACCTTTAACTGAAAGCCATATGGGGCTTAGAAGTTTTTCCTCTTCATCTACTCCAACCATCCGATACATATCTTCCGTAGCCTCTTCTTGCAAAACGAAAATCATGTCTTCTATTTTTAGCGTTCCTACAAGACGACCATATTCGTCGGTGACCGGCAATGTAAGTAAATTGTAGCGTTCCATAATCCGGGCACATTCTTCTCTGTCAGTATCTACAGAGACAGAAATTATGCTAGGAAAAATTATAGAAGAAACAGGGTGCTTTAGTGGTGCGGTAACCAGTCTTGTTATGTTAAAAATACCGACTAAAAACTCTTGATCATCAACTACAAGAACACTGGATACGTCGTCAAGATCAGTATAGGAAAAGCTACGGATATACTCAGTAGCGGCCTCTGCCGTCATAGATTGGTTAACGCTGAGAAAAGAGGTGGTCATAAGACCACCGGCATTTTTGGCATCATAAGACATCAATGCCAAAATCTCGTCGGCATGGTTCATTTGTTGAGTTAGAAGATACGAATCAGATTGAGGAAGGTTTTTTAGGATATCCGCCGCGATTGGAGGTGAAGTCAGTTCTAAGATACTTGATACTTCTGACCGAGGTACATCGGCCATTAGATGTATAAATTCGGAAGTTTCTAATTCTTCTACAATTAAGGCGAAATCAGCCGGTTTAACCCAAGATATTAAGTTTAGTTGATGTTCTCGACTTAATCGTAAAATCACATCGGCTTGGTCTGCTGAGGGAAGGGAAAGAAAGGAAAATAACGCTGTTCCTCTATTCCGTGATTCCATATGGGAAGACAGGGAATAAACCTTTTGGTCTATGTCTTCGGTAGTACCTAAAGGTTTTGCCAGGCTACCTATAATGGAATTGAGCATATAAAAATAACCCTTTATATCTCAGTGAAAATTGAGTGCCTTAAAAGGTTAAGACTTAAGAAGTGGGATTTAAAGATATTTGAGGATCATATTATGGGGGATATTCATAGCCGTAAGTTAGCTAAGAACTGGTATTTTCAAATTTTTGTACTTTTCCGATATTCAATCCCTCAGCAGGATAAAACCTTTTTGCTTTGAGCTCCGCAATGAGAGTTTCTCGGTCAGGGATATCATTTTCAAATATAGTGAAGCTTCTCCCAATACCTTGAATCGAGTGTGAGTCACTACCACCAGTGGCAGGTATATTCAGGTAATTCGCTATCTCGAGGGTGAATGCATTTTCCTTCTCACTGTTGGCTCCATTGGTAACTTCAATACAGTCCACCAGTGAGAATAATTCATGTTCTGCTGCTTGTTCAGGGGTTTCTGGGGGAACTTTCCACCCACCGAAAAGTAAGTTGACGTTGTAGGGGGGGCGATTGAAAAAATTTCTTAACGGGTGTGCTGCTATCAGAATCCCGCCCACTTCATCGATTTTTTCCCTCAAGACCTTAAGTTTATGAATACCGCTAACATAGGAGTCCAAGCCGATAACTATTATATGCCCCATATCAGTGTTAACTTCTAAGCCAGTAGCCACTGTCAGATCAGTTTCACCAAACTCTGTTTCAATCTGAGTTGGTGTCCATCCTCCACCGTGTTCCGATAGGAAAACACCGTTAAGCTCAATTCTTTTAGATTCTGCGATCAGTTGTTCCGGCAGTAATCCGCTATCGGTACTTCCTTTCACAGTATGAACGTGAAGATCAAAATTAAACAAACATAAACCTCTGTGCCAACCTATACATTCTAAGTTGAGGGTTGAGGTGATTCAAGTTTTAATTAGGAATAAATGTATTCATATAGCCAAATAAGGTATCAGCCACCCAAAAATTAACAGAAATCCGCCCACTATACCCAGCATTGGTCGGAAAATTGACGAGAGGAATTGATATGAAATAACCAAAAAAAGGAGAGAAATACCGATTACGACGAAGGTGTAGAAAAAATTCGGGCTTAAAAGACCGGGTCCTGGTCTTATATCTGATAAATATGAGAAGAGGAGGGCAAACAGTATGCCCAAAACTACACAGGTGGGATTCCAAACCATTATTGAAGACAAAATTATCTTAGAAGGAGCTAGAGTGTTGAACATTTCGTATATAGGTCCAATAGCGCTTTTATACATTACGAAAATAGCAAAGCATCCAAAAGCAATCGACATAGAGGCAAATAGTAGACCGGATGCTGCACCTGCTATCAGTATGTCCACAAACTAAACCTGAAATGTGTCCCGTGAAACATTGCCGACCACGTAAGATTCCAATTGATGTCTATGCGTTAGTAACAAAGATAGTGCTGTCGCTATCTCTTTACGTTTTACTATTGTAAATAGTGAGGGCCCACTACCAGTTAGGTGAATTTCATGTACTCCAACTGTATTGAATATGCTGAACGCCTTCTCTACAGCAGGAATGCTCTCTTTAGCGACTTCCAGAAAGCCATTAAACATTAATTGAGGTGGGCAATCTCCACCATTTCGTATGCGGGCTTCAAGTTTTCGCGATAGGCCTCCGGAGGTATAATTATTTTCGGTTAGGTTGGAGTACATGGATTTTGTTTTATTTTCCAGTCTAACGTTAGGTATAACAATCACTAACCAACCAATCTTACAATCGGGTAGCTCCCGAATTAACTCTCCTCTACCTTGAACGAAAGAGGTGCCTCCTTCTAAAAAGAAAGGTACATCCGAACCAATTGTAGAAGCAAAGGAAATGAGTTCTTGTAGTGGAAGATTTAACTCCCATATTTTATTCAGGATTTTAATGGCAGCAGCAGCATCACTGCTACCACCGCCTAGCCCGGCTGATACAGGGATTTCTTTTTGCAAAACCATTCTGGCCCCAAAATTGACAGAATATTGTTCACGCATCTTTTTGGCGGCTGAATAGACAATATTCTTATTGGAATGCAATTCAAAGCCGGGACTTTCCAAGGTAAGTTGATCATCTCTCTCGATTTGCAATTTATCGAATAAAGATATTGTTTGGGTTATGGACGATATATCATGAAATCCATCTAGCCTTTTACCTAGAATTTCCAAACTTAAATTTACCTTGGCTGGCGCTTTGATTTCCATACTTATATTTTTTCCAAGCTTAGAAAGTTATTTTTGCACTCTGAATTTTTTGAACAATGCAACCCATGCATCAACCCCTAACGCCGCGGGTCTAAGTTCGCTTTTAATGCCTAATTGCGAGCTTAGATATTTCACTTCTGCGATAGTTATTGTCAATCCTTGCGATAAGGAGTTGTGTAGCTGCTTTCGAGGTGCGGCAAAGCCACAGGTCAAAAATGAAAAATAATCAAGGTGGAGGCATTTAGGCAGTAAGGGTTTATTTTTTTTCGCCAATGATATTACTCCAGACATAACCTTCGGTTGGGGAGTGAAAGATCTCGGCTGAACATTGAAGTGAAAGTTAGTGTCATAGTAGACCTGAAAAAGGTTAGATAAAATATTGGATTTACCAGGGAATGCTGTGATATTCAGAGCCACTTCCTTCTGCAACATCACAACACTTAATTGAGGTGGGAGGTCAGATAGTAAAATACTTCTCAGGATATTCGTACCTGCATTGTAGGGCAGATTGGCAACCAATTTAAAATATGGTGTATTGGCTATGAGGTTTTTTAGATTTACTTTGCGGGCGTCACCTTCGACAATTTCCAATTTAGGATTTACGGCTATGTCTTTTAAAGGTCCTATTATTAAATCATGGTCCAATTCAATTGCGGTTACGGAACATCCTTGCAGTAAAAGCTTTTTTGTCAGATGTCCTTTTCCCGGTCCAATTTCCAAAATGTGATCCGTTTCAGTCACTTTGGCCGTTTTTACAATTTTACTTAATACCTTACCGTCGTGGAGAAAGTGTTGACCGAGGGATTTTTTGGCTGAATTAATTGAAGGGGACATACTATCCAAATGTGGTTAAAAGGGAAATACAATATTTTCGTAAGCGGGCCGTGCACCTTTCGTTGATGTGAAGCAACAACGTATACAATTGGTATGGCTCTAATCAGGCTTCCCTACGGCACCCGAGAGTATCCGTTTACCGCTGCTTTCTTCCGAACCTGACGGAGTTCACAGGCTCCCGCCGCGCAGGACCCGACTATCAACACCTATACAAATTGCCAGAGGTAATTTCTTACGCACCTATGACAGGAATTCAGCCTCGCTAGAGCGGTTTGCGAATACAGGGCACCGCTAACTCCCCGCCTAGCACGACCCACATCCATACTAGGTCAGTAAAATAACAGTGTCAACGGATAAATTAAAAGGACTTTGGGTGATCTGGTGGGGAAGGAGGGACTCGAACCCACACGCCTCTCGGCACTAGATCCTAAATCTAGCTCGTCTACCAATTCCGACACTTCCCCGATCGGGGTTAAATTATACAGTAGGCGTATTAATTAAAGGGAGTAACTTGTGAAATTCATTGATATTTTCTACAGTTGTCGAAGTATTAGGTGATTTCTTAGCAATAACCCAGGGAGAGGTAATGAGTACAATGCCAATCACTCAGTCTGATCTGCAGGCTTCTTTGCCTGACACGACTTCAGGCATTCAAACAAATCATATAAGAGATGAAATTTCCATAACTAGAGATATACATGGAATTCCCCATGTAGTAGGTTCGAACACCTACGATGGCTTTTTCGGTCAAGGGTTCGCCACCGCTCAAGATCGACTATGGCACATGGAGTTTGATCGACGTAAGGCATTCGGACGATGGGCCGAACTGGTCGGTGAACAAGGCTTAGATTCAGATATAACGATGCGAAGCTTTCAGATAGAAGATTCGGTAATAAATGATCTTATACATTTAAATGAAGAAACTATGTTGATGCTAACGGCCTATTCAGATGGGGTAAATGCTTTTATAGATACTACCTCTTCCCTACCGGTTGAATATAAACTCACGAATTCTAAACCTGAACCTTGGTCCCCAAAGGATTGTTTGGCTGTATATAAAGTTAGACATATTATGATGGGGGTTTTTGAAGGAAAGTATTGGCGCAGCCAGCTTTTAAACAACCTAGGCCCAGAGTGGACAGATGATTTAATAAGAGGGTATCAGCAAGGCCATTTGCTAATTGTCCCTCCTTTAGATAGGTATAGTGGACCTGAGTTAAATGGTATTGAAAGTCTTCAATCATCGATAGAATCGATTGCATGGATGCAAGAAGACCCTGAAGCAGGAAGTAATAGTTGGGCAGTACATGGAAGTAAAACGAATTCCGGAAAACCTTTGCTTGCAGGCGACCCCCACAGAGGCCTTGATACCCCAAATTGTTATTACCAGAATCAGGTCACGTGTCCAGACTTTGATGTTATCGGCCTATCGTTTCCTGGTTGCCCAGGTTTTCCACATTTCGGACACAACGCAAAGGTTGCTTGGTGTGTCACCCATGCAATGGCAGATTATCAAGATCTATATCTAGAAAAGATAACACCTAATTCCAATGGCAGTACATATACCTGGAAAGATCAAGAGTTAGATTTAGAGTGCAAAAAGGAATCCATAAAGATTGCAGGGCTTCCTGATCATCAAATCTCATTAAAATCTACAAGGCATGGGCCGATTATATCTGAAAATTCATTGGGTACGAGGGCTATCTCTTTTAAGTACACTTCCACCGCTGGTATCAATCGAGGGTTCGAGGCTCTTATCCCACAAATGACCGCTTCCTCAATATCTGAAGCTGATCAAGCTATGGAAAAATGGGTGGACCCATGTAATAACTACATGTTTGTCGATGTGGAAGGTGATATCCAATACCTCAACAGAGGTCAGGTTCCTATAAGAAGCTTTGACAATGCATGGCTTCCAGTCCCTGGATGGACAGGCGAGCACGAATGGAAAGGTAACATTCCTTTCGAAGAAATGCCAAGGTCAATTAATCCTAAAAATGGGTTTTTAGTCACCGCTAACAACAAAATAATTGGAGATCAATTTCCCTACTACATGGCCTTGGATTACGCCCCTGAATTTAGGGCAAAACGTATAGTTGAGAGAATAGAGGGCCTTGAGAAGGCCACCGTTGAAGACATGGTTTCTATCCATTCGGAACGAACCTCGATACCAGCCTCAGTTTATGTGCCTCACCTCCTCAACCTCGATAACCTGAATTCCTTGCAAGTACAGGCGCAGGCAAGGTTAAAAAATTGGACCTATGAGATGGACCCTGATTCTATTTCAGCTACGATCTATTCTGCATTTAGATGGAAATTACACTTAAAAGTCATCGGATCTTTGTTAGGATCATTGGCAGATCAGGCTTTGGTATCCGGAGGCCGCGGAGCCCCAACACATATTAACCATCTCGCTATTCGGTTAATAGAAGGGCTCAAAAACGAAGATTCTTCCTTGCTGCCTGATGGAGAAACATGGGACACGACTATATCCCGAGCTTTTATAGAGGGTGTGGAATATTTAAGGCAGACAATTGGGCCAGATCTTGAAGACTGGGTTTGGGGTAAACTTCATTACACAAAACCAACACACACACTTTCTGAGATATTCAGTAATCACAAGGATTTATTGAATCCACCGTCGGTTCCCATGGGCGGAGATGGTGATACTCCTCAGGCGGGTAGTTTTGCTTTGTCCAATCCATTTGTCATGACAGGAACGTCGGTTGCCCGTTACGTGTTTGATCCATCTGATTGGGATAATTCTCGGTGGATAGTTCCTCTCGGTTCCTCTGGCCACCCAGGTAGTTCACATTACTCTGACCAGACTGACTTATGGTCTAAAGTAGAGGTTATAAAAATGGCTTATACCACAAAAGCTGTACAGGAAATAAGTGTGAGCCAACAAAAATTAACCCCCTCAGTCAAATAAACATATCTGTAATGGTGAGACCCGTATCTCAGAAGTACGATGTGGTGGTACTAGGAGCAGGTGCCGCAGGACTAATGTCTGCCTTTACCGCAGGTAAAAGGGGTCGAAAAGTCCTTGTGATTGAGAAATCTAATAAAGTCGGTAAAAAGATCCTGATGTCAGGTGGGGGCAGGTGTAATTTCACAAATGAATTAGTCGACTCAGATAACTTTCTTTCAAAGAACACTCATTTTTGCAAATCAGCCTTGAGCAGATTCACTTCCAAAGATTTTGTTGATCTAGTTGAGCAACATAATGTCGAATATGAAGTAAGAAAGAAAAATCAATACTTTTGTACGGGTTCATCCAAGAATATTTTGGATATGTTGTTGAGGGAATGCGGTTCAGCTGGGGTTGATATTCTAACTGATACAGAGATTAAAAATATCAATGATTCTGACAATACTGTAGCTAGTCCCAGGACATCAGAATATCGTTTTTTGATAAAAGGCCTATCAAGTATCAACCGTTCCTACAGATCTCTTGAAATTGACTGTAATTCATTAATTGTTGCAACAGGCGCTTTATCTATCCCAACCCTTGGGGGCAGCGGATACGGATATGAAATTGCAGAGCAGTTTGATCTAGAAGTCACGGGGAAATACGCAGGATTGGTCCCTTTCATGTTCTCAGAGCCATTGAAATCGGTGTTTTCCCGACTTTCTGGAATTTCCACAAAGGTCGAAGTTACAACAAATGGTCATGTTTTTGTCGATAGTCTGCTGTTTACCCATCGAGGATTAAGTGGACCAGCAATGTTGCAAATATCTAATTATTGGACGCCAGGGGATCTATTAAAAATAGATCTTATTCCAAATGTAGATTTGAGTCATGAATTAATTAAAATGAAAAATCAGTCTGACAAAAGATTGATCCGATCTTATCTAAACGAACATCTACCAAAATCCGTGGTTTTGGAACTGCAATCTTTATTGTTTGCAGATTTCTCTGACGTTCCCATAGTTCAAATAAATAACAGGGATCTCATTAAACTTGGCAACACATTGAATTCCTGGCCTCTTAAACCCTCTGGCACGGAAGGTTATAGGACCGCTGAAGTGACGGTTGGTGGTGTAAATACAAATGGAATCAGTTCCCGGACAATGGAAGTTAAAAAACGTCCTGGACTCTATTTTGTGGGTGAAGTATTAGATGTCACCGGGCAACTGGGAGGCTTTAATTTTCAATGGGCATGGGCTTCAGGGTACGTGGCCGGTCTTGTCGCATAACCGCCCATCAAATCAGGATTTACAGCCGTCACCGTTAGAAATACAATGAAGCTTTCCTCAAACAAAAGGAATCATAAATTGAAGAAAATTAATTGCAGGTAAGTAAATGCCAAAACTTGAAATATTAAGCGAACAGCAAAGAACAATGCTCCTTAATTGGCCAAGTCCAGAAAATGAAGACTCTCCTTGGACCCCTATGTCAAAATCTTTGTCAGACTGTAAAGTTGCTCTGGTAACCACGGCTGGATTGCATGTTAGAGGCGACAAGCCTTTCACCACCGCAAAAAACGGTGGAGATGCCTCCTTTCGCGTGATACCTCGACTGACTGACCCGGCGGATATTGTTCAAAGCCATACCAGTATCGGATTTGATAGAACTAGCATCTATAAGGATATCAACATCACCTTTCCTATTGACAGATTGAATGAACTCGTCGCATTAGGGAAAATCGGGTCTCTTTCTGACTACTATTATTCCTTCATGGGAGCCTTGAGAAACCCTGCGGGACTGATTGATGAATATGGTCCTGAAGTAGCCAAAAACCTGATTGCGGAAGGGGTTGATGTTGTTCTGTTAATTCCGACTTGACCGGCTTGTACTAACGCTGTAAGCGTTATAGCGAGAGTGTTAGAAGAAGCTGGTTTAGTAACCACCAGTATTTCTTTAGTTGAAGAGCATGCAAGAAAAATTAAACCCCCAAGGATATTGTCTGTTCCATTTAATTTTGGCAACACCTTAGGAGAAGTAAATAACCCTAGCTATCAACATGAAATATTGGCAGCCACTTTTGATCTTTTGGATAGATCAATCGGTCCGGTCTTAGAACTGTTTGAGACAGATAAAATAGAGAGGGTGATACTTTCCCGTTCAGAAGCAATGACTGGATCGGACGCTGATAAGAAGGATCTCCTAGTGGAATTATCTGATATAAAACCCAATTATGAAAAATGGCTGGAGACAAATAAAGGTAGAACTGCTGTGGGGTTGAGTAGTATTGACGCTGAATTATTCCCAGCTGTTTTGGGATTCTTGAAACAATATACGGCCGGAGAAGTTGCAGATTCTGGGCTTCGTCCCCAACAATTTAGTATTGGGCACTTTGTTCGTTATTGTGTCGATGATCTGAAGTCATACTATCTTGAATCTCGAATTGCTGTGAAACCTGATGCTTCTATGAACGACTTGTACCAGTGGCTTTGGTCCGATACATCTTTGGGCGATCTATTGGGAGAACTAGCTGCGGTTATGGATGACTCTGAGGATAAAGAAGTAAAAGCCATCGCCTATGGTATCGCTAGGTAGGATTTTCGGTTCGTGAAATAGGCAATTGGTTAAAGTAGCCCACTATTGGGTGATATTGAATATTTATTTTAACAATACGCCGTAAAAGTTAAGAAAATTCTGCGTGACTCTGTCGGTTTCATACCCTAATGTGAATACGCATTGCATGGTTACCTACGTCCACCAGTCAGATAAGGAGTTAATATGGGTAATATATCTGCAAATAAATTGGGAGGACTCGGTCTCTTAATTGGACCCGGTTTCGCGACCTTAATATTCCTAGTGGTTTTCATGGTCCTTGGAAACACTGGTGCTGGAGACCCTAGAGACTTTCAAGCTAACTTTGATAAGCAAACCGACCTCGCTCATTTACTGGGGTTATTACCAGGGATATCACTGATATTTTTCCTTTATGGGATTAATACCCTCTATAACGACGTCAGAGAGAATGGACAAAATGAAGCCCTATTCCGTCTGGGCAATATGGGTGTGTTCTTTGGAATATTAGGGATTGTTCTGAGTATAGGATTAAACAGTGCTACTCAATTTGATGGGTTATCAGGTTTAAATGAGGGCTATCAATACACTATTAGCCTTATCGCTGGAGCGATTCAGTCTTACACTGGCCTTATTTTCGCGGTAGGTTTTTCCTTGATTGCCTTGGCTGTATCCTCAAATAAAGAAGGAATACACCAAATATTTGCCTATGTGGTTGCTTTAATGGGATTAATAAACATCGTTGTTAGTTTTATAAATTTTGCAGACGCATCCACTTGGGAAGCAACTTTCATAATCACACCGATCACTTACGTTGTGATATCTATATGGACAGCAACTTTGGGGCTGGATCTGATGAAGAAGTAGTAATCAAAACACCCAAATCGGGGTTTTGGAGGATCAGGTCCTTTTTTGTCTGATCTTTAGGTGGGATCACCTTGGTGCCTTCAATGTAGGAACCTGTGATTTCACCGTTCAATTATCGGATTAGAAATTGTAAGATACGGGGCTCCGCATATTACTGGGGCCCCGCAAAAAAAGAAAATTCAATCTTCGGGAAGATACGCATTGCCAACAATGGTTACGGTGCCATCTTCCTTCTCCATCCATACCCTGACCTCAGTGACCCCTTCCGATGAATTAGTCCCGTCCGCTATAACGCCCCTTGCGGTGACCTTGTCGCCAGGCCACACTATATTTGTAAATTTTACGTCCAATTTGCCGCCCCTAAACCACCTTTCGCCGAATGTTCGATCAAGCATGTCTCCAATATAAGATATGGTCATTTTTCCACCAACGACAACTTCCTCAAATCCCAATTCTTCGGACGCTCTCTTGTCGGTATGGTAATTCTTATTTCCATGGAAAAATGTTCCACACATTTCGAGATCTATTTCACTCGAGACAGGTTCAAGCAATTCCCCTGTCGGGACATCAAATTTTCGAACCCCCTCTTTGTCCGACGGCTTTCTTAATGCCACTTTCCCAGAACTCTGATCTAGCAAGTAACTTTGGTGATGACGCATTGCTCCTAACAATTCTTTATCCTCGTTGAATATTTCAGATTCTTGAAGAACTATGGTTCTGTTACGCCATTCGTAAATATCTAAAACTCTCGAACGTACATCTAACTTTTCCTCTGTTGGTAAAGGTGCATGAAAGTCAACTTCTTGGCGCATCCACAGATTTCCAAAATTGTTTCGAAAGCTGGCTCCTGATATCGATTCTGCATCAATGATAACCATCGAAGGGGTTACAAGTTCCTCCTCCGTAATATTTTCGTAGGCTGAGCGATCAACTTTGAGACCTTCAAAATAGTCATTGACTGTCTTTTTTGATATCTCAAAGGAACGAGGCTCTAATTGTTTTCCAACGAATGCTTCATCCGAATGGTGTTGTTCGGTTGTCATATTTGTACCTCATTGTCGGCTGTAGTATTTAATATTGTCGCTGCTGCCTTGAACGGCCTCCCATACTTCCGTAGGAAATATCAGGGTCAATAACCACGTCTAAAAGTGCAGGTTTACCTGAAGCAAAGGCTCTCTCAAGGGCTGGTTTTATTTCGTTAGGATCAGTCACTCTCTCAGAATGTCCTCCCATTCCTTCCATTATTTTGGCGTAGTCGGTGTCTTGTGACAGGAATGTGGCCAATGCTCTACCACCCCTTCCTAACACGCCTTGAGTTGTCTGGTTCCAGGCTCCATTATTACCAAGTACACACACAATGGGAAGGTTAAATCGGACAAAAGATTCTACGTCGAACCCGGTTAGCCCAAATGCGCCGTCTCCGTAAACTATACAAACCTGCTTGCCTGGCCTTGCAAGCTGAGCGGCGGCGGCAAATCCGCTTCCGGCCCCTAGGCACCCGAATTGTCCGGGGTCCAACCAGTGGCCAGGCTTATTTATATTCAAGACCCTAGCAGCAAAGGTGACTATGTCACCACCATCTCCAATGACTGTCGCATCTTCATCTAATGCGTCCCTTAATTCTTTTACAAGTCTCATGGGGTGTATTGGAGAAGCGTTACTCTCCATCATTTCTACGTCAGCCTCTTTTAAGGCTTTATCTTCTGTCATCACTTCTTCAACCCAGGCCGTACCTTTGGGTTGGTAATTTGAATCATTTAGAGATTCCATTACTTGGTCCATGATCGCTCCCACATCGCCCACTACCCCAACATCGACTGCCCTGTTTTGCCCGATTTTATTTGCATCCATCATGATTTCGATTAGCTTTGGATTCTGAGGGAAGAGTCTATCTTCACCATAGCTTAGCCTGAAGTCTATGGGAGTTCCTATCAGAACTACGGCATCAGATTTAACTAATCCGTACCTTCGCCCAAGGCTACCTAGATTTGGGTGGTCGGAATGTAAACTTCCTCTACCCATCGCATTCAAGAACACCGGCGCGTTGATTTTCTCTACAAACTCTCTCAATTGTGCGGAAGCATCACACCACCAGATATCAGATCCAGCAAGAACCATTGGTCGTTCGGCATTCTTCAAGATGTCTGTAACCTTTTGAATATATTCTGGGTCTCCAAACGCTCGGGACTCGGTCCGGTATCTGTCTGGATATTTGACGTTTTCTTCTTCGGTAACACCGTTAACGATGTCTATGGGGATCTCCAAGTATGCTGGTCCAGGGATTCCACTGGTTGCAGCACGGAAGGCATTAGACACATATTCAGGAATCCTCTCCACTCTCTTAACCTGTTCTGAAAATTTCGCCACAGGCTTCAAAAATGTGGCACTATCAAAATCTTGTAGACCTCCCCTTAGGTGGTCGAAGATCCCGGCATTACCTCCTACCATTATCATTGGGCTAGGAGCTTGGAATGCGTTGGCTATGCCAGTTACAGCATCTGTGACACCCGGGCCTGCGGTGACTATGCAAACACCTGGTTTCCCTGTTACTTTTGCCCAGCCTTCTGCGGCATGCGCAGCAACTTGTTCGTGTCTGAAATCGATAAGCTCAATACCTTCATCTGCGCACCCTTCGTAAAGGTTGTAAATATGCCCACCGTTGAGGGTGAAAACGTATTCAACTCCTTCTTTTTTTAAGGCTTTTGCGAATAAATGACCACCGTCTATCTGTCCCATGGTGTCTCCTTTTAAATTTGTGTTTATAAAATTGTTCCTGCGCTTTGTAGTTTGGCTATATCGTCCCAACTGTATCCTAATTCGTCTACCAAAACTTGCTCAGTGTGTTGGCCAACTTCCGGGGCTTCCTTCCAAATGCCTGCAGGGGTTTCGCTATATATAGAAGGATGATTACACATCTGTACTTCGCCGAGAACTGGGTGATTAAAATTTGTAATAAAATCGTTTGCTATCACCTGAGGGTCATATGGTAAATCTTGGACGGTTTGGACCAAAGAGTAGATGAAATCAGTAGAGAAATTTCTAAAAAGGATATCCCATTCTTCTGCAGTCTTCTCATCGAATCGTTTGTCCAGTAAGGCAACGACTTCTGCTGAATTTTGCGACCGACTTGGCATATCCGAATAGCGGGGATCTCCGATAAATTCCTGTAGATCCATTGCTTCTAATAAAGGCTCCCAATATTGATCTGGTTGTAGATGCATCATCATGATGAATCGACCATCTGACGTCCTGTATACATTAGATAGGGGATTCACTGGCTCTTTTCGATTATAGGGTGAAAACCCTACCCCTCCCTGTAAAAGACTCATTGATACCCCTAGGCCCTGCAGCCACATATTGGCGCTCAAGTGTGATGTCTCAACCTTTTGTCCTATTCCTCTTATGCTCCTTGATACTAGAGCTGCCAAAATGCCCTGGCAGAGCATGATTCCTCCAATTTGGTCTGACACACCTTGAGTCACTTGTGTTGGGTATTCTTGGCCTCCTTGACTTGCTGACATCATCAAGCCTGACCTTGCTTGCCCACAGCCATCGAATGAAGGTTGGTCCGCGTCTGGGCCATGGGGACCATACCCATTGGCTGATCCATATATTATTTGAGGGTTTATTTCCTTCAATGTTTCATAACCGACACCTAGTCTTTCAGCTACGCCAGATCGGAAATTTTGAACAAATACGTCAGCATCCTTGCAAAGGTCATAGACAATTTGTTGACCTTCTTTAGTTTTTAGGTTCACTGCGATACTTCGCTTGTTCCGATTACATGTCTCAAAATAGGCGATGCGACCTTCCCCCAAATCCATCTTCATACTTGAAGCCCTTGAAAGTCCGCGGGAAGGATCACCATCCAAAGACTCAATTTTTATTACGTCTGCACCCATGTCTCCCATCATCGAGGTGCTAACGGGGCCAAATTGCCAAATAGTCCAATCTAAAACTTTTATACCCGTTAGTGGTCCATTAATTTCTGGAATGGAGTTATCAATTACCATGATCCACCTTTGTTAGCCGACTAATAAAATTTCGCATTATTTAGTAAGGCGATTTATATCATCTTGAAAATCAAAACTCAAAAATTATCTGGTGACTTAGGTTTAAATTTTTTGAATTAGGCAACTTGCGGAATCGAGATTGGAATATAATTCTACAAATGAGCCTATATCTTTCATTTGCAAGTTAGGGTGTATGAGCAATAATTTCGATAAAGCGGTCAGAGCTAAACTTGGTGTTTATGAGGATCAACTAGATCCAATTCAAATGTCAAAAATAACGACCCTGCAAATTGAAGAGGCGACACAGGGTGACATCGACGATTTAGTAAAGACTCCTAGTGTTATCAAGCTATCGCTGGTTTGCAAAGGGGACGTTAGCTTAGCTCCCTTGCAAGAATTAGCTCTTTTGGACAGCCTTAGGATTTCCCATGCGAATTTGGAAAACGTGTCTCCATTGGAAAAATTAACCGATTTAAGGCATTTGGATGTTAGCGATTCCCAGATAGCAGATTTCTCCCATCTGTCTTATTTAAGAGAACTGTTTTCTCTTCGCCTAAAGAATTGTGACCTAGACGATTTGTCGCCACTTGAAGGGATGGGTAACTTATCGGAATTAAATCTCAACGAAAATAATATTGAGCAACTAAATACTATCTCTTCCTTAAATGAGCTTAAAAGTTTGGATATCGAGGGTAATGAAATTTCCAATCTTGACCCACTCTCGTTCATTAATGGAGTCACTTGGATCCATGCTGCGAGAAACTACATTCAAGACCTCGGTCCTTTGACTACATTGAAAGCTTTAGAATCATTGGATGTAGGACACAACCGTGTCACCAACATAGATGCCCTTTCTAAGATAACCACTATTAACTGGCTTGGACTTTCATTTAACAACATAAGAGATATTAGTCCGATCAATTCCTTACCTAACCTCCGCTACCTGGATATCGAAGGTGATTCCTTTAATCAGCAGAGTACCCGTATACATTTGCCAAATCTGGCAGCCAAAGGAATAGATATATTTAGGTGATTTTACTCTGGCCTAAAGTGGCCCAGGAGGTAAACTAATAGGGAACGGCACATTAGGGTTTTCTCTAACCAAACGATTCCAAACTCTATGTCCTATCTCTTCCGCTTGTTCAATAACCTCAGGTTCATTGATGGTTTTAATAGAGGAATTCTGCATAACCCATTCGCCATCTATCATCACATCTGTGACATCGGAAGACAGTCCATTATGAATAAAAGATGAAACGATCCTGAGAGTTGGTACAAGATGAGCTTTGCGGAAATCTATCATAAAAAGATCTGCCTTTTTGCCTATCTCAATTGATCCTACCTCGTCGGCGATACCTAGTGTTCTCGCTCCACCCATCGTTCCCCACTCGAGAATATCTTCGGGTTGAGGATTCATCTCGTCATTTCTCCGAACCCTTTCATGAAAGAGGGCGGCTCGCATCACCTCCACCATATCTTCGGCCATATTGTCGGACCCCATACCAATCGAACATCCCGATGATAATAATTCATGTACAGGTGCTGCTGCCCCCCTCCGAGCACCTATTGCTGAATTATGAGATATACCCGCATTGTTTTGACCTAGCATTGCAATTTCAGAACTGTCCAGGTACCTACAGTGGGCGGCAACTAACCGGTTGCTCAAAAATTCGTTTGCAAAAAGGTAATGAGTTGGTAAAACTCCTCTTATGCGTTTTGTGGCTTCAATTTCCTTGTAGCTTTGAGACAAATGAATGGTATATCCAAGATCATGCTTCTCCGCCAAATCTCTTGAATCCCTTAGTAGGTCAGGCGAAACTCTCTCTGGAGCGTGCGGAGCAACAAAACCTCTTATCCTATCGTTTGACTTGCCATCCCAGGCATTGATCAAATCTGATGCTTTTCCAATCCCTATGTCACGCTTATGAGATGAATATTCGTACACCCCTTCGGTTGATTTGGAGTCATCGATATCACTTAACGTTTCACCGAGGAAAACACGTAAACCTGCCGAATCCAATGTTTGGGCATATCCTGCAATGTCATTTGATATCTCAAGCAAAGTAGTGGTTCCGCTCTTGATCGCTTCTATACAAGCGAGTCTTGCAAACACATTCCTCTCATCTTCGTTTAGCAACCCACGACCAGTGGTTGGGAATTTTAAAGTTGTGGGAAAGCCAAAATCTTCCAAAATTCCTTTATCAGCTGTCGCCAAAAGATGTGTGTGGCAATTAATTAGGCCCGGGAAAATCACCTTGCCTACCCCTTCGATAATTGTCACAGAAGGGTATTTTGCTTCAAGTAAATCACTTTCCCCAATATCTTGAATAACACCGTTCTGGATAAATATTGATGAGTTATAGAGAATTAATCGGTTTATGTTTCCTGTAACAACAGTAGAGTTTCGAATCAAATATTGCACCACATAGCCTCCTATATGAAGTTAATTTTTGACAGCAGTTAAGTTAAATGGTTTTCTACTGATTTTCGGAATGATTCCGCGCCACTCTTCATAAGGGCTTGAGCCGCAATGGTTATCATATTTGCCCCCAAATTGATCAACTCAGACACCCTTTCAACATCGTTGGGAGAGTTACCTCCTACTCCAACCCATTTCCCTGCTCCTCGGATTTTTGGTACTACCTTATCCATCGTTTCTCGTACTTCAGATTGAGGCGGATTACTCATACTTTGAGAAAGGTCTCCCGGAGCAACATGTAAAACATCAACTCCTTCAACTGAAGCGATTTCACTCACATTCTTAATAGCTTCGACCTCTTCAATCATTGGAATCACGAGAATATTGTCATTCACGAATTTGGTTGATTCTGATCTTGTAGTGTTTATTCCGTAGTCATGGGCTCTACCTCCACCGACCCCCCTATCTCCTTCCGGATGATACCGAGCTGCCTTCGTGACACCTTCTGCTTGAGATCTTGTATTGATATGGGGAACAATGATTCCTTGGACTCCTCTGTCCAAAAATCTCAAAATAGTGGAAGCATCATGATTCGGGATTCGTGCTATTGGTGTAATTCCGAATACTTCAGCCCCTCTGACCATATTTTCTACTTGGTCTACAGACATGCCGCCATGTTCACAGTCGATCATAACAAAGTCATATCCAATCGCACCGAAAAGTTCCACGGTACCTGGGGAATATTCATGGATAATTGCCCCAAATGCTGGAGCCCCACTTTTAAGCTTCTTTTTGGTTAAATTTATTTGCATTGAAACTCACCGTAATCTGAATTTTTGGAACAGTATCAGAGGTGTTTGATCTTGGCCAGAAGGAACTATATAAACTGTAAAATTTCCCGATGATTAACGTATGAAGCTCCATCAAATCAGAGTAAATTCAATTCTACATACCCGTTTGCTGCCACTTCGTCACACCTGCTACGGTAAGATTCCTGGCTACCACTGTATCTGGCAATGATCCTTTTTTGCCTCCCTTCGAGGTTGCTGTTAACACCGGTCATCCAAGAATCCACTTCATTAGATAACAGGCCTTCACCCTGTTCAAGAACATATTCATACCAACTGGCAACGGCCTCAGCTGTTGCTTCCGCTCGTGTAAAACCTTTTTCTCCCATGTGTTGGATGAGATCTGTTATCCACTCAACGTTATATTCGATACTTCGAGGATTATTACCCAGTAGAGCGTGAGGACCAAGGATCATGAATAGATTCGGAAAATTGTTAACTTGCAGTCCAAGGAAACTAGATAATTCTTGTTTCCATTGGTCTCTTAATTTTTTTTCTTGTGTACCTTGAATGCCAATCCTGTCATAGCTACCCAAGATAGCATTAAATCCAGTGGCGTATATTATGAAATCGAATTCTAATTCTTCTCTTTCAGTCAATATTCCTGTTGGTGTGATTCGCAAGATGGGGTTCTCTGTGATATCAATGAGTTTCACATTTTCCCTGTTATAGGATTCAAAATATTCAGTCTCCAGTGGTACTCGTCTAGTTCCAAAGCCGTGATCTTTTGGGATTAATTTTTCTGCTATTTCAGGGTCATTTACACGAGCCCGTATTTTATCAGCCACGAAATCTGACATTAATTTATTGGCCTCGGGGTCACTCAAAACGTCTTTGAAGTTGCCTTGCCATATACCGAACCCTTTACTCGCATACAAATGTTCCCAGAATTCAAATCTCTCTTTTTCCGTTACTTCGAAGGTGCCTCTAGGATCAACGGTGTGGAGAAAACCTGCCTGTGTTTGATCGCATCGTTCGAACATCTCATCGTAACCAGATCTGATCCTCTTCATTTCTTCAGGACCGATTGTGTCGTTGTGTAAGGGTGCACACCAATTGGGGCGCCGTTGAAATACTGTTAGCTGCCCCACGTTTTTGCAGATCTCCTGGATTGCTTGGACTCCACTTGCACCGGTTCCAATGATTGCCACCCTCTTTTTAGAGAAATCCACTGGCTGATGAGGCCATCTTGATGTATGGAATGAAGGGCCTTCAAAGGAATCTATACCTTCGATTTTTGGCATTGTAGGCTGAGAAAGTAGACCTATCCCTGCAATTAAAAAACGGCTTCTGTACTTACTTCCATCACCCAAAGTGATTTCCCAACTCCGGTTTGGATCATCATAAATAGCTGACTTAACATCACTTGAAAATTGAATATCTTTTATGAGATCGAATTTCCTCGTCACGTGTTGTAGATATCTAAGAATTTCCGGCTGTGAAGCAAAATGCTCCGACCAATTCCACTCAGCCAAAAGTTCTTCTGAGAAAGAATATGCATAGGAATAACTTTCTGAATCAAAACGAGCGCCAGGGTATCTGTTCCAATACCAAGTTCCTCCAACCCCTGTACCTGTTTCAAAAACTCGGACTTTTAACCCTAGTTCCCTCAATTTGTATAGTTGGTAAAGGCCAGAAATACCAGCACCAATCACGATGGCATCGTAATCCAGCTTTTTCTGAAGCGAAATATTTACTTCAAAGTCTGTAGATTGTGCCATGGAGCCTCTATCCTAGGATTCATTTTCCTTAATATACCTCTCCAAAGAAAGGTAGTTCAACAATTTATCTGCTAGTGTGAGGTTAGAGCTGTGAGAATATATATCAGGAGCGTATCCCTACAGTTGTTCCTGGAAATATCCGAAAACAGAATACAAGGCAGGGTGCCGAAATACTATCCTGCCCGGCTAAGTTCTGTTTGGTACTCTTTTATCAGCACATTCAAACACTGGTGAATTTTATCAATCCTGCAAAGGTGAATCTTCCTTATTACTAGAGTCCCGCCCTGGGAAAACTCTGGAAATAGCTCTAACTGGACTTGACTGCAATTTATACATCTTTGATGTTTGATTGCTGAGAGCAACTTTATGGTCTACCAAAAACTTATACAACTAAGGGAGTCTTTTAATGGACTGACTGTGTTTTATATCCGGAAGCCCAAATTTTCAATAGATGGGATAATTGGAGATAGAAAAACCAGTTAAGGGATTCGAGAAATCATGGTATATCGGTATTTTGTTTGTGATGTCTTTACTAAGCAAATGTTTAGAGGGAATCAATTAGCTGTGTTACCCGAGGCTCAGGGTTTGTCAGAATCTCAAATGCAGAATATAGCTAAGGAATTTAATTTTTCTGAAACCACATTCGTCTTTCCCCCAGAAGCCGAGCAGACGAAAATGGTTCGTATCTATACCCCAAATTCGGAAGTTCCTTTTGCTGGCCACCCAAATATTGGGACAGCATTTATATTGGCAAAAAATGGAGTTTTCGGAACTTTAGATACGGGCAAAGAAGTGGTCTTCGAAGAAAAAGCAGGGTTAGTCCCCATAAAAATCAAAAGGGATGAGTCAGGATATATTTGGTGTGAACTTTCGGCCCCAGAAGTTTTATCTATCAGAGATCCGGTTTCTAAATCTCTTGTAGCCTCTGTCCTGACGCTGAATGAGTCCGAAATTCTTACCACCACTCATCCTCCCCAGGTGGCCTCGGTAGGTCTTCCTTTCCTATTGGTTGAACTTTCATCCGTGAACTCCTTGGTGAGAGCACAAATAGATATTAGTAAACTCAAATTATTTTTTGAAAAAGCAGGAGTTTCATATATCCATTTATATTGTAGGAACGTCGAGGATTTCGACATAAAAGCAAGGATGTTTGCCCCCCTAGATGGGGTGTCTGAAGATCCAGCTACAGGTAGTGCGAATTGTGCTCTTATCGGTTTATTAAGCCAATATGAAAATATTGATGATTTCGATAAAAATTGGACAATATCGCAGGGCGCAGAAATTGGACGCCCTAGCGTTTTATACGGCAGGACCCAAAAGCAAAAAGGAAAAGTCGTTGGGGTTTGGATCGGTGGCCATAGTGTTCTCGTAAGTGAAGGGACCCTGAAGCTCTAGAATTTCATTTGCCAACATTCTTCACCCATTTCCTCCGATTTCTATGATGCTATTCTCAACCAGAACTCACTGAATCATTACTAAAAGCCATTTCAGGGTCTTAAGTTCAGTAGGTATTCCAATGGGAACTATGTCTTAATGTGATCATTATGAATGGCCTCGAAAATGAGTTGGAAACAACAAATAGCATTAGTCATTGACAGTAAAGTGAGGACTATTACATCTATTTCAATTTTAGTGTTTCAGATTTACGCAAATATCTCGATTGCATGTTTCAGTACGCTAACATCTATCGGAGTGGTGCCCAGCAATTCTCCATCGATGTTTAAGGTGTCGTCTGTTTCCGGATAGAGTGAAAAACTGGAAGCTTGGTAGTAGGTAACCTCCGGTTCATTGACGTGTGTGCCGTCAAAAAGCTTAGGCAGCACTGAAAGGAGCCTTCGCCGAGTTATGTCTCCCTCTACAGTAAGGAGATCTATAAGTCCGTCACTTAACTCTGCAGACGGGGCCATTTTCATTCCTTTCCCTACGTGGACGGAGTTACATGCCGCTATGAAAGAAAATTGTCCATTTATTGTTTGTTGATCTATGACTAATCTAGCTTTCCGGGTTTTTCGCAAAAATATTTCAATAATGCTGGAAAGGGTATAGCGACTTGGGCCCAGCCAACGAAAAGCTTCTGATCTTTTTCCAACATCCGTTACAAGTCCCCAACCAATCAGGTTAATCGAATAGGTGAGAAGGTGATTCATCTCAATCTGGGCCACATCAATAAAACGGGTGTTTCCCGCAATTATTGCCCTGGCAGCCTTTGCAGGGGTGATGAGGTCAAGGTCATGCAGTACAGAATTCCCTGAGCCAGCTGGGATCAAACCTATAGGTAAGATTTTGCCGTCTGTACGATTGAGAAGACCGTTTACTACCTCATGAAAAGTACCGTCGCCACCCACGACCAACAAGCCATGGTAAATATCGAGATCCAATGCAGCTGTGAGATCCTTGGCATGTCCGGGAAATTCAGTATTTATTATGGAAAGATCGATACCATTGGACTCAAAAATAGGGGTAACCAAATCCAGAACCTGACGGCTTTCTTTTTTTCCGCTGTGGGGATTGGCAATCACTACAAATTTGATTGGAGGTAACCTCTTCTAAAGAAAAGAATACTGGAACAGATTCCACTTAGATTATTGTAAGAGAAGGGGATTCTATTCTATGACTTCTTCTTGATCATTGGGATGCTTCGCCATTTTCAAGCCACTCAACTACCTAATTTTTATCAATTCAACCTCAAAGATTAAAGTGGTATTTCCCGGGATAGGACCTACACCTGCAGCACCATAGCCGAGCTCCGGTGGGACTACCAAACGCCATTTATCACCTTCTTTCATGATTTGGAGTGCCTCTTGCCAGCCAGCAATAACACCATTAACCGGAAGATCGATCGGCTCGCCGCGCTCTACTGAACTATCAAATACACGACCGTCTTCAAAGGTTCCGTGATAGTGAGCTGACACTGTATCCGTAGGTCCGGGTGTAGCTCCACCACCTGCTACTAAAACTTCATACTGCAGCCCTGAATCGGTTGTGGTCATATCCGCCATATTATCTACCTCGCTAATCATTCGATAGTCAATGAATCTGTTGAATCTGAAGTCTACAGCGAAAACGTGGACTGAAACAGATTACATCGATGAATCTTTAAAGGTATTTTTGAAAAAGTACGTGGATTTTATTCCCTCCGTTGGAGTAATTCAGCTAAGTGCATGGTCCGGGACAGGGGACATTTAGCTACAGATTTGTTGTGTTTTGAAGGAAGGGGGCTGGTGACCCGCCACGGACTTGAACCGTGAACCTACTGATTAAGAGTCAGTTGCTCTGCCAATTGAGCTAGCGGGCCATGGGTGCCGATATATTTTCACAATTTCCTAATGAACTAGCAAGGGTTTGCCATACTCAAAATTTTGGGCCTAAATCAGGCTGCATCTTAGTCGGTCGGGTATTCCTTTTTTGGAATAATCAAAATACGTATTTAGTAATAAAGTTGCCACTTTCTAGTTTTATCCTATAATGGCCTAGTCTTATCCTATAATAGCAACGATTGACAAATTATTAGTCCGGTCCCATGACGGATTGAAAAAGAAGAGGTTTCATTATGAGTTATTTTAAGTTCAATAGTCTTGGCATTTCGGCCTTACTTATAGCCTTATCTTTGGCCTTTACGGCTTGTACGACAGAAGTTGAGGTCATAAAAGAGGTCGAGGTCATAAAAGAGGTCGAGGTTATTAAAGAAGTCCCTGGTGAAACTAAGACTGTAACCGTTACAAAAGAAATAGAGGTTTCGGTGCCTGTTGCGGCCGATATACCAGCAGCAAGTAAACCTAAAGGTAAACTTACAGTTGCAGTGCCTTTGGTACCGCCTTTAGTTCAACTGCAATCTTTGGATGCAAGAGGTACTGTGGGTGGGTTTGGTATTGACTGGAACATATTTGAAGGAATAGTGAGGTCACAATGGGCCCCACCTCCAACAGTTCCGTCGCAGTCTACCTATGTACCTGAAATTGCCTCCAGTTGGGAAATTGCTAGTGACCAAAGCAGTATCACATTCACGATTAGAGATGGAATTCCTTGGCATGATGACAGAGGCGATTTCGGTAATGTGACCGCAGAAGACGTGGTGTGGACTTTCAATGATTCCTTCAAGGAAGGCTCTACTGGTAACCCAGGTGAGCAATTACCTCCTGGTCACAAAGTGGGCTGGGAAGTTGTCGGAGGAAAGGCCCAAATGAATGTCGGTGACAATGGGTTTGATCCTCTATGGGGTATGTTGCATGGGGGCATAGGATGGGGGGCCACTTATGGAATTACTAGTAAAAAAGCATATGATGAATTAGGCGAAGATAAATTCCTCACGGATGCTGTTGGTTCCGGCCCATATGTAGTTGATGCATGGGATGGTCACGACCAAATGACTGCGAAGACATCGGCCGGCCATTGGAGAGCGAGCCCACGGGTTGAAACTCTACAAGTTATAGAAATGCCTGAGCAAGGCACTAGAGAAGCTGCCATGCTTACAGGCGAGGTAGAAATAGCTCAGATGCCTGGTAAGGCTCTTCCAAACCTTGTTGAAAACACTGGTGGAAAAGTTATTACCTTAGGCAAACCTTCTCCCAACACCATCTACTGGTCAGGAAACTATTGGGGTGAGACCTGCCCGGATTGTGCCAACACAGATGTGCAGGCAAACCTGGAAGTTGACTGGCCTGGAGCCTTCGAAGGGCTCGCGAATGGTTACGCTTGGATTGGTGATCCCAAAGATACAGCCTCTATGGAGAATGCTCGACAGGTCCGATGGGCCCTTTCTATGGCTATAGACAGACAGAAAATAGTAGATACGGTCCTCGGTGGATTTGGTGAAACTGCCTACGTTGCAAGTAACATCACCCCGGATAGACCTGAATTCAATGAAGAGTGGCGAGTCCCCTATGATGTCGCTGGTGCAAAGCAGAAGCTTATAGATGCTGGCTACCCAGAAGGCTTTGAGATTACTCTTTGGTCGGCCTGCAACCTTCCAGCCATTTGGGACTGTGAGATAGCAGATGCGATTGGTGAGATGTGGATTACTAACCTTGGGTTAGATGTCACCATTGACCATGCTGACTATGCCGTTCGTAGACCTGAATCAGTTGATAAAACCATGAACACTCCGTGGTTGCACGGGATCGGCTGGCTACCCGGACAATCAATCGCCAACTTCTACTGTGCGCATCCAGGCCACCTTGGTGGGGTAACCTTGCCGGATGACATTTGCGCAATTGGTAAGCAAAACGACATAGAACCAGACATGGATAAACGACTAGGTAATAATGTTGCCATGACTGAATATATGTCACACTGGCAAACTCAATCAGCTGTTGCTACAGTGGGGAATTACTTTATTTACTCCCCTAAGATTGTGGAATGGCGCCCATATATGACTGGATACTTCAATAGTGCTGAAACTATAGTACTGTCAGAGTAACCTGCCAGTCTGGGACGAGTAAGAAACTAAGGAGCGTCCGCACCCCTTTCGGTGTGGGCGCTTCCTCTTTTTAGGAACAAGATTTGGGAAGATTCATAACTAGACGATTGATCTCACTGCTTGTTGTGGTTATAGCGATCACATTGGTAGTTTTCATGTTGTCTAGAGCAACTGGTGACCCTCGATATCTTTATATGTCTTCATATACCCGCATGACCGCCGAAGTATGGGAGGCGCAGGGAAAGGCAATGGGTCTGGACAAACCGCTGATTGTCCAGTATCTGGTTTGGTTGAAAAACGCCGTCCAGGGAGACTTTGGTGACTCTGTTCATTTCAGACGTAATTCACTAGATTTGATATTAAAATTCCTACCCGCAACGTTGCAATTATCAGGTATTTCTTTCTTATGTGCATTACTTATAGGAATTCCACTGGGCGTATTGTCCGCTGTTAAAAGAACGACCGGGTGGGATTACCTGGGACGAAGTTTTGCTCTCCTTGGTCAGGCCGCACCTCCCTTTTGGATAGCCCTAGTTTTCATCTGGATTTTCAGTGTATATCTCGGGTGGCTCCCGACATCTAGAAAAGGGGATTGGACCCACTACGTTATGCCGGTAATAACACTAGGATGGCTTCCGGCAGCTGGCCTGTTACGCTTAACTCGTTCATCTATGTTGGAGGTGCTTGATAGCGAATATGTCAAATTAGCGAGAGCTAAAGGAGTATCAACGAAAGCCATAATATGGAAGCACGCATTTAGGAATTCCTTAATAGCCCCTTTAACTTATGCTGCTATATTATTGGCGAATTTCCTTACGGGAACTGTCGTTGTAGAAACCGTCTTCGCTTGGCCCGGACTTGGCAGGCTATCTGTGATGGCAGCCCTCAACACGGATTTCCCGTTAATTACAGGTCTGGCACTCGTTTTCTCTGTCATATTTCTACTATGTAGTCTAGTGGCGGACATTCTTTATGCATTATTAGACCCCAGAATTAGAATAAGTTAAGGAAGACTAAGCAAGTGGTAACTTTATCAAGCAAACGCAGCCTTTGGGGACAAGTAAGATCTCTGCCGGTTTTACCAGTTGCCATCATTGTAATTCTTTTACTGGTCGGTATTTTCGCCCCTCTCATATCCCCCTACCCTCCTTTAGAAGGAAATCTGGATTTGAGAAACATAGAACCATCTTGGTTGAGCGAGAATAATGAATCTCCATACTTTCTAGGCGGTGATCACATTGGACGAGACGTGCTCACAAGGATCATTTACGGTACGAGGATTTCTTTGATTGTTGCTGGTACGGTTTTGTTTTTTGGTACGTTCATAGGTACGTTATTAGGTCTTATGTCAGGTTACCTCGGTGGGGTTGTGGATGAAATCATAATGCGATTGGTCGATTTCATGTACGCAATACCGTTTATTTTAGTTGTGTTGGTAGCAGCAGTCATTTGGTCCCCTAGCCTTATGTTGGTAATAATCTTGCTTTCAATTTTTACTTGGCCTCCATTTGCCAGACAAGTCAGGGCAGAAACATTATCTTTGAAACAGATGGACTATGTTTCTCTTGCCATAGTATCTGGCACCTCCCCACTACGGATTTGCTTAAGACATATATTGCCCGGGCTCTTTAACACGGTTCTCGTTCTGGCCTCTCTGCAAGTCGGTTCACTGGTAGTGACTGAATCCGTCTTAAGCTTCTTGGGAGTAGGTATACCGGCACCTCAACCTTCCTGGGGTAGTATGGTGGCAGAGGGTAGAAATTACATGTCTACCGCTTGGTGGATTTGCTTTTTCCCTGGCATAGCTATCCTCCTCATCGTGTTTTCAATGAACTTTTTAGGTGATTGGCTAAGAGATAAATTGGATCCGCGACTGAGACAGCTTTAAAAATTGGGGTTTCGAGGCAAAATAGTGAGATTTTGGTCCTGACTGCTCTAATTGGTAAATTCGATTAGATTACGGTCTTAAATATTTATATCCTGTGCCGGTTATTTTCAATGACATAAAGATGCCCATCTGGAGGCAATGATAATGCCATTGGAGACTAGAAATATTCCTCGATATGTGAAGACATTTCGTGTCTATTTTCTGGATTCGTAAATTTGATAACTTATTATCGAGATCAGACCTTTCTCTTGCCTGACCCCCCTTCTACATTTATATTTAGGAAATTAGCCGCCCATGGAGAAAGACCCGATTGACCTAGAGTCATTTGGAGAAACTGCCCGTCTGCATTAAGAACCTGGATTCTTTCGTTGCCCCAATCACAGATAAACATGCGTCCGAAATCGTCAATTACCACATCGCTGGGTGTAAAAATGCCCCTTTTCCGTCAGCAGTTTCACCGTATTTCACCGTATGATGCAATACGTATATAGTAAAAAAGTTGCTACTTCCTAGTTTTATCCTATAATATTGTTAATTGACAAATCATTAGCCAGGTCCTAAATAGGATTGAAAAAGAAGAGGTTTAATTATGAGTTATTTTAAGTTCCTTGGGCTTCCGGCATTACTTCTTGTCGTGTCTTTAGCGATTTTCGCTTGTACGACAGAGGTAGTCAAAGAAGTGGAAGTGATCAAAGAAGTCAAGGGTGACACTGTTGAAGTCGAAGTGATTAAAGAAGTGTTTGTGGATAAAGAAGGTGTGACCAGGACGCGTGAAGTGGAAGTGGAAGTGATCAAAGAAGTGGAAGTGGAAGTCGTCAAAGAAGTGGAAGTGATCAAAGAAGTCAAGGGTGACACTGTAACGGTGGAAGTAGAAAAAATAGTGGAAGTTGAGGTAATAGCTCCACCTGTTGGTGCACCGAAGGGGCATGTCAAACTTGCTGCCGCAGACATCAACTCGCCAAACGGGTTGCCAAGGTTCTGTACAGCTGGATGTGCCGAGACTATTTATATGTCCGGCATAACTGATGTGCTTTTCAATGCTATTAATCAGGGTGGTGTTGTCACCACCGAGCCAATGGTTGCTACGCATTACGTACTAGACTCTTCCCTAGAGTCTGGGACTTTCACACTCAGACAGGGAGTTCAGTTCCATGGCGGATACGGTGAAATGACTGCCAAGGACGTTGAGTTCTCATATA
>Ga0209228_1000013_pt1 | contig 67073 bp, 63 predicted proteins | sample METZYME_3_150m_FD_187547 | JGI IMG/M metagenome (GOLD analysis project Ga0209228, IMG submission 187547) | Marine microbial communities from oxygen minimum zone in mesopelagic equatorial Pacific - METZYME_3_150m (SPAdes) (version 2) | ecosystem: Environmental > Aquatic > Marine > Oceanic...
CCCGACACTCATTCACACTCGATCCGCTAATTCGAAATGGTTGAACGAACTCAGTCACCGTCACCCCCTATGGATTCACCCCGAGGATGCCGAAAAGTTGAATATCGGCGAAAATCAGTTAGTGCGCATTACGACGCGCATTGGCCATTTCGTCATTCAGGCATGGCGGACCGACGGCATACGCCCTGGAGTTGTCGCCGCCTCACATCACATGGGACGTTGGCGTACCGGACAAGAGCAAGGAAGGTCATGGGGTAACGGCCAAGCAGACATCGAACATGACGGCACTACTTGGAAGCTCAGTCGCCGTGACAGCATGGGGCCCTATTCGTCTGAGGACCCTGACAGTGAACGGATCTGGTGGAACGACACCGGAGTCCATCAGAATCTGACCTTTGCCGTTCAACCAGATCCCATATCGGGAATGCAATGTTGGCATCAAAGAGTTCAAGTGACACCAGCCGAGGAAGGTGACTCTTACGGCGATGTGGTTGTTGACACAGCCAAATCACGCGAGGCGTATTTGGAGTGGCTTGCTAAGACCCGGCCGGCACCGGGACCTCATGGTCTTCGTCGACCACTTTGGTATGCGCGCCCTTTGAAACCCACCGTTGAGGCCTATCGGCTTTCTTGAGTTTCGCGTTATGTGATTGCTGCCCCACGATGAGTTGATGACAAAAGCCCACTCGGTAGGGGAGATAGAGTTGCCTTTCGATGACACTTGGTGGTGTGTCATCTCTAATCCTTTCGAAAAGCTTGCAAAACAAAGGGAACGGCAATGGAAATCGGCGGTCACTGCGACGAACGTTTCTCTCTGGTTCGGGACGCGTTCGAATCAAATTTCTTGGCTGACGAAGAACTCGGTGCAAGTGCAGCGGTCACAGTTGAGGGTCAATACGTTGTGGATCTGTGGGCAGGAAACAAAAATCTTGCAGGGGAGCCTTGGCAAGAAGACACAATCGTCAACGTCTACTCCACAACAAAAACTATGGCGTCAATCTGCATGCTTATGCTGGCAGATCGTAGTCTGATCGAATTTTCTGCTCCGGTAGCGAAGTATTGGCCAGAGTTCGCGGCTAACGGCAAAGACGAAGTGTTAGTGCGTCACGTTATGACTCACCAGACCGGATGTTCGGGCTTCCCGAGAGCTATTACGGCTCACGAACTATACGACCAGGAGCTTTGTGCGTCTTTGTTGGCAGAAATGGAACCGTGGTGGAAGCCGGGCACCGCACCGGGATATCACGCACTGACTCAAGGCACCCTTCAAGCCGAAATCCTTCGCCGTGTCGATGGACGGACCTTGGGGGGATTTTTTAGGGATGAAGTCGCTGGACCTCTCGATGCTGACTTCCATATTGGATTACCCGGTTCAGAAGGAAGTCGCGTAGCTGAGTTGGACCCACCTGATCGGAGTATTGATGAGATGGTCGAGGTTGAAGCTGATTCGGTCGCCTCGAAGACATTTGGCAGTTGTGTTCTTGATGGGACCGAAACCGCTACCGACGAGTGGAGGCGAGCTGAGATACCTGCTGCGGGTGGTATTGGGAATGCCCGCTCTATTTCCCGCGTGCATTCGGCAATCGCGTGCGGCGGGAGTGTCGACGGGATCACACTACTTAGCGCTGAAACGATCGAGGCTGCATTGGAACGTCAGACCTTCGAGCGAGACCTAGTTCTGGGACTGGGGGTCCCATATGGGATGGGCTTTGGTATCAATCATCAGCGATTACCGCTAACTCCAAGTCCGAGAACTCTGTATTGGTTTGGTTGGGGAGGCTCCATGGGGGTGATGGATCTAGATCAACGATTAACTATTTCCTACTCAATGAACAGAATGGCCTCTGGGCTCGTAGGAGATTCTCGTGCCTTCAATTTGATAGCAGCCACGTATGCAGCACTGGAGAAAGCAAAGAGCTAGATCGCTTGGATCTCTTGAATGACGTCCGGCGGCAGGTCCGCTGGAATTTCAGGTGATGCACTCGCGCCTATTGCGTGTGTGAGGCCGCCGAACCGCTCCGAGACTTCGGTAGCTATCTCATCGTGTCTTCCAACGGCGGCGAAGTGTCTAACAACGTCGTCGCTCACCAGCGCTGCCATTTTGGACCAACCGTTGTTCTTAGACAGATGGTTGAGTTCTTGCCCCAGATCAAGAAGATCGTGTTGTTCGAGCACTGGCCAATAGGCTTTGGTGCTCCCATAAAAGCCGATTCGATACCGAACCCAGTCCATCATTTTCTCCACCGATTCATCGTCTGGTCCGGTACAAAGAAAACCTCCGCCACTTATTTCGAACTGGTCTGGAGGAAGCGAATTCTCTTCGAGGCCCTTCTTTAATTCGGGCAAAACCTTCTCCTCTAAGTAGGGGCGCGTGCAGAACGCGTGGAGCCTTACCCCGTCACAGACGCGGCCCGCTGTTCGCAACATTGCGGGCCCCACCGCTGCCATAGTGATCTTAGGTAAAGGGACAGTTAAAGGTTCAGGGGTGAAATTCGGAGTCATGAGAGTGAAGTTGTAGAACTTGCCTTGATAGTTCAAAGGCTCACCGGTTAACCACGTATTCCAAATCGCTCTTATCGATTCAACGTATTCGCGCATTCGTGGAGCTGGGGCCAACCACTTCACGCTAAACCGACGCTCATTGTGACCACGAACTTGGCTTCCCAAGCCCAATTCAAATCGGCCAGAGCTTGCTTGCTGCAAGTCCCATCCGATGTTGGCAGCGTTCATGGGACTTCTAGGGAAGGCGATAGCAACCCCGGTCGCTAATTCCAGCCTCGTTGAATGGACTGCCGCTACCGCCAGAGGTAGGAAAGGATCATGTCTGTTTTCAAGAGAAACAACCCCGTCGTAGCCGTCGGCCTCAATGCGCTCAATTGCCTCGGGAATATCGTTCAAGTCGGCTTGGGGGAGAGTAGCGAACACCTTCATCAGAACTATCTTTCAGGTAGGACGTCGGCAAAAATCTCCCACTGTTTCCACTCAGGCTCAGGTGGTGAAACCGAGCCGCCTGGAGCGAATTCGGAGATGGTCCCCGATTCGAGATCGTGGACGTAACGAGGGCAGTTAGGAAAAATTCGGGTCAATTTAACTTCAACTACTGCCTCAGCCCCTTCGAAGTCGGAGAGTGCCGCTTCGTTAAGCAAAATGGCGGCGGTGCCGTGAATCCGAATTCTGTTGGCTTTTTCGTTCTGTCGGATGAATAGCAATGCGACGTTGCTGGTTTCTTGAATGTTGCCTAAGGAGCGGTACATGCCGTTTCCGTCATAAGAGGGGAACCGCAGCGTTCGGTCATCGAGAACTTTGACGAACCCAGGACGACCGCCTTTGTAAGAAACATCAGGAAAACCGTCACCATCTACGGTCGCCAAGAAGAAATAGGTAGCTCGCTCTAGATATGTAGCAGTCCGATCATCTATTGCTGCGCTTACGGTTACTTCGTTGAGTCGGTCTGCCAACCTTCGTGCATCGAAGTGGTCTTGCAGTGCTCTCGCCCCGCTCCCGTAGAGTTGGCCGCCAGATTCAGTCATGGGTACAGACTAGGCCGAGAGCAAAGAACGCTCGTCGTTACGGAGTGGGTTTGTGCGCTTTGCGAGAACCAGCCTCCCAGTCCTCCATAACTGGCGCTGATTCGAGCGTTCCCAGCACGTTTATTTGAGGAGCTTCACGGAGAGACCGTTTCATCTCTGCAAACCCGGGGAAGCTAGCTAACTCGATGACGGCGTTCCACAGGGGGACTGCCTCATCATCACTCGGCACCCTTGAAATAACGGGACCAAAAAAAGACAGACCGGTAGGCGGTTGAAATGAGATGATCGGAGTTCCCACGTCTCGGCCAGTACGGGAAAGAGCCAGCTCAGTTTCGTTTTCAATTATGTGGTCCCACTGAGAGTCGTCGACAGCTGCAGCATGTTTAGTTGGTAAGCCAGCGGTTTCGAGGCACTTCTCTGTGTGTTCTACGGTGCCCAGTTGCTTTCGTAAACCCGGTTGTTGATCTAGCTCCCAATAATGGGTGCCGAAGGCGGCATATAGACCTGACATGGCACTTCGTCCCTCTTCTTCTCGGACCTGCGCTGCTGCTCTAAGAAAACGAAGCCCAGAGGTGTGTCCCTGTTCGTAGCCAGCTGGGAAGTCAGTGTCGTAATTCTTCTCTTTGTTGAGTATCCGCAACGAGATAAATCGCCAGTCAACCGAATAGTTGGTTTGTGCCGCCACCTTCTCTACCCACCGGGAGGTCACCCAGGCAAAAGGACAAATGGGATCCCAAAAGAATTCGATGTCGTAATTGTCTTCACTCATACCCGACATAGTTACCACGTCTGCGCCTATGGTCGATTAGGTGAGTGAAAATGAACGAAACCCGGGAAGTATTCCGGAGCCAGAAATGCTGGATTCGGCGGGCGGTGGCCGTATAGCGCTTCATTGTCTCGGAGGACAAGGACCGCCGGCACTCTTCGTTCACGCCACGGGCTTCAATGCGCGGACTTACGGCCCATTTGTCAGTGGTCTTGCTGGTCAATTCACAATATGGGCCCCAGATTTAAGGTCTCATGGGTGGAGCACACCACCCCGCAACGGGGATTATGAATGGACGAGTCTCGCAGAGGATTTATTGGTTGTGGTTGACCATCTCGAAATTAAGACAGGGGAACTCGACTGTGTCGGTCATTCCATAGGCGCGGCAACCCTTTTGTTGGCCGACGCCGCCCGGCCTGGTTTGATACGGCGTATGTATGGCTATGAACCGGTTATGTGGAGACCGGGTGAAGCTTTTCCACCGGGTCAGAATCCGCTGATCTCGGGAGCCCAAAAGAGGCGTGAGGTTTTTGGTTCTCGAGCTGAAGCTCTGGAGAGATTTGCCAGCAGACCACCGTTCTCGACCTGTAGATCCGATGCACTTCACAGCTACGTCTCGAATCTTTTCGAGGATCTGGAAGATGGCACGGTGCGTTTGCGGTGCAGAGGCGCTGAAGAAGCTCAGGTCTATGACGGTGAGCGAGTGTCGACAAATGACAAGATCCGTAACTGCAAGGCCACAGTTGTGGTCGGTAAGAGTGGCGACCATGGTTTCGGAAATCTTGGAGAACCGGCGGCCGAGGCCCTAGATAATTGTCGAACGATTGATTACGAGGGCTTAACTCACTTCGGTCCGCTTGAAGCACCCGGTCGTTTGTCCGCTGACGCATTAGCAGCATTGTCGGGCTCTTAACTAATAGAGGTAGTGCCCTGCATTGAGAGGAACGAAACGATTTCTTCAATGAGGACATCGGGCTGATCCTTGTGTGCGATATGTCCACACTGTGAAATGAACTTACCGACTGCTTGTGGGACCCTCTGGATAATGCCGTGGACCATTTCCTCGGTGGCATATTCGTCGTGGTCTCCTTGCAGTACCAGTAAGGGACAAGAGATGTTGCCGAGAATTTCGCAGATGTCAAAAGTCTCAAAACTTGGGTCCAACCAAATTGTGGACCAGCGATCAAACGCAATAGCCGGCTGATGGTGATGGCGTGCCATGCCCTCGACGATTTGATCGCGTCGCTCTTTCGCGACCCGCACTCCGTTCAGCCCGGCTGGTTCAACGAAAATGTGCGCGGCGATAGTAATTACTCCGACTGGATCTAAGAGGTCGGACGCGGCCGCTATTAATGCAATCGATGCTCCATCGCTATGGCCAAGGAGGATCGGTTGGCTTATCTCGAAATTTTGAAGAAGAGCGGGCAATATTTCCAAAGCCTCGCAATGCATGAAATCTGGTCCGTACTGGGCTGGGCCTGGTCCGGATCGCCCGTATCCGCTTCTGTCATATGCGACAACCGGTAAACCCGTCGCGGCGTGAATACGGTCAGGAAAGTCGCGCCATTGGGTGATTGACCCCAGCCCTTCATGCAACATGACGATGGTCGGCCCAATTCCGATCGCCCCCGTCGTCTCAACAGCTAGGCGAAGGCCCGATATCTCGTGAATATCAGTCATGAGTGTTTGTCGCTGATTGGCCGACTAAGCATGAATTTGCAGCTACTTTGCCGGTAATGGTGTTTAGCCCGATCATTGGAACCCTGATCTATCTCCTCGATCGCGACAGTAATAGTGTTCTCCTGATAAATCGTGATGCCCGACCTGATGATGATCATTACGGAAAGTTCAACGGTCTTGGGGGAAAACTAGAAGTAGATGAGTCAGTGGTAGCCGGAGCGCTTCGCGAACTTGCAGAAGAGGCCGGTGTGACAGCCACTTCGCTTTCTTTGAGGGGCACCATCAGTTGGTCAAATTTCGGTCCCAAACGTGAGGAGTGGTTGGGGTTTGTTTTTCTTGCGGATGCTTGGGAAGGGGAACTCTTGTCTAGTAACGATGAAGGCTCGCTTGTTTGGGTTCAACTCGAACGGCTCTTACAAGCGTGTGACTCTAACCCTGGCCTCCGAGCCTCAGCGGACCTTCCGATGTGGGAAGGAGATCGCAATTTTATACCTTTGGTGTTTGATGATGATGAGCGACAGTTCCATGGATCGATGCCCTATGACGGCGACAAACCCCTTGGTTGGACCTACCAAAGGGTGTAACGGTTACAGCCGGACATACTCGTAGTCAACGGGTTGAGTGTTAATTCCCGCTGTGGGAGCTGAAATCCAACTCGCCATTTGCCCAGCTCCATATACCGGCTGCATTAACGAGAGCACGAACTCTCGGTCTGAATCAGTTGGAAGGAAGTTAGGTGCCAACTCATTCCATTCAGCCTCGGAGGTTATTTCGCCATCGGGAGTCACAAATTGGTTTTGATGCACCCCAACTTGTCGGTGGAATGCCTCGTGGGGGAGTCCGAGCTGAAGGTCGATCCCGTTTTCGTCGAGGATGCGATTCCATCGACGCATACCTTTTGCGCAGTCATCAATGTAGGAGCGTCTTAGCTGCTGGTTGACAACAGCGATTGCGGGTCGAGTCGTTTCAGTCCACTTGCCATCCACTATTTCGACTATTGAGTCCTGTTCGTCGACCAGTAAGTGGTCGTCTTTATAGGAATCCTCAGCGAACCTTCCCTTTAATCCAGCTGAATAGTAATTAGCTGCATTCGTTGAGGTTTCAGATCCGAACAAGTCGAGAGAAACCGAGAAGTGAAAGTTTATGTATTTTTGGAGAGTTGGTAAGTCAACAACCCCATAGCTGCGAACGTCGTCGGTGTTGTGTTCATTCATAACGTCGCAGGTCCGTTGGATGACTCGACCTATACCTGAAGCGCCCACGAACATGTGGTGGGCCTCTTCTTTCAACATAAAATCGCAAGTTCGACTTAACGGGTCGAAAGCTGACTCTTTGAGAGCTCCCAACTGATACTTGCCGTCCCGGTCGGTGAAGTAAGTAAAGAGTAAATAAGACAACCAGTCCGATGTCTTCTCGTTGAAAGCACCCAGGATGCGAGGATGGTCGGGATCACCGGAGTTTCTCTCTAAGAGAGCGTCGGCTTCGTCTCGCCCGTCCCGACCAAAATAGGCATGAAGTAGATACACCATCGCCCACAGGTGGCGCCCCTCTTCTACATTGATCTGAAATAAGTTCCGCAAGTCGTAGAGCGAAGGAGCTGTCTGACCTAAGTATCTCTGTTGCTCGACGGACGCTGGTTCTGTATCGCCTTGCACCACGATTAATCGCCTGAGTTCGGTTCTGAATTCACCAGGCACTTCATGCCAGACAGGCTGCCCTTTAAGTTCGCCGAACCCGATCCGCCGATCAATTTCCGGCTCGGAAAGAAATATGCCCCAGCGGTATTCGGGCAGTGTGACGTGAGAGAAGTGAGCCCAACCTTGTTGGCCAACATCTACTGCTGTGCGTAGATATATTTCTTTGTCTTGAAAGCTGACTGGTCCCATTTCAGACCACCAATTAGCGAAACGAGGTTGCCAACTTTCCAGTGCTCGTTGGAGGCGCCTGTCGCCAACGAGATCGACATTGTTGGGAATTTTTTCTGAATAATCGATTTCTTTAGTCATCTGGTCGTGTGTTTGCTGCTGTCGTTAGGTACGTCGGTTATCAAATTCGGGGCGGGACCCGCTTCCATAACGTTGAAGTGCTCCCAGCGGTCCACTTGCGTTTGATCTAGTAAATACCCAATTCTGCCAAGCTGAAAGTCGAGCGAAAATCTTTGTAGCCATAGTTTCAGGGCCAGAAAACCTTAAGTTCGCCTCCATGGCCGTCAACGCGTCTGCTGAGAAGCTAGATCTTTCTTCAATAAAGAGTCTCAGTTCATCATCCCAGTCCAAGTCATCCGGGGTAACGCTAACTAGCCCGAGCTGTGCTGCTTGCTCGGCGAATATGCTTGCATTGGAGGTAGAGGAAAGCGCTGCCAAAGCTTCTTCGTCACCCCAAAAACGAGAACTCAGTCGGCTCAATTCATTCCACATCGGCATTGCTCCGAAGTTGGTGTGGGTCAGAAGTATTGAGGCCGCTGGTAGAGGGTTGTCATGGTCTTCGAAGCACCCGTCAAGCATAAAGATGCGATCTGCCGCAAGAGCCAATTCGAAAAGAATTCCAACAAAACAGGAGCCAGGTTCGATTGCAGCGACCAGCGTCTTGGCAGTCAAATCGAGTCTTGTTAAACATTTTTTCCACAGAAGCTGGATCTCACTGATGCCATTTGCGGTCGAATCAAAAAGTGCAGAATCCAGACGTGTCGCATTGTCAATAGAGCCTTCTGTCCGCAAGATCAATGTACCGATGTCGGGATAGTCGAATCGAAGGCGGCAGAGAACGTCATCCAGTTCAAGGGCAGTTCGGAGTAGCCACTCAGGATCAGCGTTTACGAAAACTTTCAGTTCAGCGTGGCTACCGAACAGCGTTACCTTGACCCAGCGGTAGTCGATACGATCCTCAGTAATCTGTACTTCTATCGGGGAGAGATGAACAGGTTCTGCTTCCGCCCGGACGGCGGAGGCTGCAAGTTCACTTGCTCGGCGCGCGACGGCTTCGTCGAATTTTGTAGGAGTGGCGAGTTCATCGACTAAGCCCCAATCCAGCGCTTCTTTGCCGGAGATACCCTCTGCCTTCGCTGCAAAAATGTCAGCCCTATCGCGTCGGATGTGTCTTTTGTCTGTGAGGCGAGTCAGGCCGCCAGTTCCGGGAAGAACTCCCAGCAGGGGCACTTCTGGTAAGGAAACGGAAGTGCTTTTATCGTCGACTAGAAGAATATGGTCACAAGCGAGTGCTAACTCATACCCTCCTCCTGAGCAGGCTCCATTGACGGCGGCTAGGAACTTGATCCCACTTAAGGCGCTGGCTTCTTCAATCTCCAATCTTGTTTCATTTGTGTATTTACAGAAATTGATTTTGTGAGAATGGTCGGCGGCTGCCAGCATTCGAATATTGGCACCAGCACAAAACGTCCCTTCTAAGCCACTCGTGATTACGACACATTTCACGTTCGGGTGAGTAAGACGGATGTGGCGGATGGCATTCGCTAGTTCGATGTCGACGCCTATGTCATAGCTGTTTAGCTTTAATTCGTAGGTCCCAAATGTTGAGGCCACAGGATCGACAGCAAGCGTCAATGTTGCTATTTCAGCGTTGAGCGAGAAGTCCCAATGTTGGAATTTGTCAGGGTTGATATCAAAAGTGGTCACGTTGTCACCCTTGGGAAGTGGCTTTTCCGGACATCGCGATCAACTCTTGAGATGCCTTTTCGTATTTTCGTCCCACATTCTAAAACACGTGAGAGGCTGTAACTCATGGCTAGCAGAAGGGAATTTTCTTGACCAGTAATGCGCTACACAGGTTCCTCATTGATCCGGCGACTATTTCGCCGGATGTAGTTGCGCTGATAGATGCTTCAACCGGGGTGACGACAACCCGACATGAGTTGTTGGAAGAGGCGCAATCCGTAGCGCGGCTGCTTTCGAAACAGGGTGTGGTTGCTGAACAGAGAATTCTGATGTGCTGTGCTGATACAAAAGCATTTCTGGCGTGGTTCTGGGGAGCGATGTGGATAGGTGCTGTCCCTGTGCCAGTTTCGACGATGCTCACAGCGAAGGATTACAAGTTCCTCTTAGAAGATTCACGTGCTGTTGGGATCACGTACTCTCCTGTTTTCAGCGATGCGGTGAATGAAGCGGCTGCTGATCAACCTTTCCTTAAATGGATTCAAGTCGATGAGGAAGTCCCAGACCTTGTTGGAAAGGTAGAGCTTGGAGAGCCGTTTCCCGCTGTCGATGATGACATAGCGTTCTGGTTGTACACCTCTGGCACCACCGGCTTTCCCAAAGGCGCGATGCACCGGCATGTGGACCTCGGATTTTGTACCGACGTATATGCAAAAGCAGTACTAGGGATGGACAGCAACGATGTGGTCTACTCGGTGGCCAAACTTTTCTTCGCATACGGACTTGGCAATGCAGGATATTTTCCTGCGGGGACAGGCGCCCAAGTAGTTCTCAACCCAGGCCGACCGGTACCTGAAGAGATTTCCGCGCATGTGCGGTTACACAATCCAACAATTTTTTTCGGTGTTCCGACCTCGTTTGGTCAACTGTTGAGCTCGGATATACCGGACAACACATTCAAATCAGTGAGGGTGGCTGTTTCCGCCGGTGAACCTCTTCCTCCTGATATTCACCAGCGGTTCAAAGAAAGATTCGGTGTTGAAATCCTGGATGGTCTCGGAACAACCGAACTCGCTCACATTGCTATATCGAACAGGCCGGGTTGCTCGGTGCCGGGAACGAGTGGGACTGTCGTCGACGGATATGAGGTCTCCCTTCGCGATGAGAGTGGGGAAGAAGTGCAGGGTGGAGAAGCCGGCCGACTCTATATAAAGGGCGAATCGGTCATGGTCGGGTATTGGAACCGAACTGACAGGACGCGGCAGGCATTATCCGGAGGGTTTTTGGCTACAGGTGATACGTATGTCCAAAACCCAGACGGCACCTACACCTGTCTAGGCAGATCAGACGACATGTTGAAGGTCGGAGGAATCTGGGTCAGTCCAACAGAAGTTGAATCGTGCATTCTTGAACTCAAAGAGATCGCCCAAGTGGCTGTCGTTGGAGCGGATGACGATGAAGGACTTGTGAAGCCTAAGGCTTTTGTGGTTCTCGAAACGTCAGCGACAGAGGTTGATATCGAGACCTTGGTGCAAGAGCACGTCAAAGCGCGTTTAGCCCCGTTCAAATATCCTAGATGGGTTGAAACCGTTGACGAGCTTCCACAAACTGCGACGGGCAAGATAAAGCGCTATTTGCTTCGCTCTTAGCTCTCCGCATTCGGTGATCCCCAGGCTCGAGCTATCGTTTTCGGAAATTCTTCGATCCATTGGATGAGGTCGTGCCCACAGACTCGTTCCGTGAAATGATGAGGCGAGGAATGGAAGTGGAGCCAAGCAGCCCACGCCTCGGTCGCCTGATGGAACCCTTGCTCCAACGTACCCGCACAGAGGTGCACAAATGGAGCGCCCTCAGGATCCCAATGTGTTTGTTCGCTAGGGGGCATACCAGTGGAGTAGGCGATGCAGTGGCCGTATCGGCTTCTGTGCATCGATCCGGTAGCTAAAGCATGTCCAGCGCCATCAGAACATCCAAAGATCGCTCGAAACTCTCGGTCAGTCGATGCAGAGAACTCACTTTCAGCCCATTGGGAAATCTCGTCAACGAAGAACCGTTGGTGACGTTCGAATCGTTGATCATCAAAACCAGGCAGGTATTCGAGTGCGCGCTCATTACCAGTGTGATCCATTGGTGCAGCGTGGGGAGCAACGATCAACAACGGCTGAATGAACCCAGACGAAATGGCTGCATCAATTCGACGTATGTATGGCTCAATCATGTTGCCATCAGTTGAATAGACGACAGGAAGTTGAGAATGCAGCTGGTGATCGGGCGGAAGGTAGACCTTTATTCGCCGATTTTCCCTAAGCGCTGTGCTTGTGAACTCGTGTGTAGAAAGCGAGCCGTCCAAGGCGCCGTCTTCATGACTCGGCATCTCCTCGGGAGCGAGGTTTCCTCTATAGCGATTGTCCACTGGACCTCTACCACCGATTGGCATCCCATTATCGTCGAGGCTCCAAAACCCATAACCGAAGACTGCCTCGTTGAGCCGATCAACACGAATTTGTACGCACCAGAGGTCTGTTTGAGAACCAGATACATCTTCGACGTTCCACATTGGGAGCTCAAAAACTGGTCCAGGGATGATCCCCGCAGCATCTGAACGACAAGCGAGAGTTAGATCGTTTCCATTTGACCAAGCTCCGTTTGGGAACTGTTCTAGGCCTTGACTAATGTCCTCAGTGCTTGGCTCAGACCAGATTCGACCAAATCGTTGGCCCGCCGGTAGTCCTTCCATTTCGTAGCGTTCCTGAGCTCGTAACTTATTTTGCCGGGTGACGTTCTGGCGCATCTGGTCTAAAGAAGGCAAACCGAACGATTGACGTGTTTCGTCATCAGCAACTCCGTCGAGAGGGGCCATCACCAGATCACCTTGATGTTCAAGGACTACGGTCCCGAACCTTTGGGGGCGTCCGCTCATAAGTGCCACTTTGTCGGCACATTCGGCAAACAACGCCCCAGCTCCAAGGACACCGGCTTGATGAGCTCTCCCTGCGAGCTCGCCTGCTATGGGTAATTGCTGCGGTCCGGCGAAGATAGAAAGAGCTCTAGCGGCCCTGAGGGCGTCCCCACCATGGAGATCTGCGAGTCCTTCTTCTTGCAGTAATTGACGCACGAAAAAGGGAGCGCTGTCTGGGTCTGCTGACTCTAACTGAGTTAATAGATCGCCGATGGCACTCACTTCGCCTCCTAAGGACCCTTCAAGGGTAGCTCTCCGTGAAGCATGCTTTTCCTTGGTTGAACACTAAGCGAAGTGACCTCGAGCATCATTCAGATGTAGCGTCACCATCAACAGCCAACTACAGAGGAGATGCCGTGTCTGAAGAACTTGTCATAACTGAGAAGCGTGGCTATACCCAGATTCTTACTTTGAATCGCCCCGACGATATGAATGCCTTTAACACAGCGTTAGCCACCGCCCTAGGTGAAGCCCTAGAAGCTATGGACAACGACGAGGAAGTCCGAGTGGGCGTTCTGACAGGCGCTGGTAGAGGGTTCAGTGCCGGAATGGATTTGAAACAATTTGCGGATGGCGGTATCGACGCTATGCCCAACGTGGGAGATCGAGGTTTCGCCGGCATCACAGAAAAAAGTTGTGCAAAGCCGTTAATTGCTGCGGTAGAAGGATTCGCCTTGGCGGGCGGCCTTGAAGTTGCTCTTTCCTGCGATCTGATCGTTGCCTCAGAAGGAGCGAAGCTAGGTATCCCCGAAGCTGGGGTAGGGCTATTCGCCGGCGCGGGAGCGTTGTTACGGTTGCCTCGCCAATTGCCATACAGCCTTGCTATGGAGATGGCTCTTACTGCAGATCCGATTTCTGCTGAAGTAGCGCATCAACACGGGATGGTAAATCGGGTAGTTCCTAAGGGTGAAACTTTGTCAGCTGCTTTGGAGCTCGCAGAAAGAATTTCAAAGAATGCGCCTATGGGAGTTAGAGCATCAAAGCAACTAATTAAAGATGTTCTCGGTGTCTCCGAAGATGAGTTTTGGGGCTTCCAACGGGCGGCTTTAGAAGAAGTCTTTGCATCACAAGATGCCTTTGAGGGGGCAACCGCTTTCGCCGAAAAGCGCGCCCCTAACTGGCAGGACAAATAGGCACGTTCTTGTCTGAAAGCAAATGGAGTCAACAGCGAAACATGCCCAGCGGCTGCACCTACGATGAGCGCTGGCACGAGTTAGCCAACTCTGGGCAAAACATTCACGGAGAGGCTGATTTCATCTCAGGATTCAAACCTGCCTCCGTGCTTGACGCTGGCTGCGGCACCGGACGAGTGGCGATTGAGTTGGTCCAACGTGGCATTGATTGCGTGGGTATTGACCTCGATCACCAAATGTTGGCGACGGCATCCCAGAAGGCTCCAACCATAAATTGGGTCGAAGCCGATCTAAAAGAATTCAATCTGGGGCGAACATTCGACGTCGCAGTTTTGGCAGGCAATGTGATGATCTTTGTGCTTCCTGGATCTGAAGGACTGGTCATAGATCGAGTAAACAACCATCTGCACGCAGGAGGGCTTTTCGTAGCTGGGTTTTCGCTAGACACCGGGGGCATCGCCTTAGGTGAGTACGACGCACTCATGAACCAAATGGGCCTATCACCCGCCGGTCGATGGAGCACTTGGCAAAGAGACCCCTTTACCGGAGGTCCTTACGCAGTTTCGGCCCACCGAAAGACCTAACCGCTGACTTATTCCATAGGGAGACGCGCTAGAAGTTCAATCTTCCGCTCTTCGTATTCGTCGAAGTCAATTTCGTCGTCATCAAATTTTGCTTGGAGTTCTGACACAAGGCGGAGAAGGTCAGCCGCCGAGATCTCTTGATCCAGATTGCCGTCCAGTTGGGCTGCGTCATCGTCAACAATTACTTCGACATCTTCTTCATATACGAGTGGCCCGCTTTCGGGGGTTTTGCCCATTCGTTTGGCACGTTTGGCGTCTGCTTTGGCCTTCTTGGCCCTATCGCGTTGGAGTTTTTCGAAAGTTGTGCGGCTTCCTGCCATGGTCACTCCTATTGCCGATTAAAGCGAAACGAAATCAAGAAAAGGCCGCTTTGGTAACCGCTAAGGGGGGGAGTCAACGATAGGTCGACAGATAGCGCTACGGCCAAACAAATAGTTTAGAACATCGATCGTAAGAATTGGTGTTGCCGACTTAGCACCGAAGATAAATGTTTGCCTTTAGATAAGGGTCACTTTGACCACTGAAAGTCTTCGAATCGTTGTCTGAGGACTTTCTTATCAATTTTTCCGGTCCCTGTATGAGGGATCTCTTCGATGGCTACGACGTCGTTAGGTAACCACCATGATGCGACGTGCGGCTTGATGGACTCAAGAATCTCGGTCGGGTTAAGTTCTTTCCCTGGCTCCAGAACAACTATTAAGAGAGGCCTTTCACCCCAGCGATCGTGAGGCAAACCGACTGCTGCAGCCTCAACGACACCCGGCGCCCCTACGGCGGCGTTCTCAAGCTCGATTGAACTAATCCACTCACCGCCGCTCTTGATGACATCTTTAGCTCTATCGACGATTGAGATATAGCCCTCACTGTTCATGGTTGCTACATCCCCGGTCCTCAACCAAACCTCATCATTCTCAGTTATGTGAGTGGAGTCATCATCTAGTCCGAAGTATGAACCTGCAACCCAAGGCCCGCGAGCCAGAAGTTCACCTGGAGTGGCGCCGTCGCGTTGGACATCTTCACCATTCTCGTCAACAAGGCGAAGCTCAACGCCGTATATCTCTCGACCTGCCATCGCTTGGCGCCGCCTTTTTTCTTCGCGATCTAACCCCTCTACCCTGTGGGTAAATCTGCCGGCTGACCCTTGGGTCATTTCCGTCATGCCCCAGACATGGGAAACGAAGACTTCGTACTCATCTTCCAATGTGTCCATCAACGAACGAGGAGCAGCTGAACCTCCCACTGCGAGCCGATTGAGGGAGGGCACATCAGCTCCACTTTCTTGCAAATGTTGCACGACAGATAGCCAGATCGTTGGAACACCAGCAGAAAAGGTAACTTCCTCATCTTGGATTTGTTGAACTAGTGACTCAGGGGACATATCAGGCCCAGGTAAAATCAACTTCGCTCCCGCCATCGCTGCGGCAAACGGGATCGCCCAGCCGTTCACATGAAACATGGGGACAGCAAGAAGTATTGACTGGCTAGAATTTACGTCGTGTCCGTCTCCGGTGCAGGTAGCCCAAGTCTGTAAAACTATGGAACGGTGGCTTTGTACGACGCCCTTCGGATTACCAGTGGTTCCCGATGTGTAACAGAGAGTAGCGGCGCTCCATTCGTCCAGAACAGGCCATTCCTCTATCGGAGCGCTTTCATCGATCCATTCCTCGTAGGCAACAGCGTTTTCGAGAGAAGTTTCGGGTAGTTCATCAGCCAAGACAATCCAGAGGAGAACTGAAGTTGCCTTGGAAGCGATGCTTTCTACCACTGGCAAAAAATCTGGATCCACGAAAACTATTTGGTCTTCCGCGTGGTTGACGATCCAAGCGATCTGTTGCTCACGAAGGCGAGGGTTTACCGTATGCAAAACCGACCCTATGCCTGTTATTCCGTAGTACACCTCGAGGTGTCGGTGGTCGTTCCAAGCAATTGTCCCGACTCTGTCACCTTGCCCGATTCCAGCGGCCTTCAAGGCGCTTGCGACTTGTTGGGCGCGCCGGTGAACTTGAGTCCAGTTAGTTCGATGAACACGGCCGGTGGAATCAGTAGCAACGACCTCAGTAGCCGAGTGATTTCGCCCTGCGTAATCGATCAAACTCGATATCAAGAGGTGACGGTCCATGTTTAATCCACGAAGCATTTCGCCCTCAACGAACCTGAGAAAAGAAGGACCGTACGTCCTCAACGAATAGTTCGGGTTGTTCAAAGGCAGCGAAATGCCCTCCCTTAGGCATTTTGGTCCACTGCCGAATGTCGGTATAAGTCCCCTCACTCCAAGACCTCACCGGCGGGATGATTTCACGAGGAAAACAAGCGACCCCAGTAGGCACGTCGACTTGGGCTGGGGGTGGTGGTCGGTTACCGGCTGAAGCGAAGCTTTCCCAGTAGAGCCGTGCTGAAGAAGTCGCAGACTTGGTAACCCAATACAGCATGATGTTGTCGAGCATTTCGTCGCGAGATAGCGCATCTTCGGGGTGACCTTGATTGTCGGTCCAAGCCCAAAATTTTTCAAGAATCCAGGCAAGTTGTCCAACCGGGGAGTCGGTTAAGCCGTAGCCGACTGTTTGTGGACGGGTTCCTTGTTGGGTGGAGTAACCCGAATCCCAATCTCTGTAATAGGCAGCTGCTTCGAGCGCAGCTTGTTCTTCGTCGTTGGGTTCTCGGTCTTTGGGACGCTTTCCGCGCATAACCATGTTGAGGTGGATGCCAAGGCAGTTGGCGGGGTGACGCCCACCTATTGCAGTGGTAATTGCCGATCCCCAGTCGCCACCTTGAGCACCAAATCTTTGATAGCCGAGCCCCAGCATAAGTTCGGTGAATACGTCGGCCATTTGTTCGACGCCCCAACCTGAATGAGGGGGCTTACCGCTAAAGCCATATCCAGGCAGCGACGGGCAAACAACGTGAAAGGCGTCTTCGGCCTTTCCACCATGTTCTGTTGGGTTCGTCAGTGGTTCGATGACTTTCTGGAATTCAACGACAGACCCGGGCCAGCCATGAGACAGGAGGAGAGGCATAGCCTCAGGGTGCGATGATTGCTGGTGAATGAAGTGAATGTCGCAGCCCTGTATGGGAGTAGTGAATTGACTGAATCGATTGAGGTCAGCTTCTCGCTGACGCCAGTCGTAGCTATGTAGCCAGTAGTCACACATCTCTTGCACGTAGCTCAACGGAATTCCCTGAGACCAATCTTCTACGAGCTCTCTCTCCGGCCAACGAGTTTTACTCAGACGATCGTGAAGGTCTTGCAGAACTTCATCGGAAACTGAAATTTGGTAGGGGCTTATATCCATTCAGTCAATTTATCGCTGAGAAGTAGCTCTCCTAAGCCTGGGCTCGTTTTTTGGTTCTGAGCCGGGTGCCGGAATCCAATTCTGCTTTCCTAATACGAATGCTTTCCGGGGTCACTTCTACACATTCGTCGTCGGCGATGAACTCTAAGGCGTGCTCTAGAGACAGGATCCGCGGAGGGCTCAACCGCACTGCGTCGTCAGCGGCAGCGGCACGAATGTTCGTCTGTTTCTTTTCTTTGCAGATGTTGACGTCAAGGTCATCTGGACGTGGATTTTCCCCAATCACCATGCCCTGGTATACCGAGGTACCCGGGCCCACAAATAGTGAGCCCCTTTCTTGAATGGCTGAGGCTGCGTAGCCGCTTACCTGCCCCACCCGATCCGCCACTATCGACCCTGTGCGCCGTGAACGAAGCTCTCCACCCCACGCGATATAGCTATCGAATACATGATGTAAGAGTCCAGTGCCTCTTGTCTCGGTCAGGAATTCAGTCCGAAACCCAATTAGCCCGCGAGCTGGGATCAGGTAATCAAGACGTACCCATCCGGTCCCATGGTTGGCCATTTGTTCGAGACGACCGCGTCGTTCACCTAACAGTTGCGTAACCGCACCAACGTGGTCCTCTGGAATATCGATTGTTACGCGTTCGGCTGGCTCGTGGAGCACTCCATCAATAGTTTTTGTGAGTACCTGTGGTTTGCCTACTGTCAGTTCGAAACCTTCGCGACGCATGATCTCGACCAGAACTGCCAACTGAAGCTCGCCTCGTCCCTGAACTTCCCAAGAATCTGGCCGATCTGTGTCAAACAGTCTTAGTGAAACATTTCCGACGAGTTCAGCTTCTAGTCGGTTCCTTATCAGCCGGGCAGTCATCTTCTTGCCCTCGGTGCCTGCGAGAGGCGATGTGTTGATGCCAATCGTCATTGAAAGACTCGGCTCATCAACGGTGATGGTCGGAAGCGGCATAGGGGAAGTTGGATCGCTCAGAGTTTCGCCGATAGTTATCTCGGGGATTCCGGCAACTGCCGCTATTTCACCGGGCCCGACTTCTTCGACGTCCACTCTCTCGAGGCCCTCGGTTGTGTATAACTCTGCGATTCGAGTTGTTTCGATAGAACCATCAACCCGGCACCAAGCGACATCCTCACCTTTTCTTAATATCCCATGAAGCACTCGACAAAGAGCTAATCGGCCCACGTAGGGGTTGGCGTCGAGGTTCGTCACCCAGGCTTGCAGAGGATGATCAGGCTTGTAGGTAGGGGAGGGGACCGCGTCGATGAGAACTTCAAATAGGGCGCCCAGGTCAGGGCCCGGGGATGCAAGGTCCACAGTGGCAGTGCCTTTGCGAGCGTCGGTATAGACAATCGGGAAATCGATCTGATGGTCTTTAGCGTCAAGATCAAGAAAAAGTTCGTACGTTTCATTAACGACTTCTGAGATTCGCTCGTCGGGTCGGTCTATTTTGTTGATGACGAGAACGACCGGAAGGTCAAGGGCAAGGGCTTTACGTAAAACAAATCGAGTTTGTGGCAACGGGCCTTCGGACGCGTCAACTAACAAAACGACGCCATCGACCATTGTGAGAGCCCGCTCTACTTCGCCCCCGAAATCAGCATGGCCAGGAGTATCGATGATGTTGATCTTGGTTACCTGACCTGACGGGTCGTGCCATCTCACAGCCGTATTCTTCGCCAAGATTGTGATGCCTTTTTCTCTTTCGAGGTCCATCGAGTCGAGCACACGGTCTCGTACCTCCTCGTTCTCGCGAAAGGCCCCCGATTGCCAAAGCATCGCGTCAACGAGAGTTGTCTTCCCGTGATCGACGTGAGCGATTATTGCGACATTGCGGAGGTCGCCTCGCGAGTCAACTGAATCGAAAGTAGTCACGGCTATTGGATGTGTGAGGAGGGGATAGGCACGAAAGACCTAGTGTGCCAGCAAAGGGCCCAATTGTCGCGTTTAGCGGAAGGCGAATCCGGGCTGTCTTAGCTGGAGGCTGATGCAGGCGTCTCGGCAGGGAGTGACACCCGAGGCCAGCTAGTTTTCAGCGGCGTTTGTTTTGCCCTGGCTAGCTGTGATTTTGAGTGCGTCGGCCGCTTTTTCGTTAGACATAATTTTGTCGAGAATGGCTTCCCCCGCGCGGTTGAAGGCTGCACGCTCATTGGAGACAAATTCCTGAGATTCACGCAATTTCTGGGTGTACCCGTTTATCTCTGGAATTACGTAACGGGCGACAAGATCCCAGCTGTTTGAAGTGTCTCGAGGCGTAGCCCAATCGTGAACAAACCCAATAGCTGTGCCGAATCCACCCGTGAGATCGTTCATATTCTGAATAAATTCGACCAAATCATCTGGGGTTCCCACCACGGCTGACTGCACAACCCCTTTAGCTGCTCCTCCACAAACAGCCTCTAGAGCTTCGTCTGGGTCGTCATAGGCAATAGTGCCGGGTCTTTGGAGTGTTCCCACGATGTATTCGTTGTGCCACCGTTGAAGGCCGTCACGAGCCTGACTTACAGCAAGCTCTTTGGTTTCCGCGAGGTGCCAGTTAAGAAGGACTCTCCATTCTGCTCGGTCCACCGTAGATCCAGACTCACGTGCCGCGTCTTCCGCGAAACCCCACTGTGTACCGAGAGCAGTAATTCCTTCTGATGCCATTGAACCGATAGAGAGAACTCCAATCCCATACTTGCCCGCCAAAGTCATGCCAGAAGGGGAAACCATTGATGCGGTAGTTGCTGGTATCTGATCCTGAACCGGTAGTAACTGCAACTGAGCATCTTTCATCGTGAACCAGTCAGTCTCATAAGAGAACCGAGGTTCACCGCGAAGAAGACGCAAAATGACGCCAAGAGCCTCATCCTGACGATCACGGAGAAGCATTGGATCGATGTCGAACGTATGCGCATCCGAGGGTAAAGCTCCGGGTCCTGTGCCGAAAATAACCCTCCCTGCAGTCATGTGGTCAAGTTGAACGATGCGTTGAGCGACATTGAATGGATGGTGATAGGGCAGCGAAATAACTCCCGTACCTAACTTGATGCGAGAGGTACGTTCTCCAGCCGCAGCTAAGAACATCTCAGGGCTTGCAATCATTTCCCAGCCAGAACTGTGGTGCTCACCGCACCAAAACTCATCAAAGCCCAACTGCTCAAGTTGAACGACAAGATCTAAGTCTCGTCGAAATTGGAGCATTGGATTTTCGCCTACGGGGTGGTGTGGGGCAAGAAAGGCACCAAAACGCATCACAAAACCTCACAGATTGATGGTGAGGAAAAAGCTTTCATGTTTGGCATGAGAAGAACCTAGTAGGTAGGTCACCTAGGTCGGATAACGGATGGATCTCAAGCTGCGCATTCTGTCTGGTCACTGTTGTGGCTGCTCATCTTCGTCACCCCACGTATGAGGGGGACCGAACCTACTTTCGTTCAGCACATTCAGCGCTGTAGAAAGCGCGAACCCAATGAACATTCCAAAGCCCGTAAAAATTACGGGGATACTTTTCATGAGGATGCCAAGCCACGAAATGGCTACCCCAACAGCTATGAACCAAGCTGGTTCGATGGGTCGACTTCGCATGATTGCTCCCTAAATACCTGAACGTATGAGAATAATGTTGTGGTTCGCTACTTCTGGAAACCTATTGAAGCCAGTGAACCCGCCATAGGTTTTAGCAGCATGCAGATATTCTCGACAATGGAGTGAAAAAGCTTCCGAAGCAAAGTAGGTACTCCAGTGGGCCAGAAACAATCTTCAACAGGAATGATGTTTAACACCGACCGAATGCCTGGTGATTCGCTCAAGGGTTTCGGGGAACAGATTGAATCAATGGGTGTCGACACTTTGTGGTTGCCCGAGTTATTCGGTCGGGAACCATTCGCCACAGCAGCACATCTCTTGGCAGCGACAACGCGGCTTCGTGTTGGGACAGGAATAGCGAACGTGTACGCGCGAGATGCAACTGCTGCAGCAGCAGGCGCCCGCACTTTGTCTGAATTCTCCTCCGACAGGTTTGTTTTAGGTTTAGGAGTTTCTAACTCTGGGTTAGCTCAAGCCCGCGGTCACGACTGGGAACCGCCCGTAGAAAAGCTGCGAGATTATGTCGAAGCGGTCCGTTCGGCCGAGCTTTCGATTCCAGGAGATCACAACCTCGAAATCCACGTTGCCGCACACGGACCCAGAATGATCGCGGCCTTAGGAGATTTGGTTGACGGAGTAAGCACATTTTTACAAACCCCAGTCCATACCGAAGAAACCAGAAAGCGAATCGGGCCCGATATCGCGTTGAATGTGACGCAAATGTGCCTACTAGTTGAGGACCCGGCCGAAGCGAGGCGTTTAGCTCGACGAGCGCTTGCTTTCTATATCGGTCTCGATTACTACCATCGAGCTTGGCGTAATCTTGGATTCACAGACGATGACTTCACCGGTGGAGGAAGCGACCGGTTGATCGATGCACTGGTGGCTTGGGGCGACCCTCAGACAATTTCTCTCCGCCTCAACGAACACCGCAATGTTGGAGCGACAGAGATGGTGATCATTCCGTTGAATCCTGCAGGTGGGGGAGAACCGCATCTGCAACTTCTTGAAGCCTTAACCAAATAAGCGCCTAGGCTGTCGCGGATCGATTTAGGAGGAGCGCTGGTGAGTGGACGACCTCGTGCGGTAGTGGACAGCCTCCCGCAGTACAAACCGGGAAAATCAGCAGCGCAAGCAGCAGCTGATCATCAACTGACGGAAGCGATCAAGCTTGCTTCCAACGAGAGTTCCCACGGTCCTCTGCCTTCGGTATTGGCAGCTGTCGCCGATGGAGCCAATCTTCTGAACCGTTATCCAGATCATCGAGGCGAAGCTTTACGGGCAGCAATATCGGAGAAGCAAGGTATAGGTCAAGATCAGATAACCATTGGCTGTGGTTCGGTCGGACTGCTGCAACAAGCCTTTACCGCATACGTCGGTGTAGGAGATGAGGTTGTTTACCCATGGCGGTCTTTTGAAGTTCACCCCGTCTTTAGCGCTATTGCAGAAGCACGAGCGGTCACAGTCCCACTCCAAGACCAAGCATTCGATCTAGAAGCCGTTGAAGCGGCGGTGACAGAACGAACGAAGCTTGTGATCCTGTCAACTCCAAATAATCCAACCGGCACAGTTTGTGGCACGCATGAACTCAACAAATTATTGGATGCGTTGAGCGAAGATGTTGTGGTGATAATCGACGAGGCATATCTCGAGTTTGTGACTGATGAGTCGGTAAGTAACCCCGTCACTGACATCCTGCCTCACCACGACAATGCCGTGGTTTTCAGAACTTTCTCTAAGGCGTATGGCCTTGCGAACCTTCGAGTCGGATACGCGCTCGGCCATTCTGATGTGATTGGAGCTATCGACAAGGTTGCGCTGCCGTTTCTGGTCAACGGATTAGCCCAGACTGCAGTACTAGCGTCCCTTGAAACAACTGCCGAAAAAGAACTCCAAGAGCGTGTAGCCGAAGTCATCAGCGAACGAAGCCGCGTTACGGAGTTACTTCTCGACTTGGGGTGGCCGGTGACTCCAAGTCAGGCAAATTTTCTTTGGCTTCCGGTCGAAGAAGAAGCTGGCCCGCTTTTCCAGCGACTTGAAGCTAAAGGCATAGTCACGCGACCATTTGAGGGTGAGGGGTTGCGAGTTACGATCGGTACACCCGAGGAAAATAATCGGTTTCTTGAGCAAATCGGCCCAAGGTAGAAGACCTTCTAGGCTGCGAAAAGAAACACTGAATTAATCGAAAGTAGCGGAGGTCAGCGTGTTTATCGATGGAGCGTGGGTTGAGGCCCGATCTGGCAAAACCTTCGACGTCACTAATCCGGCTACGGGTGAAGTGCTCGGCACGGTTCCAGCGGGCGATGCAACAGATGCCACAGCGGCGATAGACGCCGCGAGTCAAGCCTTCCCTGCTTGGTCCAGCACTACGGCCTATGAACGTTCCAGGCTCCTATATCGAGCATGGGAGCTAATGGTGGAACGGAGCGAAGCGTTAGCTCAGCTCATGACCTCGGAACAAGGAAAACCGCTGAAGGCATCTCGCGCAGAAGTTAAGTATGCGGCAGACTTTTTGATTTGGTTTGCCGAAGAAGCCAAAAGAGTAACCGGCGAATGGTTACCCTCTCAGCGAGCAGATCAACGTTTCCTTTCAGTGAAAGCTCCCGTGGGCGTTGTAGCTGCTGTAACTCCATGGAACTACCCGATTTCGATGCTCACTAGAAAGATGGGTCCAGCGTTGGCCGCTGGCTGCACTTTGGTACTCAAGCCAGCTGAAGCAACACCTCTTTGCGCGAAGGCAACCTACGAAGTGTTTATCGATGCAGGTTTCCCTGATGGCGTGATTAATTTAGTGACAGCGGCAGATCCAGTACCCATAGGTGATGTCTTCACCGGAGATCCGAGAGTAGCGAAACTAACCTTTACTGGCAGCACAGCGGTCGGTCGAACCCTCGCAGCCAAATCGGCAGCCAATCTTCAGCGAATCTCCGTGGAGCTTGGCGGTCACGCACCTTTTATAGTTTTTCCTGACGCCGACCCTGTGCATGCCGCCAAAGGAGCAGCCGCGCTTAAATTCTTGAACGCTGGCCAAGCCTGTATAAGCCCCAACCGTCTTTATGTACCAAACTCTCTACGTTCCGAATTCGAAGAAACACTCTGCAGTCGAGTCAGCAAACTGCAGACCGGCAATGGAATGGAAGATGGTATTGGCGTCGGTCCTTTAGTTAACGATGCTGCAGTATCAAAGGTTGAACAACAGGTCGAAGACGCTCGAGAAAAAGGCGCGGGTGTGCCAGTCGGAGGTGCACGTCTTACAGAGGGAGAGCATGCCAGCGGACACTTCTTCGCTCCGACGGTGCTAACAGACGTGCGTCCCGATATGACGATTTATAGAGAAGAGACTTTCGGGCCAGTAGCTCCCGTAATCGGATATGACGACCCAGAACAAGTACTCGACTTAGCAAACGACACCAATTACGGCTTGGCGGCTTACGTTTATACGCGGGATATCTCAGTGGCTATGCGTGCCTTTGAGGCCCTCAGGTTTGGGATTATCGGTGTCAACGATGTAAATCCGACATCAGCATCAGTTCCATTCGGAGGCATGGGGGACTCAGGTGTTGGGCGCGAAGGTGGACACGAAGGAATTAACGAGTACCTCGAAACCAAAACAGGCGGTTTCGCGATCTAGTTCCTCGTCTTCAAACGAGGTTAAGCAAGTTTGTCGAGGAGATCCCAAAGAGCATCGACATGTCGCTGTTCGGTTGCGCGCTGACCAATCGACACCCGAATCATGGGACGCCCATCGAGTTCGGAACCGGTCCATGCAACCTCACCCGTCGCATTAACTGCCTCAATTAATTGCGTCGTTGCCTCATCACTTTCCGTGCACCTGAAGCAAACAAGAGCGAACGGGTGGGGTGCCACTAGCTCAAACCGAGGATCGCTTTCCAGGCGACTCGCTAACTGTTCCGTGAGAGCTACGTGGTAACGAATCATCGACCGAAGACCCTCGGCCCCGTAACTCCGAATGACCCACCATAATTTTAAAGCTCGAAAACGGCGACCGAGAGGCACGTGCCAGTCTCGGTAGTCGATGACAGCACCGGATTCGCTGGCTTCGTTCTTCAAATACGGAGGCAGAATGCTAAGACAGTCGATTAGCGGGCCGCGATCTGCGACGTAGAAAACAGAACAATCGAAGTTCACCATCAGCCATTTGTGTGGGTTGAACGTGTAGCTATCAGCGAGTTCTACACCGTCTTGATGGTGCCTGAACTCAGGACAAAGCATCGCGTTGCCGGCGTAGGCAGCATCAATGTGCAGCCATAAGTTTTCGTCGCGACAGATTTCCCCGATAGAACGAATCGGATCCACTCCTGTTGTTCCGGTGGTTCCAATTGTCGCCGCAACAAATATAGGGCTAAGTCCGTCAGCTCGATCTTGGTCGATAGCAACACGGAGATCTTCGAAACGCATTGCTTGGTCATCATCTACATCGATAAGTCTCACGTGGCCATACCCAGCTACGGTGGCACCTTTTTGGATTGAACTGTGAGTTTGAGTTGAAGCGTAGGCAACCATCGAATCAGGGCTGATTCCCGACTTTGCTGCTTGGTGTCGAGCTACAACAAGTGCGGTATGAGTCGAGTCCGAGGCACTCATTTGGAGTACACCCCCGCCTTGTTCTGTGGTTTTCCACGAAGTTGGCAGATCTAACAGGTCAACTAACCAATCGAGCACATGGCTTTCGATTTCAGTAGCTGCAGGCGACGTTGACCAAAGCATTCCTTGAACGCCCAACCCGGCAGAGGCCAGTTCAGCTAGGACGGAAGGCGGTGAAGCATTGGCCGGGAAAAAAGCGAACCACGACGGGTGCTGCCAATGGGTTATGCCTGGCATGACTACCGAATCCAAGTCTCTAATGAGATTCTCAAACGGTTCACCAGTTTCGGGAGCATGGGAAGGCAGATGATCACGAATTGTGCCAGGGGTTACTTGAGACATAACTGGAAGATTTTCGACTCTGTCCCAATAATCAGCGATCCAATCGATCAAAGCATGACCGTGCTCGCGAAATTCCTCTGACGACAAGTGTTGGGGAGGTTCAGGAAGATTCTTGTCGGTCATGGTGTGCCTTCATGGAGAATCGGTGACGGAATATCGCAGGCCTGTCGAGGCATCGTAGCGTTGCCTAACCTCGGAATAGCCAGCGTTTTGGTCACCGCCTACGATCTAACTATGAAGAGACTCACAGGGCGGGTCGCCGTCGTAACGGGTGGTGGTTCAGGAATCGGGAGGGCGACAGCCATTCGATTCGCCGAAGAGGGTGCCACTGTCGCAATAGTTGACCTTAACGCTGGAGCAGCGGCAGCTACCTCCGAGATAGCTGAACAACATGGGGGAACCTGCTGCTGGTACGAGTCAGATGTCTCCGACCATGACGCAGCCAACGAGATAGCGAACGGAATTGTCGAACGATTTGGGTCACTAGACGTACTTGTCACAGCCGCAGGGATTTCAGTTGGGAAGACGGTGCCCGATACTCTCCCTGAAGAGTGGGACAAAATCTTCGCTGTGAACGTCAAAGGCACCTATCTCTGGATGAGGGCAAGCATTCCGCTGATGCAGAGCAGTGGTTCAGTCATTGCTATAGCTTCGCAACTCGCTGTCTCGGGAGGGATATCTAACGCCGCCTACATTGCTTCGAAAGGCGCGATAGTAAGCCTTTGTCGCACGGCCGCGAACGACCACGCTCCAGAAGGCATCCGAGTTAATTGCATTCTCCCGGGAGCGACCGAGACACCGTTGCTGGAGCGTTCCTTTGCCCGGTTCGAGGACCCAACCCCATACATCGAACGCTCTTTATCTAGACATCCGTTAGGACGATTTGGGAAACCCGAAGAAGTAGCCGAAGCAGCATTGTTTCTGGCCTCGGACGATTCAAGCTTTACTACCGGTACCGAATTGCGCGTTGATGGTGGGTGGATAGGCGGCTAGCGGTGCTGTTCTTCGGTGTAGAACTTTGAACCCTGATCAAACTTGTTTGGCTTAAGGAAGAAACCCAAAATCACTGCACCGTCAACACTGCGAGCCTCATGACGATTGCCGGCAGGCCTCCAAATGTAGTGACCGGGTAAAGCCTTCCCCTCATGGTCTTCGAATGAACCAGAAATGACCCAAGTTTGTTCAATGTCGGTGTGCTCATGTGCGGGAACCACCGCACCTGGCTCTAGCTTGAAAAGGATCGTAGAGCGACCAGAACTAGGATCCGACCACAACACCTTGTGTTCGATACCGGTGAATTCAGAGGCGCTCCAAGGTATTTCCTTGGGGTCGATATAGACAGACGCCAGCTCTGGCGGATTGTTGAAAGTAGTCATTGTTTGCCCCTTCAGCCTCCTAGAGTTCAACACAAATGGGTGATTGCCGTCGGAATGGCGCTACGAGTTAGGTGAAGCTGATGAGTTGGAAAGAAGTTGATAAGGGGTGGGGGGACCAAGCCAAGGTTTGGGCAGCAGTCATGGAACCAAGATGGTGGCCCGAATTTGATGCGGTGCTAAGGGCAACCAATGTGGGACAAGACATGGATTATCTAGACATTGCGTGCGGGTCGGGTCTCATGGTGAACATGGCGTCCAGGCGCGGGGCGCGAGTACATGGCCTAGATGCCTCTGATCGACTCCTCGCACTAGCCAAGCGGCGCACTCCGGGAGGAGATATACGGCATGGGGACATGAACGCCTTGCCTTGGAGCGATGAAAGTTTCGACGTGGCGACAAGTTGCCGCGGAATTTGGGGACCGAATCAACAGGCAGTGCATGAAGCGGCGCGCGTTCTTAAACCCGGAGGTTGTCTGGGTCTCAGTTTCTTTTCCGCGGGCCGAGAAGGCAGCCAGGTCGGCAAGGCTTTCCAAGCGATACGGCGTGTGTCAGAACATGAAATTGAATGGTCTCAACAACTGGGTGAAATCGGGATAGAAGGTCGCGCTGAAGAAATGTGTGAGTCTGCTGGTCTAACCGCAGGCAAACGGCAATCAGTTCAATTTGATCTTGAAGGCGCTGATATAGAACATGAAGTAAGGGCTTGGATGTCCGCAGGACCAGCCTGGATGGCGATCCAAGAGCGAGGTTCCGAGGAAGTGGAGCGTTCGATCAGAGAAGAACTTTCTGAATTAGAAGAACCAGGGATTGGCGTGAGAACTGAGGTACTCATCGAGTATCTAGTAGCGACGAAACCATCCTGATCTTGTTGAGCACTGCTTTCGCGTTTAGATAGATCAGTTTTGGTTGCGGTTACTGAGGCCACCAAAAATAGCTAGTTTTCTGGAATGACTGAAGTGATTCAAGAATTAGAGAAACGTCGATGGCAGGCGATGATTGATGTCGACCTGCCGGTATTGGATAGCTTGCTTCATCCGAGTTTGAGATATACCCACTCAACTGCAGCGGTGGACTCCAAGGAGTCCTACATGTCGGCGATCGAAAACGGTGTCTTCGACTATCGAGACGTAAGCAACAGTGACGTGGAGATCCAAATTTTCGATGGTCTAGCGCTGGTTAACGGAACAGCCGAAATAACGGTGGTTGCTCGGGAAAGGGAATTCCTACTTCGAAGTAGGTACACCTGTGTTTGGATAGAGGAATCTGGGGAATGGCAATTCCTGGCATGGCAAAACACACCCATACCGTCTTAAGGGGCCGAAGCTATGGCTGATAGGAAGAGAACTGCGAGGATTTAACGTCTGAGCGCCGGAGATCTCGCATATTGTCTTATGACAGCTTTAGAACGAGCGAGGATCATATGACTAACCGCGCGGAGATCGTCGGATATGACGTTGAAGCAGTTGAGAGCTGGATTAGAGAAAACACCGAAGGGCTAGAGCCGCCGTTCGACTGGGTCCAGTTGGAAGGCGGACACAGCAACTTGACTTACGCGCTTACAGACTCGAACGGAAGTCGGGCTGTTGTTCGCCGGCCTCCGATGGGTGAACTGCTACCTAAAGCTCATGATATGGGTCGAGAATATTCAATTATTAGTGGTCTAGGGCCAACCGCTGTTCCGGTCCCAATTGCTTACGGGTATTGCGAGAGTCCTGAAGTAACCGGCGCCCACTTTTACGTGATGAGTCAAGTTGACGGCAAGGCGTTGTTTGAACTCGAGGATGCTCTGGAATACCTCACCGAAGATGCGCGCGGCAACGTCGGGTCGTCCTTCATGGATGTCTTGGCTTCGCTGCATTCAGTTGATCCAGATGAGGTTGGCCTTGGTGATTTAGGTAAGAAGGAAGACTATGTGGGGCGGCAGATCCGAACCTGGTATCGAAGCTGGGAAGCATCAGCCGAGGGCGCTTCGTATGATGATCCGGATCTGCATGAGTTACATGATTTCCTCGAGTCACGGCGGCCGGAACAGGGACCTGCCCGGGTGGTTCACGGAGACTATGGACTCCACAACTGCTTGATAGACCAAGACGGGTACCTAACTGCGGTTTTGGATTGGGAGATATCTACTCTTGGTGACCCGATGGCAGATTTCGCGTATGCATTGAACACTTGGGCTGAAGCAGGCGACGAGTTGGTGAACAAAGAGAATGCGCCGACGCTCGCCAAGGGTTTCGCCAATAGAGCTGAACTCATTGAAAGGTATGCGGCAAGAACTGGCTGCGACTTAACGGACCTTCCCTATTACATCAGCTTTAATCACTTCAAAACAGCATGCATAGTTCACGGTGTGTACGCCCGTTACATGCAAGGACAGAAGTCCTCGGATGGAGTTGACCTTGACTACTACAGGGAGCGGATTGGCGTTTCTATCGAGCTAAGCAAACAGGCGGCGGCTGAGCTTTCTTGAGGATTGAACAGTGTTAACGGATTGGAACCCGTTGTTGCGTCAGCAATTTGTCGAACCGTATTGGGCAGAGTTGCAAGGGTTTGTTCAACAAGAACGCAAAATCGGTTTCGTGTATCCACCAGAGGAGGATGTTTATGCCGCACTCCACCTCACCGCTTATACAGATGTCAAGGTATTGATTCTGGGACAAGACCCTTACCACGGTGAGGGGCAGGCACATGGTCTGTGTTTCTCTGTGCGTCGTGGAGTTCAGGTTCCTCCATCTCTACAAAATATCTACAAAGAAATGCAGTCAGATCTTGGCTTGGCTCCGCCGAGTCACGGCAATCTCGAAAGTTGGGCGAGCCAGGGGGTGTTGTTACTGAATGCTGTTCTTACGGTGCGAGCGAGTAACGCCGGGTCACATAGGAATCGTGGCTGGGAGACTTTCACTGACCAAATCATCCGTTTGGTTAACAACAAGAAAGATCGAGTCGTATTCATTTTGTGGGGGGCGTTTGCTCAAAAGAAAAAATCGCTTATTGACTCGGACCGTCACTATGTGATCGAAGCGCCCCACCCTTCGCCGCTCAGTGCCCATAGAGGCTTCTTTGGGAGCCGACCGTTTTCTCGAGCGAATGCTGCCCTCCTGGAAGCGGGTAGAAGCGTTATCGACTGGAGCCTGCCTCACAGGTGATGACTTATCAGGTGGGGGTGCAGGCCGCTGCCCGCCTCCCTCCACTCAATTTGACTCAATAACGACACTCCATTTAGTTCGGTTACATCAACGGTAAAACGTCCGTCATAAACGGAGACTCCCCGGGCCCACACTCTGCTTAACCAGCGAGGGTGCAGGTGGATTTCAATGTGGCTATCTCTGCCAGAAAGTCGGCCAGTGACCGACAGGCTTCCTGAGGGCTCCACGATGCAATTAAAGGGTATTAAGGCAGGATTTGGTACTGCTGGTCTCTGATTGGTTAGGGCCTGGACCAAAGAACGACGAGCTCGGAGCTTGGTGGCTTCAGTTAAGTGATGGTTAAGCGATGGGTCGAAATCCCATCCGCGTTTATCGCCCGCATCCACCACACTGGCCATTGCCCGATCCAGAAAATCATGAGGCAGAACGGTTACGACTTCACCCATTCTGAGCGCTTCTTCTCGGGGTAGGTCGTACAGGAAGTCCTGAACGCCTTCGGATCGTAATCGTTCGAGTGCCGTTTTTAACCACCAACGTCTTTGAGGGTCTGATCTGTACCAAGGAGCCCATTCTTCGATAAAGCCGCCATGAGTTATTGCTAAGTCCCACAAGTCCAAGATGTCTAGGCACCTTGGTTTCGACCCTCCGAGGGCAATCAATGCTTTCTCTGAACCGATGTTGGGGTGATTTAGAAGCTGTACCTCTCCGGCGTACCAAACGACGGTGTGTTGTTGGCCTTCACAGTTGACGTCGAACCGTGCGGTTGGAACACCTTGATGCCAGGGCACAATTGCTACCGATCTCTCTTCCGATCGCAGTGGAGGACCATTTGTGTACTCAGATGGGTGCTCTTGAGTATCGCATCACTCTGTGACTTACCGCCGAGAATTAGGCCTGGATGTTTTGTGGGTCGGGCGGAAAGACCTCAAGAGGATCATGGATATTCCAAATAGGCGGGAACAATGCTGGCTACGCTTTCAAAGCATGCATGATTTAGTAGTCAGAAACGCTCGCATCGTTGATGGCAGCGGATCGCCAGAGTTCATGGGAGACCTTTCAGTCTCTGATGGGATAGTGACCAATGTCGGCCTTGTAGACGGCCTTTCGCATCAGGAAATTGACGCAGATGGCCAATTAGTGATTCCGGGGTGGGTGGATATCCACACTCACTATGACGGCCAAGCGACCTGGGATCCAGAGATGACTCCTTCCTCGTGGCACGGAGTCACAACAGCGGTGTTCGGTAATTGTGGGGTCGGGTTCGCTCCGGTGCGTCAGGGGAGCGAGGACTTCTTAATTAATCTCATGGAGGGCGTAGAGGACATCCCGGGCACCGTTTTGGCAGAAGGCATTGATTTCACCTGGGAGACATACCCCGAATACCTTGACGTTCTCGAGAGTATGCCGCGGGTAATGGATGTCGGCAGCCAAGTTCCACACGGTGCACTTCGGTTTTTCGTTATGGGAGAAAGAGGAGCTGACCATCAGGAACTTCCGAGCGCGGAGGAACTTGTCCAATTAGAAGCCTTAGTGACCGAAGCGTTTGAGGCTGGAGCACTCGGGTTCAGTACAAGTCGTACAACCAAACACAAGGCTGCTGATGGTCGCCTAACTCCATCTTTGACTGCTGGGGATCCAGAATTGGCAGCAATTGCGAACGCGATGAAGACTGCGCGGTCGGGGGTTTTGCAGGTCAACAGCGATTTTGGCCCGGGGGAATTCGAAGCCTTAGAAGAGGCGACTCGAATATCAGGCAGGCCGCTATCAGCTCTCATCATTCAGGTTGACCATTCACCAGAACTATGGCGAGCAACGTTGGCACAGATCGGACAGGCCAACAACGAAGGTCTTTCTATGACTGGCCAGGTTGGATGTCGACCTATCGGCGTATTGCTCGGCCTAGACGCCACCGTTAATCCCTTTGGGAACCATCCGGCTTACAAAGCTATTTCGGGTCTTCCGCTTGCAGAGCGCGCCACTGCGCTCCGAGAGGATCAAGAGTTACGGAGAAGATTGGTAGATGAACGACCGCGAGACGGTTTTAGCGACTGGATGAATTACGCGCTCACTAGGGCCTTCGAACTAGGGGATGAACTTAACTACGAACCAGAACCCTCAACCTCAGTGGCAGCTCGCGCCGAAGCTGTGGGTGAAAGCCCTTGGAGGCTAGTGCTTGACCTTCTTGCGAACGGAACCGGCGAAACGTTATTGCTGTACCCATTCGAGAACTACAGCTCTGGGTCTTTGAACGAAGTGTTTGAGATGTTGACCGATCCCCACACTATCTGTGGCGTTGGCGATGCTGGCGCGCACGTTGGAACGATATGTGATGCTTCCTACCCCACCTACCTACTGACTCATTGGGGTCGCGACAGAACTCGTGGTGAGCGACTGCCGCTTGAATTCTTAGTAAACAAACAAACTCGTCGAACGGCCGAGACATACGGGTTATTGGATAGGGGTCTCTTACGAGCCGGCTACAAGGCTGACTTCAACGTCATTGATTTTGAACGACTATCAGTGGGTTCGCCCGAACTCATTCGTGATCTTCCAGCTGGTGGAAAACGTCTAGTTCAGCGACCTGTTGGTTACACCCATACCTTCGTGAGCGGCACCGAAGTTGCTTCTAGAGGTGAGTTGACGGGATTGCGCCCGGGTCAACTTGTGCGTGGTGCGCAGTCGGGCCCAAGGTAGAACCCCGATGGAGGAATCAATGCCTTTGGCCGACGTCACCGTGATCGATTTAACGATTGCGCGTGCAGGTCCGACGGCGGTGCGACAGTTGGCAGATTGGGGCGCGAATGTCGTGCGCGTAGATGCCCCTACTGGAGGGTTTGAGGCTGGTGGAGGTTTGTCCCCCGACTATTTAAATCTTCATCGAAATAAGCGTTCGGTCGTAATAGACCTCAAAAATCCTGATGGGCAAAGGGCCTTTCATCGACTTGTTGAATCTGCCGACGTTGTTGTCGAAAACATGCGAAGTCCCGTCAAATATAAGTTGGGCTTTGATTTCGACACACTGTCCTCGATCAATCCTCGAATTATTCTGGGTTCGATATCGGGCTTCGGTCAGGACGGCCCATATGGCGAACGCGGGGGTGTCGATCAGATAGCTCAAGGTATGGGTGGCCTAATGAGTATCACCGGGCAAGCCACCCACGGGCCGGTCAGGGCTGGTGTTGCGATTAGCGATATAACGGCGGGACTTCAGCTTGCTATCGGCATTTTGACAGCGCTCCATGAACGCGAACGAACTGGCAAAGGTCGTTGGGTCCATACATCTCTTCTGGAGTCGATGATAGGAATGCTGGATTTTCAGGCCGCCAGATGGACGATCGCTGGAGATGACCCGCCGCAAGCAGGTAACGACCATCCGACTCTTGGGCCGATGGGTATGTACAAGACTGCTGACGGCTTCGTCAATATAGCGGCATCCGGGGGACGTCTTTGGGAAGCATTTTGTCGAGAGTTGGGAGTTCTTCAATGGTTGGATGATCCACGATTCGTTACTAGTTCGGCGAGACGTGAGAACAAAAAGGAACTCAACCGACTTATCGAAGAAGAATTATGTAAAGACACCGCACAAAATTGGGTTCACCGCCTCAATGCAGTAGGTGTTCCATGTGGACCGGTCAACACGGTGGCTGAAACATTTTCTGACCCACAAGTTCAACATCTAGGGATGGCTACACCAGTCACACATGTGACTGCTGGTGAGATAGACATCATCAGAAATGCGACGAACATCGAAGGTGCATCTTCAGAAATCCGAATGCCGAGTCCCGTTAAAGGCCAGCATTCGAAAGAGGTTCTTATCGAATTCGGGTTCAGTGAAAGAGAAATTATCGACCTTGAAAAGAACAAGGCTGTCGAATTCAATCCCCAATAGCTGTCATCATTTGTTAGCTGTCTGCTGTCGGTTGATGCTCAGAACCCAGCCTCTTTGTCGACGACGCCTTCGAGGTCGCGGCCTTCCCGTAAGGCAACCAAATTGCGACAGAATCGTTCCAGATTTCGACGGCCTCGGTATTGGCTAGCGCCAGCCGTATGTGGTGTCATCACACAGTTGTCGAAGCTCCACAAAGGACTTTCGGCGGGTAGAGGTTCGATGGGTGCGACGTCGAGTGCTGCCCCACCGATTATCCCCTCTCTCAATGCCTGTTCGAGGCCTGGACCGTCAATAATTTCTCCGCGTGTCACGTTAAGAAAAATCGCAGTTGGTTTCATAGCTCGAAAAAACTCATAGTCGCACATCGCTCTAGTTTCTTCAGTTAGAGGAAGCCCTACCGCCAAAACGTCGCTCACTGCTACCAGTTCGTCGATGACTTCCATACCTTCCACTTCGGCTACTCCGTCACTTGGCGGTACCGGAAATGCGTCGATAGCGCGAACATTCATCCCAAAAGCCACTGCTCTGCGAGCGAGATGGCGACCTGTCCCGCCAAAACCGACGATGCCCATCGTCAGGCCTTCAAGCTCAACTTCCGAAAAGCGCATCATCTCGCGATTTTCGAGACTCCATCCTTCCGGGCCGAGCTCGATCGCAGTTTTAATTCTCCTGGTCAGAGCGAGCAACAGACCAAAGGCAGTGTCGGCTAGATGGCCTCCAACTAGACCCTTTTCGCCAGTCAACGTGACGTCGCTTTCTATGAATTCTGCGTACATAAACATGTCGACTCCAGAAGCTGTTGCATGAACCCACTTGAGGTTTGGTGCAGCTTCGAAGAGCCATTTCGGGGTGATTCCCAAGATCACATCAGCGTCGGCGGCATAGTTAACTCCCTCTTTGGGGCTGTCAACAATTGTTACAACTGCCCCAGGACCCGCTGCTTCAGAGATCATTGCTTCCTCTTCAGCGCTTACCTCTGACAAAGTCAGAGTCTTCGTGACTAGGACATTGAGGGCCTTATCAGGCACGGGTAGTCGGACACTCATGTGTAGCTCGTTTCTACGCGACCGATACTTGAATATTCGGCCAGCCAATGCTCATCTGCTGAAACTTGATGTCGCGTGTAGGCACCAGTAATCACCTTTTGTCCTGGTTTGAGTTCAAGGTCAAAGCGATGCAAAGTAGCCGCTAGGCGTGCAATCGAAATAAACGGGTTATCGACTTCGTGTTTATGTAGGCAGCGGAAACGTTCTTCCCCGTTTCGGTAGAGAACAATTTCAGTGTCATCAATGTCTTGAATTTCGTCTACCGGTACCCCGGTCCCTTCCACGATCGCCCAATTGGTCAAGTTATCAGCGACCAGCATTGCCAGATTCCCGCCTACCACAGCGCGTCGCTCATTAAGTTCGTACCCGGCAGCAACTTTTTCTAAACAGCTGGGAACCATCGCTGGATCTACATCAGGTCCAGAAATTGTTTCACCGATGGTGAAACACATCTCCGGTTCGATGGTCGCACCATTGACGGATGACGCTGGGAGAGACAGTCCGCTGTCGAACAGTTGCATAAGGTGTCCGAACGGCCGATCGTCAATTCCCACTTGCTTTCTGGCTCGATCAGAGGTCAGTCCGACTTTCCAGCCGATTTGAGCGGTACCGCTTTCAAGACGTCTTTGCCGAATCTCATTTTGTATAGCGAGTCCATCGCTGAAATCTAGATCGCTGAAGGCTTCTTCCGAGAGGTCGACCCCTCGTTGGTAATAGTCCCAAAGAACATCAGCGGCACGGAGTTGAGAGTTATTGAGGGAATTCACCGACCAGACGGTAGTCGGCGTGTTAGCGCCTGTGCCCGTTGTCTTTCAGGTCGCTCCCAAAGAATGACCTAGTCCAGGTAACCAAAACGCCAGAGCGGCCGCTGTTTGAGTTGCAGTCAAGGGGGTTACGCTCAGTGGATATGGCAATACATCCGGCAACGTTCAGTGAATTGATGGAGTTGGAACAACATGGCCCCGATACCTGGGTAGGGCTGAGTCCTGACTATGCATGGGGTCGAATTTACGGCGGCCAAGTGATTGCACAAGGATTAAAGGCAGCTTTTGCAACGGTTGATGAGGACTTTGTGCCCCACTCCGTTCACGCTTATTTCATTCGAGGAGGGACCCTGGTTGAACCAGTTCGCTATGAGGTTGATCGCCTCCGAAATGGTCGATCCTTTTGTACTCGATCCGTCGTCGCGCGTCAGAGTGGGGGAGCGATCCTAAATCTTTCGTGCTCGTTCCACGTTGCAGAAAAAGATGCCGAGATTCAGACTGCGCGGATGCCTCTTGCGCCAGACCCTGAAGATTGTCGGCCTCGCGAAGGTGATCATATGAATGTGATCATGGACCGAAGGGTGTTGGATAGTCCCCCGGGTGCTGGAAGGTCGATGGGGTGGGTCAGGGTGCGAGATACGCTTGTCGGCGATCCGCGACTTCACATGTGTGGACTTGCGTTTACCTCTGATGCTGTCCAATTCGATGCAGCACGGTCTCTACATCCAATTCAGGCCCCTCGAGAGCAATACCAAGAACGCTTCATGGGTGCGTCACTAGATCATGCGATGTGGTTCCATCGACCGATGCGGGCCGATGAATGGCATCTTTACGACTGGGATTGTCACGGCCTCAACGGGTCTCGTGGGATGACCGTTGGCAACCTATTCGCATCGGATGGACGTCACGTCGCGACCATTGCCCAGGAAGTGTTGCTGCGTGAGCGACGGTCAAACTAGATAAGACCGCGGCGACTTTCTTTCCACGGCACATCGCGGTCCAGTCGAGGTTCTCCCGGAAGGCCCAACACTCGTTCACCAAGGATATTTCGTTGTATTTCATCGGTTCCGCCACGAATTGACATCGAAGGTGCAGTCATCAGTTCGATGTAGCCATGCCCGTCCTCGAGCATTCCATAGGCACCAGAACTTTGGTTTGCTAGATAAGCACGCCCTTTGTAGGACTTTACGGTCCGTAATTTGGCGCCACTGCCTGCTGGTCCCGGCGAACCACTGGAGCGGGCCTCGTCAGCCGCACGTTGCGTTGTCCAACGGCTCACAGCATCGTGTGAGTACAGGCCCATAACGGCGTCATCCCAAATAGCGGTTTGCTCGGTAGGTAACGCCTGAAGATCTTTTATCCAGCTCGGAATGTGGGCGCCCCTAGTGCTACCGTCACCGCCACCGCGGCTTCCACCACCGGCACGCTCATGTGCGAGCACTGTCATAGCGACGCGCCACCCTTCACCGACGTCACCTATGCGCCATTGGTCGTTCAGGCGGGCGTCCTCAACGAACACTTCGCTGAAATGTGCATCTCGATTCATTTGCATTAGAGGGCGAACTTCAACTCCTGGAATTGACATAGGCATCGCAAACATAGTGAGCCCTTTATGTTTCGGCTGTGCGGGGTCGGTTCGAGCGAGACAGATAGCCCAATCAGCCCACATAGCTCTACTGGTCCAGGTCTTCTGCCCTTCGATCACCCATTCATCGCCATCTAACTTTGCCTGCAAAGCCACATTGGCCAGATCAGAACCGGCTTCCGGTTCAGAGAACATTTGACACCAGATCGAAGTCCCAGATGCGATCGCCTTCAGCCACTCTTCTTGTTGGGAATCATTTCCGTGAGTTAACAAAGCTGGACCGACCATGCCTAACCCAATTGCGAATGGATAGAGGTCGGGCACTATGAATTCGCGAAGAACGCTCCCGATTAAAGCGTTTTGGCTGGCAGATGCATTTCTGCCTCCGTGTTGCGCCGGCCAAGTCGGAACATGCCATCCGTCAGTGACAGTGTTGGCCAAATAACGGCGGCCTGCTTCAAGATCGTCGGATCCCGCACCCATTGTTGTTAGTCGGGTATCTGCGTTACGTCGCTCCAGGATTGAGTCCAGAGCAGAACGAATTTGTTCTTCAGTCAGATCACTCATGTCAAATAGGCCCCCTTTTTGGGGTTTTATTTCCTTGAGAAATTTGGGACGCGACGCTCGTTCATAGCGTTAACACCTTCCCGCCAGTCGTCGGTTGTTCGTAAACGGTCTTGTTCTTCCTTTTCGTGGTCGGTGGCTGCCTTTATTGCGTTCGGAAGATGCCCTCTCATGGTTTGCCGAATTGATTCGACAGCGAGTGGAGCTGATGTCGCGATTTCGGTGGCGAGATTATTGGCTTCTGATTGAAGTTCAGAAAGTGGCACCAACTTGTCGACTAATCCGATCGCAGCTGCTTCTTCACCTTTAATTCGTGCACCGGTATACAACAGCTCCAATGCTTTTTGTTGACCGACAAGAGAAGGGAGAGTGACTGTTAAGCCGAACCCATGATGAAACCCGAGCCGAGCGAAGTTGGCTGTGAAGCGTGCTTCTGGCGCTGCCACGCGAAAATCGGCAAAGCATGCGACCCCCAAACCCCCACCAACGGCAGCTCCTTGAATAGCGGCAACTACTGGTGTTTTGCAGCTGAAAAGATCGAAAGCCGCGTCATAGAGATGTCGTGCTGAACCGTCGGCGTTTTTGGCGGTGATTTCGCCGCCCCGACTTCCGTCATTATGAAATTGAGCTCCTGCGCAAAAATTTTTGCCTTCCGCGCACAGAACTATTGCGCGGCAGTTGTCATCTTCATCCAGCTCGGTGAAGGCCGAGACTAAGCCATCAATCAGGGCTAGGTCGAAGAAATTGTTTGGGGGACGACGTATCTCCGCCGTCGCGACATGCTCTTCAAGAGAGACATGCAGATCACCGTAAACACCGAATTCAGTCATGTCCTGATGCTAGATCTCATTGGCGATCGTTGCGACTGAAGCTTCATTGATCTATCTCAGAACGCCAGATCCGCCTGTTATCAATGGGTATAAGCCATCGGCACCTTGAGAGATTGCAATGCGACCTAGCCACTCACTCCACTCGGCGTCACCCCCGTATTCTTTACGCCAAGACCAAAGACGGCGACTTAAATGGTGAAGTGGGTATTCCTGAGTCATGCCCATGGCACCGTGAGCCTGGTGACAGGCCTTCGTAGCTCGAGCAGCCGCCTGATTTGCAATCAATTTGGCTGCCGCTATTTCGAAGGCACCGGACCCCCGATTGGCTTCACGTGCGGCAGATTCCGCTGCCATTCGAGCCAGTGCCGCATCCTGAGCACCCCACACTAAATGTTGTTGTACCGCTTGGAACTTTGCCACCGGGCGACCGAATTGCACACGGTCGTTGGTGTAAGACACTGTGAGTTGGCTCATCTTCTCAATGGCCCCGGCCATTAAGGCAGTCCTTGATAAAGCTCCGCGGAATCGGAATGATCGAAGGTTGACATCAGACGGAACCGGGGCCGCAAAGGCTTCGACTTCGTTGAAATCGACGGTATCTCGAGGCTCGCCTGCCATGTTGGTCATCGGGGTAATTTGGCAGTCGCCGGGTTGGACTGATGCCACGAAGGTCTGGTCGTCGACTTCTACAGGAACAACGATGATTTCAGCAGTTCGGGCCCAAGGCACACGCAGCCCGCGACCAGTAAGAGTCAGACGATCACCGGTCCTTGCGACTAATAGATTTTCACTGCCGCTCGGAAGGACAGTTACAACTCCTTCCGGTAGTTGCTGCCCAGAACTTGAAAGAAGCCAGCCGCCGAGAATACCGGTTTCAGCGGCAGGGATTGGAGCAGCGTGGTATCCGACTAGGCGCAGGACTTCTAGTGCATCTAGGAGCGTTCCTCCCGACCCGCCGAACTCCTCACTGATCGATATCCAAGGGAAACCGGTTTCGGCAAACGCCTTCCAGATCTCGGTCGCTTCACCAGTTACTTCTGCATTTTGAACTGATTCGTGATCGCAAATTTGGGAAAAAAGCCGATCTGCGGTCTCAGTGATCAGGGGATCGACTTCAGATATCTCACTCATGCCGGTAACCCTTTCAATCCCTTTGAGGCGACCGAACGGAGAATCTCTATAGTTCCGCCTCTAATGGTGTTACCAGGGAATGTCACAACGCATTGCGCCAAAAGTCGCTCAAACAAGGACTCCGACTCAGGCGAGTATTCGAGATCAATCAAGTGAACGAGTTTCTCTATGACCTCCTGTTCGAAGCGCGTCCCCATCTCTTTAACCAAAGAAGACTCCACCGACGGAGCTTCTCCAGTATCGATGAGGCGCGCTACTGAGAGAGATAGGTTTCGGATACCCCACCAGCGTGCTGTCAACTCGCCGAACAGATCAGCAACAGTTGCCTCCAAGTCGGTGCCTCTAGCTTCGCGGAGCAACTGTTCCACGGTCGAGAAAGGTGATAGCCAACGGTCAGGTCCGCCACGTTCGTATGCCATTTCCGTCGTGTTCTGATGCCAGCCCATACCAAGGTCTCCCACAACGTTCGTCTCAGGAACGAAAACCTCATTGAAGGTGACTTCATTGAAATGGTGGGAACCGTCCAGAAACGGAATTGGGCTAATTTCCAGCCCCGGTGATTTTAGATCGATAAGAAACTGCGATAACCCAGCGTGCTTGTTTCCGTCTTCCATTGGTGATGTGCGCAGAAGACACACAAACCAGTCGTTCTCGTGGGCTCCTGACGTCCATATCTTCGTACCGTTGATAATCCAACCACCTGTGGTTTCCTCTGCCTTTGTGCTGACGGAAGCAAGATCTGAACCGCTATCCGGCTCGCTCATGCCGATGGAGAATCCAAGTTCGCCTCGGCAGATGGCGGGCAGAAAACGTTCCCTTTGTTCTTGGGTGCCGAACTTCAGAATCACGTTTCCCGTTTGGCGATCCGCGACCCAATGATGTCCGACAGGCGCCCCCCATCGCAGCATTTCCTCGACCACGATAAATCGATCCACGGCGGTGCGATCAGAACCACCCCAGTCCTTTGGTAGGGCCATTCCAACCCAACCACGATCAGCCATCTTTAGAGAGAAGTCTTTATCTTTTCTGGCTGCCATTCCAAGACAGGGTTCGTGCGAACCTGGGGGCAATTCTTCAAGGAGAAAATCTCGGACTTGCTGTTGAAGCTCCAATTCTTCTTCGGTTAATTCGGTTGGGGTGAATCGCATGTCGATCATTCTCCGGAGAGCCGGTTATACGTTCAATCTAACTCTGTGCTTTTGATTTAATCGTGCTAAATGAAGACAACAAGAAATTGTCGGAACGCTGAGAGTGCGATGGTATTCGACACCGACATGCAATGGTGAGGCAAGATCAGAGCGTGGATAATGTACAAAGCCCATTCGACGGACATTCGGACGTAGTTAAGCCTGAGTGGATTGACTTCAATGGTCACTTCAATGCGGGCTTCTATGTGGTCTGTTTCGACGATGCAATTGAGTCCTGGATGGACTTCATCGGGCTAGGTCGTCCTCATCGCGACGTACACGCCGTGACTACGTTTTCGGCACAGAACCATGTTACGTATCTGCGTGAAGTTCAAGAGGGCGCAAACTTGAGAGTCACTACGCAGCTGTTGGGTTTTGACTGGAAGCGAGTGCACGCAATTCAAGTTATGTGGAACGCAGATGAAGATTTCATCGCAGCGACATGTGAAGTGATGTCGCTCCACGTATCCGAGGAAACTCGTCGAGTCTCAGAAATGGATGGAAGCGCGTATCTTCGATTGACGAAAATATGGGAGACCCATAAGGAACTAGAGGTTCCTGTCCAGGTTGGTCAGACGATGTCGGTCCCTGGATGGCCTCCATCGGCCTCTTAATGCGGGCAGAATAAGGTAATGAGCGAAAGATTAGAAGGAAAACGCGCAGTTATAACCGGCGGCGGACGAGGTATAGGTAAAGCCATAGCCCTTGCCTATGCTCAACAAGGCGCTCAATGCGTCATCACGAGTAGACGTATCGAGGACCTTGAGGCAACAGCTGCCGAGGCACCTTCAGGCACCGTCCATTCAATAGGTTGCGACGTGTCAGATGGCGACTCTGTAGACGCTATGGCTGCGTTTGTCCACGAAACGCTCGGAGGCGTGGATATCGTCGTCAATAACGCTGGTATCCATGCGGCAGGACGGTTCTTAGATATAGACCCCGAGACATACTCGCGGCTCTATGAGGTAAACGTCGTTGGAATTGTCCGAGTTAGTCAGGCATTTCTCGATGGGATGATCGAAAGAAGAAACGGGAGCATTATCAATATCGCGTCCACAGCGGGACTGTTTGAGTCGCCCGGTCAAGCCCCTTATAACGCTTCCAAACACGGAGCGGTTGGGTTGACCAGATGCATGGCTCTTGAGTTGGCTGCCAGCGGCGTTACCTGCAATGCAATTTGCCCCGGTTTCGTAGATACACCGATGCTTGATGGCTTTGCTGAGTTAGTAGGCGCTGAATCCGACGAACTCAGAAAACAACTGGCTAAGCGAACGCCGATGGGCCGCATTCTTTCACCTGACGAAATCGCCAATCTTGCTGTCTATTTGGGTAGCGACGAATCTTCTGGAATGACAGGCCAAACAATGGCGATAAGTAACGGGATGCGAATGTCGTGACGTCTGACGCGAGTGTTCTGATTCGGACGGTAGTCCGAGTTGGGGCCACTTGTGGTGAAGACGAAGCTTTCCGCCAGGCGACAAAGTTCTGGACTGGTGCCCTTCGCCTGGGGATCGATGCTCATTCGGTTTCCTTCAACTTTGATTCAGGCGACTTGATTTCCGTAATTGAAGTCGAAGGAAGTGTGGAAGAGAGCGCCGGCCAGTTTGGATTCGACGCGCCTTCTGCGGTGTGGGAGACGGTTCTTGCGGGCGTGGACGGGTCCAACAATTCCGAAGCGGTCGGTTTTGGGGAAGAACTCGTTAGAACGGGAGACCGAGATGCCTATTGGCGGTATTACCCGGCAGTTCGACGGCTCTTTGAACTACTGAAAGAACAAGTTCGATAGCTGTAGCTGGTTGCGTAAGAGAAACAAATTTCGGCCCACGCTCGGCTTTAGGGTTCTAGGCTTGTTATATGCCTCAGTATCGTTCAACAACCTCGACTGCTGGCCGGAACATGGCCGGAGCGCGCGCCTTATGGCGGGCTACTGGAATGACGGATGAAGATTTCCAGAAACCGATCATCGCTATAGCTAATTCGTTCACACAATTTGTCCCAGGGCACGTCCACTTAAAGGATCTTGGACAGATGGTTGCTCGAGAGATCGAAGCGGTAGGTGGAGTTGCTAAAGAGTTCAACACCATCGCCGTCGACGATGGAATTGCAATGGGTCATGACGGGATGTTGTACAGCCTCCCCAGCAGGGATCTGATAGCGGACTCGGTTGAATACATGGTTGAGGCCCATTGTGCAGATGCTCTTGTCTGTATCAGTAACTGCGACAAAATAACGCCGGGAATGCTGAACGCAGCCATGAGGCTAAATATCCCAACAGTCTTCGTTTCGGGTGGGCCAATGGAAGCCGGCAAAACGAAGCTTGCAGAGAACAAAGTTGATCTTATTAACGTAATGATTGTCGCCGCAGATGATTCAGTAAGCGATGAGGACGTTGCCGAAATGGAACGGTCGGGGTGTCCAACCTGTGGCTCATGTTCTGGGATGTTTACCGCTAACTCAATGAACTGCTTAACCGAAGCGTTGGGCCTCTCCCTTCCGGGGAATGGAACTGTGGTTGCGACGCATGCCGATCGCAAAGAACTATTCCTAGAAGCAGGACGACTTGTCGTAGAACTATGTCGCCGTTATTACAACAACGATGACGAATCGGTCTTGCCTAGAAATGTCGCGAGTTTTGCTGCGTTCGAAAATGCGATGTCTCTAGACATCGCCATGGGCGGTTCAACAAACACGATCTTGCACCTCCTGGCCGCCGCACAAGAGGGCGAAGTCGATTTCACCATGGCTGATATTGATCGCCTTTCGAAAAAAGTCCCCAATATTTGCAAGGTCGCCCCAGCCACAGAGCTGTATCACGTAGAAGATGTGCATAGAGCTGGAGGGGTGATGGGAATCCTGGCTGAACTAAATCGCGCTGGGCTGTTGAACAACGAAATCCCGACTGTGCATGAGCCGAGTTTGTTCGAGGCTTTGAGTAAATACGACGTAGCTACGAATGATGACGAAGCGCTACAAACGTTTTACCGGGCTGGACCAGCTGGAATTCCCACCCAAGTCGCTTTCAGCCAAGAGGAGCGTTACAACAAATTGGACCTCGACCGTCAGAACGGCTGCATCCGTTCGGTTGAACATGCTTACAGTGCTGACGGTGGACTAGCTGTTCTCTACGGCAATCTCGCAGAAGATGGGTGTGTCGTAAAAACAGCTGGGGTCGACCACTCGAATCTCGTCTTTACGGGCAGTGCTCACGTAGTTGAGAGTCAGGATGAAGCTGTGGACCACATTCTGAACGACAAGGTTGTTGAAGGATCCGTCGTAGTCGTTCGCTATGAAGGACCGCGAGGCGGGCCTGGTATGCAGGAAATGCTCTATCCAACCACTTACCTAAAGTCGAAAGGGCTCGGTAAAGCATGCGCTCTTTTGACTGATGGAAGATTTTCGGGAGGAACGTCGGGGCTTTCTATCGGACACGTGTCACCAGAGGCCGCCGCGGGAGGGACCATTGGTTTAGTCAAGGATGGCGACATCATCCATATCGATATCCCGAACCGAACGATTCGCCTCGATGTAGATGACACGGAACTAGCCGAACGTCGAAAACTTCAAGATGGACTCGGCTGGAAGCCTGAAATGCAACGACCTCGGAAAGTTTCTCAGGCCCTGCAAGCGTATGGCCTGATGGCAACTAGTGCCGACAAGGGAGCTGTGCGCGACCTCGGTGCATTTCAGTAACCTGAGGCGCCTGCCATGAGCAGCGCCACCTTTGAGAGCTTATCGATTCCAGCTTTTCGGCGACTGTGGGCCGGTGGCTATCTCTTTTCCCTCGCGATCTTCGCTCAGATGGTTGCTCGGGGAGCGCTTGCGAAAGATCTTGAGGGTAGTAACGCTGCCTTGGGAGCAGTGACGCTCGCATTTGGTCTTACTGGGCTGATTACAACTCCGCTTGGCGGTGTTGCAGCGGACCGCTTTCCCAAGCGTCGGATGCTGATTATTTCGACTGGCTTGTTACTCGGCTCCTCTCTGTGGATTTCAGTAGCAGTCCAGTTCGACTTTGTAACGTTTTGGATGCTGCTGGCCGCGTCGGCCGTTCAATCTGCAGGCTTTAGCGGACTACTTCCCGCCAGGATGGCGTTCACCGCAGAACTTGTAGGACCAGACCGTTTAGCAAATGGAGTCGTTCTTTCACAAATTTCTATGAATCTGAACCGGGTTGTTGGGCCTGTGATAGCTGGCATCTTCCTGGGCCTCCCAAGTCTCGGCATTGGAGCCGTTTATTGGGCAAGTAGTTGCATTACAGCGGCCAGTGGTCTCTTTTTCTTGGCTCTTCCAGTAGGTCGTCCGCAACCGAAGTCCTCGCAGCCATCGGCTTTCAGCGACCTGATTGATGGGATCAAATATGGCTATGTAACGTGGCCTCTCCCGTTGCTCTTACTGACTTCAGCTTTCGCTCTTTTTTTCGGGTTTCCGTATGTGGCGTTTCTGCCGAGTGTTTCCGAGGATCTGTTTTCCGCGGGCAACACGGGTTATGCCTGGTTGTCGGCTGTGGGAGCGATGGGAGGGCTCACGGCAGCTCTCCTAATTGCAGGCAGAGCGAAAGGAAGTGCGGCGTGGAGGATACAAAATGTTGCAGTCATTGGATTTGGCGTTGGTATCGCAGCCACAGGAGCGGCGCCGTCCTTTGGAATCGCGATGATCGTGATGTTTGGCCTAGGCGCAGCAACAGCCGCATTCCAATCAATGAATGCGACGCTGACATTAGCCAGCAGCGATGTGGCGTATCACGGCCGTATGCAGTCGTTGTTGCAACTCGGGTTTAACCTATTTGGAGTAGCGGCTTTACCTCTTGGCTTGTGCGCTGACAGCTTCGGGTTAAGAAAGACGCTCGTAGCTATGGGGTTGACTGTCGTTGTTGTCGGACTGGTGTCGACCCTCATCTACAAAACAAAAGTCGACACCAAAGAAATGCAAGCGATCCAACGAGGGTAGGTTCCAAGCATGGAGATCTATGGAGTCGTCAACGCCTCTCCAGATTCACTAGCCAAATTCTCGGTGGTTTCTACCGAAAAAGAAGCTAGGGCCTATGGTGCTCACCTGATTTCCCAAGGAGCTGACCATTTAGATATTGGGGCTCAGGCCTCCCACGGAGGTGCCAGTTTCGTTAGCCCCGATGACGAGTGGTCGATAGTCAAAGGCCCGTTGTTGGGTCTTCTGTCACTTGGCGTTGACGTCGCGATCGACACCTGGCAGGTAACCACGGCGCGAAGGGCACTTGATGCCGGCGCGACAGTTCTCAACGCAGCTGACGCCCTACAGGCTGACGAGATGATCGAACTAGCTGCCGATCGCGAAATTCAAGTAGTGCTGCCTTTCATGCTTGGACCTGATCCTCGACACCTCAAACACGTTGAAGGCGACCCAGTGCAGGTGATGCTTGATTGGTTCGATTTGCAACTTGAACGAGCTACCCAGTGGGGGATTAGAGACCGTCTAGCGTTAGACCCTGGAACTGGTTTTGCTCCTGCACATTGGGACTGGGAGGACCGGTTCGAGTACCAGAAAGCTATTTATTCAGGCCTAGATAGGCTCCGCCGCTTCGAACTTCCAATTTATGTACCGATTGCTTGGAAACAAACACCGGACAGGTTGGAGTTAGTTGATCTGGTTTTGGAACAAGAAGTGGAGTACGTCCGCGCTCATATTCCCCGCCAAATCCGCCAAAGGCATGCCGCTATCCGCGACGGCGCGCCGTTGTCTACTTCGGAGACATGGGAAGGCTATGAGTAAACAGTTAGCCCGGTATTGCTTCTAGTCGTGCCCTTACATGTTTATGATGAGGCGTTAACGCCAGCCAATCGCGATCTTCTAAATCCGTAAGCTCGTTCACTGCCACTCCGTGAATCTTGTGTTCACCGTTCTCATCGGGGTACTCCATGCCGAAGCCGTGGGGCAAGCTGACCTGTCCTTCCATCATGGTGTCGTTGATGTCTGCCGGTGCTTCGGCTTCACCGCGTTTAGTGATGACCCTCACCCTTTGGCCATCAATTACTCCGAGCCGGTCGGCGTCAAGCGGGTTGATTCGCAGAGCACCGTCTTTGTCTTTCTTCCGCCAGGAAGGATCTCGGATTACGTCGTTAACCGTAGATCCTCGGTGCTCTCCAGCTGTGAGCACGAACGGGTAAGCATCTGTGGGCGAGGCGGGTTCTTCTGAAGCCAAACCTTGCAACTCTTCCACCAGTTCTTCTACATGCATATGGATCTTGCCGTCAGAAGTTTTGATGCGGTCGAAACTGGTTGAATAGTCGCTGGTGCTAAAAATCATGCCTGATTTAGCTTCGAGCAACGCATCGAAGAGATTGCTTGCAAGCTCTAATCCATCTCCTTTGACGCCGGCAGCTCTGATGGCGTCCGGGAACCTCATAGAGGCCTGCAGGGTTGATCCAAACATTACGGCAGCGGGCGCCATTTCGCCGAGACTTCGTCCAAGTGACCGATACAAGGCTGTCGGGAGTTTGGCGCCCAGATCCGGGTTCTCGGTGGAGAGTCGAGTGAAGGTTTCGACGAACGCTTCACGGCTCTCCTCAGCGGCGTCAGTTAGCTCTTGAATACCTTCTGGTTCCCCTCCCATTGCCTCTACGAGCCGCGCATGAATCTCGGCTTCGGGAAGCGTGTCGCCTAAGGGCTCAAAGATGGGTTGCCGAATATGGAAGTAGTTTGACGGCATTTCACCAGCGAAGAATGTGGCTTCTGGTTTTTCGTATTGAGAACAAGCAGGCAAAACGAAATCTGCTTGGCGGGCTGTTTCTGTCATCGCTACATCGATAACAACTAGACAGTCAAGCTTCGCGAACGCCTCTCGGAAGCGCTTGGAGTCCGGCAGTGAATGAATTGGGTTAGAGGATTCAACGATCATGCCTCTAAATCGGTCCGGGTGATCGGTGTCAATCGCGTCAGGTATGGCTGCGCAGGCAACTAGCCCACAGAGCAGAGGGGTTCCAGTTACAGGTTCGATTGCACCATCGGCGCTATGGCCACATATGGGAGCCAACCTCGTGGGGATGTTCATTCCCCCCTCATTCCCGAAATTGCCAGTAAGTAAATACAGCAGGCGCTGTAGCCAGCTGTTGAGGGTCGAATGGGGCGCCATTTCAATTCCGAGATCTTCTTCGGTAGCCATGGAGCGGGCGTTAGCCATTGTTCGAGCTGCCGCTCTTATCTCAGCCTCATCGATTCCACACTTCCGGGCATAATCAGGAATGTCTACTTGAGCTAATAAAGGTTTGAGCTCGTCCCACCCGACGCATTGATCATTCAAAAACTTCTCGTCGGTTAATCCTTCATCGACCATTGTGGCTAGAACCGCGGCAAGGGCCCAAGCATCTGTCCCTGGTTTCACCCGAAGGTGGTGATCTGAGATGTTTGCGGTCTCTGAAATGCGAGGATCGAACACGACGATCTTTCGGTTGTCATCGTTCTTGATGGCGTTTAAGACATTCCGAGCCTCAGGAAAACCGTGACTGTGCCACGGATTTTTTCCTATGAAGACGGCGCAGTCGGTGTGATGGAAATCTGGTGAAGCCCCGATGTCTTGACGTCCAAAAAACTTTCCTTGGACCCAATACATTCCGGTCTTTTCTTGAGCTAAAGCATTGCTTCTGTACTGCACTCCGAGGGTCTGCAAAACGCTGCGCGCATAGGCGCCTGGAAAGTGGTTTCCTTGCCCTCCACCCCCGTAGTACATGATCTTGTCGCCACCATGAGTGTCACGAATAGCTACAAGTCGGTCGGCCACTTCCTTGATCGCTTGATCCCAGCCAATCTCAACAAAAGTTCCATCCTCCATTCGCTTCATTGGTGATGTAAGCCGGTCACGGCCATTTTGATAATGATTTACCCTCAGTCCCTTCTCGCAGGTGTATCCCTTACTCGCTGGGTGTTCTTTGTCACCTCGGACTCTGGTGATTTCTCGACCATCAATTCGAACTTCAATTCCACAATTTGCGGAACACAGAACGCAGGCAGTTTTGTGCCACTGCTTGGTTGGGTCCGTCTCTTCCGCCGTTGTCACCTGGATATCAGAATCGGTCACTGTGGAACTCCTTGTCCTCTTCACATGTTAGATGCCAGATGGCTTTTAGGTCCATCGAACACGACGCGAGGTGTAGCGAAGTGTTCGCCGCAATGAGAGTGTTTCTCGAAATGCAGCTACCTTGGATATGACTGGATGACGTAAGGGGAATTGCGATGCGAGTGCGAGTCGACACTGATAAATGTCAGGGACACAATCGATGTTTCTCTCTCGCAGTTGAGTTATTTGATGTCGATGACTACGGGTACGCGACCGAACTGGGAGACGGGCAGGTGCCAGACGATCTCGAAGACAAAGCTCGGCTTGCTGCAGCCAATTGCCCCGAGTTTGCCATTTCGATTGAAGAATAAACGTAATCAGGACTTGTCGCGGAGCTTACGGACGGCGAGCCCAGCTCCCCACTGGTTGCTTTCCAACGCAAGCAGCATGTCCACCAGGTTGTTATCTCGAATTCGCTCAAGCTCGCGAATTGAATAGTGACCTGATTGAGCGTCGGACTGATCTCCGATACGAGTGACTAGCTCGTCCGTCAGTTCGGGTGTGTCCGTCAATTTGGACCAAGGCCAACTAAGAGAAGGACCGAATTGTCTGATGAAGTGCTCCATGCCTCCTTCACCGCCGGCTATCCGGTAATTCTCAAAGAGGCCCATTTGTGCCCACCTAAGTCCAAAGCCCAAACGGATGACATCATCAATTTCTTGTGTAGTGGCAACTCCATCTTTCACGAGCCACAAAGCTTCGCGCCAGACCGCCTCAAGTAGGCGATCAGCGATGAATGCATCTATCTCAACTCGAACATGTAACGGACTCATTCCTGCAGCCTCATAAAAGGATAAAGCAGCCGAGATTGAGTCAGCTGAAGTTCGTTTTCCACCGACGACTTCCACCATTGGTATCAAATAGACGGGATTGAAAGGGTGGCCAACCACTAAACGTTCGGGGTGGGTCATTTCGGCTTGAAGGTCCGAAGGGAGAAGGCCTGAAGTTGAAGATGCGATTAAGGCCCCTTTGTCGGCGGAAGATTCAATTTGAGCAAATATGGATCTTTTCGAATCCAGATTTTCTGGCGCGCTTTCTTGAATTAGTACGGCGCCATCTACTGCTTCGCCCAGCGACTCAGCAAAAGCTAGAACACCCTCGTTTCGGGGGGTCGTTCCCAGTCTTTCCCATGCGTACCTAGCGTTATCTAAAACGTCGGTAACTATTCGTTCCGTTTCAGCAGAGGGGTCATAGATAGCAACGTCAGATCCTCGGAGTACCCAACGAGCCGCCCAAGCACCTCCGATAACTCCAGCGCCGATAATTGAAACGCGTTGTGGATGAGATCCTTCGCTCACGGAACCCATTTCGTGAGTTCTAATTTCTCGCGGACGCTCTCAGGTCCCATGACATCAAAATTCATGGATTCCAGGATTTGTTTAGCTCTTCCCGTGAGCGACTGATTTGTAGCTAACTCACCGCGGTCAAGGTAAAGGTTGTCTTCTAATCCAACGCGAGCGTTACCTCCTGCGACAGCAGCTAGAGCTACATAGGGCAGTTGATCTCTTCCGAGCGAGAATGCTGAAAAAGTCCAGTCCTCTGGAACGTTGTTGACCAGAGCCATGAATGTATTCAGATCATTTGGCGCTCCCCATCGAACCCCCATGCACAGCTGAACCATTACGGGTGGATCGATGAGCCCCTGATCAACGAGAGCCTTGGCCTCCCACAGTTGCCCAGTATCGAAAACTTCAATTTCAGGCCTAACACCAATCTCGTTGATCTGCCGGGCCATTTCCGCGAGCGTGTCATGGGTGTTGGTAGCGACATAATTCCCTTCCCCAAAATTCATAGTTCCGCAATCAAGAGTGCAGATTTCTGGGTGGAGAAGGCGAACATGGTCGAGGCGTTCTGTGGCCCCAGCCATGTCAGTCTGGGTTGGGTCGAGAGGTAACGGTTCTTCGACGGACCCGATGACCAGATCACCACCCATGCCCGCAGTCAGGTTGATGATCACATCAGTATTGGAAGCTCTGACGCGCTCCACCACCTCTTGGTAGTAATCGATCTGACGGTCTGGATCTCCAGTGATCGGATCCCTGACATGTATGTGGGCTATCGCAGCGCCGGCCTCGGCAGCTGCAATGACGTCATTGGCGATGGCCTCGGGAGTAAAGGGAACTTTGTCGGATTTTCCGACTGTGTCGCCAGCTCCGGTCACTGCGCAAGTGATGAAAACTTCAGGCATTGTTGTCCTCCTCTGTCGTTAAAAGCATTTCGGACGGAATAGTGCTTGTCAGATGACGCCGCAATACCCGCACCCTTGAGTACACCTCGTCTGAATCAAGGTATGTGCCACGCAACCGTCTAACTCCGGCCGTCGCGTCGAACGACTCTCGCCCGTGTAGAACACGACGATTGTCGAATGCGACCAAATCTCCAGGAGCAAATTGATAGCGGATCTGGAATTCGTCGCTATTTGCCACATAACCGAGGCGTTGCATGGCGAAGTAGGCGCCAGTTATCTCCTCTTCAGGCATTGCGGGGAATCCGCGGACAGGGTGGAAAGCCCTGAATGTCCACGGCACCCTTCCGTCTCCTTTATCAATAATTGGCCCAGTCCATCGATGGTCTTGACTGTCGTCACGATTGAAGAAGGTCCATTCTCGCGAAGTCAGTAACTCCAGCACGTCAGGTTCATTCAATTCAAGGTGATTCACTACAGCCAGGCCGTCAGTCATGGTCGATCTACCACCGCTTACCGTATTCTCCTGACAATGCAGTAGCTGAAAGCCGGGAGGGGTTTCTCGCGACGGCAGATCACTATGAGCCGGAAGTTCTACGTTTGTGTTGGCGGTGGAGTTCGGGTCAATATCCACAGTGACGTGCCAGGTCACACCGAAATTGGAGTCACGAAGCACCCCGATGCGTCTTCCGACTAATTCCACGGTCTCTTGGCCGATAGGTAAATTAATCAGTCGGGCCAATCCGTATCTGAGGAGATCGTCGAGCCAGTCAGCCAAAGCTTCATCGGACGCGAGGACCGAAGGCCCATCATGAGTTGGCGGTTCGGTGAGCTCGGCAGCTCTCCAAACCTGCGGTTCGGGTAATAGGGCGAAAGGCCGGTGTTCGCCCTCTGCAACATGTCGTAACCACCCAGGGTGGAAGCTGGCCCGACGACCTTCCGGTTCAAAATGAACCACCAACGCTCCATTTTCGACAAAGGCCTTCCCAACGCGTGTTTCGAGGTCCAGGTCAACGATATTTAGATCATTCTCTTTTGATCTGGGGTCTATTCCACCAGGTCCTGGGGCATTCTCCCTGAGCCACAACGGGTGGCACTTGAGCTGTTCTCCGTCACGCCAAGTGACTACGGCCCCGCCGTCAGTAGAGCAGTACACAGAGTCAATAGGAGCCCATTCATAATGGTAATAATCGGGGGTTAGAGGTTGATGCATGACAGGGTCAGTCGTTACCACGGCGTATCAGCCAGTAAGGGTTGACCTGCTATTGGATGAGCTTGACATACGCTAACCGTAGTCAAGACGAATCGATGCCTTCGCCATCCTTCACAAGTGACGACTCAGTCTGAATCTTCTAAGTTTGGATGATGGTCAAACGTGACGTATATACCCATGGGCATCAGCCTGCAGCTGTCAATCAACATGCAAAGAGGACGGCAGAAATATGTGCTCAATTTGTCCGCCCGTTTATTTCCCCACAATCCGAAATTTTGGACGTGGGATGCGGTCCAGCTTCAATAACCGTGGGGTTAGGTAAGTGGGCGGCCGAAGGTTCCGTAATCGGGATAGACGTAGGCGATGAAATCCTAGAGACAGCGCAACGGACGGTAGATGATTCGAGTGTTTCGAACGTTTCACTCCAACAGGCTTCCGTCTATGAGCTTCCATATCCGGACAATTCGTTTGACGTGACGTATGCCCATCAGGTGTTGCAGCATTTAGCTGAGCCGGTGCTAGCTATCCAAGAAATGGCGAGAGTCACCAGAGTCGGCGGCCACGTGGCAGTGCGTGATGCGGATTACTACACGATGTCATGCAGTCCTGAATCAAAGATGATTGATGAATGGAGACGTATATATCACCTGGTTGCTCGACACAACGGTGCAGAGCCGGATGCCGGACGGCATTTGTTGACATGGTTTCATCGGGCAGGCCTCTCTAAGGTCAAGTGCTCTGCAACGGCTGGTGTCTACGCCACGAGCGAAGAACGAGAAAACTGGGGCCTGTCATGGGCGGATCGTTGTCTGACTACCAGTTTTCCGACTCAGGCGATCGACTACGGTTACGCGACTCGACAAGAGCTAGAAGCAATATCGGAAGGCTGGCGTGAGTGGGCAGCGAACCCCGATGGATATTTTCAGTTCATAAACGGTGAAGCAATCGCAGAAATCCCGTAAACACTCAGTTAAGGAGAAAGAAATGGAAATGGGAGGAGCAATTCCTGACAATTTTCCAGCGCTAGTGGATCGAGCTTCGAAAGAGTTTGGTGGGACGGAAGCTATCTCCGACGGTGATGTCAGCCTGGACTTTGCAGAATTGGGGAGGCAGATAAGAGAAGCCGCAGGAGCTTTGGTGGCATCTGGCGTTGAGCGAGGTGATCGGGTTGCCGTATGGGCTCCTAACTCATGGGAATGGGTGGTAGCGGCCATGGCTGTGTTTCGCGCAGGAGCTGTCCTTGTGCCAGTAAATACGAGATTTAAAGGAAGGGAAGCTGCGTTCGTTCTGAAGAAGGCAAATGTCAAGCTTCTATTCACTGTTGTCGGATTTTTGGGAAATGACTACGTATCAGACCTAAGAGACTCTGGCGAAGAGGTTGACTCTATAGAACACGTTGTGGTCCTTCGAGGGGATGTTCTACCAGGGACGGTTTCATTCCAAGATTTCCTCAACCGAAACACTGATGTTGACCTAGAAGAAGCAGAAGGTCGTGCAGCAGCAGTCTCTGGATCTGATTTAGGTCTCATCATGTTCACTTCGGGAACTACGGGGGTTCCCAAAGGAGTGATGGTTGAGCAAGGACCAATCATCAGAGGTTTTAGTCACTATGCGAGGGAATTGGGGATGCGTCAAGGGGATCGAATGTTGATCGTCAATCCGTTCTTCCATGCGTTTGGTTTCAACGGTGCTATTAACCCATGCTTCATACATGGGGCGACGATGCTTCCTCATCCAATCTTTGATGTTCCCAGCGTTCTTCAGCGAATTCAGGATGATCAAGTCACCGTGTTCCCAGGGCCTCCGGCAATCTTCCAAGGGTTGATCAACTATAAAAATCTTGAGGATTACGACACGTCAACTCTGCGTTCCGCGGTAACAGGTGCGGCGAGTATCCCAGTCGAAACAGTGATGGACATGAGGGAGCGCTTGGGATTCGAGACAGTGGTTACTGCCTATGGGATGACCGAGACACATGGATTAGTAACTATCTGCGCTGCAGATGATCCTCCGGACGTGGTGGCGAACACCAGCGGCAAGGCTTTGCCTGGAATTGAATTGAAACTGTTAGATGACGATGACCAAGAGGTAGAGCTAGGAGAGCCTGGGGAACTCTTGGTTAAGGGTTATGCGGTTATGAGGGGCTACCTAGATGAACCCGAACAAACCGCTGAAACTATTGACGAGCATGGATGGATGCGAACCGGCGACATTTGCGTCATGGATGCCGATGGTTACATCGACATTACGGATCGCAAGAAAGACATGTTCATCAATGGTGGTTTCAATACCTACCCAGCAGAAATAGAAAGCACCATGCTTGAGCACCCAGCCGTAGGCCAGGTTTCTGTAATTGGAGTACCCGACGAGCGTCTCGGCGAGGTTGGGGCTGCGTTTGTTGTTGCGGCTCCAACAGGTCCGCCTGATTTAGGCGAGCTAGCGGAGTGGTGTAAGAAGGAAATGGCCAACTACAAAGTGCCGCGTTATTTCTGGATTATTGACGAATTGCCTTTGAATCCATCTAACAAAGTGTTGAAAACGGATCTTCGAGATAGGGCGGCCGCTTTGCTCTCCTAGATAAGAGCGATCTTTGGAGCGTCCTGGCGGGCTCAGTTCAGGAAATCTGGATTCTCTGCGAGAATTTTGTCGTAGATCGGCTGATAACTAAACCATCCAGCGAGGTGACTTCCTACCTGTGAAGATGTGCTTCTAGCAACATCGTCTTTGATTGGGATCGGTGTACCAGCGGCTTCGGCCAGCAGCTGGCTTTGACAGGTACGTTCCATAGTAATAAACCACCATGCGGCTTCATCGACGCTATGGCCGACCGTCAACAGGCCATGATTCTTCAAGATCACAGCTTTTTTGTCATCCAAAGCTTCGCCTATGCGATCCCCTTCATCGGTGTCTAAAACGACGCCGGTGAAGTCATCGAAAAGTGCGTGATCCTCGAAAAAGGCGCATGCATCTTGGGTCAGCGGGTCGAGTAGGCGTCCCAGGCTGGACCAAGTCTTACCGTAAAGAGAATGAGTATGTGCCGCAGCAATTACATCAGGCCGTGCTTTATGTACTCGGCTGTGGATAGCGAAAGCCGCTTGATTTAAAGGATGGCGACCTTCGACGATATTTCCATCATGATCAACGAGGAGTAAATCAGATGCTTTGATGTGACCGAATGGAACCCCGAAAGGGTTGACCCAGAAGTGATCCTCCAACTCAGGATCCCGAGCTGTTACGTGACCTGCAAGTCCTTCTTCGAAACCAAATCTAGAGAAAACTCTGAAAACCGAAGCGAGGCGTTCCTTGCGATGTTGACGCTCTTGCTCAATCGAGTCGAAGGTGGGAGCAGAGGGAATCATCTGGTCGATAGTTTGGATAGGTTCAGCGGTGTCGGTCATACGGTTGAGTTTAGAACCTCGCAAAACAGTGCGCATTTACTCCGGCGTCTTTCCCTCAGAGTTGAGTAACGTAAAGCTTTGGAACCTGCTTGGACAATGGGGGAGTTAGTGGGAGAATCTGGTGCCTACACAGGCATCCGAGTAGTCGAATTGGTGGAAGGAATCGCCGGCCCGTACGCGACACGTTTTCTGGCGGACCAAGGTGCTGACGTCATCAAATCGGAAACCGGAGTTGGCGACTTCTACCGTCAGGACCCCGGATTCCAGGTTCTGAATAGAAATAAGCGTTCAGTTGTTCTTGACGATGACAGTCTGCTACTTCAATCAGCAGACGTGATAGTTGTTGACGAGTCCAAGAAGGCACAACGCGCTCGATCTCTCGCCCCAGGGTCAATAATTATTTCGATGCCCACGTGGGGATCTGCCGGCTTGTTAGCTGATCAGCAAGGGTCCCCCGAACAGGTGGCTGCGGCGACAGGAATTGCTTGGAACCAGGTGAGTTGGACCGAAGGGCCCGTCCATGTGGTCATGCCCCTCGCTTCCTACGGCGCCGGGATGTTGGGAGCGTTAGCTATAGCCGCCGGGTTATATGCCAGAGAGGTTCACGGGTCGGCACCGACGTATGAAGTTTCCGAGTTGGCAGGTTCTGGAGTGATGCAAATCGGCGACTTCTGGTCTCCTGAGACCCCACAAGATAGGGATGGCGCAAGTCCTCTCGGTCCGGCGGGCAGGGCACCCGCATATCGCCCGTTTCAAGCTGCTGATGACCTTTGGCTTTTTGTCGCCTGTGGGACCCACCAGTTTTACCAAGCGATGCTGGAGGCCATAGGTCGGCTTGACCTACTAGAGGACCCCGCTCTACCAAATCCGCCATGGGGCCTTATAGAGCCGGATCCTTTGGCCTACATAACCCCCATCCTCGAAGAATGTTTTCGAACTAGCAACCGAGATGAATGGATAGAGAGACTTCGCTCTTTCGATGTCCCGTGCCAACCAATCCAGACTCGAGAGGAATTTTTAGATTCCGAACTGGCCAAACGCAACGCTGTAATCGGCACGATCGAACACCCCCAGTTGGGGCATCTTTCAATGCCAACGCAGCCGCTGCATCTGGAAGCGTGTCCTGCTGAAGTGATGACTCCCGCCCCCTCGCTGGGAGCTAACACGGCTGAGGTCATGGGAGAACACCACAAGCCTGGCGGAGGGTCTGGCCAAGGTGGACCCCCTCTAGCCGGCACTCGAGCAATCGATCTGGCTTCTTTCATTGCCGGCCCAGTTATCACCCGTCATCTAGCAATGTTGGGAGCTGACGTCATCAAGATCGAACCCAAAGCCGGTGACCCGTTTCGGACCTTTAGCCCAATGTTCAATGGATGGAATCAGGGTAAACGTGGTGTGATGCTTGACCTAAAGGAAGAAGCGGGACGCGACTTCCTCTACAAAATGGTCGCTGCTTCGGATGTGGTTGTCGAGAACTTCCGTCCGGGAGTCGCGGAACGACTGGGTTGTTCCGCCCAAGAACTCAGATCTGTGCGACAGGATTTGGTGTTGGTCAAAAGTCCAGGCTATGGGTTCGATGAATCACGAGCAGATCAACCCGCCTTTGATCCTTTGCTACAGGCTCTGGGCGGGATGATGAAAGCACAAGGCGGGGATGGTGATCCCGTTTTTTTGACAGTGCCAGTTCACGATGCAGCGACGCCCATCATCGCTGCGTTCGGTGTTGTCACTGCTATGTATCACCGTGCCAGAACAGGCGAGACCCAGACTGTCCATACCTCGTTGGCTCAGACAACGGCGGCAGCGCAGGCGGCAGAGTTCGTCGACTACAAGAACAGACCACGAGTTGAACAGGGTGGCTTTGACCACAAAGGTCCGGATGGAACCCATTGTTATCTTGAAGAACAAGGAGCTTGGTTTTGGTCTGAACCAGCAGGTCTCACCCCGGTTGAGACCAAAGGTTTCGTGGGAAGCGAATTAGCATTAGCGAATGATCTTGTCTGTGAACACAACGATTCACCAGGATGGGGTCCGCTTACCCAAGTAGGTCAGTTAATTAAAGGGGCGGGTCCACACCCTCAGCGGGCGCCCTACTTCAACGAACATGACAGCGAACTTCGAACTGAATTCAGTTAGAAGTAGTGAAATGCAGTTCTCTAGTCGACATGTGTGATTTTGGGGGTCGGAGCACTCTCGAGATCAACCCACCCCGACAACAAGCCTGAGGTATAACCGCCGTCGACCACGAGATGATGCCCGTTTACCCATCCCGACTCACCAATGGCAAGCCACTCTATGGCCTGTGCTATTTCATCTGGTTTCGCAGCTCGGCCAGAATGGCTAAGGACCCAATCAATTCGTTCGTCTCCAATTTGTTCCCTGAATGTCGGCAACAAAGGGGTCTCGACAGGGCCGGGGCTTACGACGTTGCATCTGATCCCGGTGCCCTGAAGTTCACCGGCTTGCAGCATGCTCCAAACGATTACTGCTTCCTTTGAAAAGCTATAAGGGTCAATTTCGACTGATTTGCTTCTGTCGCTCCACCAGGCACGGGCATCTTCGTCGTCTAGTTGGAGCACCGACCGATATGTGTCAATTCGTTGTTGCCAACCGTTACCGGAGATTGAGCCAACGTTCACAATGGTGCTCCCGGCGGTCAGATGTGAAGCTAGGAAACGGCTAAGGCGGCGTACCGCGAGCACGTTGACTTCGAACACCTTTGACGCGGGTTGAGTACCAGGTACTCCTGCGACGTTGATCAATGACGCGACTGATGAGAGGTCAAAATCCTTAGCCAGGTCAACGAATAGTTTCGCCACATCAGATTCGTTGTTTAAATCACATACATAGTGGCCTTCGACGTCAATTTCGTTTGGTTTTTGCTCGATGTCGACGCTTATTATCGGTCTACCTGAAGCTGCCAAGCGATGACATACGGCATGCCCAATACCTGACGAAGCGCCAGTAACAATCGTTGCTCCGTCGGCATTATTAGTAGGGGACATTAGGTTGACGCTACCCCCGTTAACTAAATACGGGAAGCAATCGGCAGATAACGACCTTAAAAGCAGTACCCCTCACTTCGGATGGTACTCATATCTCCGTTGAGGATCGGTCTGTTCGGGCGTAGCATTCTTATGCATCTACGAAGGGCAAGAGCATGGTTGAACCGGATTATCTGAAATTCGACACACTTTCACTTCACGCCGGTCAAGAGCCCGACCCCACTACTGGATCTCGGGGCGTGCCCATCTACCAAACGACCTCTTATAGTTTTGTCGATACCGAACAGGCAGCCGGGCTCTTTAATCTTGAACAGCCGGGCCATATATACAGTCGAATTTCGAACCCTACTGTCGCGGTCCTTGAAGAACGCCTAGCAGCCCTGGAAGGCGGCGTCGGTGCGGTTTGCACGGCGAGCGGGATGGCGGCTTTTCACCTGGCATGCGCGACGATAATGAGTGCAGGAAATCACGTTGTGGCGAGTCGCAATATTTACGGCGGTTCCCACAACATGTTGAACCTAACGATGCCCCGTTTCGGCATCACCACAACATTTGTAGATCCCCGAGATCACGACGCCTGGCGTTCCGCTATAACGCCCGAGACCAGGGTATTGTTCGCCGAGACTCTCGGGAACCCAGGTATCGAAGTGCTCGATGTGCCAGTGGTTGCTGAAATTGCCCATGAACACGGCCTGCCCCTCATGTTGGATGCCACGTTCACCACTCCTTACCTGATGAAACCGATCGAATTAGGTGCCGACATCGTGATGCATTCGGTAACCAAATTCCTAGGGGGACATGGCATTGCTCTTGGCGGTGTAGTTATTGATGGGGGCCGGTTTGACTGGGCAGCCACCGACAAGTTTCCGACACTATCTGAACCCTACGATGGGTATCACGGCATCAGTTTTGTTGAGGAGTACGGACATCAAGCCCTGTCAATGCGAGCTAGGGCAGAAGGGCTCCGTGACTTTGGGGCAGCGATGAGTCCGGCTAACGCGTTCCACCTTTTGCAAGGAGTGGAGACCTTGCCTTTGAGGATGCAACGACACGTCGAAAACACAGCGACAGTCATAGATTTCTTAGAAACCAACGATGCTGTTTCATGGATAAGTCACCCGTCGGTGAGTAGCCACCCAGATCATGAGCTGTCGAAGAAACTATTACCAAAAGGAGCTGGAGCGATTCTGTCATTTGGGATCGCAGGAGGCCGAGAGGCGGGTCGAAGGTTCATCGAGAATGTCCAACTGGCATCACATGTTGCAAATGTTGGGGATGCCAAGACGTTGGTGATCCATCCAGCGTCAACAACCCATCAGCAATTGAGCGCTGAAGATCTATCGGCGGCCGGAGTGGGAGAAGACCTAATTCGCCTCTCGGTTGGTCTCGAAGACTCAGAAGACATAATTGCCGATCTGGCTAGGGCTCTCAAAGCATCGCAGAAGGGCTGAGTTGTGGAAGTCAAATTTCAAGAAACAAAAATAAATTTGGCGACTGGTGGCGTCAAGGTCGACAAAGAACAGCCACCCGTTCTCCTGGTACACGGAGCGGGCATGGACCGAACAGTTTGGAGTCAACAAACCCGCTATCTAGCTCATCACGGATTTTCACCAATGGCAGTGGACTTACCAGGGCATGGCAAATCGGGTGGAGAACTTCTCTCAACGATTCCAGCGATGGCCGACTGGATAGCTGACCTAATCGGCGAGCTTGATATGGGGCCAGTTCGGCTCGTTGGACACTCAATGGGGAGCCTGATTTCACTTGAAGTGGCTGCCCATCACCCCGACGCAGTAGAACGCATCATTCTCATGGGTGCAGCTGCGGCCATGCCAGTACACCCAGACTTGCTAGGCGCTGCGGAACGCAACGAAATTCTCGCACCACAACTGATGACCGCGTGGGCTCACGGTGCCCGGGCACACGTTGCCGGAAACCCCACCCCCGGACTTTGGATGCGTAGCGGATGTCAGGCGCTGCTAGAACGAGCTGCTGATGGTGTTATTTACAACGATCTCGCGGCCTGCAACTCATATGAAGCTGGCGATATTGCTGGACAGATAGATTGCCCGATCACCGTGATCGTTGGAAGCGAAGACAAGATGACACCGCCCAAAGCCACTGCGCAACTCGTAGCAGGCTTCGAAGAAGTAGACCTACGACATCTAAAGGGAGTGGGTCACATGATGATGATCGAAGCCCCCGACCAGATTCGCGAGATGATGCTGTCGGCTCTGCGGTAGACCGAGGCGACAAAAGTCGTTGAAAATGTCATGATCAAATAAGTCTTACTGAAGAAAAGGGGAAAGCATGGCAGTTGAACGGTTCCCAGTTGAGGCCTCACACATCTTGATGTTCGCTAGGTCAATCGGCGACAGCAACCCGATTTACTCAGACGAGTCGCACGCGGCTGGTACAGAAGTGGGGTCAATAATTGCTCCACCTACTTTTGCACAAGCCAGCGCACAATTCGATCCTGACTATTTCTTACGTCCGAAAGATGGCCAGAAGTGGTTTGGTAGCGGAGGAACTGCTTCGGGCACCTTGGTGAAGGACAAGGCGGAGGACGATTCGAAGTCGGATGACAAAAAGTCCGGATCGTCAGCAGGAGGGTTGCATGCAGAACAGCATTTCACCTACCACAGGCACTTGAAGCCAGGGGATATCCTCACCGCGGAAACTAAGCCCGGTGAAAGTTGGGAAAAGGAATCCAAGAGAGCTGGAGTACTTAAATTCAGTGAAAGTATCACTGAGTATCGCGACCAGGGCGGTGAGCTTGTAGTTACGGCGCGTAGCGTTGGCGTAGTCACCGAAAAAGTTATAGAGCAGTAGGAGAAACGAAAATGGGATTAAATGCAGATGAACTCAACGTCGGTGATTCCTACTCTGAGGTGATCGTTGAAGATCTAACGCGAACTCAGATTGTGCAATACGCGGGAGCCTCCGGTGACTACAACCCAGTCCACAGTGACGAAAAGTTCGTCACAGAAGTTGCGGGATACCCGACAGTGTTCGCTCATGGGATGCTCACGATGGGAATGACGGGACGAATGCTGACCAACTATGTCGGCGATGGGCGCCTTACCTACTATGGCGTGCGTTTTGTCAACCAGGTTTGGCCAGGCGACACTTTGACAGCACGAGCGGAAATAGCCGAGATTCGAGAAGAGAATGGTCAGACGCTTGTTGATTTGGCTATCTCAACGACAAACCAAGATGAAAAGTTTGTGTTGACAGGTAACGCCACAGCTCGAGTCGAATAGAGCCGCTCCAATCATAGGTGTCGGGCAGACTTAGCTAATCTCGGATACGCCTTCGCTGGCAGGGGACTTAAGAGGAAGATATAACCGTCCTCAAATCTATTTCAGTCACCCTTTTGCGCGTCCCGAGTAGCCGAAGAGCTTGCCCGCTACTTTGCGAATCTGGATCTCCTCAGCTCCCTCGGTTATGCGGTAACGCCGATGATGCCGATAGATATGTTCAAAGGGCATCTTGCGGCCATAACCAATACCACCGCAGCTTTGCATTGCGCGATCCGCAGCGTCGCAACAAAATCGGTTACCCCGATAGTTACACATAGCGACACGGTCTGTGATCTCCATATGGTCAACTCCCTCGTCCATTTCCCAAGCCGTTTTCCAGATCAGGGCCCTAATCATTTCTGCTTCGGTGTATAACTCTGCCAGCGGAAATTGGATTGCTTGATTCTGAGAGAGCGGTTTCCCGAAGGTCGTTCTGTTGTTCACATAGTCGACCGCAAGATCGATGCAGTGAAGTCCCGCCCCAACAGATGAGGCGGCTTGGCGAATCCGGTTCTCATGGACAAACAATTGGGCCGTTTGAAGACCTCTCCCTTCTTCCCCGAGGATGTCGTCGTTGTGCACTCGAACCTCGCTCAGGCGAACGTGGGCGTGGTCAGTTGGCATATTGAAAGTCCACATGAATTCTTCGACGCTGAATCCTGGAGACTCGACCGGAACGATAAAGCAAGTGATTCCGTGGCCTTCTCCTGGAGAGCCGGATGTCCTCGCAAAAATGTAGTCATGCGTTGCGTGGTGGAGACCTGTGTTCCAGTACTTTTCTCCACTGATAATCCACTCGTCACCGTCGCGGACAGCGGTGGTCTCCATCCAGGTTGCATCGGAGCCGTGAAGAGGTTCAGTTAACCCAAAGCCGATACGGGCAGTCCCTTCCAACATCTTGGGTATCCAATACTGCTGTTGTTCTTCGGATCCGTACTTCTCCATCATCAGAACGGTTGGGAAGTTACCGATGATTGAGCTCTCGTTTTGTAGGTCGTTGTGAAGGCCCAAGCCTCTTCGGGCTAGATGTTCGCGGACGATAGCCATACCAAGGTTCGTCCCGTCTTGGCCGCCGAAACGTTCCGGGAGGTGCCACCTTAAGAAACCAGCATCATCTGCCTCGCGTCGCATCCGAACAAGCAATGCCTCCCATTCGGCGTTGGGGAGACCGTCTCGCTCCCAGTCAGTTCTGGAATCTTCGCGGCGGTGATCAAAAAACCTAATGTTGTCATCTTCAGTTTCGATTGGCTTGATGACGTCTTCTATAAATTGGTCAAGTTCGCCAAGCAATTGCTGAATGTCAGTGGGAATAACGAAATCCATAGTCTGCGAACGTATACCGTCGTTCCATATGGTGCTGCCAATTATTGTCTGGTCGGACTTTCTGTGACCTTGGTGTCATCTAGCGCGAGCCCGGGCGGTTCGTCTGAACGAGCGCCATAACGTTGAAATTACTTGGCTTCCTTATGAACTACATCCAGAAATTCCAGCAGGCGGAAAAGAAAACAGCAGAAACTTTTCTGCACTAATACCACTTGCTGAAGAGTTAGAAGTAACCATGAATCCACCGAGTCGCTTCTACCCAACCAGAAAAGCTCACCAGGCAGCTTTGGTCGTGGAACATGTGGCGCCGGCCGACGCTGACGTTTACCACGACCGACTCTATGCAGCCATCTGGGTCGAACAAATGAATATCGAAGACCCTGAAGTTCTTTCTGAACTAGCGGTAGACCTTTCAGTACCCCCAGAATTGATTGAACGGGTGGTCACTCATGATGAGTTGTGGCCCGCAGTGGTTTCTTCGATGGAACGCGCACACGCGTGGGGGGCAACCGGAACTCCAAGTTGGGTAATCGACAACAAATTGATGGTTCCGGGCCTACAAGACGACGAATTTTTTGATCGAGTTATTAACAAGCTGTCAACGAAGTTGTATTAAGCCTCACCTGAATAATCATTCGCTCGCCGATCAAGGTACTGTCCTGTATATGCAGCCGACGTATTCAGAAGAAGCAGAGTCTTACCGGGACAGAATTCAAGAATTTATAAGTGAAAACCTTCCTGTCAATTGGCAGGGGATCGGCTCCTTAACTGGCGATGCGAAAGCAGAGTTCGTAGGTGAATGGCGCCGGATTTTGACTGACAATAAGTTGCTCGCAACCATGTGGCCAACTGAGTACGGCGGCCCGGGCCTATCGGCCAATGAGAATGTGATTATTGCTGAAGAGTTCACCAAGGCAGGGTTACCTACCGGCGGCCCCAACGACGGCTTCGGAATAGGGATGGTAGGCAACACCCTGATTGAGTGGGGGAGCGAAGAACAAAAGAAGCATTATTTACCGCGAATCCTTGATGGCGAAGACCTTTGGTGCCAGGGCTATTCAGAACCCGGAGCAGGGTCAGATCTAGCGAATCTTGGCTGCAAGGCTGAACTAGATGGGGAGGAGTGGGTTCTGAATGGCCAGAAGATCTGGACTTCCAGCGGTCATCTAGCCAACTGGATATTCGTGCTTGGTCGCACCGCTCCAGAACATTCCAAACATCAAGGGATCACCTTTTTCCTTTGTCCCATGGACCAGCCAGGAATAGAGGTTCGCTCAATAGTGAACATTGCTGGACATAGTCATTTCAATGAAGTGTTTTTTTCTGACGCCCGAATACCCAAAGAAAACGTTATAGGCCAAGTAAATGGGGGATGGGCGGTAGCTATGACGCTCCTCGGATACGAGAGAGGTTTCGGAGCTACCACTACATACTTCAGGTATAGGTCCGAATTAGATCGCTTGGTCGAAATGGCCCAGGAGAGAGGTCGCACCGAAGACAAAAGTATTCGACAACGTTTAGCTTGGTGTCACAGCAAAGTTGAAATAATGCGCTGGTTGGGTCAACAAGTGTTGACGTCCTTTTTGAATGGGGAGCCACCTGGTCCGAAGAGCTCCATTGGAAAACTGAATTGGAGTGAGTACCACAGGACTGTCACTGAACTTTCCTTGGACATTCTCGGAGCGGACGCAATGATTATGGAGGGCGACTCTGCATACGCGGCGGGATTAGGGGCTGCTGACGCAGGTACTCCTAACACAACCTCAGCCTGGATTAATAGTTTCTTGGCGGCACGCTCCGGCACCATTTATGCGGGAACGAGCCAAGTTCAACGCAACATAATCGGTGAACGAATCTTGGGTTTACCTAAAGAGCCACGAGCAGATGACGGCCCTTGGAACGAGACCGTTCGCTAGCGTGCTTATTGGACTCGGCGGCGGTTCTTGCGCAGGAAAAACAACATTGGCAAGGGCGTTGCTGGACATCGAAAGTTCGGCGACGCGACTTTGCTTCGATGACTACTACCGGGACCTTTCACATATCACCCCCGAAGAACGAGCAGCCGTCAACTATGACCACCCCGACGCGTTGGACACTGAACTGTTTGTCGCCCATCTGGATGACCTCGCTTCAGGTAAATCGGTGGAAGTTCCCGAATATGACATGGCCACCCACACTCGACCGGGTGGGAGTTACCGAGTAGAGGCCGCCCCGGTTGTCGTCGTGGACGGCATTTTGCTCCTGGCGTTAAACGAATGCCGGGAGAAGTTGAACCTTAAGGTTTTTGTCGACGCCCCACGCGATATCCGATTGGCACGGCGTTTAGTGCGCGACGTCCAAGAACGCGGCCGAGACCCAAAAGGCGTTGAACAACAATTCATCACCTCAGTAGAGCCAATGCACGATTCACTTGTGTTGCCCAGCTCCCAATACGCCGACCTAAGGTTCGATCATCCGTTTGATGAACAATCAGCGGCACAAATAGTGCTGGAGGAAATGAACAAGATCTAGTTGACTCGAATCGGTTACTTCTCGATGAATTCAACCCAATTGCCGTCCGGGTCTTCGACCATTCCTACAACGACACCAGGGCGGGCTTCTCGACGGTCCCAAATAATTGTCGCATCAGCTGCGCGACACGCGTCCAGAGCGGATTGAACATTGCTAACCGCAAGGGTGAAATACCTCATTCCGGTTGCACCCATCATGCCGCCACCAGCGCCAGGTCCGACGTCTTTGGTAGGTACCACTATTTTCAGCAAGCTTTCATTAGCCCATAGGCGATGCATCGCAGCGACTCCCAAGGCCTCCATGCTGATGGTTGCTTCAAACTCCATTCCGATGACATCTCGATAAAAAGTAAGCATCTGGTCGCCGTTAGAGGTGACCATTCCGAGATCGAAACCGGCTTTGGTAAAGGTATTACTCACTGATCCTCCATGCCCTTATAGCTGCCTCAGTCGTAGCTC
>Ga0209228_1000014_pt1 | contig 66279 bp, 58 predicted proteins | sample METZYME_3_150m_FD_187547 | JGI IMG/M metagenome (GOLD analysis project Ga0209228, IMG submission 187547) | Marine microbial communities from oxygen minimum zone in mesopelagic equatorial Pacific - METZYME_3_150m (SPAdes) (version 2) | ecosystem: Environmental > Aquatic > Marine > Oceanic...
AGGACCTGACGCACGATCTCGGCCTGGATGTAACCAGACGCCCAGTTCGCACGACACATCGTCAACGACACACCATCACCAGGCAGCGCCGCTGCGTCCTCGGCGTAGGCGCCGTCACCGATGTCGTCGTAGGTGACCGTGAATGCGGTACCGAAGTACTTGCCGTTCAGTGCAGCGAGGGTGCCGTCGTCCTTCATGGACTGGATGGCCTCGTTGAACGGAGCCACGAGGTCACTGCCTTCAGTGAAGGCCCAGCCCAGCGGATCCGACTGCAGGGGATCGGGGAGCATGTCCACAGAATCTGCGTTCTCACCCTGGTAGCCCTGACCGGCCACGTCGTCCATGATCACGGCGCACACGTCACCGGTGATCAGGGCCTGCACGGCAAAGGCGAATGACTCGAATGCCACGATCCGGTCCTCGCCGACTACGTCCACTGAAAGGTCGTAGTTGGTGGTTCCGGTCTGCGAACCGACGTTGCAGTTCGCAGCCTCGAGGTCGCCACGAGAGCCGATCTCCGAGTTGCCCTTGGCCACAAGGATCTTCTGGTCAGTGCTGATGAAGCTGATCGAGAAGTCCACGACCTTGTCACGCTCTTCGGTGATCGTGATACCGCCACCGGCCATGTCGAACTGGCCCTCGCCTGTGGCGATGATCGTGGCGTCCCAGCCAAACTCCTGGAAGCTCGGAACGCAGTTCAGTCGTGCACAGACCTCGTCCATGGCGTCGTAGTCCCAACCCATAGCCACACCGGTGTCAGCCGGGATGTAGGCGAACGGCAGGTAGGCGTTGTCCACCGCGATGGTGACGACGCGGCCGCCCAGGTCGGGCAGAACCACTGCCCGCTCACCGGGCACCTCGGGCACGCTGATGGCGCCGCTAACGACCTTTGCCTTGAGGGAGTCAAGATCCCCGGCAATGTCGTCTACGAAACCACCACTTGTGGCGTAACCAACTCCGTCGTTGGAGAGGTTGAACATGACCGCTCCGCCCTGGAATGTGCCTTCACCCTGAGCCTTAATGGTGTCGAACACGGATACGTCCATGTTCTTCATCATCGAGGTCAGGAGGTATTCCTTGACCGAGTCATCGACCACGTTGTACTGGTCAGAGTCCACGCCAATGGCCCAGACCTTCGAACCTGAGTCCTCGGTATGGGACTTTGTGGCCTCGAAGACACCGAATCCGGTTCCACCAGCGGCCTGGTAGATGATGTCGGCACCCTTTTCGTACATCGACAGTGCGATCTCGCGGCCCCGGTCAGGAGCGTTGAATCCGTCGAAGTCCGGTGGCTCGGTGACGTACTCGACCAGGACTGTTGCGTCCGGGTTGGTCTGCGCGACACCGGCGGCGAAACCAGCCTCAAACTTGTTGATCAGTGGGAAGTTCACGCCACCGATGAATCCAATGACGTTGGCGCTGGTCTTCATACCCGCTGCCGCACCCACGAGGAACGAACCTTCGTGTTCGGCATAGAGCAGAGAGGCCACGTTCGACGCATCCACGAAGCCATCGATGATGGCGAAGTTCGTGTCCGGGTATTCGGCCGACACCTCGGCCATCGAGGAGTCGAACAGCCAGCCAACACCAATCACCAGATCGTTGGATTCAGCCATCAGGCGGAGTAGTTCTGCCCTATTCGAGCCATCAGAGTTGGGCGAGGCGTCGGAGATGTTGGCTCCGAGCTCGTTGGCCGCCTTCTCTAGACCTGCATAGGCCATGTCGTTGAATGACCCATCTCCGCGGCCACCGATATCAAAGACGAGTCCCACATTGACCGGTTCGTCCGGCGGTGCCGGAGCCTCGGTGGCTGCCGGTGCAGCAGTCGCAGCGGGTGCCGCGGTGGTCGCCGCTGGTGCGGCATCGTCGCTGTCGCTACCGCACGCCGAGACAACTAGGGCAAACCCCAGCATCACAGCGAGCAGGCTGGTAAATCGCTTACTCATGAACCCCTCCGGTCCCTTGTCGCATCGTTGCGCTGCGCGGCGACCCGTGGTCACCCGCAGGACAGATGACGGTACTCCCTCCTGTGACCGAACGCACATGAAACTGATCGGGTCGGTGAGGTACGGGCGATTCCGGTCAGCGGGAATGGTCCAGGAGGCCGAGTTCAGGATGGAGCACCGGCGACCGTCACGGTGGTGACGATGCCGCTGCTGGCCTGCTGGGTCAGGGCGGCGGAGACCGGTACCGAAACGGCATCGTCTAGGTGGGCGGCGATTTCGGATGCCAGACGTTCGGCGAAGATGCTGCGACTGTCAAAGGTTCACAGGTAAAGCTTGAGCAACTTGTACTCGATGTTGATCGTGTAGAAATCCGGCCGATTGGTGACCGGGCACGTTGAGGTGAACTTCAAGAAGTCGCAGTGCACCAGATCCAGCGAGCCCCTGGCTCTATCCCTTGGCGGGGAGGGCGTCGAGCTGACTGCTGGGAAAGGCGTCGGGACGGCAGAGAACCGGCTCGTCGAGGGACGCCATGACGGGGTTCGTCAGCTGTTGCGACCCAGATTGGGCTTGCGACCGTGGTTGGCTTTCTTACGGCGGACGTTGGCCTTCGCCCTGCTGGTGCGCTTTGACATGTCGGTCAGGGTAGCGGCGGCCATCACCGGATCCGCCGGGCTGATCCAGTCGGACCGTCGGGCCTCGGTCACACAGCCGTCGGCCGTCCGGCCGTCGGACCTAGCCTGATCCGACCAGAGAACACGTCGGAGCCGGAGGCCCCAAGTGGAACGGTTCGGATTCGTGGGGCTACCCAACGCGGGAAAGTCATCGCTGTACAACGCACTGGCTGGAGGCGGCGCACTGGCCGCCCCTTACGCATTCGCCACCACTGACCCGAATATCGGCGTGGCCAAGGTCCCCGACGTTCGTCTTGACCGTCTGGCCGAGATGAGTTCCTCGAAGAAGGTCGTCCCAACCAGCGTGGAGTTCGCCGACATTGGCGGCTTGGTCGAGGGGGCATCCCAGGGTGAGGGCCTGGGCAACAAGTTCCTGGCCGGCATTCGCGAGGTCGACGCCATCGTGTTCGTCCTGCGAGCCTTTCGCGATACCGACGTGCCGGGCCCAAGCGACCCACTGGAACACCTCCGCGTCGTCGAGGTGGAGCTGGCTCTCGCCGACCTCGAAACCACCGAGAAGCAACTCGACAAGGTGCGCCGTGCCGCCAAGGGTGATCCGTCCCTAGGCCCGGCCCTGGCGGCCCTCGGCATGGCCGTGGACCAACTCGGTGAGGGCGTGCCCCTATACCGCAGCGACCTTTCGGCCGATGACCGGACGGCGCTAAGGCCGTTCTTCCTCCTCACTGACAAGCCGGTCCTGGCCGTGGTGAACCTCGACGAGGAGCAGGTCATGGATCCTGACCCGGTACTGGCGCCGGTCTGCGCCGAACTCGAAGGTGCGTCGAGCACCGCTGGTCCTGGAGGAGCGGAAGCCGACGCACAGGTCGTAGGAATGTGCGTGCAACTCGAGGCCGAGGCTGCCCTTCTACCTGAGGCAGACCGAGTCGAGATGCTTGAGGGGCTGGGACTAGGTGAGGGTGCGCTGCCCGTGTTCGTCCGGGCCGCCTACCACCTGCTCGGTCTGCGGACGTACTTCACGACCGGTGAGAAGGAGAGCCGGGCCTGGACCTTCCGGGCCGGCTCGTCAGCTCCCGAGTGTGCCGGTCGCATTCACACCGACTTTCAACGAGGCTTCATCCGGGCCGAGACCATCCGGTGGGACACGCTGCTCGACAAGGGTTCGTGGTCCGGGGCACGGGATTCCGGGCTGGTTCGTAGCGAGGGCAAGGACTATTTCCCCGAGGACGGCGACGTGATGGAGTTCCGCTTCAACGTCTGATAGGAGCGAGGCCCGCCATCGGTCGTCGGTCGGGACGTACGCTCAGCGCCATGCCATGGTTGGTTCGAGGTGATCGGGTGCTGGCCAGCCTCGCGGTGGCCGATTCTCCTGCCAGTCGGATTCGCGGCCTGCTCGGTCACTCGTCGCACCACGGAGCGCTGCTCATCCGGTCGGCCCGGTCTGCGCACACGCTCGGGATGCGTTTTCCCATCGACGTGGCTCATCTGGATGCCGAACTCCGGGTCGTGCGAACCGTCCGAATGGACCGTCACCGCCTCGGTCTGCCGATCCGTGGGAGCCGGGCGGTACTGGAGGCTGAGGCGGGATCCTTTCAGCGATGGGACCTGCAGGTGGGTGACGAGTTGACGGTTCGATGTGATGGCGATCCCGTGGATCAGGAGACGAGTCGATGACTGGCCGGCTGGTACCGGGCCGACTGATGCTGGTGGCCACACCGATCGGCAACCTCGGCGACCTGTCGCCACGGGCCGTCGAAGCGTTGGCCAGCGCCGACCTGGTGGCCTGCGAGGACACCCGGCGGACCGGTCGACTGCTTAAGCACGCCGGAGTCACCGGAAGCGACCTCCTCCGCCTCGATGATCACACCGAGGAACGTTCCGCAGTCGTGGTGCTGCGCCGGATCGACGAGGGAGCCACCGTGGCCCTCGTTTCCGACGCCGGCATGCCCGGGATCTCCGACCCAGGAGAACGGGTGGTGCGCCGGGTCGTCGACGCCGGTCATTCCGTGGTCGTGGTGCCGGGGCCCTCTGCTCCGGTGGCGGCCGTAGCGGCCAGCGGGCTGGCTACTGACCGCTGGTGCATGGAGGGGTTCCTGCCCCGCAAAGGCTCGGCCCGCTCGGATCGGCTGGCCGAGTTGGCCGTCGAGGAACGGACCATGGTGCTGTTCGAATCGCCACATCGTCTGGCAGCCACCCTGGGAGAGATGGTCAGGGTTGTGGGTCCCGACCGGCGGGCCGTGGTGGCCCGCGAGCTCACCAAACTCCACGAGGAGTTCGTCCGGGGCACGGTGGCCGAGTTGGCTGAGCGGTTCGCCGAACCGCCAAAGGGCGAGATCGTGCTGGTGCTCGAAGGGGCACCGCCGCCGTCCGAGGTCGGCGACGAGCGTATTCGGGTGGTGCTGGCGGAGGCACGGGCCGGCGGGGCGTCCACCCGTGACGCCGCCGACGAGGCGGCCCGCCGTCTCGGGGTGTCGCGGCGCCGGGCCTACCGCCTGGGCCTCGAGAGCTGACGGAGCGGGATCGCTCCCGATTGGATTCCCTGGGGGCCGGTATCGGGCACAGTTCGACCGCGGGCCCACCGGTAGCCTCCGGGTAATGGTTGATACACCCCAGACCGATCGGCGCGCCGAGATACCTGTTGCTGGTGCGCCTGCTGGCACGCCGGTACTGGTGGCCGTGGCCTGGCCCTACGCCTCCGGATCGCGTCACCTCGGGCACCTGGCCGGTGCCTACCTGCCGGCCGACATCTACGCCCGCCACCAGCGCCTGGTCGGCAACCGGGTGATCATGGTGAGCGGATCGGATGTCCATGGCACCCCGATCACCGTTCGGGCCGATGCCGAGGGGGTCACCCCAGCTGACGTCGTGGCTCGCTACCACGCCGAGTTCGTCGCCGACTGGGATCGGCTCGGCATCAGTTGGGATTGCTACACCTCCACCGGCACCGCCAACCACGCTGAGGTCACCCAGGACGTCTTCATGCGTCTCCTGGACAATGGCCACATCGATCGTCGGATCAGCGACCAGTACTACGACGCCGAGGCCGACCGGTTCCTACCCGATCGGTACATCGAGGGCACCTGCCCCCACTGCGATTACACGGAGGCTCGCGGTGACCAGTGCGAAGACTGTGGCCGCACGCTTGATCCCGAAGAACTGGTCGACCCCCGGTCCAAGATCACGGGTTCCACGCCCGAGCTGCGTTCCACTGAACACTTCTACCTGCGGCTCTCGGACTTCACCGAGCGGTTGGGGGAGTGGTTGGGCACCCGCGAGGGTTGGCGCCGGCACGTACTCAACTTCTCCAAGGGTTGGGTCGATGAGGGTCTCCAAGATCGCGCCATCACCCGGGACCTCGACTGGGGCATCGAGTTGCCGGTCGACGATCTGGGCCCCGGTAAGCGGATCTACGTCTGGTTTGAGGCCGTCATCGGCTACCTCTCGGCAGCCAAGGAATGGGCGAGGGCTAGTGGCGACCCTGAGGCCTGGCGTGATTGGTGGGAAAGCGACGACGCCCGCTCCGTCTACTTCATCGGCAAGGACAACATTCCGTTTCACACCATCATCTGGCCGGCGATGCTCATCGGATACGGCGGGTTGAACCTGCCCACCGACGTGCCCGCTAACCAGTACGTGACCTTCAAGGGCGGGAAGGCCTCGGCCAGTCGTGGTGTGGGCCTGACTATCGGCGAGGGGCTCGAACTCTTCGAGGCCGATGCGCTGCGGTATGCGCTGGCCGCCTCGTTGCCCGAGCAAAGCGATACCGACCTTTCCGTCGAGGAGATCGGCCGCCGCATCAACGAGGAACTGGTCGCCACCTGGGGAAATCTGGTCAACCGGGTGTTGTCGATGGTCCACAAGACGTGTGAGGGGGTAGTGCCCGAAGCAGATGGACGGAACGCCGAGGACCTCGCCGTGCTGGCCACCGTGGACGCTGCGCTGGCCACCGTGACCGACCAGATCGAGGGGGTCGAGTTGCGGGCAGCGCTGAGGACCGGCATGGATGCCGCGGCGTCCGTCAACGCCTATCTGAACGCCACCGAACCGTGGAAGTTGGCCAAGACCGACCCCGACCGGGCCCGGGTGGTGCTGGGCACTGCTCTGGCCGCGGTAGCCGGCGTCCGGGTCTCGCTGTCTCCCTACCTGCCGTTCACCACGCTGGCTCTCGAGGACGTGTTTGGACCCGTCCTCGCCTGGAAGCGGGTGGAGCCGGCACCTGGCACGCCTGTGTCCAAGCCCACTCCGCTCTTTACCAAGATCGACCTCGACGAACTACTCGACGGCCAGTCACCCACCCAACAGCCCCCGGCCGAGTAGCCGACGGACCCCGGTAACCATGTCCACTTGGTTCGACAACCACTGCCACCTGGGTGCTGATGCAGGCGAGGTGGTGGACCGGGCCCGAGCTGGAGGTGTGGTCGGCATGGTCACCGTGGGGTGCGACCTTGACGACAGCAGGGCCGCCATCGTGACGGCGTCGGCCCATGACGACGTATGGGCCACGGCCGGCGTCCACCCCCATGAGGCCAGCCACGGCGTCGAAGGTCTGGCCGATCTGTTGTCGGAACCGAAAGTGGTGGCGGTCGGTGAGGCGGGGTTGGACTTCCACTACGACCACTCGCCACGCGATGCCCAGAGAGAAGTGTTCGCTGCCCAGGTCGGGTTGGCCAACACCCACGACCTCCCGTTGGTCATCCACACCCGTGAGGCGTGGGAGGAGACCTTCGCCCTGTTGGACGTCGAGGGGGTTCCGAACCGGACGGTGTTCCACTGCTTCACCGGTGGTCCCCACGAGGCCCGTGAGGGCCTAGAGAGAGGCGCCCTGCTGTCGTTTAGCGGGATCATTACCTTCCGGGCCGCCGATGATCTCCGGTCTGCGGCGGCTATCTGCCCACTGGATCGGGTCATGGTCGAGACCGACTCGCCCTTCCTGGCGCCCGTGCCCCACCGCGGGAAGGCCAACGAGCCGGCCCACGTGGCGCTGGTGGGTGCCGCGGTGGCCGAGGCCATGGGGCGGCGGGTCGACGAGGTGGCTGAGGCCACCACGGCCAACGCTCGGGTCTTCTACGCACTAGCGGGCCACGACCAGACCTGACGCGTCGTGTATTCCGGGGTTCCTCCCCCGGGTCGGTGACCGACGACCGGATGGTCGATTCGTCCCCGATCTTGCGTTGACCGGCTGTCGTCCCTATCGTCGCGCCGGCGATCCGGCCATGGCCGGTCGTGTCCGGAGGGGAAGGGGACGGAGCTCTGGACGTTGAACCCACCGTCGAACGGTGGCGTGTGGTCGTCGTGGCCCTGGCCACGATCGCTGCGTTGCCGCTGTTCGTACTCGAGAACCCGTCGTCGCCCGGTGCACTCACCGGGACGGCTGACGCGGCCACCCGCCCCGTCAGCGACGCGCCCCGGATCGAGACGATCGAACTCGTCGTCGCCACGCCGGACCGTTCCTCGTCGGGGGCATGGCCCAACCCCTCGGTTTCGGACCTGAGCTCGCGGGCCCGGGACTGGCATCTGGCCCGGTCCACTCGGGAGATTCAGGACCAGATGGCGGTCGTGGCCCACGAACACGAGGCCGAGGCGCTGGCCGCCGCCCGCCTGATGGCCGCCGAGGAGTTCGCTGAGAGGGCCGAGCTGGACGCCCTGCTGGCCAGCCGACAGTTGGAGGCCGATCGTCAGGCCGAGCGGGCCCGCCTCCGGGCCGAGGAGCTCAAGCGCCGCGAGGAGGCCATGGTCGCCCCGGGCCCGACGACCACCATCCCGTGGGACACCGAACCTCATCCGCATGGTCCGTCGGACATTCAGTGGGAGGCACTGCGGTTCTGCGAAGCCACTGGCAACTACACGGCGGTGAACCCGACCGGCAAGTACCGAGGCGCCTACCAGTTCAGCCGCCAGACCTGGGATTGGATAGCTGGACTGAACTTCGAGCATCTCGTCGGCGTGGACCCGGCTGCCGCAACGCCTGCCGATCAGGATCGCATGGCCCAGGCCCTCTACGACCTGCGAGGTCGGGGCCAGTGGCCGGTGTGCGGCCGCTACCTGCCCTGAGCGACTTTCGGGTCCGGCCCGCTACCGCGTCGACCGCCAGATCGTGACCCTCACCCGGACGCAGGTCCGAGACCTGCTGGAGCGTCACGGCATCCACCCAAAGCGGTCGCTTGGGCAGAACTTCGTGGTCGAACCCAACACGGTGCGACGTATCGCTGAACTGGCTGGCGTCGGGCCCGGAGACCGGGTGGTCGAGATCGGGCCGGGCGTGGGTTCGTTGACCCTTGCCCTGGCCGACACCGGAGCCTCGGTCACCGCCGTGGAGATCGACGACGCGCTGGTTGGCGTGTTGGCCGAGGTGATGGCCGGACCGGGGGCCCGTCGAGACGTCCGGATCGTCCACGCCGACGCCATGGAGGTCGACTGGGATTCGGTGCTCTACACCGGCCCGGGTGGAGGCGATCCAGGAGATGGGAACTGGACGTTGGTTGCCAACCTCCCGTACAACGTGTCTGTTCCGCTTGTCTGCGATTTGCTGGACGGCGTGCCGGCCATCGGCAAGATGGTGGTGATGGTCCAGAAGGAGGTGGCCGACCGTCTGGTGGCTGGTCCAGGTGACGACGCCTACGGACTGCCCAGTGTGAAGGTGGCGTACCACGCCGTCGGACGGCTGGTCGGCCGGGTGCCGCCCTCTGTCTTCCTGCCCCGCCCGAACGTCGATTCGGCGCTCGTCGAGGTGGTGCGACGGCCCGAGCCGACTGTCGACGCCGACCCGGATCGGTTGTTCGGCCTGGTGCGGGCAGGGTTCGGCCAGCGCCGCAAGATGCTGCGCCGGTCGCTGGCCGGGCTAGTCGACGAGGCGGCCATCGTGGCCGCGGGGGTGGATCCGACCGAGCGGGCCGAACAACTGGGCCTCGAGCAGTGGGCGGCGCTGGTCGAAGCGTCCGGTCCGGTGGGTGCTAGTTCATGACGACCGAGGTGCTGGTTGCTCCGGCCAAGCTCACCCTGTCGCTGCGGATGGTCGGCCTCCGAGCCGACGGCTACCACCTGATCGATGCCGAGATGGTGGCCCTGGACCTGGCTGACGAACTGGTGGTCGGCCCGCCGACGGGTGGCGGCACGCTAACGATCGAGGACCTCACCGGCGGCGGCGGGCTGACGGTGCCCGGAGACTCTGACGATCTGGTGGCCCGGGCGTTACGTCTGGTCGACCGGACGGTTGATGTGGTGGTCCACAAGGTGATTCCGGCGGGTTCGGGCCTCGGTGGCGGGTCGGCCGATGCGGCAGCGGTGCTGCGGTGGGCGGGCCTCACTGATCTGGTCGCCGCAGCGCGGATCGGCGCCGACGTAGCGTTCTGCCTGATGGGTGGCCGGGCCCGGGTGGCCGGTATCGGCGAGATCGTCGAGCCCCTTCCGTTCGAGGAGCAGGTGTTTACCCTGCTGACACCGCCTGTCGGCTGTCCGACGCCCGCCGTTTACCGACGGTGGGACGAGATGGGCGGTCCGACAGGCGAACACGGCAATGACCTCGAGCCGGCGGCCGTGGACCTGGTGCCGGAGTTGCTGCGCTGGCGGGACGTGCTCGGGGACGCGACGGGTCGCCATCCGAGGCTGGCCGGCAGCGGGAGTACGTGGTTCGTGGAGGGGGAGTATCCGGGAGGCGGTCGCCGGGTCGTGCGGACGATTCCACAGGCGGCGATGGCCTGAGATTAGGGCTACTTGCCCCGCTGCCGCTGGGCGCGGGTGCGCTTGAGCATCTTGCGATGCTTCTTCTTGCGCATGCGCTTACGGCGTTTCTTGATCAGGGATCCCATGACGGGCCGCAGACTAACGGCGCCGTCGGGGATTGCGACGGCCGGCGTGGTGGGAACCGATCATTCGCACGTCAGGTAGCGAGCACACTCCCTCTTCGGCCCCGTTCCCCCTCGACCGCTTGGCGATGGGAGGCTATGCCGATGGATGCTTCTCGGACCCAGGACGAATCCCTTCTGGACCTGGCCATTGTCGAGGCCCGTGCCGGGCTTGCCGAGGGTGGCATCCCGATCGGAGCGGTGCTGGTGGTCGACGGCGAGGTGCTGGGCGCTGGCCACAACCGACGGGTCCAGCAGGGCTCGGCCGTCCTCCACGGAGAGACCGATGCCCTCGAGGCGGCTGGCCGGCTACCGGCGTCCACCTATGCCCGAGCCACAATGGTCACCACGCTTTCACCGTGCCATATGTGTACCGGCGCCGTTCTTCTGTACGGGATTAGGCGGGTGGTGGTCGGCGAGAACCGCACGTTCCTGGGTGCCGAGGACCTGCTGCGGTCCCACGGCGTCGAGGTGGTGGTCCTGGATTCCGAGGAATGCATCGAGATGATGACGGACTTCATCGCGGCGAATCCGATGCTCTGGAACGAGGACATCGGCGAGGTCGACCGATCGGAGACCTGAGTCGACCGGTTGCCTCCGGTGCGCTGATCGGGGCGGCCATTATCATCGGGCATGCGCAGTGTCCGGTAGTTCAACTGGCAGAACGCCTGACTTTGGATCAGGAGGTTGGAGGTTCGAGCCCTCCCCGGACAGCCACTACCGTGCCAGACGCAGTCGTACCGCCACGGCCGCCGCACCAGTGGGTGCGCCATCAGGGGGAGGTTGGTCGATGACGCCGGACGAACTGAAGTCCCGGATCGCTGACGACGGGGTGGAGTTCATCTACGCCATGTTCGTCGAGATGCACGGCAAGCCGTGCGCCAAGCTGGTGCCCGTCACCGCCATTGACGACCTGTTGGAGGTTGGTGCCGGGTTTGCCGGGTTCGCCGCCGGGCCGCTTAGCCAGAATCCGGCCGACCCCGACATCCTGGCCATCCCCGATCCGGATTCGTACGTCCAGTTCCCGTGGCAGCCCAACGTGGCTGCCATGCAGTGCGACGCCACCGTGGAGGGCGAGCTTTGGCCCTACGCGCCGCGGGTCATCCTGCAGCAGGTGCTGGCCCGGGCTGCCGAGCAGAACCTGGTACTCAAGGCGGGAGCCGAAGTGGAGTACTCGCTGCTGCGGCGTCACGAGGACGGCTCGCTGAGCGTGGCTGACGAGCGAGACGTGTCGACGGCGCCCTGCTACGACGCCCGGGGCCTGACGGCGGTGCTCGACCACCTGAGCACGGTGTCACGACACATGGATGCCATGGGGTGGGGCAACTACGCCAACGACCATGAGGACGCCAACGGCCAGTTCGAGCAGAACTTCCAGTACGCCGATGCCCTTACCACCGCCGATCGCCTGGTCGTGCTTCGCCTGATGTTGCACACGCTGGCCCGACGGGATGGCCGGTACGTAACGTTCATGCCCAAGCCGTTCGCTGACAAGACGGGCAATGGGTTGCACACCCACCTCAGCCTGTGGACTGCCGACTCCGACGAGCCGCTGTTCCACGACGACGACGATCCAAGGGGACTGGGCCTCAGTGAGATGGCCTACCAGTTCACCGGCGGGATCCTGGACCACGCCCAGGGTCTGACCGGGATCGTCTGCCCGACGGTTAACTCTTTCAAGCGCATTGGTGTTGGTCCGCCTGACTCGGGGGCCACCTGGGCGCCTTCGTACGTGGCCTATGGAGGGAACAACAGGACACAGATGATCCGCATCCCCGAGGGTGGCCGCCTCGAGGTGCGGGTGCCCGATGGGTCGGCTAACCCCTACCTGGCCCTGGCTGCCCTGTTGGCCAGCGGCCTGGACGGGATCGACCGGGCTGTGGATCCGGGCGAGCCCAACACCGACAACCTGTTCACGCTGTCACTTGACGAGATCGCCGCCCGGGGCATCGCCGCGCTGCCGCCCACCTTGCTGCACGCCATGGATGCCCTGGTGGCTGACGATGCCCTCCGATCAGCGATGGGGTCGGGTCGTGATGGCGACTACGTGGACTACTTCGCCGAGGTGAAGCGGGCCGAGTTCCGTGCTGTAAACGACCAGGTCTCTCCGGCCGAGATCGACCGTTACCTCACGCTGATGTAGGGCAGCCGGTCTCTCCTGATCGGTTGCCCTCGGTGTCCTATTTGCCATTCCCGCCGCGGGATCAGGCCATCTCAGTCCACTGGCCGTCCACCCACTGGTCGCGGAGCACGAACTTCTGGATCTTGCCGCTGCCCGTGAGTGGGTACTCCTCTACTTCGAACCAGTGGCGGGGCGTCTTGTGGGGCGCCAGGTGCTCTCGTAGGTAGGCGAACAGCTCGCCCTTGTCGATCAATTGGCCGGGGGCCGGTCGCACGAACGCTGATACCACCTCGCCCCACTTGTCGTCGGGTAGGCCCACCACGGCCACTTCGCCCACTGTGGGGTGGGCGAACAGCAACTCCTCGAGCTCCTTGGGATAGATGTTCTCGCCGCCTCGGATGATCATGTCCTTGAGGCGACCCTCGATGGTCAGGTAGCCCCGCTCGTCCATGGCCGCTAGGTCGCCGGTGTGTAGCCACCCGTCGGAGTCGATCGTCTCAGCGGTGGCATCGGGCATCTCGTAGTAGCCGTGCATGACCAGGTAGCCGCGGGCGCAGTACTCACCGACCGTGCCCGGCGGCACCGTCTGGCCGGTCTCCGGGTCGATGATCTTGACCTCCACGTGGGGCATGGCGTTGCCGATGGTCGACGCCTTGTCCTCGATGGTGTCCGTGGTGTGGGTCATCGACGACACGGGCGACAACTCGGTCTGGCCGAACACGATGGTGAACGGGGCCTTCAGGTCCCGCTCGAGGCGTTCCACGAGCGCCGCGGGAACCGTGGAGCCGCCGGAGCAGATGGCCTCGATGGCCGACAGGTCGCGGGTGGCGAAGTCCGGGTGTTCGAGCATTGCCACGAGCATGGTGGGTACGCCCAGCATGGCCGCCCCGTCGTAGGCCTCGATGAGTTCCAGTACGAGGCCCGGGTCGAAGGCCTCGACCAGGACCATGGTCATCTTCATCGACACCGCGGTGAGGACCCCGAGCACGCACCCGCCGGTATGGAACAGCGGCATGGTCAGGACGTAGACGGCCCCCTCGGTGACCCCGACCCGGTCGCCGGTGTGGGCACCGTTGTTGACCAGGCCCCGGTGGTGCAGCAGGGCACCCTTGGGGAAGCCGGTGGTGCCCGACGTGTACTGGATCATGCACGGGTCAGTGGGGTTGGGGTCGACTAGTTCTCCGTCCCAGACGTCGCCCGAACCCAGGAAGTCTTCCCACTCGTCTAGGCGGATGACCTCGCGCAGTTCGGGGCACTCCGACTGCACGTCGACGGCTGTGCCCAGCATCGGGTTGCCCCGGAACTCGGGGAGCAGGATCAGCCCTGCCGCCCGGGACTGGGTCAGGACGTACTGCAGTTCGCGGGCCTGGTAGGCCGGGTTGATGGTCACCAGGATCACCCCGGCCATGCCGCAGGCAAACTCCAGCACCACCCACTGGGGAACGTTGGGGGCCCACAGTGCTACCCGCTCTCCAGGCTCGAAGTGGGCCCGTAGGGCACGGGCCGCCCGTTCGGCGTCAGCCAACAAATCGGCGTAGGTCCACTCGCTGCGCCCGTCCGGGTCGGCCACGCCGGCAACTAGGGCACACCGGTGGGGGACCTCGGCAGCCACCTCGCGAAGCAACCCGCCGATAGTCAGGTCGCGTAACGGCGGTTCGGAGGGGCCGCGGGTCTCGGAGAGGGTGAGGGGGTTGGCATCGGTCATGAACGGTGACCGTACTGTGGAGGCCGCGGCCGGTTCGTGGGCGGGGCTACATTCCGCGGAGTTGCAGCACTGAGACAGGGGGAATGCCTGTGGGGGCACTGGACGGAAAGTCGATTGTGGTGACCGGGGCAAGCAGCGGCATCGGCGAGGCCATTGCCCATCGCATGGTCGCGGAGGGCGCCCGGGTGGTGGTGGGCAGTCGGTCGGAACCGTCGGTGGACGGTGTGGTCTGGGTGCCGACCGACGTCACCGATCCGGTGGCCGTCGATGCACTGATCGCCGCGGCAGTCGACGCCTACGGGGGCCTCGACGTGATGGTGGCCAATGCCGGGGTCCAGATTGCGAAGACGGTTGCCGACACCACCGACGCCGACTTCGACCTCGTGATGGAGGTCAACGTGCGGGGTGTCTTCCACTGTTGTCGGGCCGCCGTGCGCTACATGCGCGACCACGGCGGGGGGTCCATTGTCAACATCGGGTCGGTGGCCGGCAACATGGCCGACCACGGGATGGCCGTGTACAACGCCTCCAAGGGAGCGGTGCACTCGCTGACCCGTGCGGTGGCTGTCGACCACGGGCGTGACGGGGTGCGCTGCAACGCCATCCGTCCCGGGTGGATCACCACCGAGATGGCCGAGGTGGTCTTCGCCGGGGCTGATGATCCGGCGGCCATGCGAGCTGACGCGGTGGATGCCCATCCGGTGGGTCGTCTCGGGTCACCTGGCGACATCGCGGCGTTGGCCGTGTGGCTGGCGTCTGATGAGTCGACGTTCGTGTCGGGGAGCCTGTTCACCGTCGACGGGGGCCTTACCGCCCAGAGTCCCGTCAGGAGCTGAGCCGGGGACGGGTCGTCCGTTCATCCGACGGAACTGGACGTTCGTTCAGTCCATCGGTAGCGTGCACCCATGGCCGGATCACCCACCACCGGGCCACCTGTTGCTGGGTCGCTGGCCACGACACAGATCGCGACCTATCGGGACGAGGGATACCTCTTCCCGGTTCCGGTGTTTGACGCTGACGAGGCGGCCGAACTACGGGCCGCCTTCGAGGCCTTCGAGGCTCGCTGGAGCGACGACACCCACTTACCCCGCCCCTTCGCCCAATACCTGCGCGACGGAATGCAGGTCATCAGCCCGGCGGCCGACCGCATTGCCCGCCACCCGGCGGTCCTCGACGTCATCGAGTCGATCCTCGGCCCGGATCTGATGGTCTGGACGTGCGAACTGTTGGCCAAGGAACCCCACAGTTCGAAGATGCTGACCATGCACCAGGATCTCCACTATTGGGGCTTCGACGCCATTGGCCAGCATGTGACTGCATGGATCGCCCTATCGGAGGTGACTGACGAGAACGGCGCCATGCACTTCGTTCGGGGAAGCCACCGGTGGGGCAATGTCGACCACTACGACACGTTCGGCGCCGACAACATCCTGAGTCGAGGCCAGGAGGTGACGGTGACCCACGATCCGGCCGACGAGGTGGTGGTGGCCCTTAGCCCCGGCGAGATGTCCCTGCACGACGGCCTGATGGTCCATGGATCGGGACCCAACGTCTCTGACGTGCGGCGGGTCGGTGTGGCCATCAGGTACCTGACGCCGTCGGTTCGAATGCAGGCCGGGAGGGATGACTACGCCACACCAGTACGTGGGGACTGCTCAGGGGCCGAGCTACTAATGCTTCCAGTGCCTGCCGTCGACTTCGACCCCGAGACGGTGCCGTTCCATGAACGGATGCTGGTGGCCCACGATGAGACGCTGGGGGCCGGAGCCACCCAACCCATGGTCTACGACGGGATCAGAACGGTCGAATCAGCCTGACGCCACTCGGCATCAGAGCCGGCCCTCAGGAGCCGGTGGGGTAGCCGGGGTAGGAGTCTTTGAACACGCCCTGGTGGAGCAGTACCTCAGCGGTCGGCCCGTCACCCTCGGTGTCGGTTAGCACGGTCCGGGTCCAGTAGGACTCGGTGCGACGGCTGGCACCCATGGCCACGATTTCCCGGTCGACCCGGTACGTGTGTCCGACCAGCACCGGTCGGCCCAGCAAGCGCACCTCCAAGTCGATGAAAAGGCCGATGGATGGCTGGCGGGCCGCGAACCCCGAGTGCTTTGATGCCGAGTTGGTCAACACGCTGAGCATCTCGATGGGGACGATTGGGCCGCCCCAGGTCGTGTCGGCCCCAGGCAGATACCACGGCGACGGTTCGGTGATCCGGTCCAGTTTGTGGGCTAGCGAGAACGGGTAGAGGTCACCGAAGTCCTCGTCGAAGGTCACGGTGACTGATTCGTCGCCAGGTCCGGTCATGCCGACGGACAGAATGTCGATGACGTGGAGGTCGCCCGGTGGCTCAGCCTTCGCTCGGGCCAGCCTAGGGGCCAGTGCGGTGTCCGGATGGTCGGCGCCGACCGAAGCCGTCCCAGTCAGCACCGGCGTGCCGTCGGCCTTGGCCGCATCGATGGTGACCCGGCAGGCGTCAGATTTGTCGTCCGTCACACTGGCCCGGACCTGCTCGCCTTCGACGACCATGGTCTGGAAGTGGGCGCTCAGGCATCCGTGGGAGAACCACCGGTCCCCCCACCGGTCGACCAGCAGTGGATCGAACTGGCTGAAGTGGGTCGGTCCCTCGATGGGTCCGGCGGTCAGGCCAAGGGAGGCCGCGGTAGCGTCGTCATGCACACTGGCGTGCCCGCCATAGGACTGGTCGGCCAGCATCTGGGCGGGCGCTCGCAGCGGTCCGGAGACCGTGTCCTCGACGCTGCGGTCCAGTTCGGTATCGAACGGCTGCGGGGTGTAGCGGAGATCGTCGGCCATGGGCGGACGGTATCGGTAGGCCGGCGTTTGCGCTGGGTTGGCGACAGCAGGAAGGATGCGCGTCATGAAGACTCTCACAACCGTGGATCGCGACGAACCGATCGATGAGTTGATGGCCCATTTGCACCGTGACGGCGGGGTGATCGTCCGGGACCTGCTGTCCGACGAGGGACGCCTGGCCATCATCGAGGATCTGGCCGGAGCCATGGAGGTCATTGAGCCGGGGTCCCGGAGCGGGCTCGAGCAATGGGAGCTCTTCCACGGTCGGGAGACGATCCGGTTCTGTGGGCTGGCTGCTCGAAGTCGGGCCTTCGTCGACCACGCCCTTTTGGAACCGGTGTTCGGTGCGGTCACCGACCACGAGCTGCTCGGCGGGTGCACCTCCTACTGGTTGAACACCGGCCAGGTCATGGCTGTCGGTCCGGGGGAGAAGGCCCAGTACCTCCACCGCGACGAGAACAACTGGCCCGAGGCCATCACTGCCGAACGGGAGATCACCGTCAGTTGCATGTTTGCCCTCTCGGAGTTCACCCGGGCCAACGGGGCCACCGTCGTGGTGCCCGGGACGCAGACCTTGCCGCCCGGGCTGGTGCGCGGTCACGAGGTCACCGAGGACGACCTGGCCTATGCCGAGATGCCGGCCGGCGCCGGCCTCATCTACTCGGGCAAGGTCATCCACGGCGCGGGCGCCAACACCACCGACGCAATGCGGTACGGCATGCACGTGAGTTTCGTGGCCGGGTGGCTGCGACCCGAGGAGGCCAGCCCGCTCCACGTCGATCGGGCCCGGGCCGCCGGCCTACCCGAGGAGGCCCGAAGGCTGCTGGGTTGGTCGTCGTACCACTCCGAGGGTGGCGGTCGGACGTGGCTGGTCGACTTCGAGGACGCCGCCGACTTGTTCACCTGATCAGGACACGACTTTCTCCGTTATTCCAGGGTCGAGTATGCGCCGGCCTCGGGTTCGGAGCAGCGGTCGCCGGTTGACCGCACCTCGTCGACGGCATCGGCAAGGTCGGCCAACCACTCGTCCACGATGGGTGCGTTGCCGGCGCTCACCGTCAGGTGCAGGTTGTCTGGTGGTGCCTGTCGATCGTGGTGCCAACCCCGGGAGGCCAGGGCATCGCCCACCGCATACGGATCGAGCGGTCGATCGGCCACGACATCAGCGGTGATGGAGAGCAGGTGGTGGCGAGGGTCGCCGAGCACCGTCAGCCCGTCCATGGCCCGAACGCCGGCCCGGATCCGGTCGGCGGCCTCCAGCGCGGTGCGAACCAGGCGCCGGTAGCCGTCGACGCCGAGGAACCGAACCACGGCCCATGCGGCGGCCATTGGTAGGCCCGACCGGGTGCCCTGCAGGTTCGGTGTGACGTACCGCCCACCCAACCAGCCGTCGAAGTCGAACGTCTGGTGACGCCGCAGCGCCCGGGATCGGTGGAGCAGCACCGACACCCCCTTGGGGGCGTAGCCCAGTTTGTGGAGGTCGGCCGAGATGCTGGTCACGCCTTCGACTGCTAGATCCCACGGCGGAGCCGACCACGCCTGTGGCTGCTCCAGGGCGGCGAACGGGAGGACGAAGCCGCCCATGCATGCGTCGACGTGGCACGACGCCCCGGCCTCGGCAGCCATTGCCGCGATCTCGGTCACCGGGTCGACCACCCCCTGCGGGTACTGGGGTGCGGAGGCCACTACCAGGGCCGTGCGATCGGAGATGGCGTCAGCCATTGCGTCGAGGTCGGGCGTCCAGTCCCCGGTCACGTCCACGACACGGGTTCGCAGTCCGAACAGGTGGGCTCCTTTGTGGAAGGCCGCATGGGCGCTGGTCGCCAGCACGATCTCCGGTTCGTTGACGCCGCGTTCGGCCCGGGCCCGCTCCCGGGCCGCCTCCACCGCACACAGGATGCTCTCGGTCCCACCGCTGGTCACGAAGCCCGCAGTCCCCTCCGGGCCGTGGAGTAGGTCAGCTGTCCAGGCGCAGAGTTCGGACTGAATGGTGCCTAGTGACGGGAAGGCGGCGGTGCTGAGCGCGTTCTCATGCAGGAACGCCCGGGCCGCCCGTTCGGCCACGTCACGGACCTCGTCGCCACCGTCGAACACCAGGCCGAAGGTACGCCCCTCGTCCCAACGGACGTCGTCGTGGCGTTTGGCCTCCAATTCGGCTAGCACCTGATCGGCCGGCGTAGGACCTGTGGGGAAGCGCTTCGAGTCGGGGGGAGGCGTGGGAGTGGAGATGGGAACGACAATAGGGTCGAACCAGTGGATGGTGCCGGGCCCTTCTCGTTTCCCCATCCGGTCGACGAGGTGCTGGCGGCACGGCCATGGTGCTGGTGGTCGCCGTGTTGGCCGACGCCTCGCTGGAGGCATTTCTCAGTCTGTGCCTCGGATCCCACCTGTTCCGCCTGCTGATTCAATTGGGCTGGTGCCGCCCGAGACGCTCAAGGCATGGGTCAACCTCTGGGGGGACGCGCTGAGCAATCTTGGGTGATCCACCGGGTCGGCGCCTGCTGAGGTACCCGAGGCCGGCGAACCTTTCGGCATGGTCCCTTCGAAACTCGTCTACATCGGCTGATCCGTGCCACCAGTCGCCGACGTATGATCGAAAACGAAACCGCCCCCGACGAGGATCTCGCCGCAGCCCATGGAACTGGTCACGCACAAGAAGTTGTACCTCGTCGCCGGTCGGGCTAGCCGCCCGCTGGCCGAGGCCGTCGCCACCGAACTCGGCGAGTCCCTCGGGGAGCCCAACATTGCCGAGTTCGCCAACGGGGAGATCCACTGCAGGTTCTCCGAGTCGATCCGAGGTTGCGACGCCTTCATCATTCAGACCCACTGCCATTCTGAGGGCATGTCGATCAACGACACCCTGATGGAGCAGCTGATCATGGTCGACGCGGCGCGCCGGGCCTCGGCCAAGCGGATCACCGTGGTCTGCCCGCACTACGGCTACGCCCGTCAGGACCGGAAGGCATCGGGCCGCGAGCCCATCACAGCCAAGCTGGTGGCGAACCTGTTCAAGGAGGCCGGAGCCAGCCGCCTAGTGGGGATCGACCTGCACTCGGGTCAGATTCAGGGCTTCTTTGACGGGCCAGTCGACCACCTCACCGCCATGCCGGTCCTCGTCGACCGTCTGCGGTTACTCGAGGGAGACCTAGCCATCGTGTCGCCCGATGCCGGTCGAGTAAAGGTGGCCGAGCGTTATGCAAATCAGTTGGACGCCGATCTGGCCATTGTTCACAAGCGCCGCAGCCATACGGCGTTCAACACCGTGGAGGCCAAGGAGGTCGTTGGTGAAGTGGAGGGCAAGGTCTGCGTCATCGTCGACGACATGATCGACACGGCGGGCACCGTCTGCGCCGCGGCCGAGCAGTTAGCCGAACGAGGCGCCTCGCGGGTCATCGCGGCGACTACCCATGGCGTGTTCTCCGGACCGGCACTGGAGCGACTGTCTGCGTCGCCCATCGAGAAGGTGATCGTCACCGACACGGTGCCGCTGCCCGACGGTGCCGACCTCGACCTGGTCGAGGTTCTGTCCGTGGCCCCACTCATCGCCCGAGCCATCGACGCTGTCTTCGAGGACGCGTCGGTCAGCGAGATCTTCGGCGGCGACAACCTCTCCTGACGCCCCGGGGCCGTGCGCCGGTAGGCTTTTCTGCCGGTCCCCACAAGACCACCTGTCCGAACCTGCCGACCCGCGCAGGCCGGTTGAACGCACCTCCAGAAAGCACTTCCATGAGCGAGATCGTCCTCTCCGCAGAGACCACCCGGGAAACCGGAACCCGGTCCAGCCGCCGCCTCCGTCGCGCGGGTCGTATCCCCGCTGCCGTCTATGGCCTTAGCCAGGACCCGGTCAGCATCGACGTCGACTGGCCGGACTTGCGTCGTGTGTTGACGACCGATGCCGGCGTGAACGCGGTGATCCACCTTGAGTTTGACGGCGCCAAGCAGATGTCGATCGTCAAGGACATCCAGCGTCACCCGGTACGCCGTGACGTGATCCACGTCGACTTCCTGCGTATCGACCCCAAGCAGGACGTGACCGTCGACGTCCCCATCGTCATGATCGGGGAGGCCAAGGAGGTCTCCGATGCCGACGGCATGGTCGACCAGAACCTGTTCAGCCTGACTGTGAACGCCGCGCCGGACAGCATCCCCAACGAGCTCGAGATCGATATCTCAGACCTCGTCATCGGCGATTCCAAGCGTGTCGGCGATATTGCCCTCCCGGCCGGCGTCACTACCGACGTCGACGTCGAGGAGACAGTGGCCGTCGGCATGATCACCCGCTCCACGTTGGAGGCCATGGCCGCCGACGAGGCTGCTGAGGAAGAGGCTGCCGCGCTGGTCGAAGGTGCCGAAGGCGCCGAGGCTTCGGACGGCGAGGACGGCGAAGGTGGCGAGGGCGGCGACGCTGACGAGGCCGCCGACTCCGAGTAGCGACTAGGACCGACACGACACGTGCTGCGTCGGTCCCGCGCCGAACGGACCGGGGAACCGGCGGCCCTACTGGTCGTCGGCCTCGGAAATCCCGGAGACGACTACGACGGCACGCGCCACAACGTGGGTGCCGACGTCATTGCCGTCCTGGCCGACCGCCACGGCGGCTCGATGCGTCGGTCCAAGGAACTTGCCCTGACGTGCGAGGTCCGCATTGGTGGCCAGCGAGTGGCGTTGGCGTTTCCGCAGACCTTCATGAACGAGTCGGGTCAGTCGGTTCGCAAGCTCACACACCGGCATGGGGTGGACGATCCGGCCCGGATCGTCGTTGTCCATGACGAACTCGACCTGCCGGTCGGCAGCCTGCGGGTCAAAGTCGGCGGTGGCATGGCCGGCCACAACGGCCTGAAGTCGATCACCGCACATCTGAAGACGCAGGACTACCTGCGGATCCGCATCGGGGTGGGCCGGCCCCCCGGTCGACAGGCCGGCGCCGATTATGTTCTGCGCCGTCCCGGGAAGGCTGAGGCGGTTGAACTTGGTGTGATCGTGCAGGAGGCAGCCGACGCGGTGGAGGCGATCCTGGCAGAAGGTGTCGACGCCACCATGGGCCGCGTCAACGCCCGCTCCTGAGAAATCCTCCCTTGAGAAACCTCCGCTGAGAAACTTTCGCTGAGAAACATGCCGACCCTCCTGGAGCACCTCCCCGCGTTGCTCGACGATGAGCCGTCGGTGGCCGCCGTATTGGGTCGCCGGACCGCCTCGCTCGCCGTTGCCGAACCGGCCCGGGCCGTGGTTTTGGCCTCCCTCGTGCGCCGGACGGGACGGACGCCACTAGTGGTGGCCGTCCCAACTGGGACCGAGGCCGAGCGCCTGGCCAACGACCTACGGCTCTTTCTGGGGGATCGGGCCGTCGAGTTGTTTCTGGCATGGGAGACGTTGCCCTTCGAACGCATTAGTCCCGGAGTGGAGACCATGGGTCGCCGGCTCCGTGCCCTCCACCGGTTGGCTTCGCTTGATGACCGCCCGTTGGTAGTCGTGGCATCAGGACGGGCGCTCGTCCAGCGACTCGGCCCGGGTGCCGGGCGGATCGACCCGGTCCGCATCGGACCCGGCGACACTGTCGACCAGCGGTTACTCGTCGCGGACCTGGTGGCTGTCGGCTACCGGCGCGAATACCAGGTCGAGCATCGAGGTGAGCTGGCAGTACGTGGTTCGATCATCGATATCTGGCCGTCCACCGACGATGCGCCGGTCCGGATCGACCTGTGGGGTGACGAGGTGGAACGCCTGACCGAGTTCGGGGTGGCCGACCAGCGGGCCACTGTGCCCCGCTCCGAGGTCGAACTGCATCCCTGCCGAGAACTGCTTCCTGACGACGAGGTTCGGGCTCGGGCCACCCAACTGCTGGCCTCCGAACCTTGGGGTCGGGAGCAGTGGGACCGGCTGGCTGACGGCGAGCTGTTCGACGGAATGGAGTCGTGGTTGCCGTGGTTGTCCGGTGACGAGCGGGTCCTGTTCGACCTCGTCGACGATGACGCACTGGTGGTGGCTGTCGAACCTCGGCGGCTAAGAGATCGCATTGCTGACCTCCAGGCGGAGGAGGCGGAGCTGGCCGCCACGCTGGCCACCACGTGGGGTGCCGACGACACGGTCTTCCCCCGGCTTCATACCGACTGGGATCGCCTACTGGCCCATACCGGCGCCCCGGTCTGGACCATGGACGCCGTACCGGACGGGCCCGGCGTGGAGACCGTTCAGGCTTCCGGTTGGGGCCGTGATGTCGCAGTGGCCGTGATCTCCGAAGACTCCGAGGGGCCGGCTGGACGGCTTCGACGCCTGCTGGCCGAAGGTCACCGGGTGGTGGTGGCTGCCGACGGGGAGGGGAGCGCCGACCAGTTGGCGCGCCGGCTCCTCGACGCCGAGATCGAGGTCTTGCGTCCGGGTGCCCACCTGGAGGGAGAAGACCTCCGGTTCCCGACCGGCGCATCGCTGGTCGTGGCGCCCGTCGAGCGGGGCTTCGTCCTGCCGGGCTCCCGGCTGGCGCTCGTCACCGAGGGCGAGCTCACCGGCCGCCGACGGACCAGGCGACGGACCAGGCCTCGCCGACGGTCGGCCATCCGGGTGTTCGAGGATCTGGCACCCGGTGACTACGTCGTCCATGAGCACCACGGGGTGGCCCGCTTCGGCGGTCTGACTACCCGGTCGATGGGCGGCGTCGAACGCGACTACCTGCTGCTCGAGTACCGGGGCGACGACCGGCTCTATCTCCCAACCGACCAGATCGACGCCATTCGCCCCCACACGGGCGGCGAAGTCCCGACCCTGAGCCGCATGGGTGGGTCGGACTGGCAGAAAACCCGGGCCCGGGTGCGGTCCGAGGTGGCCGAGATCGCCGAGGAACTGGTGGTGCTCTACCAGCAGCGGGTAACCGCCGAGGGCCACGCCTTCGCTGAGGACACCCCGTGGCAGCGAGAACTCGAACAGGCCTTCCCATTTCAGGAGACGCCCGACCAGTTGCGAGCTATCGATGAGGTCAAGGCCGATATGGAGCGGCCAGTGCCCATGGATCGTCTGGTGTGCGGTGACGTCGGCTTCGGCAAGACCGAGGTGGCGGTGCGCGCCGTGTTCAAGGCCGTGCAGGACGGTCGTCAGGCCGCTGTGCTGGTCCCGACCACCTTGTTGGCCCAGCAGCACGGCCAGACGTTCCGGGACCGCTTCGCCCCGTACCCGGTACGCGTCGAGGTGTTGAGCCGCTTCCTGACCACCGCTGAAGCCAGGACGGTGTCGGAGGGGTTGGCCGACGGATCGATCGACGTGGTGATCGGCACCCACCGCCTGTTGTCGGCCGACGTCCGGTTCGCCCGCCTCGGCCTGCTCGTCGTTGATGAGGAGCAGCGGTTTGGCGTCAGCCACAAGGAGGCGATCAAGACGTTCCGGGCCAACGTCGACGTTCTGACCCTGACCGCCACCCCGATTCCCCGAACGTTGGAGATGTCGCTTACCGGCATCCGCGACCTCAGCCTGCTCGACACCCCGCCCGCTGATCGCCAACCCATCCTCACCTACGTGGGCGACTACGACGAACGTCCGATCGCCGAGGCGATTCGGCGCGAGTTGTTGCGCGAGGGGCAGGTGTTCTTCGTCCACAACCGGGTCTACGACATCGACCAGGTGGCCGGTGGGGTACGCGATCTAGTGCCCGAGGCGCGGGTCGCCGTGGCCCACGGACAGATGGACGAGACCAGCCTGGAGTCGGTGGTATTCGACTTCTGGGAGGGTCGCTACGACGTTCTGGTTTGCACCACCATCATCGAGTCGGGCATCGACATGCCGACGGTCAACACCCTGGTCGTGGACCGGGCCGACCTTCTGGGTCTGGGCCAGCTCCACCAGCTGCGGGGCCGGGTCGGCCGCGCAGGACAACGGGCCTACGCCTACCTCTTCACTCCACCGGACAGGTCGCTCAGCGAACAGGCCCATGAACGGCTCCGCACCATCGGCGAAACCACTGAGCTGGGTTCGGGCTTCCGGATCGCCATGCGCGACCTCGAGATCCGGGGGGCCGGCAACCTGCTGGGCACCGGGCAGACCGGGCACATTGCGGCGGTGGGCTATGACCTCTACTGCCAGATGGTTACCGAGGCGGTGGCTGAGCTGGCTGGAACGGCATTGGTGCCGCAGGCCGAGATCCGCGTCGAGCTGCCGGTCGACGCCCACCTGCCGGAGGACTACGTGTCCCGAAGCGACCTACGACTCGAGGCCTACCGCAAGCTTGCCAACGCCGGAACCGAGCCTGATCCGGCTGCCGTCGACGCCGTGCAGGCCGAGTGGGAAGACCGCTATGGGCCGATTCCTCAGCCGGTGAAGGCGCTCCTGGCGGTGGCCCGCCTCCGGTCGGCATGCGTGGCCCGTGGCATTACCGAAGTCATGGTTGGCAAGGGCCCCGGTCTCGGCGGACCCGAACACATTGCCCGCTGTGCCCCGGTGGTCCTCCCCTTGAGTCGCCAGACCCGCCTGGCCCGCCTGTATCGCGACGCGCGGTACAAGGAAGAGCAGCAGCAGGTCTTCCTGCCGCTGAAGAAGCCCAGCTCTGGCGACCTCGCGTCGGTGCTAACCGAGATTCTGGAAGACGTCGTGCCCCTGTTTGAGGCTGGCGTGGCGACGGGTGTCGGCGCCGCCACGACCTGAGGGTCGCGTAGCCTGCACGACCTGTGCGCCCCTTGAACGAGTTCCCCGCGAAGAGACGAGTCCGCTCGACCGCCAGTGCGCTGGTCGCCCTCACCCTGCCCATCATGCTGCTGGTCGCAGCCTGTGGTTCCTCGGTCGAGGCGATCCGGGTCGGCGAGACCACGTTGGATCGGGAGGGAGTGGCCGCCCTTGTGGCCGAGGCCACCGGAGGCCCGGTGGATGTCGAAGCCGTCAATGCCGAGGCGGCGGCCAACGTCGTCGACCGGTACGTGCGTTACGAGGCGCTGTCCGACCTTTTGGCCGAATACGACGTGGCGGTCGATGCCGAGGCGCGCACCGCAGCCCGCGATCGCCTGATCGCTGCCGGCGTGGATGCCGGAGACCCCTCGTTGCCGCGATTCATCGGGTGGCAGTCCGCCCTCGACATGGTGGAGGAGGCCGGAAACGGCATCCGGGCCGCCTACGAGGCCAACGCCCACCTGCTGGGCCACGACCTGTGCACCAGTCACATTCTCGTCTCTTACGAGGACGATGCCCGGGCCGTCATACATCTCCTTGAGTCCGGGGAGGACTTCGCGGCATTGGCCGGATCGGTCTCCCAGGATCCGGGATCGGGACAGGCCGGCGGATCGCTGGGTTGTGTCGGCCTCGGTCGTTTCGTTCCCACATTTGAACGGGCCGCCCTCGGAGCCCTGGCTGCCGGTGAGACTCTGGTGGGTCCGGTGCCCAGCGAGTTCGGCTTCCACGTGATCCGCATCGACGAGGTGCGTCCCGTCGAGCCTGTGGCATTCGACGACCTCGGGGTCCGCCTGTCCGCCGCGCTGCTCCAGATCGCCGGGCTGACCCGTACCGTCGAGGTGGACGCCCGTTTCGGTGACTGGGACCCCGTGGTGGGACGGGTCGCTCCGCCCGCCGGCCCGCTAGCTCCGGCGCTCGCCCGACTGGGTTCGTGATCCGACGAGGTTCGTGAGGTCCGGTGAGCGGTCAGCACGTTTCCGCCATTGACGAACGTCCCCGGGTGACGGTGGTCGGCCTCGGGCCGGCCGGACCCGACCTGTGCACGACGGCCACGTTGGTCGCCATCGGCGAGCATCCCCATCGACTTGTCCGGACTGTCCGCCATCCGGCGGTCTCCGTGCTCGGTGACGCGGTGGTGGCCCTCGACCACCACTACGAGTCGGCTGCCTCGTTCACCGAGGTCTACGCCGGGGTGGTCGAGGAGGTGGTGGCCGCCGCCGAAGTTCACAGTCAGATCCTGTATGCCGTGCCCGGTTCGCCGATTGTGGCCGAGCACACCGTCGAACTTCTGTTGGCCGACGATCGGGTCGACGTGACCCTCGTGCCGGCCCTGTCATTCTTGGACCTCGCCTGGGTGCGACTGGGCGTGGATCCGTTAGATAGCGGCGTCCGTATCGTCGACGCCCACCGCTTTCCGGTCGAGGCGGCCGGCGAGCGGGGACCATTGCTGGTCGCCCAGGTCGACAGCCAGGCGGTACTGGCCGACGTCGTGGCTGCCGTTGTCGATCCGCCGGACGAGCCGGTGACCGTGTTGCAGGGGCTTGGTACCGACGACGAACGGATCGTGCAGGCCCTCTGGGATGACCTGCCCGATGTGGTCGACCCCGATCACCTGACGTCGTTGTTCGTACCCCGTCTGGCTGCGCCCATTGCCGCCGAGGTGCAGCGGTTCGTGGATCTGGTGGCCGTGCTGAGGCGCGAATGTCCTTGGGATGCCGAGCAGACGCACACCACACTGCGGCCCCACCTCCTGGAGGAGGCCCATGAGGTCCTCGAGGCCCTCGACGGATTCGACGAGGTCAGCGGTGAGGGTTCGGAGGCCCTTGAGGAGGAACTCGGCGACTTGCTCTTCCAGGTGGTCTTCCACGCTCGGATAGCGGCTGATGACGGGCGCTTCGACCTGGCTGACGTGACCCGGGGGATCCACGACAAACTCCGTCACCGGCACCCCCATGTGTTCAGGCCCGATTCCGGTGGAGACCCGGTGGGCGTCGATGGTTCGGCCGACGTAGTGGCCAACTGGGACCGGATCAAGCAGGCCGAGAAGGGGAGGGAATCAGTGTTGGACGGCATTCCGCCGACACTGCCCGCCCTGGCCGTCGCCCAGAAGGTCGTCCGTCGAGCCGCCGGCATCGACGTCGAACCCGACCTTTCTCTGTCCGGGCTTCGGGATGACGAGGCGTTGGACGACGAGGCGTTGGGGGATCTCCTGCTGGCCTTGGCAGTGTCTGCCTGGTCCGCCGGCCTAGATGCTGAGGACGCGCTACGCGGAGCGGTTGGTCGATTCTCGACGGTCGTCCGGGCCACCGAGTTGGAGCGCCTCTACGGTGGGGACCACCCCCGGTAGCGTTCAGGCCATGAGCAGCATCGCCGTGGTCGCCGGTCGTCAGGTCATCGACAGTCGGGGGAACCCGACGGTGGAGGTTGACGTCGTCCTGGAATCCGGTGCATCCGGCCGGGCCATGGTGCCCAGCGGCGCTTCGACCGGGATGTTCGAGGCCGTGGAACTCCGTGATGGTGGTGACCGGTGGGCCGGCAAGGGCGTGGGCGCCGCGGTGGCCAACGTGAACGGAGAGTTGGCGGCTGCCGTCCGGGGGTTGGATGCCTACGACCAGCGGTCCGTCGATTGGGCCCTGTGCGACTGCGACGGCACCGAAGACAAGGGTCGCCTGGGTGCAAACGCCATTCTCGGCGTGTCGCTCGCTGTGGTCCGTGCTGCGGCCGCGGATGCCGAGGCGCCGCTGTTCCGCTACGTCGGCGGCGCCAACGCCCACGTGCTCCCCGTGCCCATGCTCAATGTCCTTAATGGTGGCGAGCATGCCGACAACAACGTCGACCTGCAGGAATTCATGCTGATGCCGGTGGGTGCCGCCTCGTTCTCCGAGGGCCTGCGGTGGGGCGTCGAGTGTTACCACGTGCTCAAGAAGGTGCTGTCCGAGCGGGGCATGGCCACGGCCGTCGGCGACGAGGGTGGGTTCGCCCCAAACCTGGGTTCCAATGAGGAGGCCATCATCTTGCTGATGGAGGCCGTCGAAAGGGCCGGGCTCACCCCGGGCGACGACATGGGTATCGCGCTGGACGCTGCCTCCACCGAGTTCTTCCACGACGGCGCGTACCGTCTGGCTGGCGAGGGTCGGACTCTGTCGTCCGATGAGATGGCCGGCTACCTGGCCGACCTCTCGGACCGGTACCCGATCGTGTCCATCGAGGACGGCATGGCCGAAGAGGACTGGGATGGCTGGGCCGCCCTGTACGGGCTGGTCGGTGATCGGGTCCAACTAGTGGGCGATGACCTGTTCGTCACCAACGTCACCCGCCTCCAGCGGGGCATCGACGCCGACGTGGCCAACTCGATCCTCGTGAAGGTCAACCAGATCGGCACGCTTACCGAGACCCTCGAGGCCATCGAGATGGCTACCGCCAACGGATGGACGGCCGTGATGTCGCATCGGTCCGGGGAAACCGAGGACACCACGATCGCCGACCTGGCCGTGGCCACCAACTGTGGCCAGATCAAGACCGGTGCGCCGGCCCGTAGTGACCGGGTGGCCAAGTACAACCAGTTGCTTCGTATCGAGGAGATGCTCGGTGAAGCGGCCGCCTTCCGTGGGCGGGCTGCGCTAGCAGGCGGCTGAACCGTGCGACCGGCCGCCACCCGACGGCTGATCCTGATGTTGGTGGTCGTCACCGCAGCCGCTGCTGCATTGCCGCTCGGGGTGGTGCCGTTTCGCGACTGGTTGGAGCAGCGGGACCGCACCGCAGCGCTGAGGGTCGAGGTTGAAGCCGTCGAGGACGTCAACCGGGGCTACGACGAACGGATCGACGCCCTGGGTACCGATGAAGAGATCGAGCGGCGGGCCCGCGAGGACTACGGCCTGATCCGGCCTGATGAGGAGGCCTACGCCATTCCGCCGTCACCCCGTGCCGAACGAGAGATCCCGGGCGTCTGGCCCTTTGGCGACTGATGGGTGCCTACCCCGAACTCCCGGGCAACGGTTGCTTCAGCCGGTATTGCGCATTCCCGCGGCGATGCCGTTGATGGTCAGCAGTAGTCCCCGCTGGAGCTCGTCGTCGGCTGGCATGCCTTTGGCCGGGCCGGACCGGGAACGATGCAGCATCTCCACCTGGAGGACGTTGAGCGGGTCGAGGTAGGCGTCGCGGACGGCCAGGGTGCGGCGCAGCGTCGGCTTCTCGGCCAGCAGGGCGGCACCGGTGATGGCCCGGATCTCGTCGGCCGTCCGGTGGTACTCGTCGACCACCGTGTCGAAGAGGTGGTGCAGCGACGGATCCACCAGGCGTTCCACGTAGTGGTGGGCAATGGCCAGGTCGGTCTTGGTCAGCGTCATCTCGACATTGGAGACGTAGGTCCGGAAGAAGTGCCAGTCCTTGTACATGGCGCGTAGCTCGTCGCCATGGCCGGCCGCCCGACACGCCGCCAGGCCGCTACCGGCGCCGAACCAGCCTGGGATGATCTGACGGGACTGCGTCCACCCGAACACCCAGGGGATGGCCCGTAGGTCGGCGATCCCGGTGGTGGCCCCCCGGCGTCGGGCTGGGCGCGAACCGATGTTCATCTCGCCCAACTCCTCGACCGGCGTCGAGGTGGTGAAGTACTCCACCAGTCCTGGGGTCTCGACGAAACTCCGGTAGGCCGCGTAGGCGTCGTCTGCCATGTCGTCCATGATCGAGTGCCACCGGATGATGGTGGCCTCGTCGTGCCGGGGGGCCCTGTGGGCCAGTGACGCTTCGATCACCGCGGTGAACGCCAGGTCAAGATTTCGGCGGGCGATCTCGGGGTGCCCGTACTTGTCGGCGATGACTTCGCCCTGTTCGGTGAACTTCACTTCGCCGTCCAATACGCCGTTTGGTTGTCCGAGGATCGAGGCATGGGTGGGGCCTCCACCCCGGCCAATCGTCCCGCCTCGGCCGTGAAAGACGCGAATGGGGATTCCCGTCTCGTCGGAGACCTCTCGGATAACCCGCAGGGCCTTGTGAATTTCCCACTGTGAGGTGGTGATGCCCCCGTCCTTGTTGGAATCCGAGTAGCCGACCATGACCTCCTGATTGCCACCGCGGAGCTCCACGATGCGGCGGTAGGGGGCCACGGCGAACAGGGCCCGGAGGGTGGGCCCGATCGAGCGGAGGTCGTCGATGGTCTCGAAGAGGGGCACGAACCCGATCCGCGCCGTGTCGTGCGCTGGGTCGATGAGCCCCACCTCGCGGGCCAGCACCACGGGGGCCAGGACGTCCTCGACGCCCTGGGTCATGGAGATGACGTAGCTCTCGATCACGTCGTCACCGTCGCGGTCCATGATCTGACGCAGGGTTCGGAACAGTGCCAGAGCACCGGCGTCGTCGGGCGTGGCGGGCGGTGCCAGTGGCCGTCGGCTCTCCATCTCGGCGGCCAGCAGAGTGCAGCGTTCGGCCGGGGTGAGTGCGCCGTAGTCGACGTCGTTGGCGGCAAATAGCGTGGTCAGGGCGTCGTGGTGACGATCGGAGTGTTCGCGGACGTCGAGGGTGGCGAAGTGGAAGCCGATCACCTGGAGGATCCGTCGCACCCGGGCAACGGCTCCGTCGGCCAACAGGCCGCCACCGTTGGCTCGCAGGGAACGGTCGATGACCTGAAGGTCGGCGTGGAGTTCGGACGGTGACTCGTATCCACGTATCCCGGCGGTTGCGGTTTGGAACCCGGCGGTGGCCCGAAGTCGACGCCGGATGGCTTCGCACCGGATCCGGTAGGGCTCCGAGTGGTCGACCCGGTTGCCCAGGTCGGACAGCATTGAACGGTCGGCCTCGGTGGCCGTGGCAAGTTCATCGGACACGCCGTGGACCCTCGTGCTGATGCTCAACTCATGGCCTAGGTCACGCACCTCCTCGGTGAGGATCTCGAGCGCGCGGCGGCGCTGCAGGCCGAGCACCTCGGCGGTGGTGGCCGGGAGCACGTTGGGGTTGCCGTCCCGATCGCCACCCACCCACGTCCCGAACCGGATGGGTACTCGATCGGCGGGCAGCGACTGGCCGATGGAGGATAGGGCGGCCTGCATTTCGTCGAACAGGTCGGGGATGGCCTCCCGGACCGTCAGGCCGATGTAGTAGAGGACTGAACGCGCCTCGTCCATCGGATCGGGGCGCACATGCCGCAGTTCGTCGGTCTGCCAGACGGCGTCGATGATCTCTTCGATTCGGCGGTCGATCCGTCGCTGGTCGGCCTCGGTGCGGCGCTGCTCGGACCGCTGTTCGAGGAGTTGACTCACCGTGGCCAATTTGTCGAGGATGGCCCGACGTGACGCCTCGGTCGGGTGCGCGGTGAAGACCGGTCGGACCTCGGCCCGTCCGATGAGGGTGGCGATCTCGTTGGGGGTGACGCCCGTCGCCACCAACGAGTGGATGGTTTCCTCGAACTGGTTGGCGGCGTTGGGTGATCCTGAGTTGAGGTCCTCGATGCGGTGGACCTGTTCGGCCACGTTGGCCAGGTGGAAGTAGACGGTGAAGGCCCGGACTAGGAGGATGGCGTGGGCCACATCGGTGTCGTCGAACAACTCGTGGAGTTCGGTGGCCGCCCATCCTTTGGCAGAAGAGCTGGCGACGGCTGGCTCGTCGACGATCTGGCCATCGGGTGGGGTTTCCCGGGTGCCTTGCTCTCGGAGGTGTCGGGTTAGAGAGCGGACCCGTTCCACGGCCTCCAGCAGATCTTCGCCGTGCTGGCGCACCAGCGTGTTTCCCAACTGGGTCCCGAGGCGTCGGATGTCGGCCCGGAGGGCGGCGTCGGTGGGCTCAGGACCGCGCTCAGGTGTAACTGATGTCAACTGTGACATGCGGGAAACCTAGTTCTTGCGAGGGACCGAATCGTCCCTGTGGTTCTATCTACTTGAATACGAGGAAACATTCGTGCAGAATGCGTATCAGTTTCCTCCGCCCCATCCAGCATATGGGGCACTTCTTGCCGGAGCATCATGAGCCACACCCGATACGCCCCCGCCCGCCAGCGACTCCAACGGAGTGAGCTTGCCGTGCCCGGATCCAACCCGGCAATGTTCGAAAAGGCGGCAGCCAGCGACGTGGACTACGTGTTCCTGGACCTAGAGGACGCGGTCGCTCCCGGAGACAAGGAACAGGCACGCCGTAACGTCATCGAGGGTCTCCGGGACATCGACTGGCGAGGGCTGGGCAAGACCATCTCGGTCCGGATCAACGGCATCGACACCCATTACATGTACCGGGACGTCGTCGACGTGGTCGAGCAGGCCGGCGAGCACCTCGACACCATCCTCATTCCCAAGGTGGGCGTGGCTGCCGACGTCTACATGGTCGACGCCATGGTCACCCAGATCGAGGAGGCCACTGGACTCGACATCTCCGATGGCGGGATCGGCATCGAGGCTCTCGTCGAGACCACGCTCGGCATGGCCAACGTGGAGTCGATCGCCACCTCCAGTCGTCGGCTCGAGGCGATGCACTTTGGTGTCGCCGACTACGCGGCGAGCTGTCGAGCCCGCACCACCAACATCGGTGGCCTCAACCCGGACTACCCGGGAGACCAGTGGCACCAGGCTCTCTCGCGGATGCTGGTGGCCTGTCGGGCCTACGGCGTCCGACCTATTGACGGTCCGTTTGGCGACTTCAACGACCCCGACGGCTACCTGGATGGTGCCCGTCGTGCCGCCGCGCTGGGCTACGAGGGCAAGTGGGCCATCCATCCCTCCCAGATCGAGTTGGCCAACCAGGTCTTCTCGCCGCCCGCTGACGAGGTTGACCGGGCCCACCGGATCCTGGCGGCCCTCGAAGAAGCGGCTGCCGACGGTCGGGGAGCGGCTCAACTGGAGGGCCGGATGATCGACGCAGCGTCAGCCCGCATGGCCGCCAACGTGGTGGCCCAGGCCGCAGCCATCGCCGGCAAGTAGCCGAACCAGTAGATCCACACCAGAAACGCGTTCGAGAAAACAGGACGGAGACCAGTCCATGGACATCCACGAGTACCAGGCCAAGGCCCTGCTCTCGGAATTCGGCGTGCCGATCGCCACCGGAGGCCTCGCCTACAGCCCGGAACAGGCGGCCTATCGCGCCAAGGAGATTGGTGGCGAGAAGTGGGTCGTCAAGGCCCAGATCCATTCCGGGGAGCGAGGCAAGGCCGGCGGCATCCGCATGTGCGCTGACGAGAACGAGGTCTGGGAGGCCGCCGACGACTTGCTCGGTCGTCGACTGGTGACCAACCAGACCGGTCCGGCTGGCAAGGGCGTCTATCGCCTCTACATCGAGCCCGTGGTGCCCTTCGAACGCGAGCTCTACCTCTCCATGGTGCTCGACCGCCAAACCGAACGGATCGTGCTCGTCATGTCCGGATCTGGTGGCATGGAGATCGAGGAGCTGGCCGAGACCGACCCCGGGGCCATCCACCGCACCCACATCGAGCCAGCGGTCGGACTCCAGGGCTTCCAAGCTCGGGAGGCCGCCTTCGCCTGCGGCCTGGACGCCGGGCTGATCTCCCAAGCCGAGACCCTGCTGCTGGGGGCCTACCGATCCTTCCGGAACCTTGACGCCACCCTGCTCGAAATCAACCCGCTGGTGGTCACCGAGGAGGGTCGTCTACTGGCGCTGGACGCCAAGATGAGCTTCGACGACAACGCCCTGTTCCGTCACCAGAACGTGTCCGAACTCCGGGACAAGTCACAGGAGAACCCCCGTGAGATGAACGCCGCTGACCGTGGTCTCAGCTATGTGGGTCTCGACGGCAACATCGGCTGCATCATCAACGGGGCCGGCCTGGCCATGGCCACCATGGACATGATCAAGCACGCTGGCGGGGAGCCGGCCAACTTCTTGGACATCGGCGGTGGGGCCTCGCCCGACCGGGTGGCCAAGGCATTCAAACTGGTCCTGTCCGACGACCGGGTTGAGGCGATCCTCGTGAACATCTTCGCCGGCATCAACCGCTGCGACTGGGTGGCCGAGGGCGTCGTGAAGGCCATGACCGAACTAGACGTGAAGGTCCCGGTGGTCGTAAGGCTGTCGGGCACCAACGTCGAAGAGGGGCGTCGCATCCTCGACGAAAGCGACGTCGACCTGATCACCGCAGAGACGCTGGCCGAGGCCGGCGAGAAGTCTGTGGCCGCCGTGTCCTGGGAGGCGAACTAGTCATGAGCATCATCGTGAACGAGAAGACCCCAGTCATCGTCCAGGGGTTCACCGGACGCATGGGCACGTTTCATGCCGAGGAGATGATCGAGTACGGGACGAACCTCGTCGGGGGGATCGCGCCCGGCAAGAGCGGGTCGGACCATCTGGGACTACCGGTGTTCGATACCGTCAAGGACGCCGTCAACGAAACGGGGGCTGAGGCGAGCATCGTGTTCGTCCCGCCACCCTTCGCTGCTGACGCCATCATGGAGGCTGCCGACGCCGGCATTGCCCACTGTGTGTGCATCACCGACGGCATCCCGGCCCAGGACATGATGAAGGTCAAGCGCTACATGCGGACCAAGCGGGTCGAGAAGCGAATGACCCTCATGGGCCCGAACTGCGCCGGCGTGATAAGTCCCGGCAAAGCCTTGCTCGGAATCATGCCCGGCCACATCTACGTCAAGGGCCCGGTGGGCATCATCGGACGCTCCGGAACGCTGGGCTATGAGGCCGCCTCGCAGCTCAAGGCGTTGGGCATCGGGGTGAGTACCAGTGTCGGAATCGGCGGTGATCCCATCAATGGAAGTTCGTTCACCGACCACCTCAAGGCTTTCGAGCAGGATCCCGAGACCAGCGTGGTCTGCGTCATCGGCGAGATCGGTGGCCCACAGGAGGCTCAGGCAGCGGCGTTCGCCAAAGAGCACATGCATAAGAAGGTGGTGGCTTACATCGCCGGCCTATCGGCCCCCAAGGGTCGAACCATGGGCCATGCCGGAGCCATCGTCACCGGTCCCGGTGAGTCAGCGGCTGAGAAGGTCGAGATCATGAAGGACCACGGGGTGACGGTGGTCGAGCGACCGTCGGACTTCGGAGGCGTCATCTCCAAGCTCCTCTGACGTACCGACCCAGGACTCCTCACGGAAGACGGCGGCGGCACGACGATGGGCCATAGCCTGCGGGCGTGCGAGAGTTGATCAACGACATCCAGCGGTGGCGCCGTCAGGGCCATCGGGTCGCGCTGGCCCGCGTTGTCGACGTGGAGGGCTCCGGGCCACGTCTGCCGGGCGCGGCGATGGCCGTTGCCGAGGGTGGCGAGGTCGCCGGATCGGTCTCGGGAGGCTGTGTCGAGGGAGCCGTGGTCTCCGAGGCGCTCGAGGTGCTGGCGACCGGTGACCGCCGCATGGTCTCCTTCGGGTACAGCGACGATGAAGCGTTCGCCGTCGGATTGACGTGTGGTGGCACCGTCCACGTCTTCGTCGAACCCCTGGACTGGTAACCGGTGTCTGCGTCGACAGAGGGACGGACCGTTAAGGCTGGTGGGATGGACCAGATCTTCGACCGACTGGCCGAACTATTGGTCGACGAGGTGCCCGTGGCGTTAGCCACCGTCATCGATGAGACCGGCGAGGCAGTACCAGCAACGGGGGAGTCAGCGGTGGGCCGCCACCTGCTGGTCCGGCGTACCACCGGAGGTGGCGTCGAGGTTCTGGGTTCACTCGGTGACGAGGGGCTGGACCGGGTCGTCTCCCGTGACGCACTCGGTGAACTGTCGGCCGGCCGCAGCGGTGTCCGCCACTATGGCGAACACGGCGAGGCTCGTGAGGAGACCATCTCAGTCTTCGTTGAGTCGTTCGCCGCTCCGCCCCGGATGCTGGTGTTCGGAGCGGTGGACTTCACCGCGGCGCTCGTGCGGGTGGCCAAGGTGCTGGGCTACCGGGTCACGGTGTGTGACGCCCGCGAAGTATTCGCCACTACGCAGCGGTTCCCGCTGGCTGATGAGGTCGTCGTGGACTGGCCCGACAGGCTCCTGGCCGAAGTCGGTCACGAGCTCCGTCGCCGTGATGTGGTGTGCGTGCTCACCCACGACGTGAAGTTCGATGTGCCTGCCATCATCGGGGCGCTGGCCACCTCGGTCGGCTACATCGGGGTCATGGGGTCCAGACGAACACATGACGACCGCCTGGAACGACTCCGGGAAGCCGGCGTAACCGACGAGGAGTTGGCTCGGCTGCGGTCACCCATCGGGCTGGACATCGGCGCCCGGACACCCGAGGAGACAGCCATCTCCATCGTGTCGGAGATCATCGCCCTGCGGACCGGACGTTCGGCTCGGGGGCTCTCGGCCACCGACGGCCCGATCCACGACTAAAGACGCAACCGTGCCTTCTGTGGGCGATAGGGCTACCCGAGCCGCCGTGGTGCTGGCCGCCGGAGGCGGCACCCGCTGGGAGGGCGACGGTCACAAGTTGCTGGCCGAACTGGGCGGACGACCCTTAGCTGCCCACGCGTTGGACGCCGCTGCCGAAGCTGGCCTGGATGAACTTGTCGTGGTGACGGGGGCCGTTGACCTTTCCGCGGTGATCCCGGATGGGGCGACGGTGCTGCACAACGACCGGTGGGCTGAGGGCCAGGCAGTTTCCCTTCACTTGGCCCTGACCCATGCGGTGGTCGCCGGCCACGACGCCGTGGTGGTGGGTCTGGCCGACAGTCCGGGTGTGCCAGCTGAGGCATGGCGAGCGGTTGCCTCGGTCGACGCCGTTCTGGCCGTTGCCACCTTCGGTGGAAGCCGCCGACCACCGACGCTGATCGGACGGAGCCTCTGGGGCGACCTTCCCGAGACCGGCGACGAGGGGGCGCGGACGCTTCTGGCCGAGCGGTCGGACCTCGTGGTGGAAGTACCGTGCCCGGGCGATCCCGCTGACGTGGACACCATGGAGGACCTCCGGCGATGGAGATGAGCCACGGTCGTACGACCGAGGGGCACGACGACCGGCCGACCGAGGGGCTGGTCGTAGAAGAACTTCTGGGTCGGCGACCCGAGGGGGCATTCGTCGTCGTCGTCCGCGATGACGACGGCACGCCGGTGGTCATTCGCAACCATCCGCTGCTGGACGACGGACGACCTATGCCCACCCGGTACTGGCTGGTTGGCAACGCCCTCCGGACGCGCATCGGCACGTTGGAGTCGACCGGCGGGGTCCGCGACGCCGAAGCGGCCTGTGATCCCACCGAGTTGGCCGAGGCTCATGGCCGGTACGCCGCCGAGCGTGATGCGGCTATTCCGGCCGACCACGAGGGACATCGCCCGTCAGGCGGTGTTGGTGGCACCCGCCAAGGGGTTAAGTGCCTCCATGCCCACTATGCGTGGTTCCTGGCCGGTGGCGACGACCCGGTGGGCCGCTGGATCCATGGCCGACTCGCTCCCGAGAGGACCACGGGCGGGGAGCCGGAAGTGGGAGTAGTGGCCGCCATTGACTGCGGGACGAACTCCACGCGCCTCCTGATCGGTCGGGCTTCTGCTGGTTCGAGTCTGGCGGGATTCGAGACCCTCGACCGGCAGATGCACATCACCCGGATGGGGGAGGGGGTCGACGCCACGGGTCGACTGGCACCGCAGGCCATCGACCGGGTGTTGGCCGTCCTCGGTCGGTACCGCGAGGCCATGGATGCCTATGGGGTGGCCAGTTGTCGGATCACCGCCACCTCGGCGGCCCGGGACGCGGCCAATCGCGACGAGTTCTTCGACGCGGCCGAAGCCATCGTGGGATTCCGGCCCGAGTTGTTGTCTGGCCTGGATGAGGGGCGGCTGTCGTTCGCCGGAGCTACCGCGGACCTCGACGCCGACGATGGACCGTTCCTGGTTGTCGACATCGGCGGTGGATCGACGGAGTTCGTGGTCGGCACCACCGACGCCGAGGCGGCCTGGTCGTGCGATATTGGATGCGTCCGACTCACCGAACAGTGGATCGACCACGATCCGGCCCGACCCGAAGAGCTGGTGGCCTGCTTGTCGGTCACCGAAGCCCACCTCGATGAGGTGCTGCTCGAGGTTCCGGGGGCGGCCGAGGCCCGCACGCTTGTCGGATTGGCCGGCACCGTGTCGTGCACGGCGGCCGTCGAGATTGGCCTGGCCGCCTACGACCGGGAACGAATCCACCATTTCCGACTCTCCAAGGAGGCGGTGGAGGACGTATACCGAACGCTGGCCACCGAGGATCGTGACGAACGCATGGCCAATCCGGGAATGGAGGAAGCGCGGGCTGACGTCATCGTGGGTGGCCTCTCGATCCTCGTGAAGGTGATGCGCCAGTTCGGCTTCGACGAGTGCCTGGTATCGGAATCTGACATCCTCGACGGCCTGGTGGCCTCGCAGGTCTGACCGTTCGACGGAGGCGGAGGCCCCAAGAACGTATTTACTGAGGGGAGATAACTTTCCCACCAGTAGTGATTTATGGACTAGCCTGCGCTCCATGTCGCACGCTGACCGCATCCTCATGGGCCCCGGCCCCGGGAATCCGTACCCGGAGGTTATGGAAGCCTTCAGTCGCCCGGTCATCGGCCACCTGGACCCGGACTTCATCGCTCTTCTGGACGAGACCAACGACCGCCTCCGGCAGGTATTCCGCACCGCCAACCCGCTGACCTTTTCCGTCTCGGCGACCGGCTCGGCGGGCATGGAAGCCACCTTCGTCAACGTGCTGGGCCCCGGCGACGTGGTCGTCATTGGCGTCAATGGCGTGTTCGGCGAGCGCATGTGTGACGTCGCGTCGCGCTGCGGCGCCGAGGTCGTCCGGGTCGACGCCGAGTGGGGCACGGCCATCGACCCCCAGACCCTGCTCGACGCCCATCCGTCGCCCAAGGTCATTGCCGTGGTGCATGCCGAGACCTCGACCGGCGTTCGCAACGACATCGCTCCCATCGGGGCCGGAAAGGGCGACGCTCTGCTTCTCGTGGACTGTGTCACCTCCCTCGGCGGCATCCCGTTGGAGGTCGACGCCTGGGGCGTCGACCTGGCCTACAGCGGAACCCAGAAGTGCCTCGGGGTACCGCCCGGCCTCTCGCCGGTGACCGTGTCGCAGGCCGCCATTGAAGGCTTCGTCGAGAAGTCACAGTCCTGGTACCTCGACTTCTCCATGATCGCCAACTACGTGACCGGTGGCGGCGCTCGCGCCTACCACCACACCGCTCCCATCTCCATGCTGTACGCGCTCCACGCCGGTCTGGGCGTGGTGCTCGACGAGGGGCTCGAGAACGTCCAGGCCCGACACCGGGCATGTGGTGACCGGCTGCAGGAAGGCCTCGTCAAGCGGGGCTTCGAACTCTTCGCCCAGGAGGGCCACCGGCTACCGGAGCTCACCTCTGTGGTCGTCCCGGTGGACCGACTGCCCTCCGGTGTCGACGAAGCGGGCGTACGCAAGCGCCTCCTGGTCGACTACGGGATCGAAGTTGGCGGTGGACTCGGGCCGGTGGCCGGCCGGGTCTGGCGAATCGGCTGCATGGGCCACACCGCCCGCCAACGCAATGTGACTCTCTTGCTGGGTGCCCTGGACGAGATCCTGAGCTGACCTGCCGGAGCCCGTGGGTGGGTCCCGGGTTGTCCATAGACCCGGGCCGCCGGGGAAGATGCATCGTGGCTACCGAGGAGATCGTCGACAGCCCGGTCGTCCAGGGCCGGCGACTCGTTCTGCGACCCCTGGAGTCTGACGACTTCCACGACTGGCGTGACGTCCGGCGACGCAACGCCGACTGGCTGACCAGTTGGGAGCCCCGCCGGGGATTCGGCCAACCCGACCCGGTGGAAGATCAGCAGGCGTTCGCCATGCGGTGCGCTACCCGGCGACGGGAACGCCAACTGGGCACAGGCTGGGGGTTCGGCGTGTTCGTCATCGGTGACGTCGCGTCGCCCGCCTTCGCCGGCGAAATAAACCTCGCCAACGTGGTCCGTGGCGCCTTTCGCAGCGCCCACGTGGGGTACTGGATGGACGAGGACTTAGCCGGCAACGGCTACATCCCCGAAGCCCTGGCCGCACTCTGCAGATTCGCCTTCGACGAGGTTGACCTGCACCGCGTCCAGGTGTCGATCGTGCCCCGCAACACGAGGTCCCGTCGAGTGGTCGAGAAGTTGGAGTTCCGCTGCGAAGGACTCGCCGAGCGTTACCTGGAGATCGCCGGAGTGTGGGAGGACCACCTTCGCTACGCCATGACCGCCGAGGAGTGGTGTGTGCGACGAGCCGAACTGGTCGGCACGTGGCTGGAGGACGCGGGCTAGTTCTCGACGATTTTCACTTGTTTCCAGCGATCTTCGCCTGGAGCTTGGCCACCATCTCGGCGAAGGCCGGCTGACGCATCGACCAGACCTGGGGTTCGATCTCCAACTGCACCGACGGGACCGAGTCGGTCACCGCCGCGGTGTCGTGCAGGGTCTGCTTGGTGACGGCCACCAGTTCGCGTGGGTGCTTGGCCGCCTTGGCTGCGTACTCCACCGCCCGGTTCAGGAGGTCGTCGTCGTCCACGCAGTCCCAGGCCACGCCGTGCCGGACTGCCTCCTCGCCGTTCAGAATCTGCTCGAACAACACCATGGCTTTGGCTGTCTGGAGGTCGGTGATGTTGCGTAGGCGCCACGTGTGGCCGCCGCCCGGGTGGATGCCGATAGTCAGGAACCGAGAGTCGAACCGGGCTGACCGGCCGGCGATGACCAGGTCGCAGGCCAGGATCATGTTCATCCCGGCGCCCACCGCTGCACCGTTGACGGCCGCCACCGTGGGAAGCGGCGTGTGGGCCACACGAAGAAAGCCCCGGTAGATGTCGGGGAGCGAACCGTCGGCTCCGCCCTTGCCGGCATCCAACAGGTCGTCCAGCACCGCTCCGGCGCAGAATGCCCGCCCCTCGCCGGTGAGGACGACCGCTCCGACGCCCTCGTCGGCCTCCAACTCGTCAAAGGCCGTGAGCAGCTCGTCGTTCAACTCGTTGCTGATCACGTTGCGACGATCGGGATCGTCGAAGGTCAGGATGGCCACACGGTCGCGTCGTTCGATTCTCAGCATGCTCATGGTCGGAGTCTCGCACGGGCCCGATCGGAGCTGACCATCAGAGTGCAGGCAGCCCCAGATGTCCGCTAGCCGGTGCGGACGGGGCCTCATCTAGGGTCGAAATCATGTCGACCGGAGCTCAAGTCTCGCCCGGTCGGCGGTATCCGGCGATGGCCTTCCGCAACTATCGACTCTTCTGGATCGGTGGTGCGCTCACCAACAACGGCCGGTGGACCCAGTACGTGGCCACCTACTGGATCGTGTACCAGATCACCGAGTCCGCGGCCTGGGTGGGGACTGCCGCCTTCGCGTCGTTCATCCCGATGCTGATCACCAATCCGGTGGCCGGCTACGTGTCGGACCGTTTCGACCGCCGAAAGGTGCTGCTGTGCACGAACACGGGCTGCTCCCTGCTGGCTGCGCTGATGGCCATCACCTGGGGTCTGGGCGTTCGCAACGTGGCAGCCTGGATCGGCCTTTTGTTGGCTGGTGGGTTCGTCTACGGGATCCAGCTGCCCACCTGGCAGTCATTCGTGGCCGAATGCGTCCCCCGCGAGCACCTCCGCAACGCCATCACCTTGAACTCAACCCAATTCAACGCGGCCCGGACGTTCGGCCCGGCTCTCGGCGGTGTACTCATCGGAACGGTCGGACCCGGGTGGGCGTTGTTCGTGGCGGCCGCCTTCTACGGTCCGGTCCTCACCGCGTTGTACCTGATTCGGGCCTCCGACCTGTTCCGGCCCGAACGGGTGCCCGACGGGAATCCGACCGACCATGCGCCGTCGATCCTCGGGGACTATCGGGAGTCGATCCGGTACGTCCTGGGCTCGCCGGGCATCAGAGTGGCCATCGGGACCACCGCTCTCGTGTCGACCATGGGTCAGCCGGTGGTCCAGCAGATCGTGGTGTTCGCCGAGGAGGTGTTCGAGGTCTCGCCGTTCTGGTTCGGCATGCTCGGTTCGGCGCAGGGCCTGGGTGCCCTGCTGGCCGCCCCGCTGATCGTCGGGGAACTCGGGCAGATGAAGCGCTCCAGGATCCAGGTGTTCGCCACCTGCGGGTACGGCATTGCTCTCATGTTGTTCGCGGCCGCTCCAGTCCTCTGGATGGGGTTCGTGGGACTGGGCCTGATCGGATGCATGCACCTCGGGTCGGCCTCCAACCTGAACGCCACCGTGCAACTCCAGGTCGACGACACCATTCGTGGGCGGGTGATGGCCCTGTACCTGATGGGGGTGCTGGGGGTGTCGCCATTCGCCAACTTGGCCATGGGGGCGGCCATCGCCGTGTTCGGCCCCCGCCCGGTCGTGGCCTTCGCCGGTCTCGTGGTGCTCGGCGGGGGAGTGTTCCTCCACCTCACGGGCCGGTTCCGACTCCTCGACGTCAATTGAGGAGCGATCCGAGCGGACGGCCGACCTGAGACGACCGGCTGATCGTCAGTCGTCGTCGAACTCGGCTCGATGGGCCTGACCGACATCGCATTCGTCATAGGCCGGACACCACCTGCAGGGTGGTCCCGGAATCCGGTTCGGCGTTCGGCCGCCGTGGCGGAGCTCGACCAGTCGCCCGACGCCGTCGGCCACCCGGGCAATGGTGGTTCGGAGGGTTTCGATGGTCACCGCCTCGGGGACGAAGTGGGCCCGATCCAGATAGTAGGAAGCCAACATCCGCGGTGGAACGCCGATCCGGAGTGCATCGATCAGGGCGTAGAAGCGGAGGTCCTCGCGGTGAAGGGGAAGAGACGTGCCGGTCTTGAAGTCCACGATGACCTTGCCGGCCTGGAGCCCGCGGGCCGTGCCCAAGGAGAGGTCGACCTTGCCGTCGAGGACTACCCGGCCGTCACACAACTCGGCCCGGAGTCGGGACTCGGTGACCGGTCGCCAGGCCGGCTGGAGGCGAGGCCAGCACTCCACGAACTTCGTGAAGGAGTCCACGGCAAGGGAACGCAGTTCGGCCCGTTCGGCCTCGGACACCCCCTGGAGCCAGTAGCCCAGGCCCCGGTCCTCAGCTTCGAGGCGGGCCAGGGCCTCGTCGACCAGGGACGGAGGCTCGAAGTCCCGTCGCCAGTGGACGGCCAGTTCCACGGCTTTGTGCACCACTGATCCACGGGCGATGGGCACCCGCCATTCAAAATCCTCGGCATCCTCGGCGAGGTACTTTGCCTCGCATCCGTGGACCTGACCGAGTCGGTGCTTGGAGAGGTAGACGTCCTCGTTCGGCGGGAGGGCGTCGAGGTGCGGCTCGATGGCCGTCTCGAGGGCCGCTCGGAGGTGCGGGCGGAGGTCCTCGTCGAATTCCGGGCGATCGCCGGCCCTGGCACCCAACTCGTCGAGTACCGCCTGCTGGGCGGGGTTCAGCTCCTCGCGTTGGGCGGTGGGGTCATCGGCCCCTCGGTTTTCTGACATGAGACGAGTATGACCCGAGAGGGCTGTCACAGGCGGGCGCGAAGATCGTCGGCATGGAGCGGAGAGATGACAGATCACCAAGAGCAGGTACCGGGCGCAGCGAGAGCCCGGGGGTCATCCGGTTCGCCGAAGCGGCCCGGTCGATCGGGCGGGCCGCCCGGTTGCGGGGCCTCGAGGTGCCGACCTTCCGGAGCCCACCCGGCCTGGAGGGGGTGCAGCGAACCATCCGGCGACGCGGCGCGTCGGCCACCGTCTCGGTGGTGGTCCGGGGTCGCCCCTGGGGTGCCGTGCTGGCCGACATGGTCGAAGGCGTGGCGGTAGCCAACGAGTTGGACAGTCGACGGGCCGACACCGTGCGAGCCGCGTTGTGGCAAGCCGTCGACGAACCGGCGCTCGCAGCCTGAGGCCTGCGGGCTGGCTACCGTGGGCGGTACGCCCGGGTGGCGGAACTGGTAGACGCAGCGGGCTTAAACCCCGCGGCCCCTCCGGGGGCGTACAGGTTCGAATCCTGTCCCGGGCACGGCGATTTCGATCGCGTACCGCTGCGGTTCCGGACGAGGGGGAGCGCGGGGGAGAATGTCCCCATGTCAGAATCCCCCGATGCCCAGATGGGCGAATCGCCCTACCGGTACCCCTATCCGTCGCCTGACCTGGCTGCCCGACATCCCTTCGTGGTCCATGACCATCAGCGGGTCGATGACGACACCATGCGCAGCCGTGCCGAGGCGTTTCGCTCCTCGGTTGACCGGCGACGCAGCATTCGGATGTTCAGCCCCGACCCGGTACCCCGGGACCTCATCGAGTCGGCGGTGGCCGCTGCCTCGACCGCCCCCTCTGGTGCCCACAAACAGCCGTGGACCTTCGTAGCGGTCTCCGACCCGGCGACCAAGGAACGGATCCGACTGGCCGCGGAAACCGAGGAGAAGGCCAACTACCTCGAGAACCGGATGAACGCCGAGTGGCAGGAGGCCCTGGCCCCGTTGGGGACCGATCACCACAAGGAGTTTCTGGAGGTGGCTCCGTGGCTGGTCGTCCTGTTCGAGCAGCGATACGAGTGTCGTCCGGATGGGTCGAACCGAAAGAACTACTACGTCAAGGAGAGCACGGGCATCGCCGCTGGATTGTTCGTGGCGGCCATTCACGAGATCGGCCTGGCCACCCTTCCCCACACGCCGTCACCCATGGCCTTCCTGCGGACCGTGCTCGGCCGTCCCGACAACGAGCGCCCGTTCGTGATGTTCCCCGTCGGGCATCCACTTCCTGGTGCCTGTGTGCCTGACCTGGCCCGCAAGGCCCTCGAAGAGGTACTGGTCGTCATCGACGACTGAACGACGTTCCCACGATCAGGGGGACCGGCAGGGCGCCTCGCCGGACGGGGAGACTCGTCAGAGTAGGAGCGCGGTGCCCACCACCGTGAGGGCGGCGCCCGCCCAGGCACCGACGGTCGGAACTTGACGCATCCGTAGCCACAGGAGGGGAAGCAGGATGACCGGCGTGGTGGCCGAGAGGATGGTGGCTACACCGGTATCGCCGTGCCCGAGCGACCACAGCAGCAGCGACATGCCCACCACCATGGCCACGAAGCCACTCCCGGCAAGCCGAAGATGGTCCAATGGCAGCAATGCGCCGCGCCGTGCCGGGCGAGCCAGCCGGTCACCGGGTCGGGCGAAGACCCAGAGGGCGATCGTGGCTATCACCACCCGGGCGGCGGCCACGGCCAGCGTGTCGGCTCCACCGTCGAGGATCGGCTTGACGGCCAATGCCCCGAGGGCCTGACCGAGGGCGCCGATACCGGCCCATGTCGCCCCGACCAGCAGTGATCCTTCGACCCGTTCGAAGACGTCGGTGTGGGTTCCGCTGCGTGAGCCGAAGTTCACGGCCAGAGTGATCCCGGCCACCGTCAGGACGGCGCCGACAAGAGCCCATGGGGCGAATGACTCGTCGAACAGCAGCACGCCACCCACCGCGGCCAACGGGGCATTGCAGGTGAACAGCACCGACGTTCGACGGGGGCCGATCCGTGCCATGGCGGTGAACAACGCCAGATCGCCCACCAGGATCCCAACCAACCCCGACACGGCCAACAGGCCCAGATCGGACGCGTCGAGGGTCGTCCAGCCTCCGGTGGCGGTGACTAGGACGAGGAGCATGGCACTGACGTACAGCATCCGAATGCGGCAGAACCGGGGACCGCCGAGGCGACGCACCGGTTCGGCGGCGATGAGGCTGCTGCACGCCCAGGACGTGGCAGCCAGAAGAGCGGCGATCTGATAGGGCAGATCGGCAGTCCACCACCGGTGATCCGTTTCGGCACCATCGGATATGGGGCATCGGGTGTGGGTTCCGAGGTGCGGTGCCGTGCGAGGATGCGCGCATGGGTTCTGAACTACGGGCGTTCGAAGGCGAGGACGCCGCCGAAGAGCGAGCGACCGGAGGTTGTGCCTGCGGTGGAGTCCGCTACCGGGTCACCGGTGGGCTCCGTGACGTCGTCCACTGCCACTGCGAGCCGTGCCGGCGGATAACCGGCCACCACATGGCGGCCACCGCGGCGCGAGCTGAGGACCTCCACCTGGAGTCCGACGAAACGCTCCAGTGGTACCAGCGAACCGAGACCGTCCGGTACGGGTTCTGTTCGGCGTGTGGCGGCACCCTGTTCTGGGAGGCCACCGACAAGGCGAACCGTGTGTCGATCGCCGCCGGCACCCTTGACCAGCCGTCCGGCCTGCGAACGGGGGTGGCCATCTACGCTGGCGATGCCGGCGACTACCACCACCTCGACCCAACGATCGAGACTTTTGATGGCGACCAGGCCGTCGACTAACCATCCATCATCGAGCCCAGGGTGGACCAGGTCTGACCGCCTCTCGAACTCCACGGGGGTACCCGGTGGGGCGGGGTGCCGGATCTATGCTCCGACCATGCGCAGGCTCGCCTTTTCCCTGACCGTTCTCGCCTTGGTTGCCACCGCCTGTGGCGGCTCCGACGACGATCCTGTCGTCGTCCCGGCCACCACGACGGCCATCTTCGCTACCACCACGGTTGATGTACCGACCGGCGACGCCTCGGCCGCCACGACCACGACTGAGGCCGTATACGAGGCACCCACGACAACGACCACGACCACGATCACAGCGGCGCCGGCCACCACCACGGAGGCACCTCCGGAGGTCGCCGAGTCGGTGACCGTCGAGGCCGGCGATTCGCTGTCCAAGATCGCCAAGCGGTTCGGCACCAACGTCGACACGCTGGTTCGCATCAACGAACTGTGCGACGCCAATCAGATCTTCGTCGGCCAGGTCATCCTGCTCACCGATCCGGATGCCGACGAACCCGCCGAGGAAGGCGACGTTCTCATCGTGACCGTCATGGCCGGGGATTCGTTGACCAAGATCGCCAAGCGCCACGACACCACGGTCGAGGAGATCATGGAACGCAACGCCATCGACGACGCCAACCTCCTCTTCGTGGGTCAGGAACTGGTCATCGACGGGGACGTCCCGGCTCCTGACGAGCCTGAGGTCAACCCGAACTGTTGACGCTCCGCCTCGACGAGCGCGACGCCGCACGTCTGGCGGGAGACGAGGGTCCGGCAGTTGCCCTGGCCATGCGGGTGGTGACCCGGGTCGCCGAGGCCATGGAGGCCGACCGCCTGTTGGACGTCGTCGGGGCCCACATCGACTCCTGCCTGTTCACGGGCATGGCCGCACTCGACTTTGCCGATCGTCTGGCTGGGGGTGGCGCCCGGGTTTCGGTGCCGACCACCCTGAACGTCTCGTCCCTCGACCTGCTCCACCCCGAACTCTCCCGGGGTGATCCGGAAGAGGCCCGATTGTCGCGCCTCCTCATGGAGCGGTTTGAGGAAATGGGCTGTCGGCCCACCTGGACCTGTGCGCCCTACCAACTTGAAGATCGCCCGGCCTTCGGTGAGCACGTGGCGTGGGCCGAGTCCAACGCCATCGTGTTCGCCAACTCTGTCCTCGGAGCACGCACCCACCGGTGGGGGGACTTCATCGACCTTTGCTGTGCGATCACCGGCCGTGCGCCGGCTGCCGGCCTGCACCTCGACGCCAACCGGGTTGCCACCGTGGTAGTTCGACTTAGCGAGGTGTCTGACGACCTCCTGGATCGTGACGTTCTCTACCCGGTATTCGGCGGCCTGCTCGGGTCGCTGGTCGGCAAGGCCGTCCCGGCCATCGTGGGCCTGCCGTCAGGGGTCTCCGAGGATCGGCTGAAGGCCGTCGGTGCCGCCGCGGCCTCGACGGGCAGCGTGGGTCTGTTCCACGTCGTGGGTAGCACGCCCGAAGCCCCCACGCTCGAAGCAGCGCTCGGAGGCCGTCCCCCGGTGGCCGAATTCCGGGTCGGGCCATCGGAACTCCGGGTCGCTCGGGACCGACTCAGCACGACCACCGATGACCACCTTCGTACGGTCAGCCTCGGCACGCCGCACTATTCGGTGGGGCAGTTCGGTCGCCTCGTCGAGGTTCTGGGCGACCGTCGCGTCCACGACGGGGTTGCCGTCTACGCCTCGACAGGTCGTGACGTGCTCCACGAGGTCGAGTTGCGTGGCTGGGCTGACCGCCTGGCCCGTGCCGGCGTCCAGTTGGTGGTCGACACCTGCACCTACTTCACGTCCATCATCGAGGACACATCGGGTACTTCGATGACCGACTCGGCCAAGTGGGCCTACTACGCGCCGGGGAACCTCGGCGTCGAGGTGGTGTTCGGCAGCGTCGAGGACTGCGTCGAATCGGCGATCGCCGGCCGGGTGGTCCGTGACGAAGGGTTGTGGGCTCGTGCCTGAGCAGGTGCCTGCTCTGATGCTCGAGGGCCGGGCCATGGTGGCCGGCGAGGCATCGGGCCAGGTCCTCCGTCTGGACGAGCCTCTGAGTTTCTGGGGTGGCCTCGATCCGGCGACCGGCCGGATCATCGACCGGCGTCACCCCCAGGTCGGACAGTCGGTGACCAACCAGATACTGGTCATGCCCTCCGGTAGGGGCTCCAGTTCTGGAAGCAGCACCCTGTGCGAGGCGGTCCGTGCCGGGACGGGCCCGGCCGCGATCTTGATGGGCGAACCAGACGAGATCATTGCCCTCGGCGCTGTAGTGGCCGACGAGATCTACGGTCGACTGATCCCGGTGGTCGTTCTTCCGGCCGATCGGTTCGACGACCTGTCGACCGGTGTCCGAGTCGAGGTGTCCGGGGCGGTCTGCCGGGTCGGGGCGTCCGGTCAGACGGCGAGCGCGTAGCCCGCAAGTCGTTCGTAGAGACTCCGGGCCTCGGCGACCACCGGTCGGAGGTGGGTTGGAACGGGTTCAGTGCTGGGCACCCCGGCCTCAAAGCCCGTGGACCGGTGGGTGCTGGCGTACCAGTGCTTGGCCCACACGCCGTCGGCGGGCTTGGGCCCGGCCGGCCACGAGAGCATCGCCGGGTCGAAGGGCAGGCCGAGGCGACCACACAACAACCTCAGCATCGGCTCGGGTGAGGCCAGCAGTGCGGCTGAGTCGACCACGAGCGGTTCCTCGCCGGCGGCAAGCATGGCCTCCAGTAGCTCGACCTGGATGGACAAACCGGTGTCGGCCACCCCCACATCGGGGACGTTCTTCGCGAACGACGTCACCACCCGCTCCGGGTCCCGGATCAGGAGCATGTTGCGACACGATTCGAGGAAGTCCAGATCGAGGTCGACTGCGTGGTGGGCCATCTGCTTGAAGAAGACCACTGGCGTCGGATGGTCGCCGAGGATCACGTCTCGTACTACAGCTTCGCCGTCGGGATCCTGGCTGGCTAGCACCTCGGCCCTCCCGGGGTGCTGGCGCCCGGTCACCCGCAGGTAGTGGGCGTAGATCGGTTCGTCGAACACCTTGGTGTCGGCCCGTTGCCCGAAGGCGTACATGAACGACGTCGAGATGTTGCGTGGTCCCGACCAGCAGTTGATGCGAAGGGTCATCAGGAAAGCAGCCCTGGTCAGCGGGACACGTCAGCTTCGACGGCCGCCTGGTACAGGTCACGAAGTAGGGCCGTCATGGTTCCCGGGCCACCGTCGCCGATGCTTCGCCCATCGACGGCGATCACAGGAGTCAGGCCGGCGAACGTGCCGGTCACGAACGCCTCGTCAGCCGAGTAGACGTCGGTCAACGAAAACGGCTTCTCGTGGACGGTCAGCCCGGCCTGCGGTGCAATCTCCAGCACCAACTGGCGGGTGATGCCGTTCAGGTTGTAGTGCCCGGTCGACGTCCACACGCCGCCGTCCCGTACCACGAAGAAGTTGGTGGCGTTGCAGGTGGCCACCGCACCGGTCGGATCCAGCATGAGGGCCTCGTCGGCACCGGCCTCCACGGCTTGGATGAGCGCGATCACCTCGTGCAGCTTGGAGTGGCAGTTGAGACGCTGGTCAAGCGTGTCGGGCGGCGGGCGTCGCACGGTTGCCGTGAACAACGAGATGCCTGACTCCAGTACCGCCGGATCGGCCGCCTTGTACTCGGCAATGATGACCACGTTGGGCCCACCCACACAGTTCGACGGGTGCTGGGAGGGAGTTTTCTTGTCGCCCCGGGTGACCATGAGTCGTACGTGCACATCGTCGTGCATGTCGTTGTGGTCCACGGTTGCCTGCAGGGCGTTGGCCACGCCGTCCCGGGTCATCTCGATATCGATGCCGGTGGCGGCCAGTCCGGCGAACAGGCGATCCAGGTGGCGGTCCAGGAAGGCGAACCGGCCGTGGTGCAGGCGAAGCCCCTCCCAGACGCCGTCGCCCACCAGGAAGCCGCTGTCGAACACCGACACCTTGGCCTCGTGACGGGGAAAGAACTCGCCGTTGATGAAGATCTCGACGGTGGCGTTGCGTTCGTCGGTTAGGGCCTGGTGGGTGCTGCGGGACATAGCGGGAGCGTACCGAGGGCCACCACCGGGTGGCCGGCCAGATGTCAGCGGGCCGTTGATATGCCAACGGTGACGGAGGACACGCGACCACACCGCCGGGCAGGTAATCTTCCGTCTGCCCTTTGCCAGTGACGTCAGACGGAGCACCTGTGCCAACCCACGCCATTACGACGAAGTCAGCGCGACGACTCGTGTCCGTCGACCGCTTCCTCACCTTCATCAGGGTCTTCTTGGTGACCGTGATCGTGGTCGGGTTCCTGGCCTTCATCTGGCAGCAGTTCGACGCCGACAACCCGTTCGCCCAGTGGCGCAATCCCGGTGCCCGAGGTCTAACCGGCGACCAGTTCAAGGGCCTGCTCATCTCCGGCCTCTCCCAGGGTTCGATGTACGGCCTGATCGCCTTGGGCTACTCCATGGTCTACGGCGTGCTGGGCTTCATCAACTTCGCCCACGGTGAGGTGTTCATGGTGGGTGCCATGACCGGCTTCATCGCCTCGGACAAGTTCCAGGCCAACGGGATGTGGGAGTCCAACTTCCTGCTCTGCCTGGCCCTGATCATCGTGATGGCCGTGTTCTTCTCAACGTTTACCGCGGTGGTCATGGAGAGGGTGGCCTACCGGCCGCTTCGCAACTCGCCCCGCCTCATTCCGTTGATCACGTCGATTGGTGTGTCGTTCTTCATCCAGAACTTCGTACTCGGTCTGTTCGGTCCGGCCACCAAGAGCTACCCCCGTCTCCCGGAGTGGTTGGCCAAGCAGCGGTCGATCCTGACGTTCGAGATCGCCGGAACCCGCTTGCTGGTGTTGGTGGTGGCCGCCGTCTCGATGGCCGGACTCTGGTACATCGTCGAACGCACCAAGACCGGCAAGGCCATGCGAGCCGTCGCCGAGGACAAGGAGATCGCGTCCCTCATGGGGATTGACGTGAACCGCACCATCGTCACCACGTTCGCCGTGGGTGGCGCCATGGCCGGCGTGGGAGGAATCCTGTGGGGGCTCATGTTCCGGTCGGTGACCCATATGACCGGCTTCCTACCCGGCGTCAAGGCTTTCACTGCAGCGGTGGTCGGCGGCATCGGCAACCTGGGTGGTGCCATGGCCGGCGGCATCTCTCTGGGCTCAGCGGAGTCCATTGCTCCACTGGTCATCCTCGAACCGCTCGGCGTGCCGGGCGTGTCCCAACTCAAGGACGCGGTGGCCTTCACCGTGCTGGTCCTCGTGCTCCTGTTCAAGCCCTCCGGGCTCTTCGGAGAGCGGCTCTCATCGGAGGATCGGGCATGAGTACCTTGGCTGCACCCATGCCGTCCTCAGCTCTGGATCAGGACTGGCGAAAAGTCCTCCGATGGGGGTTCATCTGTGGCGGCGCCCTGATCGCCCTCTGCCTTGTCGGCATGCCCGTCGAGTTGGATCGCCGAGAAATCATCGAGCGGTACCTGAGTCTCGGCTACCTCTCAGTGGTGCTGGTCCCCCTCGTCATCGGCTGGGTATCTGCCAGCCAGGTCGTCCTGGAGGGCTTCGAGTCCCGCAAGCAGGGCCTGTTTGACCTTGTCACCGGTCTGGTGGTCGGCGTGATCGGCGGCGGGCTCCTGTCACTGCTCATGGTGGCGCTTGACACGTGGAACCTGCGGGACCCGCTGGTCAACTGGAGCCCCAAGCTCTTTCGATTCCTGACCTATGAGAACGGCATGGGCTTCGGTGCCGGTGCATGGATCGTGACCTGTGGGGTACTCGGCCTGGCTGGGGCGTCGTTGCACGTGGTGCCCCGCTTCGCCCGTCGCATCGTGGCCACCGTCATAATCGGATTGTTGTCCCTGTCGGTGCTGGAGGCTGCGGTTTCGGACGTCTCGGAGGGCTTCGGCCTGGAGTGGCTGACCGATCTGATCTACGCCAAGAAGGGTGGCCTGACCCTGACGTCGGCCTTCGTGGTCGGCGCCGTGATAGCCGTCGTGGCGGCGCTCACCGACGGCCGGGTCAAGGCGGTGACAAACCGGTACCGCGACATGGAGGGCATCGAACGGCAGAAGACCTCCATGATCCTGTTTGCCGTGGTGGCCGTCCTGTGCATTGTCCTGCCGATGTTCCTCGGCAAGATCATGAACGAACTGCTGGCCAACGTCGGACTCTTCCTGTTGCTGGCCCTCGGTCTGAACATCGTGGTCGGCCTGGCCGGCCTTCTCGATCTCGGCTACGTGGCCTTCTTCGCCGTCGGCGGCTACACGACCGCGGTGCTCACCTCACCAAACAGCCCGTGGTTCGCCCCTGAGCTGCACTTCGGATTCAGCCTCTTCTTCGTGGTGATCTTCGCCATCATCGTCGGCCTGGTCATTGGGGCGCCCGTCATCAGGATGCGCGGCGACTATCTGGCCATCGTGACCCTCGGCTTCGGCGAGATCATCCGCCTGCTGTTCATGTCGGACTGGCTGGGCCCGTACTTCGGTGGCGCCCAGGGCATCACCAACGTGCCGGGCGTCGACCTGGGCTTCGCCATGGTGAAGGGCACCGACCCGAGGTCGGTCTTCTACCTGGTGTTGTTCTTCTCTGTGATCGCCATCTACGTGTCCTGGCGCCTGCAGGCGTCCCGCCTGGGTAGGGCCTGGATGGCCATCCGGGAGGACGAGCAGGTGGCCGAGGCCATGGGTATCAACACGGTGAGTGCCAAGTTGATGGCCTTCGTGGTGGGTGCCGTGCTGGCGGCCTTCAGCGGTGCCGTACTGGTGGCCAAGGTCGGCTCCGTGTTCCCGACCAGCTTCATGATCCTGATCTCGATCATCATCCTCGTGGTGGTGATCGTCGGCGGGATGGGCAACATCGCCGGCGTGATGGTCGGCTCGTTCGTCCTCATCGGCGTCCTTGGTGGGCCCAAGCAGCCCGGCCTGCTCCAGGAGTTCCAGAACTTCAAGCTGCTCATCTACGGGATGCTGCTCGTCTTCATGATGCTGAAGCGTCCGGAGGGCCTCGTGCCGAGCGCCCGCCGTAGTCGCGAGCTCCACCAAGAAGAGTTCCTGCAGGACGCCTGGCTCAGGGGAGACAAACCCGGCATCGACGATGACGATGACGCGGCGCCCCTGCTAGTGGGCGACGGGGGAGGGGAGGAGGAATGAGCCTTCTCGAGATCAAGGACCTAAAGATCACCTTCGGTGGACTCGATGCCCTGTCGGGACTGAACTTCCACATCGACGAGGGCGAGATCGTCAGCGTGATTGGCCCCAACGGCGCCGGCAAGACGACCTTCTTCAACGCCATCTCAGGCCTGGTGACCCCCACTGAGGGCGACATCCTTTTCGAAGACGAGACGATCGTAGGGCTCGATCCCAGCACGGTGACATCACTCGGCATCGCCCGGACGTTCCAGAACGTTCGCTTGTTCCCCAACATGACCATCCTCGAAAACGTGATGGTGGCCCAACACTGCCGGACCAGCCAGCTGGTCTACGGGGCGCTGCTCCAGACGAAGGCCTTCAAGCGCGAGGAGCGGGAGATCCGGGAGCGGGCCATCGAGGTCCTCGAGTTCTTCGGGCACCGCCTCGTCGGCTACCGGATGGACCAGCCGGCTTTCGCGCTGTCGTACGCCAACCGGCGCCGCCTCGAGATCGCACGTGCCATGGCCACCCAGCCTCGCCTGCTACTGCTCGACGAACCGGTGGCCGGAATGAACCCGATAGAGACCGCGGAGTTGACTGCCCTGGTCGGTCGGCTCCGTACCGAGTGGGGCTTCACGATCATCATGATCGAACACGACATGAAGGTGGTACGTGACGTCTCGGACCGAGTCGTGGTTCTCGACCACGGGGTGCCCATTGCCCAGGGGTCCTACGACGAGGTGTCGACCAACCCGGACGTGGTGGAGGCCTACCTGGGTCGTCCCGTGGAGGCCAACTGATGAGCGAGACCGCTTCCACCAACGGCGCCACGCCACTTCTCGAGTTCCGCCAGGTCAACACCCACTACGGCGCGGTCCACATCCTCAAGGACGTCGACCTGTCCATCTACCCGGGTGAGCTGGTCTGCCTGCTGGGCGGCAATGCCTCGGGCAAGTCCACGACGCTCAAGACCCTGCTGGGTATGGTCACGCCGACGTCGGGCGAGGTGGTGCTGGACGGCGAGGTCGTCAACGACAAGCCGACCAGCTACCGGGTCATCAACGGCATCACGATGGTTCCCGAGAACCGCCGGCTCTTCAAGCGCCTGTCAGTCAAGGAGAACCTCGAGTTGGGGGCCTACCTCCGCAACGACAAGGACGGCATCGCCGAGGACCTCGAGAAGATCTATGACCTGTTCCCACGGGTCAAGGAGCGCCTCTCGCAGAAGTCCGGCACGTTGTCTGGCGGTGAGCAGCAGATGGTGGCCATTGGTCGTGCGCTCATGTCGCGCCCGCGGGTCCTGCTCATGGATGAGCCGTCGATGGGTCTGGCCCCGGCACTCGTCCAGCAGAACTTTGAGCTGATCCAACAGATCCACGCCGACGGTACGGCCATCTTCATGGTGGAGCAGAACGCCAACATGGCGTTGTCCATTGCTGATCGGGGCTGGGTTCTCCAGACCGGCCGGGTGGTGCTCGACGACACTGCCGAGGCCCTGCTGGCCAATCCGGAACTGCGGGCCTCCTACCTTGGTGAAGGCTGAGATCCAGTTCCGTTGACCCCCGTGCCCAGGCCGACCGTTGAAGAAATGCTCGATCAAGGTGACTCTTGTGGACGGTCGGATCCGATGCCTACCCGAAACCCACCGCTGTGAGTTCCGTTGGCACCGGCCTGGCCCGGCGACCTCTTACCGTGATTACCGAACAGGCCTCGACTGTCGAAGCCGTCTGGGATGAGGGGCGACCCATCGTGGGTCCCGAGGTACTTGGTGAACTGCTTGGCTGGGAGTGGCGTGCCGAAGGCCTATGTCGTGAGACGGTTTGCGTTCCTGTCTCCGACCGCTCCCAGGTCGAAGACGTCGAAGGTATCGACATTCTGGCCGTCGCCAAGATATTGGACCGACCAACCGTGATAGACCCCGACGCCGGGCTACTGGTTGTTGGGCAACCCTCAGGTGACCGGCACGAAGTCCTTTACAAGCGCAGGGCCCCCGACTTCACGCTCCCTGACCTGACGGGGTCGCTTCACTCTTTCTCCGACTGGGTAGGCCACAAACGGCTCCTGGTGGCCTTCGCTAGTTGGTGAGGATGCGCCTTTGACCTGCCCGGGTGGCAGGTGCTGCAAGACGAACTGGGCGACACGGGCTTTACGGTCATTGCGGTAGCCATCGACGAAGACGTCGACGCTCTCAAAGAGCTCGCTAAAGAGGTTTCCTACCCGGTCCTGGTCGATGCCGATCACCACCTCACCGAGTTGTACGCAATAAGCAACGTGCCAACTGTGGTCTGGGTGGACGAAGAGGACCAGATCGTCAGGCCGAATGCAGCAGAGTTCGGTACCGACACCTTCACCGAGCTGACCGGCATCCACTGCGAGGACCATTTCGAACTCGTACGAGCATGGGTCGGTGACAGCCAGGTTCCCACCGATGCAAGTCACGCCGTGGCCGATCTGACCACCGACGAGGTGGAAGCTCGACTCCACTTCAGGCTCGCCGCGCACGCCCGCCGGGCCGGCCTATCCGATGTTGCTGACTCCCACTTCGATCAGGCAGCCGAGTTAACTCCCCTCGACTTCACGGTGGTGCGAGCAGCCATGCCTCTTCGCGGCGAAAACCCGTTCGGTCAAGAGTTCTTCGATCTCTACGGTGCCTACCGGGAAGCCGGATCGCCGTACCACGGAATCCCCAGAATCTCCGGCTGAGGTCAGTTGTGGCGCTCAAGGTGGTGGTGTGGGGTACCGGAAATGTGGGCCGGCCAGCGATTCGGGCCGTTGTCGCACACCGCGGGTTGGAACTGGTCGGCGTGATCGTTGCCGACCCTGACAAGGTTGGTGTCGACGCCGGCGTCCTAGCTGGGATCGGGACCTTGGGGATCCAGGCAACCGACGAGGTTTGTATTGCTGAGGCTGACGACGTTGACGCAGTGGTCTACGCCGTGAACGCCGACTTTCGCCCCGAAGCGTCCCTGGAGGAGGTGGAACGGGTGCTTGCCTCCGGCACCGACGTCGTCTCAACGGCATTCCATGGTTTGCTCCATCCACCGTCGGCGCCGGAACCACTCCGGTCTCGTGTGGTCAGGGCCTGCGTTGAAGGCGACAGCTCGATCTTGGTGTCGGGCATCGACCCTGGCTGGGTTCTTGACATCTTGCCGCTGCTCCTGACCGGGGTTTGTGCCGACATCACCGAAGTACGGGCCCAAGAGATCGCCAACTACACCGGTTATGACCAGCCTCAGGCGGTTCGGGACCTCTGCGGCTTTGGCCACCCGCTCGACTACCCAACTCCCATCCTGAGCGAATACGGGCTAATGACAGTCTGGGCCCCAATGATCCGGGTATTGGCCGATGGCCTAGACCTCAAACTGGACTCGATAACCACTGACACCGACCGTCGAGCTCTCGAACGAACCGTGCACGTGGACGGAATGGGTGAGTTCGAAGCTGGGACACAGGGCGCTTTTCGCTTCGAGGTGAACGGAGTCATAGGCGGACGGCCGGTTCTAGTAGCAGAGCACGTAACCAGGATCGACGACAGTTGTGCACCTGACTGGCCTCAGTCCAGTGCCGATGGTGGACTTCACCGCGTCGTGATCACCGGTAGGCCGAATCTGGCCGTCTCGGTCCACGGTGAAGATGCGTCAGATCCGGGTGCAGCAGCCGGAGGTAACACTCTGGCTGCCAACCGAATCGTCAACGCGATCCCGGCAGTATGCGAAGGGGAGCCGGGGCCGATCCATCCCCTTGCTCTTCCGTCAATCGTCGGCTCCAGCCAACTTCGCCTGTCTTGACCGGTCGGTTTGACTGACGGCCTAAGACAGCGACCCGTCGATGTCGGCTGGCTTGGTTGATGTAGCCAGTTGGCAAAAGAGCTCTCGATACTGCGTCGCACGGCTTCTGATTCAGTCGTCTGGTCGCGGCGGAGCAACTGGATTTTGAAGTGATCGTCATCGAGTACGTCTGTTGCTGCGGCTCCAACGAATAGGGGATCGTTGAGCACGCGATCTCGTTCGTATTCCACGAGATTGAAGACAAGATGGGCTTTACCAGTGCCCTTGACCTCAGCATGGTTGCATCGGGTGGTCTAGTCCGGCTGCAGTCGGGCTTAGATGATGGCTTTTTCTAGAAAGGGTTTTCCGGCCACGATGCGGTCGTGGCCCATCTGCGACAGGTCGATGGTGCGGTACTCGTTGTAGGTGATGAGTTCGTTGAGTGCCCGGCCCACCCCGGCGCTCTGCTGAAGGCCGTGGCCGCTGAACCCGTTGCAGAAGTAGAAGTTGGGAACCGCGCCGGCCGGACCGACCACGGCGTTGTGGTCCAGCGTGTTGTAGGCGTAGTGCCCGACCCACCGGTGGGTCACCCCAATGCGCTCAAAGGCCGGGATCCGGTGCACCAGGGCCGGCCAGATATGGTCCTCCCATTCAGCCTCGCGGATGGCGAAGTCCTCCGGGTCCACCGCGATGTCGTCGACTGGTGGCATGCCGGCCAGGTAGTGGGGCGGTTCGGTCCGTACGTGCATCCCGGTGGTGTCGATGGTCAGCGGCAGGGTGGGGCCGTCCAGTGGGGTTCGGCAGTCGAACACCCAGGCACCCCGGATCCGGGGCTCGACGGGTAGCGGAAGGTCGACCAGGTCGGCCATCCAACGGGCCCTCGGACCGGTGCAGTTGACCACGCGGTCGCAGGCCACCACGGCTCCCGAGGCCATCTCCACGTGGGTTACCCGGTCGCGGGCCGGGGTGGTACGTAGTCCAATGACCCGGTCGGTGGCGTACTCCACGCCATTGTGTCGGGCTCGCTGCTGGAAGCCCCGCATCAACGAGTAGGCGTCTAGCGTGCCCTCGTTGCGGAGGCCGAGGCTGGCACCGGCCAGATCGTCGATGTGCATGTACCCAAACCGGTCGGCCAACTCCCCGGGTGACAGCAGGGCCACTTCGGCTCCGCATGAACGTTGTGCCTCATGGTTCTCTCGCAGTACGTCCATGCCGTCGTCGGTGGCCAAGAACAGGTATCCGGTGTCCCGGAATCCGAGGTCCGGGGACTCGCCGCCCACCTGGACGTGTTGGTGGAACTCGGCAATGAACTCGGTAGCGAACATCGATAGGCGAATGTTGACTGGCTCGGAGAACTGGTGTCGGACGCTGGCCTCCGACAGCGTGGTGGAGGCCCGTTCGTAGGTGGAGTCCATCTCTACGACCAGCACAGTCCCGTCGTAGTCGGGATTCTCCGAGAGCCAATAGGCCAGCGAGCTACCCATGACGGCACCGCCCACGATCACCGTGTCGTAGGCGGTTTCACGTGGTCCTCCGCCGCGACCGGTCCCGGTCACGTCACGTAGCCCTGCATCCGGTCGTCGTCGATGGCGTCGGGATCGCGTTCGGATGGGTTGCCGAGGCCGCCGCCTCCTGGCAGTTCCAGCACCAGCGTTCGGCCTGGTGGTACAGGCTGCTTGCCCTTGGCGTCAAACGGTGTGTCGTCGTCGAGGTGTACGCCACCCGGTGCCCCATCGGAGCCGCCGCGGCGACCCCGAGCCGGGTTGGCGACCCGGTCGAACATGCATGACACGGAGATGTCGTAGCCGGCGGCCGGCCCGATCTCGATGACCTGCCCCAGGCCGCCCCGTTGGCGACCCTCGCCGCCCGAGTCCGGTCGTAGCTCCTTGCGCCATACCACGACCGGACCGGACTGTTCGGTGGCTTCGGCGGGCATGGTCCGCACTCCACTGGGAAACGCCGTGGCGCTGATGCCGTCCAGCGTGGGTCGAGCCCCCGTGCCGCCGCTGTTGAACATCAGCACCTCTCGGGGCGGAAGGCCCGACGACGGGTCCGACGCCCGGGCACTCACCTGGAAGTTCCAGAGGGCTCCGGCGCCCTCGGCGGGGACCACGTCGGGCAGGGCACTGGAAATTGCCCCAAGGCAGAGGTCGGTGACGAAGTGCCCGATGACGTGGCGCACCGCCACCGGTTCGGGATGCTTGGCGTTGAGGATGCAGCCCTCGGGGGCACTCACGGTGAAGGCGGCCAGCGACGCCCAGTTGGATGGCATCTCGGGGGCGAGGGCAACCAACATGGCGTAGGAGAAGTAGGCGTGGGCGTACGTCAACGGCACGTTCACGCCGTGGGCACAGGTTGGCGACGTTCCGGCGAAGTCGGCGTGCACTTCGCTGCCCTCTGCCGTCAACGTCACCGCCAGGTCGATCGAGTCGTTGTAGCCGTCGACCCGCATCACATTGGTGTACGTCCCGGCTGGGAGGTTGGCGAGCCGTTCCCGGGTGGCCGTGGCTGTCCGGTCAAAGACGAAGGATGCCAGGTCCTCGAGGTCGTCAATGGCGAATTCGTCGAGCATGGCGTGTAGTCGCCGGGCTCCCGTGTCGTTACAGCCCGACAGCGAGTACAAGTCGCCGACCACCTGTCCGGCCTCGCGCACGTTGTGGCGCACGATGTTCAACAGGTCCTCGTTGACCACGCCCCGCTCGGCGAACTTCATGATGGGGACGAACAGTCCCTCCTCGTAGACCTCGGTGGCGTCGGGGCCGTAGCCCCGTCCGCCCACATCGACCACGTGGGCCGTGCAGGCGAAGTAGCCGATGAGGGCGCCGGCCCGGAACACCGGGTCCACGACCGTGAAGTCATGCAGGTGGCCGGTGCCCTTCCACGGGTCGTTGGTGACGTACGAGTCGCCCTCGTAGATGCGATGCGGGCCGATGTCCTCGATGAAGTTGGCCACTGCGGCAGCCATTGTGTTCACGTGGCCGGGCGTGCCGGTCACCGCCTGGGCGATCATCCGGCCCTGCACGTCGTAGACGCCGGCTGACAGGTCGCCCGCCTCGCGCACGCTGGTCGAAAATGCGGTTCGTACCAGCGCTAGGGCTTGTTCCTCGACAATGGAGATCAGGCGGTTCCACATGACCTGATGGCGAAGCTCGCTCATGGCGTGACCTCCCCGTTCCGAGGAGTCGCCCGTGTTACCAGCAGACAGCCGTCCGGCTGCATGACGGCCTGCTGGCGCGATGACAGCAGCGTCGTGGTCTGGGTTTCGACGATGACGGCCGGGCCGACCAGCCGATCCCCAGCGGCCAGGGCGTCGCGTTCGATGACCCCGGCCGGCTGGGTGGTGCCGGTGGCCGTGTCGTGGATGGGGCGGGTGCGGTCCGGGGTGATCTCCCGGACTGCGGCCATCCGCTCGACATGGTTGACCGGGGGTTGCGGGGTGGACACCCGAACCGACCAGCCGATGGCTTCAACGGCCAGGCCGGCAATGGCCCGGCCAAAGAACTCCTCGTAGGCCTTCTCGAACCGATTGGCCAGTAGTTCGCCGCCCACTGCGTCAAATGGGGCGGCGTCGACAGGCACAGGGATCTCCCACCCCTGCCCTGCGTAGCGCATGTAGGCCCACCGCTCGGTTTCCAGCGTCACGTCGGCCACCGAGGCTCCGGTCGAGGCCAGCGCTTCGGACACGAAGGCGGTGGCCTCGTCGGCCAGGTCCACCAACATGGCGTTGACGGCTCCCGGATCGAACTGATCGACGGCGGCGTGATGGCTGCGTAGTGCCTCGTAGGCGAACGGGGCTCGCAGGAAGCCGATGGCCGACCCGACGCTGGCACCTGGCGGCACCAGCAGTTCGTCCACGTCGAGCTTTTCGCAGAGCCGTCCGGCGTGGAGGGGAGCCCCACCGCCGAAGGCGATCACGGTGAAAGCGGCGACGTCCTTGCCGTTTTCGACGGCGTGTACGCGGGCTGCGTTGGCCATGTTCTCGTCGACGACCTCAGCCACGCCTGCGGCTGCCGTTTCGGCGTCCATGGCCAGTGTGGAGCCGACCGTGCGATTCAGCGCGTCCCGGGCTGCCTCGTCGTCCAGGTCGATGCCGGGCGCCCCGAACGTGTCGGCCGACAGGCGACCCAGCACCAGGTTGGCGTCGCTGACCGTGGGTTCGACGCCGCCCAGCCCGTAGGCCGCCGGCCCGGGTTCCGATCCCGCACTCAGTGGCCCCACCCGAATCTGGCCCAGTACGTCGACCGTGGCGATCGACCCGCCACCGGCCCCGATTTCGATCATCTCGATGACGGGGATGGAGATGGGCATGCCACTGCCCTTGGTGAAGCGGTGGGTGCGGGCCACTTCGAACGTCTTGGCCGTGCGAGGCATCTGGTCTTCGATCAGGCAGATCTTTGCTGTGGTGCCACCCATGTCGTACGACAGCACCCGATCGAGGCCGTGTCGGGCTGCGATGTCCGCTGCGAAGATCGCTCCACCGGCCGGGCCGGATTCCACGAGTCGCACAGGGAATCGGGCTGCCCCGTCGACGTTGATGAGCCCGCCGCCCGAGTGGATGAGGTACACGGGGCACGTGGCGCCGGTCTCGAGTAACTGGGCTTCGAGGTTTCGCAGGTATGTGGCGATGAGTGGTTGAACGTAGGCGTTGGCGCACACCGTGTTGAACCGCTCGAACTCCCGCATCTGGGGGGCAACCTCCGACGAGATCGACACCGGCACGTCGGGGAGGCGTTCCACCAGAAGGTCGCGGAAGCGGCGCTCATGGCTGCCGTCCACGTAGGCATGGATGAAGCCGACGGCGATGGCCTCGTAGGCCTCGTCGTCGGGACGGTCGGCCAGTACTTCGATGAGCGCCCGCGCCTCGTCCTCGTCGAATGGGCGGAGCACCGTCCCGTCTGCTGCGATGCGTTCCCGTAGGACATGGCGGTCCCGGCGTTCGATGAGTGCGGCGGGTAACACGAGGTTCAGGTCGTACTGCTCGAATCGACTCTCGGTACGCATTTCGATGGTGTCGCGAAAGCCGTCGGTGGTGACCAGCGCCGTGCGGGCCCCAGTGCGGCCGATCAGGGCGTTGGTGGCGAGCGTCGTCCCGTGGATGAAGGTGTCCAGGTCAGCGAGGTCAGCGCCCGCTTCAGCCACCACAGTGGCCACGCCGTCGAGGATGCCCCGCTCAGGGGCGTCATAGGTAGTGAGGACCTTGGTGGAGAACATCCGCCCCTCGGACCCGCCGCCCTGTCCCTCCTCGCGGTCCAGTTCAAGTACGACGTCGGTAAACGTTCCTCCGACGTCGGCGCCGATCCGCATGCTTCCCATCAGTGCTGCCTCATCCGGGTCGCTCAGTCTCCGCCGAGGACCTGTTCGAGCGACGGGAAATCGGTGGGCGGCATGATGTCGACGGTGGCTGAGCGCTGCTGGGACAGCATCCCACCATCCACCTTGATGACGTCGCCGGTGATGTAGCAAGCATCGTCGGATGCCAGGAACAGGGCTGGTCCGGCCATGTCGTCCGGGTCGCCGGGCCGGCCCAGGGGAATGTTCTCGCCCCTCAGGTTCCTGGCTGCTTCGTCCATGCCCTCGGTATCGATTGAGCCGGGCATGAGGGCACACACCCGGATGCCGTAGGGCCCGAGGTCGAGTGCCATGGCCCGGGTAAGGGCCTCGATGCCCCCTTTGGAGGCGTCGTAGGCGGTAAACGCCCGGTGGGCCCGTGTGGCTCCGCCCGACGACATGTTGATGATGACGCCGTGGCCGGCCGCCGCCATGATGCGTGCCGCCCGGTGCGAGCACAGGAAGTGACCGGTCAGATTGACGTCGATGATGCGTCGCCACCATGCCTCGTCGGCCTCGAAGAAGTGGAGCATCGGGCTGATGATGCCGGCGTTGTTGACCAGCACGTCGACGGTGCCGTAAGCCTCGACAGCCGAGTCGAACATGGCTGCCACCTGGGTCGAGTCCGACACGTCGGCCGGCGTCCCGATGGCCGAGCCACCAGCGACGATGATCCCGTCGACGACGGTGGCGACCCGTTCGGCGTCGACGTCGTTGACCACCACGTGGGCGCCCGCACCGGCGAACCGTTCGGCAATGGCCTGGCCGATGCCCTTTCCGGCACCGGTGACGACGACGACTCGTCCCTCGTGTGATTCAGCCATGTCTTGCGCCCTCCGGCGATCGATCGAATGGAGCCCCAATGCGCGGAGACTACCCGTGGCCTCGTTTCGGGGTCGCCTCAGGTCCGTGTCAGGTGTCCGGCTCAGGCGGCCTGCTCGAAGAAGCGGGCAAACGAGTCGATGACGTGGTCGGCCTGTTCGTCGTCGACGTCAAGGTGGGTCACGAACCGCATGGTGGGCGCCCAGTAGGTAGCCAGGATCCCATCGGCCTTGAGGTGGTCGACCAGTGCACCGTGTACTGCGGCCGGTGGGGTGATCCACAGCATGTTGGTGGTGTGCACCACGTCTAGGCCGTGGTCGGCGAGGGGTGCCAGCCCGGCACCGATGCGACCGGCCCGGACATGGTCGTCAGCCAGTCGGTCGACGTGGTGGTCAACGGCGAAGAGCGCTGCGGCCGCCAGGTGGCCGACCTGGCGCATCCCGCCGCCTAGAACCTTTCGAAGCCGGTGGGCCCGGGCGATCGATGCCCGGTCACCGACCAGGACCGTGCCGACCGGAGCGCCCAATCCCTTGGAAAGGCACAGCGACACGGTGTCGGTGTGGGTGGCGTAGGCATCGATGCCCACACCTTGGGCGACCGCCGCGTTGAACAGTCGGGCCCCGTCGAGGTGGACGGCCAGCCCGCATTCCCGGGCCGCCGAAGCCAGCGACGCCACGTGATCGACCGTCTGTACGTGTCCGTTCACCGTGTTCTCGAGGCTCAACAGGGTGGTGACCGGGTGGTGCTGGTCGGGTTCCTTCACGGCGGCCCGTACGTCCTCAGCTAAGAAGTGGCCGGTTTCGTCGACCTCGATGGGCCACGGGACGGCACTGCCCAGCATTGCCGTGCCGCCGGCTTCGTTTATGAGCACGTGCGAGGTGCGCCCGATCAGGTATTCGTCGCCCCGTCCACAGTGGCTGAGCACGGCAGCCAGGTTGGACTGGGTGCCCGACGAGAAGAAGAGACCGGCTTCCTTGCCGGCCATGGCAGCGAGCCGGTCCTGGAGGGCGTTGACCGTGGGGTCCTCGTCGTAGACGTCGTCTCCCACCTCGGCATTCGCCATGGCGTCACGCATGGCGGTCGATGCCTGGGTGACGGTGTCGCTTCGCAGATCGGCACGGACGCTGCTAGCCATCGACAGATCTGGGGAGGTGGGCGAGAGGTCCATCAGCGCAGGATACGCGGCACCTGTGCCACGATCTGCGTTCGCCAGCCAAACGACAGGCCAGCTGACCGGCCCGCCAACCAATGAAACGGGGAGACGATGGGGGATACACGAGAGGCATTGCTGCCCGATGGGGTGGTGGCGCCCATCCTGACCCCGTTCGAGGCTGACCTTTCGGTGTCACACCGCCGGATGCGGGCCCATGCGCAGAGCACCCTCGACGCCGGGTGCGTGGGCCTGGCCGTCTTCGGTACCACCGGTGAGGCCCTGTCGGTGGCCTCTAAGGAGCGGGAGGCCGCTCTCGAGATGCTGGTGGACGGCGGGATTGACCCGGGGGTGGTGGTGGTGGGCACCGGCCTACCCGATCTCCCGGGCACTGCTCGCCTGACCAGGCATGCCGTCGACCTGGGATGCCGGGCATGCATGGTGCTGCCGCCCTTCTACTTCAAGGATCCGTCCGATGAGGGCCTGTACAGGCATTTCGCCGGGCTCATCGAGCGGGTGAACGACCACCGCCTGCGGGTCGTGCTGTACCACATCCCCCAGGTGGCAGGCGTGGGCATTCCGACGGCCGTGGCGGCCCGACTCCGAACCGAGTTTCCCGAACAGGTGGTCGGCCTGAAGGACTCGTCGGGTGACTGGGCGACCACCGAGGCCTTCCTCGACATCGACGGCTTGACCGTCTGGCCGGGCGCCGAGCTGCCCCTACTGGATGCGTTGGACCGGGGGAGCCCGGGTTGCATCACTGCCACGGCCAACGTGAACCCCGGCCCAGTGGTCGAGGTTGTCCGGCAGTACGGAAAAGGGGGTCGTGAGGCGGCCGCTGATGCCATGGGACGGGCTCGTGCCTACCGCCTGGCCCTCCAGGGTCAGTCGGCCATTCCGACCATGAAGCGCCTGTTGGCGCTGGACCACGACGATCCGACGTGGGCCACTGTCCGACCGCCGTTCGTCGAGATGGACGAGGATGAAGGTCGGACGCTGATGGGCCGTCTCGCTGCGATCTGACCGACTGGCGAGGATCGGGAGCCTCGACCTGTGATGCTGTCGGCATGAGACCAGACGAGAACGAGGAACGCATAGCGGTCTTCGTCGACTACGAGAACCTTGCCATCGGTGCCCGTCAGGACCTCGGCATTGCCCGTTTCGACTTCGGACCGATCGCCAGGGCCATGGCCGAACGGGGTCGGGTCGTCTATCGGCGGGCCTATGCCGACTGG
>Ga0209228_1000016_pt1 | contig 65187 bp, 64 predicted proteins | sample METZYME_3_150m_FD_187547 | JGI IMG/M metagenome (GOLD analysis project Ga0209228, IMG submission 187547) | Marine microbial communities from oxygen minimum zone in mesopelagic equatorial Pacific - METZYME_3_150m (SPAdes) (version 2) | ecosystem: Environmental > Aquatic > Marine > Oceanic...
GGTCAATCGATATCAGCAGCACGTATTTCCAGTTTACTTATGGGCTCTGATATAAACAAATCACATATTGATTGTGAAAGAGTACAGGATGCATATTCATTCCGCTGTGCCCCCCAAGTCCATGGCCCGGTAATCGATTTACTAGCCGAATCTAGGCGCATGCTTCAGATTGAGCTTAACAGTGCTACAGACAACCCCCTCATCTTCACAAACGGTTCGAAAGACGATGTAATCAGTGGAGGGAATTTTCATGGTCAGAATCTATCTCTCGCGGGTGATGCTTTAGCGCTGGCTTGTCACGAGCTTGCCTCGATTTCTGAAAGGCGCATCAACCATGTAATGGACCCGCAATGGACAGGGCAAAATGCATTTCTAGCAAATACTGAGGGTCTTGAAAGTGGATTGATGATAGTACAATACGTTGCTGCGGCACTTATCTCGGAGTTACATCTCTTGTCGAATCCTGTTTCAATTAGCAATGTACCGGTCAGTCTGGGAAAGGAAGACCATGTGTCTATGGGGGCAACAAGTACTTTCAGGAGTATGCAATCAAGTGTGTTGCTGGCTCAAGTATTGGCAAACGAGTTTGTTTGTAGTAGTGAGGCACTGCGGCGCACTGAATTAGATGCTGGCCTAGGAGTTCGTGCAACGACTGCATGGGTCAATTCGCAAGTCCCAGCCCTCACTTCTGATCGAGCTATGTCCAAGGAATGTATGGAACTGGCTCAGGCACTGCTCTCCGGTGGGCTTTCTGAGAAACTGGGTGAATAGATGCAAGATCGTCTGCATATGACTAGCCACCCTGGCACCAATCCAGAACCATTCACCGCCACTGTTGCTGAAATTGATGGGGATTTCATCATATTGAGTGAATCCTATTGCTACCCGCGAGGTGGTGGGCAGCCAGGGGATAGGGGGTCATTCAATGGGAATTTGGGGGATTCGGAATTTGGAGAGGTGCTTGGAGGAAATTTCATTCGTCATCCGGTAGATTCACCTGATAAATTCTCAGTAGGTGAACAAATAGAATGCAGAATCAATCAGGAAGTTCGGAACCGTCATGCCAAGATGCATACAGCACAACACATTGTTTCTGCTATGGCTGATGACCTGTGGGGAGCTGAAACGGCAGGAAATCAAATTAGTACGCATTACACCAGAATAGATTTGCTGTTTGAAAACAGGGAAGTATATGATTCACAGATATTAGAAGACTCAGTTAATGAGATCATAGGGTCAAATACAGAGGTGCTAGTACATGATTGGTCGAGAGAGAAAATTGTTGGGCATGAACAGATGCGACATACAAAATTCATGGATCGAATACCTAGTTCAATCCCAACTCTAAGGGTTGTAGAGATTCAGGGTATCGATCTATGCCCTTGTGCGGGAACACATGTTGGAAATACTGATGATGTGGAATCAATTGTAATTACGAATGTCAAATCCAAAGGGGCCGGAAAATTCAGAATTACATATCAGTTTGAAAATGAATTAGAGTAGGCACTATCCTATTGGTGGGCTCGGCAGGAATTGAACCTGCGATCTTCGCCATGTCAAGGCGACGTCATAACCCCTAGACCACGAGCCCGGATTTTTTTGGAATCGGTGTGTCCACATGAAGCATTCTATACCTCATCCTACAATCTTAGAAATCCGACCTTCGCATTCTAAGTTTGAGCATGATCCGGCTACTCTTAATCTACCGTTGGACATCTGTATCAGCTTCGAATTTCTAATGGCTCCGTATGTCTTGCACTTGAGACAGAATCCTGATGCTTGCATTTCACTTACTCACATGAGATGAGTGCTATTCAACCCATCTAGCAAGGGGTAAACATACAATATTTGTAATATTCATAAAAACGCGTCACTGAAAGCCTGTATACGCAATCTGTTCAGACTATGATTCCGATAACCACTCTTATCGGACACACTGTATCTTGAATTTGGAGGCGCATATCCATTCCAATCGGAATACCAGATATAATTGATTGAAAATATACCCAAATAGGTTCATACTTTAATAATCATGAAAATAGATTTGAAATTATCTATTCAAATTTACAATGGACCCACCAATAATCGTTGTAACTATGGGGTTCTCTCCAGGAGTCTGGCACCACCCATCGACTGATTGAGACCATAGTATGTTGAGGTCGGCTCGACTACTTTCTACAATAGTACCGTTAATGGAGGGGTCATCCAAAGTTGTCGAGGGGTTTCTCGTAGCAGCTACCAGTGCAGCAAACGGATCGAGGCCCATACGTGTTGTGGCTAAATTGCCAATGAAAGGCATAGATAATATTCGGCAGTTGGGATTGTAGTCAGTTGCAAGTGAAAAAGCCCAATTATTCTCAATGCATTGATTCAATGGTGAATCCAGTGGTTTACCTAGAACATAGGGAGTTCCTGGAAGGAAAGTCTGCATTGTACCGTTATCTGATGCAGCTTGCCTAGACTCTACAGATGACTTCGCAGCATGATCCCCACTGACTGAACCAAGTTCCGCTGCTAAGGCCAGTCCTCCAGAATCTTCGAATTCATCTACATGTAATCGTGATGATATTCCATGTTCCATAGATGCCCGGACAATATTTTCAGTCTCATCATTTGTGTACCATCCCTCCTCACAGAACACATCGACCCATTTGGCAATACCCTGCTCCGCTACTGCAGGTAATTGTGAACTAACTAATTCTTCGAGGTACTCACTACGTTGGCGTCCCTGTGGGAAATCATGTGCTCCGAGCCATGTCGGTAGTAACTCAACTAAGCTAGAGTCGTCGATGGCTTTTATTGCCTCTAGTAATCTAAGTTCGGCCCCGGTTTCCAACCCATATCCACTCTTTGCCTCAATAACAGTGGTACCGGTCAGGACTGCCTGATTTGCCCTTATCATCCCGATTCGACATAAATCACTCAAAGACATACCGCGAGTACTCCGAACTGTCTTTGCTATACCCCCTCCTGCTTCGGCAATTTGGCGATAAGTCATCCCTTCCTGTCTGAGACGCATCTCAGATGAACGGTCTCCCCCCCAAAGTAGGTGTGTATGGCAATCAACTAGCCCGGGGATAATTGCTTTGCCTTTGGCATCGACAACTGTCAAATCCCCTGATTTTTCTTCTGAACCATCCCACCATGGTGCGTATTCCGAATGGAGTGATTCGGAGTCCCCTAAAATATCGAATTTTGTGTCCTGTATCATAATGCCATGTCCGGCGGGTAATATGTTGGCCCCCCTATCGAGCATGTCTACGCCAACAAGTGGTAGAGTAGTGTCTCCAGAACCCATATGAGCTACTTCGCCACAGTTGAGTATCAGTACGCCCATGGGCCTCGACATACACGATGCTTGAAAGCAGTGCCTGCTTGGAAGTAATGTAGAATATGATACTAGGCATCGAGAGTACTGCCCACACACTGTCTTTTGGAGTGGTTGATAATGATGGTCGCGCCAAGCCTTCCGTGTCGAACCTGTTTAGGCCCGAGGAAGGAGGAATTCATCCTCGTGAGGCCGCTGATCACCATTCCGATGTCGCTGGAGAACTATTATCCGAAGTGATGGTGAATAATTCTATCAGTAAATCGGACATTACTGCGATAGCATTCAGCCAAGGCCCGGGACTCGGTCCCTGCCTGAGAGTAGGGGCTTCTGTAGCCAGGGCACTAGCAAACTCTTGGGAAGTTCCACTAATAGGTGTTAACCACTGTGTCGCTCATATCGAGATAGGGAGGAATCAGACTGGATGTGAAGATCCAGTTCTACTCTATGTAAGCGGAGGGAATACACAGGTCATAGCACGAAGAGGGAATAGATACAGAGTCCTTGGTGAGACTCTTGATATTGGTATTGGGAACATGTTAGACAAGTTCGCTAGATCTCAAGGCATACCATTCCCAGGGGGACCTGAGATAGAGAGACTAGCTGGTAATTGGTTATCCAGAAATAATGAATGCTCACTCGAATCTATACTATTGCCATATGGAGTTCAGGGTATGGATCTTGGTTTCTCAGGCATACTTACAGCCGCCATCAAAAAGACTTCTTCCCATGAATTAAGTGAAGTATGTTGGTCCCTACAAGAACACTCATTCGCCGCCTGTATCGAAGTTGCTGAGAGAGCTATGGCTCACACAGGAAAATCTGAGCTCTTACTTGGTGGGGGTGTTGCTTGTAATGAGAGGCTCAGGGAGATGGCGTCTATCATGTGTCAGGAAAGAGGAGGGAGGTCGTATTCTCCCAACAAGGGATACTGTATCGACAATGGTACAATGATAGCAGAATTAGGGAGAAAAATGCTAGAGTCTGGTTCTCAAACTGCATTGCAAGACAGTGCGGTATCGCCTGGGCTAAGAACTGATCAGACAGTAGTCACATGGCACTGATGTAGATGTCCTGAGAAGCCTTATGAGACCTTGTTGCGCGTGCCCGGCTGGAGTTTGGTCATCTAGTGCAGAAGCGTCGTCGTTCCAAGGCAGTCCCAAAGGACATATTTGGCAATGCACCTAAGCCAGTTGCTTCCAAAAAAGAGGTAGTCAAACAACCTCAACCTAGCAAACCACTACCCTCCCCTACCCCTGCTCCCGTACCCGAAATCAAGGATGAAGAAGAGTCTCCTGTAATCGAAGATAAGGTTCCCGAATCTACAGAAGAGATTACTCAATCGCCCGATGAGGATGTCATTCAGAGTCAGATACTTGGGGTCACTAAGCGCAAGTCAATCGGACTACAGCCAAGGCAAGAAGAGAACGTGGACGATTCATCTGCCAACGTCGTCAGTGATAAGGCACAGGAGTTGATTGACGAGAGTAAACTACGTGCTAAGAATGAAGAAGTGCGTAAAAAGACAGTTATTGAACCGGTCAAAATTCCGACTATCCCAGGAGAGGTGCCCAAGCCAAAACCTCCTACACCTAAGTTTAGACGTAGGAAAAATTCGTTCCAACCTGCGGCACGCGCCAAGCGATTAGATCGTAGCCGACACATGGAATACAAGTACGAAGTTCGGGGACTCTTGGTAGATATTGGTGTGGAAGAGGAGCACCGTTCCAATGTTCTCGGAACCATGTGGGCTAAGGGCGAGCGGCAGAATACTGCTGAAGCAAAGGAGTTTCTCGAGAGCAAACATTCAGAAGGAATCCTCACAGAAGAACAGTATAACAGACTCTGTGATGTTATAGACAGGTACACAGTCAGGAGATAGAATATGTCAGTAGTAGAACAAAATTCAGTGGTTTCAGTAATGTATACGGGTACGTTCCCCGACTCCGGAGAAGTATTCGACACAAATGTCAACCAACCGCCGTTAGTATTTCTTGTCGGCCATGGAAACATCATAGAGGGTTTTGAACAGGAGATACTAGGAGCAGCTGTAGGGGATGTTAGGGAATTTACCTTAACACCTGAGATGGCTTACGGACATCGAGATGAAGCCGCTGTGCAACCAATTCCCAGAAGTCAATTTCCTGAGGGTATGGAACTGGAAGTAGGAAGGGTTGTGGGTGCGCAAAGCGATCAGGGTCCCGTGCAGTTCACAGTAGTAGAAATTAATGATGACATTGTTATTGTAGATCTTAACCATCAAATGGCTGGATACACGTTGCATTTCAGCGTCGAAATAGTCGAAATTCGTGAGGCTACCTCAGAGGAGCTTGAGCATGGACACGCTCACGGCCCTGGACACCATCACCACTAGCACATTGTTCATGGTGCAATTCGTCCTCCCCGGTCTATGCGGAAGAGTCGGTCCAAGACCATGAGTGGTATGGACAGGTCGGATATATCCACTAATGAAGCCGCTAGAGCCGCTGGTTACCCTCCAGAAGGGCATCCAATGCCAGGAGAGCCGCCATACACTAGAGGAATTCACTCTGACATGTACAAAAGCAAACTTTGGACTATGAGACAGTACGCTGGATTTTCCTCAGCAAAGGAGACAAATCAACGATTTAAGATGCTGCTTGAACAGGGGCAGACAGGACTTTCGGTGGCTTTTGACTTGCCTACACAACTTGGACTAGACTCGGATCACCCGCGTTCACTTGGTGAAGTTGGCAAGGTTGGTGTGCCAATAGATACTATCGAAGATATGCGACAAATGTTTGATTCAATAGATCTTTCAGAGGTCTCTACATCAATGACAATCAATGCTCCAGCAACTGCATTATTGGCGATGTACGTAGCAGTTGCTGAAGAGCAAGGGGTCCCTAGAGAAAGTCTGAGGGGAACGGTTCAAAATGACATACTCAAGGAATATATTGCTAGGGGTTTGTACGTCTATCCTCCTGCACAATCCATGAGGCTTACAACAGATCTGATGGACTGGTGCATAGTTAACGCCCCTTCGTGGAATTCGATTTCCGTCAGTGGTTATCATATGAGAGAGGCAGGTTGCACCGCAGTAGAAGAAGTTGCATTAACTCTCTCTAATGCACTACAGTATACTCGAAGTGCAATCAATGCTGGTCTGAATGTAGATGACTTTGCCCCACGAATGTCATTCTTCTTTAGTTCACATAACGATCTATTCGAAGAGGTTGCAAAGTTCCGTGCAGCTAGATTACTATGGCATGAATTGATGCAAATTGAGTTTCAACCTGACAACCCCCGTTCAAGCCAATTGAGATTCCATACCCAGACCGCAGGAGTCACACTGACGGCACAACAGCCTCTGAACAATGCTGTCCGTGTTTCCTATCAAGCACTGTCTGCAGTCCTAGGAGGCACGCAATCTCTGCACACAAACAGTTTCGATGAAGCCATCGGCCTTCCTACAGAAGAATCTGCAAGAATTGCCCTTCGGACGCAACAGATTATTTCTGAAGAAACAGGTGTAGCAAACAGTGTCGACCCATTAGCTGGCTCCTACTTAGTAGAGGAAATGACATCGCGCATAGTCTCCGAAGCGAAGGCTCTGATTGAACAAATTGACTCCAAAGGTGGTGGATTGGAATGTATAAAATCGGGACTCCAACAGAGAATGATACACGACAGCGCTTGGAAAAACCTGCAGGAGATAGAGTCGGGAGAGATTGGTGTTGTTGGAGTCAATTCCTATCTTGAAGATAATGAGTATTCAATAAACACACAGAAATTTGATTCAGCGGGTGTTCAGGCTAGGTTAGATGCTTTGACAGAGTACCGTGACAATAGGAACCAGGAATCTGTAAATACTGCCCTAGAAATGCTAGAAAATGCATGCACAGGAGAAGATAATGTAATGGAACATATGATTGAATCTGTCAAAGCAGGGGCGACAATTGGCGAAGTTAATGCAGTATTGAAATCGGTTTTTGGTACTTGGACTTCACCGAGTGGGGTGTAGGTATGAGTGATGTATCGGTGGATCACATAGGTATCGCGTCAGAGTCCATAGAGCTGGCTAGTGAGTTCTGGGAACTACTTGGATTCAAACAGAGATCAGAGCATGTGAATGATGAACAGGGTGTACGAATAATGATTCTAGAAGGAAATACATCATCAGCCAAAATAGAGCTGCTTGAACCATTGGGATCGAATACTCCCATTGGAAAATTCATATCGAATCGTGGTGAAGGAATACAACAACTAGCTGTCAGGGTTAACGATATTGAATCGACGATTACACAATTGATTTCATCGGGTGTGAGAATGATAAATGAACAACCAGTGAATGGGTCATCTGGCAGTATTATTGCGTTTGTTCATCCGTCATCTACTGGAGGCGTCCTTGTCGAACTGGTAGAGCATATCAATTGACAATCATCAAAAAGGACTCCTATTACGGGGCATCATGAAGACCTCGATGAATCGCCTTCACATGCATGATTCCCTGACCTCGCAAATTGTTGCTAAAGAGGTATTATTTCTTTCAGAAACACTAGGTAACCTACGCGATTCAGGAGAGATATCCAATGATGCTTATCTCGAAGCTGGCGGTATTCAGGGTGGACTGGCACTAATTGCTAGCCTAATCGAACAAGATGTCTCTGATGATGAGATTCAAGATGGGTTGGAACTGTTGACTTCTAGAGCTCTCAGAATTAGCACTAACTATCCAGAGATGGATGAAAAGATTGAGAATTACAGAAGTTAGTATTCGTATAGTAATACTATAAGAATACTTATCAATAGGTACTCTGGCCGAATGATGTGCCTAAAGTGAGCTTTGACATACCATCAGAACTGCTAAGTGACCTCCGAAATCATGTTGGTGATGACAAGAAATTCGTATCACTTGCGGATGCCGTCAGGACAGCATGTAGGAAACTCCTCGATCAATTAGATGCTATCGATGAAATGCATGGAAGAAATAGGAGGGGGCGAGATGAATGATGTTCCGAGCAAGCAACAGGCAATATCCGCAGTTGATACTCTAGTGAGGTATATTGAGTCTGTAAATGGTGAGCTTAGGGAGGGCTTAGCCAGAACTCCTGAAAGGGTAATCGAATCATTTGTAGAAATATATTCAGGATATTCGGGTGATGCAAAATCCATACTCGATGCCACATTCAACTCAGAGGGGTATGATGGAATTGTACTTTTGAGAGATATTGAGTTCCACTCAGTTTGTGAACACCATCTACTACCATTCTCTGGGAAGGCCCACATTGCTTACATCCCCACAGACAGAATTGTCGGGATTAGTAAACTAGCACGACTGTTGGACCTCCATTCTAGCCAGTTACAGAACCAAGAGAGAGTGACCAAGGGAGTTGCGGACGACATCGAAAATATTCTGGCGCCCTTGGGATGTGCAGTAATACTAGAGGCATCTCATGACTGTATGCAATGTCGCGGTGTGTCAAAACAGAATGCTGTTATGACCACCAGTGCGATGCGTGGAGTCTTCTTTGACAAACTGGAAGCCCGAGGAGAGCTACTGCAACTCATTAACACCCAGTCTGAAAGGTGATTGTATGGTAATTCTGTCCACGGCTCCGAGCCTAGAGCAAATATTCCCCATAGTAGAAATATTTCATAGCATCCAAGGAGAGGGGCATCATACCGGTATATCTTCGGTATTCATCAGATTTGGTAGATGTAACCTTAGGTGTCCATGGTGCGATACAGAATTCGACGAGTGGGATGACATGTCGTTGGGGCAAGTCATCGATGAGGTAAGCAAGTTCGACTGCGACAGAGTCATCTTGACTGGTGGTGAGCCAGCATTGCAGGACTTGCCAACGCTTTGTGGAGCTCTTAGAGCAGCAGGGTACCATATCAGCATCGAGACAAATGGAACCGTAGATATTCCAAATGGGATCATTGACTGGATATGTGTCAGTCCGAAAGACCAGGAGTACCCTGATGTTGCAATTAGACAACGGGAGGGTGATGAGTTGAAGGTCGTATACCTCGGTCAGGACTTATCTATGTACGACGGCTTGAAGGACGGTTTCGAACATCTGTATCTTCAGCCCTGTTATGATGAGTCGGAGACAGTCGAATGGAATGGACTCAATTTCCATGCTACCTTTGAACAAGTGAGATTGGAACCTGATTGGAGGCTCTCATTGCAAACTCACAAGTGGATGTGCGTTGAATGAGTAGGGTGGTAATGGCACTCAGTGGAGGAATGGACTCAACCTCGCTACTTCTGCACATGCTAGCAAGAGGCTGTGAGGTTACATGTATCTCCTACGATTACGGTCAGAAGCACGTAATAGAGCTTGATCGGGCTTCTGCAAACATCGATTATCTTAGTTCTAAGGGATACGCAATAGATCATTTCGTGGTTGACCTATCTAGTGCCATGTCTCTCTTCGACTCATCCCTCACAGATTCTGAAAGACTTGTTCCCGAAGGCCACTATGAAGAGGAACAGATGAAACAGACTGTTGTTCCTAACCGAAACGCGATATTTTCGTCAATCCTCTACGGGTATGCCTTGTCTGTCTCAGCTAAGGAAAATGTGGATGTGTCTGTGACATTGGGAGTGCATTCGGGAGATCATGCAATATATCCAGATTGTAGGCCGGAATTCTACGATGCGCTAATGCGCGCATTCGAGACTGGTAACTGGGACTCGGAGAAAGTCACGGTCAATCTCCCATATATTGACGGAGACAAGGAGAGTATCCTCAGGGATGCCATAATTTCTTGCAATTCCCTGGGGCTCGATTTCGATACAATATTCAGAAATACAAACACATCCTACAGCCCCGATGAATTAGGACGCAGTTCGGGAAAGACCGGTGCAGATGTGGAGAGGATACTAGCATTCCATGCAATCGGTAGGAAGGACCCTGTTCAGTATGTCGAAGACTGGGGCACTGTTCTTGAGCATGCTATCGAGACTGAAAGGCAATTTGAGGCTAGAATATGACAGAATCCACACCAAGGACGGATCCTGATAGGGATGCAGAGTGGCGTTCTAGGCTAACTACACTGCAATACCATGTTACTAGGGAAGCTGGCACAGAGATGCCTAACACGGGGATGCACAACATGGAGGAAAGAGATGGTTGCTACAACTGCTTATGCTGTGGTCAATTACTATTCACTAGTGAGATGAAGTATCACTCTGGATGTGGTTGGCCTGCGTTCCATACAGAACACCAAGGCGCTGGAATTAGGAGACTGGAAGACAGGGCTCATGGCATGCTCAGGATCGAAGTCAGGTGTGGTTCATGTGATGCCCACCTAGGTCATGTGTTCCGTGACGGTCCCGCTGAATTCGGTGGAGAGAGATACTGCATCAACTCAGCCAGTATGGATTTCATACAGGAGGAAAATCATGACGACTAAGATACGCAGATGGGTAGAAACAGATACCGGACATAGAGTCCCTAATCACAGTAGTAAGTGCAGGAACATGCATGGGCACAGGTACAGATGGGAAGTTGAGCTAGAAGGTGATGTAATCACCAATGTAGGTGCATCCGAAGAGGGGATGCTGATGGACTTCGCTGATGTCTCTGCAATCCTCATGCAGTACATCCATGATGTCGTCGATCACGCTTTCATCGTATACGAAGGAGATACTGTGGCTCTAGAAGCTCTATCCTCGATGGAAGATGGGCACCGTACCATGGTAGTTTCATTCATTCCAACGGCTGAGAACCTAGCCAAGTGGGCGTTCGAGCAAGTTGAACCACACATCTCATCGGCATATGGGAATAAACTGCGATTGCACTCATTCCACGTTAGAGAGACGCCGAAGTCATGGGCCAGTTGGTATCCGTAGGAGTTAGTTCCCCCTCTAGTTATTATTCGCTTCAAATGCATCTGCAGCCTCAGATATAACTCCAAGTAATCTGTGAATTTCATCATCCTTGGGTAATCCCCTCATTATGACTCGAATCAAGGATTCCTCGATGCCCTTTCTCTTGTGTTCCTTAGTAGGCATATTTTCTACTAATCTCGATACTTCGGACCTGAATGCATTCCTAAGATTAGGGTCCAATAGCCTATTTCTTGTTCCCGATGGAGGAACTGTATCAGAATTCACATACCAACTGAAGCAGATGATGGAAACGGCATGACTGAGGTTCAGGATGGGGTAGCCTTCCCATGTCGGTATCGTAACTAGTAAGTCGCACATACCCAACTCCTCGTTCAGAAGTCCCTTCCCCTCTGGTCCGAATACCATAGCAACTCTACCATCTGTTGCTGAGAGTCTTTCTGGTAGCTCCTCTGGGAGTAGAAAGTGCCTCAGGGTAGTCTTATCGCCATCCTCTCTCTTTCCAGAGGTTCCGATCACTACCGAGCAGTCACTAGTCGCATCTGCGAATGTACTCACGAGTTTTGCCGAATCGAGCACTGTCTGCGCGTTCTTAGCACGATTCCTAGCCTCCTCTGACCACTCTCCATCTCTACCGACTACCCTTAGATCGGTGACTCCAAAATTTAGCATAGTTCTGGCTACTGCCCCAATGTTGCCATCGTGTCCGGGATTGACCAAAATTATGCACAGATTCTCGTTCCCGTCGGGCAAAGGGACCTTTCTGTGATTTCCCATGACTGCCGCATGCAGTCATCTTTCAAGAGGATGGCCTCAATCTGTACGGCGTTGCCTGTAGCGTGTGATGTATCCAGCTATCCAATTCCTCATCCTCTTGTTATCAACATCACTGTATTCTGAGACAAGGTGCTTGTTGGTATCGAAATCGTCAGTGAACTGATCAGGATATATCTCGAGTAGCCTGAGTGCCCTAATCTTGATGAATGACGGTCTGATATTACCCATACTCAGGCCTCCAGTAGTTTCACTTCGATTGGGAAGCCTTCCTCGCGCGTACAGACTACACGAATCTTTCGAGGAGGGTGTTGCATACCGCGGGACCAAATTGCTTGGTTCACTGCCTCATCAATCCAGAGTTCTTCCTCATCTGTCATCTTCATGTGACGGGAGACGTGAATTCTAATTTCTGCTATTGCACGGTTAGCACGACGAGTGCGTGGAACGTTCCATGCAGCACGCAGAGGTATTGTCATTTCCTTTATCTCAGCCAATCAATCACCTCTGTAACTTAGACCGGCGCCACATATGACGCTTAGGATGGGAATTTACCCTACGGTTGGTGCGAAGCATCACCCACACAGGGACTCTTCGATTCTGTTTAGTGACTTTCTGAAGTCTCTGTTTCTTGGCGAATGGTTTGTTCCTAGACATCATATCACCTCAAAACCCAGATAGCCCGGGATACCTCTCCTCTGCGCTGCCACGGACAGTATGAGCGGCGTCGTCCAGCATCGATTGTCCGGAACCAGTCAGAATCTTACCTAGGTTGACAGTTCCAGCAAGATTGTGCTTACTAACAATCAATTCGCATGCAGATAACTGCTGGAGTATGGTTCTAGCGATTTTTCTGGATCCGGAAACCGCACGGTTCTGCTTGACCCCTCTATCCTTGGGCCCCCCGAACTGCTGTGCCATGTGATTGGCCCCAACCGGCCCCATCATCCCTACCTTTCTGAGTACTGCTGCTGAGCGTACGTACCACCAATCATCCTGAACTGGTGGCCTCTCTCTGTGACTGCCTGTCTTGACGTAATCAGCCCAATCTGGAGGAGATACCTGGTCCATGCCCTGTAGCCGTGTTGCTAACTCGGCTATCAGTAAATCAGCAGGGACATCGTGGTGTGTGGTCATTTGCTCACCGTGCGGACCGGCCGTCCTAGAGACCATATTTAATCGTGATGACCGCTGAATTGCCACTACGTGGCAGCATAGATGTCTGAGTTAAGCCTCCAAGTATTGAAATCTCGGACTCAGCACGAGGTGTCATGCGTAAGTCCCTATCGCGTAACCCCAACATGCTGAGGACGATGATTGGGGTGGGGATGGTGCTAATCCTAGTGCTGGCATACGCAGTGTATTCGAATACTGTCGATACTGAGTATTATGGATACTCGACGACAAATGAGCCTATCATACTGCAGATGGAAGAGGAAGTGGACGGTGAAGCTAGGTGGCAAACAACTTCCGATGGAGCATTGACATGGATCAACGTGACTGTATCTGGTATTTCCGCAGGCAATACGATCATAGTCGAGGCGTCGGGGACAGAATGGTATCATTCTCCCTTGTTAGGTGCGTCAGATGCAGATAATTTCAACTGCGGAGAATGGAGTGAGGTCTCAGAGACGTGCGTACTCGCCAGCGCTCACGAAGTACAAGCCGAGTTCGACACTGTGACAGTCAGAGGCCTTGTCTCACTAGAGCTCCCTATAGACGGATTGGGATATCTACAGAGCGAAGATTCAGACAGTGCAGAAGCCGAGGCACTGGGCCTGATTATAGAGAATCGGGATACAGTGTCATGGAGAGTTTCTGTGTTGGATGATGATGAGATCGTGAGTTCTCAAGGTATCAACTTGACTTTGGAAATCGTCACTCATGAAATTTTATCCGTCAGTGAATTCAAACTAGATCCCATACAGGAATCCGTATACAGTTTCGCTACCTTAGTTGGTTGCTTCTCACTATTGTTGGCATTACCCCTAATGGTGTATTACTCTGCGATGTACAAAGCCAAGAGAGATGAGCGCATCAGAATCGAGTCCCCTGAGCCTGATCAGTGACTACTCCTCTGAGTCCAAACACAAACTCGAACTCGGAGGCAGGAGTTTTCCCGAAGGATCATATCTGGATGATATATTCCACTCACCTTTGAATGGTGTTTGCCTGACTATTGCCAGGCCATCAGATACTAGTTGATTCACAGAAGCCTGCAGCCTCTCGTCTACTGGGGCAATTCTTTCATGGAAGGTAGCATCCATCAGGTGGCAAATTTCTCTGAATTGATTAGTTCCATCCATGAGTTCCCAGAGTACTGAATTCATATCATCCATTGGTCGACGAACCTCCTTCGGAGCTCTCAGTATTCTAGATAATAGGGCCTCGAATCCAGATAGTGTTTTCGAGATTCTAATGACGATTTGTCTTCCTGTTACACCGGGTCTTTCTGGGTGTGGACCGGCCGGCCCCCTGCGACCCCACCATACGGGAGCTCTGGTCGGAAATGCCTCATCTGCAATCAACATCAGAGAATCACCCATGCCACCATTGTAAGCATTGAGCTGATGCCAATAAGTGCAGACAATCTAGCTAGTACCTCTCTATCGGTGAAATTAGTGAGGTACCATGTAGAAACGCCTGCAATGGCACAAACCAATAACAGCACCTCACTGCCTTCCGGCAAACTTTGCAAATCAATCCCTCAGCGTTTACTCCTGAGGTAATGAGCTGAATCGATAAGAGATTGTGCCATATCACGAATCCTCTGATCCAACTTCTCGTCGACTAAGTCTCCGTTTTCGGCAAAAGCCGAACGGACATTGCCCACTGCAACCTGCTCAGGAACGACCCATCCGTGAATCCAACGTACTGAAATTCTCATGTGATTCAACGTATTCGAATTCGATTGGCCCCCTAGAGTGCTCATCAGGGCGAATGATTTGTTGGATGTCTGATCAAACGACAAAAAATCCAAATTGTTCTTCATGACACCACTCATCGTACCATGATACTCTGGACTGGAAAGAATGAAAGCATCTGATGATGAAGCCATATTCTGAAACGACTTAACAGATTCATCATCCCAACAGCCCTCTTCTCCGACAAAAGGTAGAGGGTTCGAATTCTCCCATTTCACACACTCAGCCCCCATAGACTCGCAATGCTTGAATGCTATCTCCAACAATCTACCATTGGCTGAATCAGTTGAGAATGTGCCACAAATCCCCATCACTCGTATTATCTCGGCCATGGCGTTACGAAGACGCGCTACGCCTTGAATGCAAGGGTCAATCAGTATCAGGTTCGGAGAATGTTTAACCCATATGCGCCAAGGCGAAAGCGTGGTCAAACCCACCGTAATCGACTTACTCGAAGAAGCCTCTACTAAGGCCTCCTCAGGAGACCTAATGGGAGCTGTGCAATCTTACGGCAAAGCCATCGATATAGATGCGAAGAGTGCATCTGCTTGGTATGGCATGGGGGTCATGCAAGCTAAGCGTGGTAATACGGCAGATGCCGTAGCGGCATTCGATCGAGCCCTCGATTTGAATCCAGACCATGCACCAACCAGTGCTAACTTAGCGGTATTACTGGAAGATTCGGATTCTGTTAGAGCTTCCGAATTAGCAAGAAGGGCGCTTCTAACTATATCTGATTTGGATGACCTAGATAGAATAGCCGCGATGCACCCGGTTGATGATTCCCCTCTGTTAGTTTCCAAAGTTACTGTAGAAGAAGAGGAAGAGTTTGAAGAGGCTCCAATGCTCGAGTCCAATCCAGTCGATGAAGAGCCGCCCCTGCTGCAATCAACCGCAGTACTAAGGGACATTGAAGAAGTCGTTTCCGAAGCCAATGATCTCCTTCAAAGCGGTTCATTCCAAGAAGCTCTCGATTCTATTCAGCCTCGATTGGAGGGAGATGCATCATCTAATCACAAACTCTGGTCGATATGTGGAATCTGTCTGTCTCAATTGGGTAATGACGAGGACGCGATACAAGCCATGGAATATGCCATTTCGATTGGTGAAGACGAGGCAAAGATGCATTTCAATCTAGCACAGTTGCTACGAAAATCCGGACGAGATGAGGAAGCTATGCAATCGCTTGCTAACGCGCTGTTATCAAATCCAGCTCATACCAATAGTCTTGTGGCTAGGGGAGAGATTTTTGCTGATAGGGAGGAATACGATCTTGCAGTACAGAACTGGCGTCGTGTTATTGCGATAGACCCTGAGAATCCGATAGAAATACGGTTGGCAGAAATCGAGATGGACGAATCCTCCGAATTGCTTGAAGAGGTTTCAGGAGAGGAAATCGAAGAGGATGAGCCCGGAGAGGTTGAGACGGTAGAGCCATCCTTTGTAGAAACCAAATCATACAAGATATCGAAAGCTCAAGAATTGACTGAAAGCGGGGAACATGTAGCCGCAGTAAATGCTTGGAAGGAATTGCTCGAAGAAGATAGCCAATCTGCGCAGATATGGCATGGTCTGGCTGACGCACTGTCGGTGGCAGGACATATAGAAAGGGCGCAGCAGTGCCGTCAGCGAGCAAGTATTCTCGAACAGGAAGAGCGGGGTGCTTTACTCGAGGCTGACGCGGAGTTGGAAGCTGATTTGATTGAGGCAGCGAATGAGGCTGAGCGGATTAGCTCACATCTACCCCCTAGTGAAGAGGAGGGTGTGAACGTCTGTATCGAGTGGTACAATAAGGGGTTGAGTATGCTAACCGAAGAGAATGGGATGGAAGCACTGAATTGCTTCGAGAGGGCCATTGGTGGAGCGCCCAGAGAGGAACGGGAATTGAGGGTCCGAGCTCAGAACGGTAGAGGTCACGCATTGTATCAATTGACTAGGTATCCCGAGAGTATACAAGCGTACCACGCTGCCATCTCTATGGATCCAGCTGGAGTTACCGGGAGATCCCTATACAACATGGGGTCATCATATGCTGCGGTCGAATTGTATTCTGATGCCATCAAATGCTTCGAACAGGCTCTTGGCAGGGGCCTTGATGCAGATGATGCTGCCGTATGTAAGACCCAAATCAACCGTTGTAGATTGTTGCACAAAGAGCAGCGTAAGCGTCAACTTCAGGATGCCTGACGAATCTGCTTCCTCCAAAATCTCATCTTACTCCTAGAGGGTACAACGCTGACACTGACTGATTTACTGGTCGGCGTATTACTCCCCTCGGCAACGCTACCAAGAGGTATCAAGGAATTGGCTTCGGGAAAATATGTTGCCACATTACCCCGAGGAATATCATACTGCACTACTCGCCATAATTCTGAATTCCTAGTTGTCCCATCAAAGTGAGAAGAGATGTCGACCATGCTTCCTTGTGAAATCCCTGTATCCTGCATGTCTTGGCCATTCATCAAGACGACTCTACGAGAATTCTTAATCCCACGATATCTGTCATCCAAGCCGTATACAGTTGTATTGTATTGATCATGTGATCTGATTGTCATCATGATGAATTGACCATGAGGGGCGGAGGCTCGAGTAATCGGGTGCACTCTGAAGTTGGCCTTTCCGGAATCGGTGTTGAAGGTCCTGCCATCGCGCGGTGCATTTGGCAAATAGAATCCAGAATCCAATTTAATTCGATCATTATACGACTCAAATCCGGGAACAGTGGACTCGATAAGATCCCTGATTAAGCTGTAATCCTCAGAGAACTCATGCCAGAGTATTCCTGAATTACCTATGTGGGTTTCCAAGGCTGAGGCGATGCCGGATACGATAGCGGGTTCTGAACGTAATTTTTTGGAAGCGGGCTTAGCAGAGCCCTTGGAGGCATGCACCACACCCATCGAATTCTCCACCGATACTGATTGATTAATCCCATTTGAAGACAAATCCCTCTCAGATCGGCCAAGACAGGGTAGTATCAGTGCAGTACGTCCCGTAACCAAGTGAGAACGGTTGGGCTTTGTGGATATCTGCACGGTTAGGCTACATTGCTCTAAAGCCCTAGAAGTGGCTGCAGTGTCTGACATGGCTGAAACAAAATTGCCCCCCATTGACAGGAAGACACTCGCCTTACTATCATTCATTGCTAACACTGAATTGACAGCATCAAGGCCCGGTTTATACGGGGGAATGATACCGATAGAATTGCGAATTGCATCTAGGAATCCCGCAGAAGGATTGTGATTAATTCCCACAGTGCGATCTCCCTGGACGTTAGAATGCCCCCTTACTGGGCATACTCCTGCACCAGGTCTCCCTATGTGGCCACCCAAAAGAAGGACATTCATAATCTCCTGTATGGTTGCTACTGAATTACGATGTTGAGTAAGGCCCATAGCCCAGCAAACAATGGTAGATTTTGATTCACGCACCGCCCTACCAAGATGTTCTATCTCCTGACGGGATACTCCTGCTGAATCTGAGATATCTGACCACTTCGTGCTCCTAACAGCTTTTCTGTACTCCTCGAATCCATGAGTATGGTCGGCAATAAAATCCCTGTCAACTTCTCCCGCTGAAATAATGTGTTTAGCCAGCCCCCTGAAAAGTGCTAAGTCACCATTTACTGCTACTGGAACATGTAAATCTGCTATTGAGGTACCTGATCCGAGCATTTCTAGAATGTCCTGGGGGTGTTTGAACTTCCTCATACCTGTCTCGAGAAGTGGATTGACGCTGACCACCGAAGCTCCTGAGCGTTTAGCATCCCTTAGAGCTGTGAGCATGCGGGGGTGATTCGTACCCGGATTCTGCCCTACAACAAGAATCAAGTCGGCCTTGGTGAAATCGTCCAATGTAACCGTACCCTTGCCTATCCCGATAGAATCGCCCAAAGCGACACCAGAGGACTCGTGGCACATGTTTGAGCAATCTGGGAGATTGTTTGTACCAAATCTTCTCGCGAGCAACTGCCACAGGAATGCTGCCTCGTTACTAGTTCTGCCAGAGGTGTAGAATATGGCTTGGTCGGGATCATTAAGTGAAGACAGTTCTTTTGCAATCAACTGGAATGCATTGTCCCAAGATATCTCCTCATAATTGTTTGATTCAGGACGCAGAATCATTGGGTGCGTCAATCTACCTTGGGAGTTCAGCCATCTATCTGATTTTCTGGATAGATTGGCGACTGTCCATCGAGACCAAAATGCTGGATTTGCCCGTTCCTTCGTACCCTCGTCGGCTACAGCTTTGGCCCCATTCTCACAGAATTCGAAGTGGGTACGATGGTCATCCGGGTCGGGCCAAGCACATCCGGGACAGTCGAAGCCGTCGAAACGATTTACCTTAGACAGATTAGAAATGGATTTTATTGCCCCCATACGACTCAGTCCATGGTACATCGTCGATACCACCGCTGGGATCCCAGCAGCTACTTTCTTTGGAGACGATATCTTTGGAGACTTTTCTTTGACCGGAGTCAGGTGCTCGACTTCCTTGCTCACACTACTCGGAGACAGCTCGCTTACATCAGGGTCTCGCTGGGTATCCAGTGGATTATGGCATCTCGACCCTACCACTACCGCTGAACACGGTCATTCTGGTTTCGGCGGCGAATGATATCAATGTCATACCGTGCTCATTTGCCAAATCTACAGCAAGACTACTAGGAGCTCCAACTGAGATGAATACAGGGAATCCTGCTCTGAGGGCTTTCTGCACTAATTCAAAGGATGCTCTGCCCGATACTACTACCATTTCCTCCTTAATCGGGGTCTGTCGGAGTTTGACTGCATTACCGATGAGTTTGTCCATGGCATTATGGCGGCCGATGTCCTCCTGTGCATCAATAACTACTCCTCCACGCAGTACTCTAGCACAGGCGTGAGTACCTCCTGTAAGTTTGAATGCATTTTGATGTATAGCGAGGTTCGTTACCGCGTTAGAGACATCTTGCTGATTTACTTTGAATGAATCACTGAGAGGAGGTCCATGGACATGTAGAAGGTTCGAAATCGAATCTTTGCCGCAGATACCACATGATGAGGTGATAGTCGATCTTCTGACATGCTCATTGGGTTCAAAATTTGCATCTTTAGTTAGATGGACAGTTACGGTGTCCTTCGTCGCATTCACCTCCATGACGTGATCTATAGAATCTATGATCCCTTCAGAATGTAGATATCCCACTATCAATTGCTCGTCCTGACCAGGTGTCCTCATTGTCAGCCCTAATGGCTGCTCGTCTATACCTGGGAAAGATACTGCCATGGATAATGCCGCCTCAACAGAGACAACGTCGGGCTCGCGCGTACTCTGGCCAGATACGATTCTAACTACTGGCTTCTCCTCCGTGCCTTCCACGCTCTGCGTATCACGTTCATCGTATTGGGTTATGGCCTGAGTGTAGTGGTTTCCGCAACCGTTGAAATACCCCTGTCGGCAGGAAGGCACATGGGAATACTCGGAGGAGAGGGTTTCAGTCTACCCGTTGTGACTTCTACAGAAGTTGTTGACGTGCAGATTGAGTTCACCGAACCTGCCAAGCGGGCAATGAAATCTACCATGGGCGAAGACGGGGCTACACACGTAGTGATTATCAGCGCCGAATCAGGAGGGTGTTCTGGATATATGTATGACATGCAGATAGTCGAAGACCCTAATGACGATTCCTTCCAGCGATTGGACGTCGGTGGTCTGACAGTGCTAGTCCACAATAAGGATAGCGAAATGCTTAGTGGTATCCGCGTCGATTACAAAGATACGCTCATGGGTGGTGGGTTCCAAATCGACAATCCTAACGCTGACCGTTCTTGCGGTTGTGGCCAGTCATTTGGTTGAGCGCATGCCGCCACTTGATCTACATCCTGTTGCGGAGGTAATGCCCTCACCTTGCAGTGTAAGTGTACTCAAGGGAAATACTGCGATAGAACACTTAGATAGAACACTGACTGTAAAAACTTCCGAAATTAAAATCGGTGACAGAGTTGACGGGTTGCTTTGTAACGCCAACGGACGGATTCTAGACAGGCTGATGATCTGCAACCTTGGAGAAGATATGCTCCTCATAGGCAATCATGGAGTTGGTGACGACACACGTGAGAATCTCATCCGAGGAATCCCATGGAATGAAGAAATTATTGTTATGAACGGTGATGCAGCAATCACTCACCTGAGACTAGTTGGGGGGGCTGTTAACAGGTGTCTTGCAGGACTCGGTATCGATACATTAGAAATCAGTGAAGAACGATGGATCGAATATGGAAGTGCTTTGATCTCACATACCGACTATAGTGAGTTGTCAGTAGTCGAAATCCTAGTGCCAACGGCAGAGCTTGTTGAATTCACCGCCCTATTGCATGAAAACGGTGCCATATCGCCAGACAGAAACAGGTGTGAAAGTCTCCGTATAGAACTCGGAATACTGGATTATAGGGAGTTGAATTCTGCATTCCTGCCTTTTGAACTAGGCCTAGGGCATATGGTCAGCCTCAACAAGGGATGCTACCCTGGGCAGGAGATTCATGCTAGAATGGACAGTCGGGGAAAGGCTTCACGTGGTATTGTGAGACTGCGTATGCATTCCGACGTAGCCGTTGGAAAGCACAAGGTGCCTGGAATAGGCAGCATCACAGTCACGGCTTCTGCAAAAGCGTTTGAAGGCTCCGTGGCCCTTGCCGTAGTTCCACTTCCAGCGATTTCCCTTGAAGAGTTAAAATTTGAAGGGGGTTTAATTGCAGCAATGCAATCACTCTGACTCCATACTATCAAATTCGAATATCTCGCCCTTGTTAACCCACTCCGACAAAGGCATTAGAGGAGAGAGGCGCAACGTTCCTAAATTTCTAGTAAAAAGGTACACTGTGGGGTCGTACTCCTCAACCATTTGCATTTGAAACGCTTTCCTGACTCCTTTACCCCTAGAGTGGAAGAAACTCAATTCCACTGTCACTCCAATAATGGTAGCAGTATAGAGTACCAATAGTACGCTTAATGAGAAGATTACGGGATCTCCAAACAACTCGTCCGAACGGAATTGACTGCCATAAAGCAGTTGTCGAGTAATTAGGAAGACTAGCCCCACTCCGACAAGTGGACCTAGGGCATCCTCCACAAAGGTGTCCATGGGAATCAGTCGTCGTTTGGTTGGATCGGCAAACACGAGGGCGTTAGCAGTAGCAGCCCTGATTACGGATGTGATAGAAACCAACACTATGTAGACCGCTCCACTTACTAGAAATATCTCTCGCGATTCTAAAGGAAGATAGAGAACTACAAGATATGCGAACAGTCCTAAGAAGACCGTGATCGGTAGTCTATGTACTGAAGTCAGAACTCTGTCTAGTTGCTTGGCTCCGTCATCTAAGCGTGGAATCCCAACGACTTCCCACCGCGTAATACTCTGAAGCAACTTAGTAGATTTGGCAAGCACTCTTTTGTCTATCATAATCCATTCAATCGCCCTCAACACCGGCATCAAAGGGATTGCGATTACTGCTGCGAAAAGACCGAGTACGGGCCAGACAATCAGACTTGGGAGTAGTAAGAAATGCTGAATCCTAAGAGGATGAACCAAATTCGATTCTATCCTAGCTTGTCTCTCGGGGTCTATCATGAACCTACGTGCCTCGGCGTCTAATTCTGCTCTGTACCTGCGCAGCGGAATACCAGCATCCAGCACCCTACGAACTTTCTCCATGTAGTGCTCGTGCTCAGGTTCGGAGCCAACCCACCACTTCCAACCCACTGACAATGGAAGGGCTAGAATCAAAGGAGATAGTAGAATGAGGGTCGAAGTCACCAACGCCTCGGAAGTTGCAACCACGCCTCGTGGTCGTCATTCCCCCCAATAACCAAGCGGTGTCCAAGGAGGCAACGAGTAGAATCACTGACAATTGGAGTATCGCCGTGAAACCTCAACCCAATCGACAACGTCCCACCACGCATCGATGTATGTTGCCCTGCCTGGGCCGTACTTCTTGTAATACGCATGCTCCCATACGTCGAGTCCGAGTATAGGATTGCAGGATCCGTCCATTAGAGGATTATCCTGATTGGGGCTCGAACAGACACATAGTCCTCCGTCCTTCACTCCAAGCCAGGCCCATCCGCTACCGAATCTAGTCATAGCAGCCTTATGGAATATCGACTTGAACTCATCAAATGAGCCAAATGTGGTTTCTATAGCAGCAGCGAGGTCCCCCGATGGAGTGCCGCCGCCATCAGCAGACATCGCCTCCCAGAATTGGCAATGGTTCCACCAACCTCCTCCGTTATTCCTAACAGCCGCGATGTCATTATGCTCGGAGAGTAATTCATCAATCGTCTTACCGCCCAACCCATTGGCTTCGATTGCAGCGTTCAGATTGTTGGTGTATCCATTGTGGTGCTTTGAGTGGTGTATTTCCATGGTCAACGCGTCTATGTGAGGTTCCAATGCGTCGTAGTTGTAAGGCAAATCTGGTAGTTCAAACGTCATCTTTCGTACGCAACCAGTAGAATGCTAAGAACTCTCCCGATTAGTTGGAAGGGGGCCCTGGGGAACCTTGATTGAAGTCCTCGGGCACAAAGGGTGCATGGGAAGGATTGCCGTGACCGATGGAATGGCCGATGCGGCCGTGTCCATATTAGAGAGTGCGGGACACGAAGTGGTACTCAGGCATTATGAAGTTGAAGCGTTGCAAACTGGAGTACTTGCAGATTTCGACGCCGTAGTGGTACGCAGCGCGACGAAGATGACGTCAGAAGCAATCGAAGCGTCTTGCAGTGGAGGTAAGCTGGGATTCATCGGAAGAGCCGGAGTAGGAGTGGACAATATCGACATCGAGTCTGCCACTACAAACGGGGTCGTGGTATGCAACACACCAGGGGCCTCTACAAAGAGCGTGGTGGAGCTGACTATGGGACACCTAATTGCATCGACTAGGTACGTTGCTAGAGCGGACAGGACGCTCAGATCGGGGGACTGGGCCAAGAAACATCTCAGAGGTAGTGAGCTAGGAGGGAAGCGTCTAGGCCTGATTGGATTCGGAAGAATTGCCCGGGGAGTATCTGAGTTAGCACATGCCTTCGGAATGGAGGTAAATGCATTTGACCCATACGTCTCAATCGAACAAGCAGCCGAGCTAGACTGCTTAATGCATGACGATGTGGACGGTTTATTCAGAGCATGTACTCACATCTCAGTTCATTGTAACCTCTCCGAAAATACTCACCACCTAGTGAATAAAGAGAGATTGGCTATGATGCCCGACATAGGTGCTGATGGTACTGCCTGCGGAAGCCACATAGTGAACTGTGCTCGAGGAGGGATAGTAGATGAGGCTGCAGTTCTTGATGCTCTAGATTCAGGAATACTTTCGAGCGCTGCATTAGATGTATTCGAAGTCGAGCCTGCTATTGACAACCCCCTGCTACAACATGAGAGATTTCACGGGAGTCCGCACATTGGAGCTGCTACTCTGGAAGCTCAAATCAGGGTGGGAACTGAGATGGCCGGGCTTATAGTAGCGTATTTTAACGGTGAAAGGCCGAAATCTGCAATCAATTGAATTCTCATTCGATACTATGCATACGGATCAGCGAATCCTGCAATGCGGATAGCTCGTGAGGAACAGCTATTTCCGAGATAGGGGATTTCAACGAAAGTCCAGAGTCTTTCTTCAACTTCCATACCATCGAATTAAATTCCGAGATTATCGGAGTTAATGCCCTCAGGCCTTCGGCATCTTCGACATCGACTATCGCGGGCAGGCGAGGAAAGGAGCGTACATCCACAGCGCTGCTGTCATAAAGTGTAGTAGACAGATAATGACTGAAGAATGGGCAAATGGGAGATAATGCACTCAACAAGTCCCTGACAACTCTATGCAGTGTCCAAGCGGCCGATTCATCCCCATCATAGATACGAGATTTCGACATCTCTAGCCAATGACTAGGAAATACACCGGTTCCGAAGCCCTTGAGTGATTGGGCCGCAGTGTAAATATCAATCCTTGACCATGCATCTTCTACGCGTGCCATCATGGCATCGAACTCTGACAAAATCCACTGATCCTCTGGGGGCAAATTTACAGGAGGTGTGTCCAAATCTTCGGGTACATCGAACTGGCTGGCGAATCGCGCTACGTTGAACATCTTGGTCAGAACACCGAAGTACTTGGATTCAATTTCCTCTGGGTTAATGTGGAAGTCGTCACCAACTTGGGCATCGCAAGCCTTCCACAGGCGGAAACACTCACTTCCAATCTTATTCGCCCTGAGCTGGACCTGTTTGCCGTCTGGCCCTCTTATCTTCCATGAACCAGTCTTACCTCCGGCTCCGCACTCTAGGACGGAGTCCGCATCTATGCCATTGCCAAGAGACTTAGACATCTTTCGCCCCCAAGGGTCCATCCCTAAACCATCGACCCATATATTCTGGAATGCTGGCTGGTCAAGCAGCAACGCACTCTTTAGCAAAGTATAGTACAACCATGTTCTAACTATCTCCTTTCCTTGAGGTCTAATTGAGGTGGGGAATGCTCTTTCAAACAATTCTGGATCACTGATATAGCCTGAGACGTACAAGTTTGAGTTTGAAGAATCCATCCAAGTGTCAAACACCTTCCCTTCTCCCACTAGTTCCCCTAGATCGCTTGCCATTGTATCATAGAATCCAATCGATTCACGAGTTACCCTATCGAGCACTTCTGATCCATGAGGTGGGGCTTCACGCCAGGGTTGGACATATGTGCCATGCGGAGGCACCACTATCTTCAAACCGTCTTCAGAATACCATATTGGCACTTCTGTGTGATACCATCTACGCCGACTAATGGGCCAGTCTATTGAGATGCCATCCATCCAGTCGTGCAGGAACTGTCGGTTCCGCTCGGGTATGAACGAACTCTGGTTTGAAAGCTCAGATAGCCGCTCTAGAATATGGGTCTGTCTGACATACCACTCTTTCAGTAGGATAATCTCGACGGGGTTCCCTCCTCGCTCGCTCACTGGAACCTCCTGCATATGTGTCTCTGTTGCTGACAAGCGACCAGCCTCACTAAGAATATCTATCGAAACTGTTCTGGCATCTTCTGCGGACATTCCTGAGAGGGGGCCGCTAATATCAGTCATGCGACCATCGAGATCCACAGCAACAAACGGCCTTAGGCCCATTTCCCGGAACACTGCGACGTCGTTCTGATCGCCGAACGAACAGACCATCAGAACACCGCTACCGAAATCCATCTTAACAGAGTGGTGAGTCACAATCTCCACTGATGATTCCCTGTCGCCGACTGGAAGGGGGAGTTGTATGCGCTTACCCACTAGATGTTTGTACCTCTCGTCTTCGGGGTTAACCACGACGACTCCGCAGGCACAAATCAGCTCGGGTCTGGTGGTAGATATCACCACGTCTTCTCCGTCTTCTGTAGTCCAACGGACATCGCATAGCAGTGTCTCGCGAGTTATCCTCTGAACTTCTGCTTCGGCAATAGTTGTCCCTTCGACTGGATCGTATATGTTAGGGCGAAGGTCCTCAACTATGTCGCCCCGCTTGAACAGATCAACGAATATGGATTGGGTCACTGCCCTGTAATCGGGGGCGTCGGTTAGATACTCGTTATCGAAATCACAGGACAAACCCACACGCTTGGCTGTTTCACGCATCGCCTGAGTGTATGATTCAATGGTTTCAGCACACAAATCAAGAAACTCCCCCCGATCGTACGACCTCATCTTACGACCGTATTTCTTCTCGACTGTGAATTCAATATTGATTCCATTACGGTCCACACCCCATGGGAAGCGAACTTCCTTCCCAAGTAGTCGCTGGCTACGAGCAATGACATCAATCATGCTGTATTGAGCTACTGCACCAATGTGCCAAGTTCCGCTCGGGTAAGGAGGAGGTGTATCGATGATGAATATCTCTCTCTCGCTCTTAGGATTGAAAGAATAGCGATCAGAGTAAGACTCTCCATAGTGGCTCTCCTGGATCCTCTTCTCGAGGTCTATTGACCATCTCTTCTCAGGAATTTTTGGTGCACCCATGATACAACCTCGGCTATTTCGCAGGCTTCCCTGAGGAACCCCATTCTTGACCGTTCCCGCATTAGCGGGTCAGTTCGATATACAGCATCAGTTGGATTACAACTGCGAGGGGTTGAATACCCGCCCTCAAGCAGGCCACTCACGAGAAGTGCATGAGTGCAAGCGACGGCAAGGGCTTTGGGCCCCGAGAAGCCTTGGAACGAGCTAAGACAGAGGCTGCTTCAAAGGTCACCAGAGGCAGGGAAGTCGCAAGCAGTATGGACGCTGAATCGATCAAAGGTGCGGTGAGAAGAACCCCCACTGCGTTGCGCCGGGCTCTATCAGACTCAACTCCGACGGGCATCCTCACCAAAGCACCCGCATTCACAGTAGTGTTGTGTCTGATTGTCACGGGATTCTTCACCATGCACTCAGGAGTTCTGGATTGTCGCGATGGTTTCGAATACGACATTTGTAATGAAGAATCTGCACTGAACGTGAATGGGGACTTGGCGGTATACCTCCCCCAAGGATCCCCAATTACGACACAGATTGCCGAAGTAGAAAAAGATTGGACCACTAATGTGATGGTAATCTATGTAGAGTCCGAGAACACAAATGTGACGACAGTTGAGATATTGGATGAAATTGATGCAGTGGAGGGTCGGTTGAACTACGTTAGGGATGATAGTGGAATTAATGACAATATCATCTATGTACTATCTATTTCAACTGTTATCAAAGAAGTAAACTCTAGCGCAGGGAGAGTAGCTAAAGCCACCTTCACAGCACTTGCACAGGCTACAGGAAACGATGAATTGTCAGAGCAGTTCAATGAGACCATAGACAATCAAGAAGATATTATTGGTAGCTACACAATACCAGATGAACAACAACGTGTCGACCAAATTCTAGGTGAGATGCCTCAGAATGCCCTTGACAAACTAGTCAGAGATGTGGGGAAGGATGCCGATGGTGATGGGGTTAATGAAATTGAAAAAGTCAACAGGTGGAATAGAGCTGTCATTATCATTGGTATCGAAGCGGACACTGATGGTGATGGCGTTGATGATGTTGACGTTTCAGAACTGATTTCAGAGACTCAAGAAACAATAGATGCCCTAGCTGTCGAAAATGGGTGGGGAGAGAAGAATCTAACCATGACCCTTACCGGACCTGTACCGATAACGAGTGCTGTGACTGAAGAATCTTTCAAATTGTTCTGGAAGGTTTTCCCACTGGGTGTAATCGCTGTTGCCCTGGGCTTATTCCTGTTTCACTGTGACCTCCTGCAGACTGGTAGGATTAGATTCGTTCAGGGTCTGAAAGTAGTCATCATTTCGGGACTACCAACATTATGCTCAGTTTGGATTACTCTGGGTATCATAGGATTCACTGACTATGAAGTCACCATGACTGTGATTATAGTCGGGCCAATCGTACTAGCCTTAGGCGTCTCTTACGGGCTTCACATCACTAACCGATACGCTGAAGCTAGAGGAACTCCAAGAGAAAAGATGGCGGTTGCCCTCAATTCTACTGGGCGTGCTGTTTTCCTTTCAGCTGTAACCACCGTTATTGGATTCATCTCCCTTACCTTCACACCGATGGCACCAATCAAAACTGTTGGATTCTCACTTGCAGGAGGCATAGTGGTTGTCTACATCATGACTATGATTATGGTACCAAATCTCACTATGATGCTTGATCTAAAGAAGCCGTCCCATCCTCCACCCAAGTTATTCGTTCAAGCAGTGGGTGTGCCGATTAAATGGACCCGTGCAACCATTGCAGTATTCGCAATTGCTATGCTTATGTCTGCAGGAATACCAGGAATTACTGGTATTGGGGCGAGGGAGAATGTAGAAGAGAATATCGACCTGCTTGAAATGGCTCCGCAGAACGTGGAAGCGGTTCAGAAGATGGGTGTATATTCAGATGAATTCGAGGCTGGTCAACCCGGTTTCCTAATGGTGGAAGGAGATTTACGTGCCAGCCCCAACCTCTTCGATCCCGTGCTGTACGACCCATTTGACAATCTGAAAGGAATTGAGGCTCTTGAGCAGAACTGCAATCGTGTCAATCGGACTACAGCAGTATCCATTGTGTTCCTGATGAAAGCGGTTGCAGTGGGAGTAAATATCTCTGGACAGCCAATAGTTGACCAAATTGACCAATTACCTCTGCCTCCAGAAGCGAAAGAGCTTGCTTCGTTGATATTTGGCAGAGAGGTTGAGGGTAACGGCTCCTTCTGGGAGACGCTGTCTGCCCTAGATGGTTCGCCATCGGGCGACGACCAAGCTCACAACTTCCTGATCTATGTGTTTTACAATAGCATGACTGATGAGATGAGGGAATTGTTCATCTCGCCGAGTTTTAGTCGTAGTCTGATTTACATCGATATGCCCTTCATGGACGTCAAGAACACAGAAGAAGCGGTCGACGGACCTGGTGGAGTCAACTATTGGGTCGATAACACCGCTGGTGTGAAGTCATCATACCTGGTTGGGGTGGCCTCTGTGACTATTGAGGTGAACAATCTGATAGTTGACTCACAATGGAGGTCACTTGGTTTCGCTCTGCTATTTACTGTTCTTACACTGGGGCTCGTATTCAGAGACCTCAGGTTCGCACTCCTGACAACGGTACCAGTTGGCTTCACAGTAGCAATGCAATGGCTGGCAATGGATTCACTTGGCGTCCCTCTTTCTCTTGTTACTGTGATGGTAGGTTCAATACTAGTTGGGGTCGGTATCGATTTCTCGATCCACATTGCCAACCGAGTTAAGGAGCAAGGTGGAACTATAGAAGCGGTAAAGGTAGCATGCGCGAGTACGGGAATGAGTCTGTTTGAAGCCACTACCGTCACTGCAGCTGGATTGACATGTGCTTATCAGATTCCAATCGAGGCCATACACCCCTTCGTCACTGTCATCATCATCCTTCTAATCGTCGCTGCGCTATCTGCCCTGCTCCTGCTCCCTGCAATATACGCGCTGCTCATCAAGAACAATGTTGGTCTCACCGGAGGTGTAGAGACAATGGTCAAGACAGCAGGATTACGCCGGGCCATAGCCAGAGACGAGGCTGATTCAATCGATGCAACGCTGCTAATCGGGTCTGCTGATGATGCGTGGTGACGCGTCACCTTCATGCACCTGAAGCAACTGCGAGTAGTATGGCGCATTGGCTAATGAAAAGCGAGCCACACGCATACTCGTGGGAACAACTGCTGGAAGACGGTTCGACCCATTGGGATGGTGTCAGGAACTATCAGGCTAGGAATCTGATGAGAGACGATATGTCATTAGGAGACCTAGTTCTATTCTACCACTCCAACTGTAAACCCCCTCATGTCGCTGGAGTAGCAAGAGTGAGCAAAGAGGCGTATCCCGACTTCACAGCTCAGGACCCATCATCAAAATACTTCGATCCGAAGGCCACACCGGACGACCCCCGGTGGATGATGGTAGACATTGAGGCTGTGTCTGAACTAGAACCAATCACGTTACCCGAACTGAGGACAAATCCATCACTGGAAGGTATGCCTCTTCTACGACGCGGGCAGAGACTGTCAGTACAACCAGTATCCGCAGAACATTTCGCCATCGTTTGCCAAATGGGTGGTATCAGGAAACCTCCAATCTAGGGGCACTTCAATGACTTATTCCATAGTGGCCAAATGTTCGGCTACAGGCCAATACGGAGTTGCTATTCAATCTCACTTCTTCGCAGTAGGAAATGCATGCTGGGCGAAGTCTGGAGTCGGAGCCGTAGCCACCCAAGCTATGGCATTGATAGATTACGGACCACTTGGGCTTGAATTGATGGAGCAAGGCCTCTCTGCGACAGAAGCCCTACAACAGCGTTTGAATGAGGATGAAGCCCCAGAGATTCGTCAGGTAGCTATGGTTGACTCAACCGGAATTGTCGCTGCACACACAGGTTCGCAGACCGTCCCTGCAGCTGGTCACGTAATCGGTGAGGGATTTTCATGCCAAGCTAACCTGATGTGGAGCGAAACTGTCACCCAAGCAATGGCAGAGGCATTCGTAAATGCAGATGGAGACTTAGCAAGACGGATGCTTTCTGCTATGGTTGCTGGGGAAGAGGCGGGAGGAGATTTACGGGGTATGCAGTCAGGGAGAATTCTAGTTGTAAGTCCAAACAAAATGGAAAAAGCGTGGGAAGAAATAATTGTAGACGTCAGTGTGGACGATCATTCAGAACCCCTGTCGGAATTAAGTCGCCTGTTAGATATTCATTCCATATATTCCAAACTCCTAAACGATGATTTAGATTTTGATTTACATATTTCAGACGCTACGAAATTTCCAGAGATTGCATTTTGGATGGGAGTAGATTTAGCAAATAACGGTAAAGATGAGGAAGCAAGAAAATTTGCCAATATAGCTCTTCAACAACACTCTGGTTGGCAGGAATTGCTGATTAGGTGCTCAAAAAATGGTCTGATTGGAATTACAGAAGAGACTGTACGTATTCTTCTCGGTGAAGACCACTAGGAGCTATCTAGTGGGCACGTCCTCGGTGGACGCACGTCACCAAAGGTGCAGGTTCACCGATCTCCTCCACCCCGCAATCCCAAGGCATCCAGAGTCCCCGGTCGGGCTGCTCGCTTCCGCGCCTGACCTGGTTCCCGGGTTTAGATGGGCCTCGCTTCCCTCCGGAAGCGGTTTCCGTCAACCTGGATCTCTTGGGGGCGAGGTATCGACGTTAACCGGTGGAACACCAATGGCTCGTCTGCGCCGCCCTCGGACTTCGGGTCTCCATTACCAACGATTTGAGAAAAATAGAGCACGTCAACTCCCCCCCTAGCCCGACTGTGGCTAGATATCGTCCCATATCAACGAATCCCCAAGTGGGCTAATTCATCTGAGGCTATTCAGAGTACTTAGACGGGCATCCAGTTTGTATCTCATGGGCCTCGAGTAGCCATCCGTTGGAGCTACTTACTAGGTTGCCTTTGACAGCAATCGTGTGACCCTCATCAAATCCATCTGGAACTATCACTCCCGAGTAATCGACTTGAAGCGAATGAGTTTGACCAATCAACTCAAAAGAATTCGACAAGGTGTCAACCGAACCTATTGCTACCTGCCCTCTGAGATGAATGTCGCCCTCATGGGAATCGGGAGAAGACATGACTTCATCGATGGAATACTGAGTTTGAGGTTCTATGCTAAGAAACATCATTGCAATCAATGCGGCCAAACAGGCGCCGACGATGATTAACCGAGATGTTCTGGTGCCCGCCATGACATTAGGTCGGGTGGATGATAGATGAGGGTTTTCTATGTCCACTCAGGTGATGTCTAGGCCGACTGCTTCCTCGATACCGAGGAAACCATTCTCCTTCACCTTCTTCCTTAGTCCCTTGACAATACCACTTACGACAGAAGGTCCGTTGAAGACCAAGGCAGAATACAATTGAAGTAAGGAAGCGCCCGATGAGACAGCTTGCCAAGCAGTGTTCACAGAATCAATTCCACCCACCCCTACAATCGGGACAGATGATTGAGTTTCCTCGTAAAGTAAACGTATGACCTCGTTAGAACGTGCTTGTAGGGGTTGTCCAGAGAGCCCTCCACTCTCAGCGAACACACTGCGAGAGGTAGCGTTCCTAGGCACGGGCCGATGAAGTGTTGTGTTGGTAGCTACGAAACCGTCGATGCCTTTTCGCAATGCCATCTGAGCAGATGCGATAATCTCGTCGTCGCTATTGTCAGGAGATAGTTTTAGCAGGAGTGGTTTCCCCCCACCTTTCCTGTCTGACATCATCTTACATTCCGCGAGTATGGAAGCCAGATGGTCAACCTCCTGCAATTCTCTCAGACCCGGAGTATTTGGCGAGGAGACGTTGAGAACAAACATATCTGCGTGGTTCCACAACATCTCCATAGTACTGGAGTAATCAGACGGGGCGCTCTCATTGGGTGTCTTCCTAGAACGCCCGATATTTGCTGCCACGGGAACTTTTGGCCACATTCCAGAGGCCCTTCTGGCCGTCAATCGGTCCCTTACTGCAGCGGCCCCCGGATTGTTGAATCCCATTCTATTCACTAGGGCCTTCTCAGGATGGGCTCTGAACATCCTAGGCTTTGGATTTCCTTCCTGAGGAAATCTGGTAATACCACCATACTCAATCCAAGAGAATCCCAGAGCAGGCCATGCACTGAGTGCCTCTGCTCCCTTATCGAATCCTGCAGCCAACCCAAGGGGATGGTGGAACAATCTGCCGAAAACGTGTATTGGGAGCTCGGGGGTGTGGTAGATTGTACTGAGGGCTCGTTGACCAGTTCGACTCTGGCCAAACGTGGTTAGGCCCTTCATTACTAGGCTGTGCGCTTTTTCTGAGTCAGTGAACCTGAGCAGGGGCCTCGCGAAAAGTGAATACGGCAGCCCCATCAACGAAACGCGTAGAACGGTATCCTTCAAGCGTTGCGTTACATCGCCAGCCCGTGCGCTCAACAATTGAGGCTGCAGCAATCAGCGAACTAGCTCGCAGAGCACTTCGATCAGAGGGAATGATAATCCATCATCGGAACCCAACCTCCCTAGGTATAGATGACCTATCAGTGAAAATCAGCGATCTATCACCTGGGATGCTGCTCGGTGTAGTTGGAGAGACATCCGGTTCCGAGGGAATAACAATCGAGATACTGAATTCCCCAGGAGGGATTATCGATGCAAAAGAGCCTGTAGATCCCAAAGTCGTCTGGATACCGGGAGATTGCTCTTCGATATGGAACCGCTTCACGAAAACGGTCCTCATACTGGCCGAGGCTGGCTATCCCGGATGCGTTGGATGCGCAGGACCGGCAGCTGAAGCGCCTTGGGACGAAGAAGCATCTAGGCAGCGAATGAGGTAGATGGCTTCGCGCGCCCCCTCGCCCGCGCGCGCGTTGGACGGTACTCAGACTACTCATGTTTATACGGAGTTCATCGGGGCACTCGGGAACGAGACCGGTCTAGTCTTCAATGACATAACTGGTCGGGGTGGTACTGTGAGACTAATGATTCTCGAATCTGGTGCGAAGGCACGAACGGTAAACAAGTATCTCGGCAAAGGCTGGATTGTAGAGGCTTGTAACGGGCACGTCCAGGACCTTCCATCAAACGGCAATGGAAAGGGGCGGTCTAAGGCCATGTGGGCCTCCAATAACGATAATCTCCCGGAACCTCCTTGGGATTGGACCGATGGTGCAGAGAGAGTAATCAACAAGATTCTGGATAAAGCTACACAGAAGGGTGTAGATGAAGTCTACATAGCAACTGACCCGGATAGAGAAGGTGAATTCATCGCATGGAGACTAAGTATTCTATTCTCTGACTTCCCCGTAGTCAAGCGGGTCACGTTCAATGAAATCACAAAGACTGCGGTGAATGAAGCAATACAGGAATCGGGAGAAATTGATGAGGATTTGGTAGATGCAGCCAAAGTTCGCCGATTCATGGACCGATTGGTAGGATACAGGTGCTCGCGATTCAGCAAATCATGGAGACTAGCCTCAATGGGTAGAGTTCAGACTCCGACATTGGGCTTCATTGTAGAAAGGGAGCTTGAGAGAGAGGCTCATATTCCAATTGAATACCATAGTGTCCACGTTGATTCTGACGGAGTTCGCTTCAACGTCCGGTTCCACGAGAAGGATGAGGAAGATGCGTGGACTGATGATTCAGGGAAGCATCGCGCCGACAGGACTGCCGATTCTGTATTGGCCGGAACAGCATTTGATGCTCTCAAGAATGCAAAGGCCATCAGTATTGTTTCAGTGAAAGAAGGCAAGACAAATCGCAACCCACAACCACCATTCACAACTGATACGCTTCTGCAAGCCGCGAGTTCCACGCTTGGATGGTCAGTAGCGAAAACCAGTAGAATGGCTTCCATCCTATACCAATCGGGTCATATTACATACATCAGAACGGATTCTACTCGGACCAATTCAGGAGCGCGTGATAAAGTGAAGGAGTATATCAAGAATCAATTCGGAGATAATCATCTTGGCTCTGGTGTGTTAGGTAGCGATGCGAAGAAAGGTACTTCCAACGTACAGGATGCTCACGAAGCCATCAGACCAACCCGCCCTGAAAAGACTGATGTCGATGTAGGTGCGGACGAGCAACGTCTGTACGGTTTGATTTGGGCAAGGTTCGCCGCCAGTCAAATGTCGCCATCGATAAGGGAGAGGAGGGACATGCGGGCTACTGTAGATGGTTTGGAAAAGCCATTGACAGGATCGGCCTCTTGGAGGATTCATGCCGGATGGGAGGCAGTGTACACGAAGTACCACGGCGATGTAAGGACAAGCCCCCCAATATATGCACTAGAAGAAGAGAGCGAGTGGAACATCTCGAAATCAAAAGAGAATCCTCTGATGGTTACGGATGAGACTAAACCACCCAGGAGATTCTCGGAGAGTTCGATTGTCCAAGCGATGAAGAAGGCAGAAATAGGCCGTCCGTCGACATACGTCAGTACAGTTTCAAAGCTCTCTGCTAGAGACTATATCAAAGTCGAGGGTAGTTCGTTGATACCTACTGAAGGGGGCCGCATGATGTGGTTGGATGTAGTGCCTTTCTACAACGAGCAAAATGAGTCAGGGGGACTATTCACACCACTATTCACATCAAAAATGGAAGAAAGTCTAGATGGAATCGAGCACGGCAGAGTAAATGGGCCTGAAATCTGGAACAGTTTCGTAGAAGAATTCAGATCAATGCACAACAGGGCACTGGAACGCAAGCGGGAGTTCCCCACGCCCAAGCAGATGGCACTCTTGGAGAGTCGGATGCCACATCTAAACGATAAGAGGAGAGAAGAGTTGCTATCAGGTAAATCCTTGGAGGAGCTAACAGGAGATGACGCACGCAGAATAATCGAGCAATTGTTTGATTCTGAGGGAGATAACGGACATCTCCCTCCCAGCGAGAAGCAGACAGCTCTAATTGTGAAACTATCCGATCAGGCCGGACTGGAACTGGATGCTACCCTAGAGAAAGCAGGTGTTGCGGACCTATCTGAACTAACAGGAGGTAGGGAAGGTACTGCCAGTGAACTAATATCTCAGATGATAGAAATGAGTAAGAATCTACCAGCGACACCGCCACAGGTTGATTTGGTGAACAAACTTTCAGAGCAACACGAAGTGCCATTGAGTGAGATGTTAGCTATGGCCGGCTTGAAGGATATCAGTGAGATGAGTAAGTCGGATGCCAGCATTATCATCAATGAGATGAAAAAGCGTTCGCGCCGAGGCAAGAGTAGACAGAGTTGAGGTTTGCGTCACAACTTTGTGGCAGTACTCAATAACAAATGCCCGTAAGGAGAGTCATGGATTCCATCGAGTACGATGTTGTAATCGTCGGAGCCGGCCCAGTAGGGGGATTCCTAGCTCAGAGGATGTCTGAGGGAGGAGTAAGCGTACTGCTTCTGGAAGAGCACGCGCAGATAGGGAGGCCGTTTCAGTGCGCTGGGCTCGTTAATCCTGAAGCTATGATTCTCTCGGGATTACAAAACACAGTATTGACTCCAATCTGGGGAGCTAGGATTCACAGTCCATCAGGAATACCCGTCGTAATTGGTAACGAACAGGACATTCGAACATGGTCAGTCTGTCGCAAACTATTCGACGAAGGCGTCGTAAATGGAGCTGTGCAGTCGGGCGCCGAAATCTGGCTCTCCAGTAAGCCAATTTCTGCAGATTCTTACGAAGACCATGTACTACTTTCAGTATCTACCCCACGAGGTGTTCAAACAGTCAGGTGTGGGTTACTGTGTGGAGCTGATGGAGCCCACTCTTGGGTTCGTAGACACTTCAAAATGGGGCGGCCGAAGGAGCTTATGATTGGTTTTCAAGTAGAGGTCACCGGGTACAAGGGAGAACCGGGTAGGTTGGATATGTATACTGGATCGAGATTCTCCCCTGGATTTTTCGCTTGGGCTATCCCATCGGGTGAAACTACGAGGATTGGCACATGGAGTAAGCCCGAGATGATGAAAGAACAGTCGTGCGAACAATTGCTTGACAGGTTGAGGTTGGAGCCACTTTGGAGCGAGCGTTTCTCAGAATGCCGAGAAATTGGAAGATTCTGTGGACCCATTCCTAGTGGGATGGTGAAACGCCCGATGAAGGGGAGAGTAGCGCTATTCGGAGATGCAGCAGGGTTGTGTAAGCCCACTACTGGAGGAGGTATTGGACCTGGTTTCAAACAAGTGGAGGTGCTGGCTCCGAATCTATTGAAGTGTTTGAACAAAGATGATTTCTCCGATGCTACAGTGAATGAAGTGATTGATCTATTGAGTCCCTTCAGAAGAGAACAAAACAGAGCAAGGGCTCTACGAGAAGTTTTTCTGACTGATATGACAGATGAGGATCTGGATGACGTATTCGCCGTCTGGTCTCGTCCGGAAGTAACTGATCTGATTAATCAAATTGGAGATATCGAACATCCTATACCCCTAGGTATTCGGATGCTAAAGGAGGTACCTGAATTCAGATCCATAGCCAAAAGAGCTGCAAAAGCCGTATTGTGGGGTTGATTCGTGTATAGGTCATTGCAGAGAATTAGGTATCCGCCATTCGAACATTCACACATGGACCCACGAGCCGCGCCCTTGATAGAGGTCGTCGTAGAGTCTGAGAATAAGCCACCTCCTTCCTTCAGAATAGGGTCAGATGACGACTGGATGATCGAATGGCGGGGATGTAAGTCTGACGATCAAGAAATGCCAGAGATAACCTGCGAAGTGTCTCACGAACCGTTTCCTTTCCTGGAAAGGACAAGGAATGGATGGTACATCGAACCTGACCCTCTACACAAAACGGCACGCCGGCTAATACGGCCGACTGTCATGCTGTTGATTCTCGCTCTTCTCGCTCACTCCATGGAGCCTGGGCTAGTCAGTCTGGGCCTAATAACGGAGTCATTTGCAGGATCATATCGCATTGGCCCACTTGACTACCCTAAGCTTCTGTTGGTGGCATTCCCTGTCTTCATGATTCCGATCGTCTTCAGAATGATTGCAAATCTCCGTGACATTAGGCGGCAGAACGCCTACATTGCTTCGCCAATTGAATCGCCTAGAATGATCTTGGCAGTCAACGGTTCAGAGGTCCGAGCTAGCAAGATAACAATGCCAGTTGACATGATGGCAGTACGAGGTAGGTTGCAAGTAGGAATCGCAGTTCCTGAGAGAAGTATGGTACTAGAGGCACTGCAGCGCACAGAAGGAGAGCAGCCGTCTCCAGGGATGTCAACGAGACTACCCGAGAGGAGGATTACAAGCGGAGAAGAACTTGGGACAGGGGTTGGAGAGGCTACTCCTATGCCAGTTGCACACCCTCGGGTTCTCTTGCTTGAACCTATGAGGGTGCATGATCCAGGCGACTGGGTTGACCTAAGTGAGGGGGGCAGTGAGGTTTTGTTCAAGGGACCTGTGAATCAATGGCCTGGCTCGGTATATTCAGCTCTAATCGCTGTCCACTGGGAGATTGTATTGGAGGCGGTCAGAGATGATGGGACTAAAATGAAGTGGGTATGCCAAGTAATCATACCACCAAGAGTCGGTCTTGAGCACATTCCAAAACTACCAGTTAGAAGTGGTAGAACTGAATCAACCTAGGCATCAGGTTGTATCGGGACCGGGCTTGCTAAGTCTTCACGAATATACTCGGTTTCCAGGAGTACGTAGTCCGAATCCCTCTTCCTAGGAAGGAAACCGGCCCTAAGTATCATTCTTTGCAGCTCATCTTCAGTGGCCTCTGTCTTCGTTGTACCAGAAGCTGAAACCACATTCTCCTCCATCATTGTAGAGCCGGCATCATCGGCACCAGCTAGTAGGGCCATCTGTGCCACATCCAGTCCCATTGTGGGCCACGACGCCTGAATGTGCCCTATGTTGTCAAAGAATAGTCTTGAGATGGCGACGTGTCTGAGGTATTCGGTAGGACCAGCACCCAGAACTATCTTGTTGTGACCTTTGTTCCTCGAACCTAACGAATTATTCTCTAACATGACAGGCCACGATACGAAGGATGTGAAACCCGTTTTACCAGATGATACAGCGTTGTCTTGCATACTCCTCACTCTGTCCATATGGAGTACTCGGTGAAAATTACTCTCGCCGAAACCGAAGACATTTGTGGCGGAAGTTGTAAGACCCAGTTCTTGGGCTTCATGCATAACTCTAAGCCAGTTATCCGCAGATCCCTTCTTCGGTGAGATATCCAGTCGTATATCGTCGACTAGCATTTCAGCACCGCCTCCAGGGAGTCCGTGCATCCCTGCCTCCTTCAGATGCATCAGAACCTGCTTGGTCGATATCCCACAGACCTCAGAGATACCTTCGATTTCGATTGGAGAGAAGCAATCCAGTGCTATGGATGGGTGTCTCAAACTCAGTTCACGAATCAGTTCTGTATACCACTCCAGGGGGAGTTCGGGATGCACACCACCCTGCATCAGGACTCGTGAACCGCCTATGTCTTCCAATTCAGAAAGTCTATCGCTGATTTCATTCGTAGACTGTGTGTAGGTCTCAGGATGTCCGGGTGACCTATAGAAGGAGCAGAACTGGCAATTGATAGTGCATACATTAGTGTAATTCACATTCCTATCGACGAGGTACGTCACCTCATTACTAGGGACTTGGTATCTCCTACGCAACATCGCAGCGTGCATCAGTTCGTTGATATCAGCCGAATCGTATAGGGCCACAGCATCATCGACGCTTAGCCTCGGAGGATCTGCAGAGTTCTGAGATTGTAGTATAGTTCTCCAGACAGACAGAATATCACCCGTCATTTCCTACGAGCGCTTCTATTTCATCGATTGTCTTTGGGCAACTCGATGTCAGGACCACTGGGCCGTCAGTTGTAATGAGCACATTATCCTCTATACGGACACCTATTCCTGCATAACGTTCTGGAATCTCGACGTCGGTCCTCCAACTGCCAAAATACAATCCCGGCTCTACAGTGAGTACCATCCCAGGTTCAAATCTCCTCTCTGGTTTGTCATCGCCCTGTCGGCCACCTCCTACATCGTGCACATCTAAACCCAGCATATGTCCTGAGCCGTGCATGAAATAATTGCGGAATGGACCATTAAAATCATCCCCGAGAGCATCTTCCAGAGAGCAATCTAAGACTCCGAGATCTATCAATCCCTGAGCCAACACACGAGAAGTTGCATGGTGCATAGAACTCCAAAGACTACCGGCCTGACAGGCTTTGATTCCTGCTAGTTCTGCTTTCAACACTAGTTCGTATATCTCCCTTTGTTGGTCGCTGAATTTCCCATTGACCGGCCATGTCCGGGTGACGTCAGAAGCATACCCAGAAATCTCACACCCCGCATCCACTAGGACCAATTCTCCGTCAGATATCTTATTGTCATTGGAATTGTAGTGCAAGATAGTAGCATTGTCACCACCACCTACGATTGAAGGGTAGCTCCAACGGCTCTTGCAGGCAATGAAGTGCGCCTCTATGGTCGACTGAATCTGCCACTCACCTATTCCTGAGAATGTAGCCTGCATAGCGGCGATATGTGATGCGGAAGCGATATCTGCTGACTCTTGCATTAATCGAATCTCACCCTTGGACTTCAACACACGCATATCATCCAATATTGGAGTAGGGTCGGCTAACTCTGCTCCATCTACTCTACTAATCAACTCGTCCAACTCAGGGTTGAGTCCAGAGATGCAATAGACAGATGTGCAGGCATTGAGGCGTGAGGTGACTGATTCAGCGATGTCCTCTAGAGAATGGGCCTGATCGACTGGCCAACCAGAAACTGTGCCTTCGATACCCACCCTTCGACCCTCCCATATCTCTGCCTTCGTATCACGTGGCTGGACGAATAGTGTGGTAATCCATTCAGCTCCGTCACGATGGGCCATTAGCACTGCTTCAGGATCGCTCCAGCCACAAAGATACAGTATGTACGAATTTGCACGGAATGGGAAAGTCGTGTCATTTGAGCGGTACGCCACTGGATTGGTAGGCATTAGCACCAGAGATCCCTCAGGCAATTGTCCTAAGAATACAGACTGCCTAGAGAGGTATTCAGAATCAGATAGAGCAGGTTCACTCATGCACTCACCACAGATTGTCGTCAAGAGGTGCGTTATTATGCATGTGGGTATTGAAATCAGGTCTATTCATCGGACTTCCACTTCGGTATAGAGGAAGAATCGTCAGAAGAACGATACCTCAGTAGAATTGCAGATAGCATGAATAGTGTTGAAATTACCAGTACTATTAGTGAATAAGGCAGAGGTTCGCTGGCATCAGGATGGACCAAAAGAACAGATATGCTGCCGTATTCGTCGTCGTCGTCAATCACATCCAGAGTCAGAATGGCTTCATCACCAGCATCGGGAGGCCATGACAAGGCCCTAATGCAGCCCTCGTAAACAGGTTGGTGGTCAATCTTCCATACGCACCTCAATCCGGATTGGTCGTTCTCAGTGTCCTCGGAAAGTGAGGCGTCCAGCATCCATTCAGAACCGGGGCTCAGTTTGATTCGGGAACCATCTTCGATTGGTGAATCATCTAGTGAAGCTATGACCTCCGGAACAACATTTTGGATTGTGAATATCTTCACCATGGTACTTGAAATTCCTCCAACATCAGTGACAACCAAAGTCAGAGTGTAATCGCCTGAACTTTCAGTGGGAATTGACATCGTTCCCTTGTCTTTACCCATCACAATCTGTAGTGGAGTTTGTCCTGAGTGCGACGGTTTTCGGAGAACCCACATGTAATGTAGATCTTCCCTACCCCATACCGGATCATCCGTTGCGCTGGCATCAAAGAACAAGTCACTCGCCCCCTCCAATGAATGGTCGGGACCCTCGATGGATATCGATGGTGCCAGGTTGTTGACCTGTATTGGGATGCATTCTTGCGAATAAGTCACTCCCGATGGATCATAATTCTCAGCATACAGAGAATGCCACCCATCTGCCAAACCCGAAATGTTCAATGATTCTGAGAATTCCCCATCTGGGATTATGGTAGAGAGGTGTGCTGACATATCCGAGTCTGCTTCGGTCGAACAGGCATCTATAGAGCCGGATGCTGGCTTAGCGAATAACCTAAGTTCCGGAGTGGTCCATGTCATCGGATACATACTCCAACCTGACACGAAGATGAATCCATGGACCCAGTCTCCGGGTTCCGGGGAGTTCACTATGATTGCAGACCTCGCGGTATCTCCAAGGAAAAGCACTCGGTGTGACTGAGAAATCCCTTCAGAAGCGGTTTCCACTGTGACTGTCAGGTAGCAGGTACAGGGAGAGTACTCCGCCACATCAATTTCCAGCGACCAAATCCAGACGGGCCTCGAGCCTGATGAGTCAGCCTCCTCCAAAATACCTGAAAAATCGCCACTGTCCAGCTCCACCAAGTACGGTTCCGAGGCCACGATACTCCAAGTTACTGAGGTGGGCTTCACTTCATCCTCTATAGAGCCTGTAATCACCGTAGTTTGGTTCGTAGAGAAGCCATTATCAAAGTCGAAACCAATCAGTGGGATATCATCTGGCTGGTCCGCGACCGTGGTCGTGACCGCGGCAAAGAGTGATGCTACAACCAGCATCGCGACAAGAATGAATGGTGACCTCACGAGTTATGGCCCACACCAACCTGTAATGAATCTCATGGCTAGATGATGAAATCATCTATCGGAGATTCGGAGTTGCCATGCCAGTTCATCCAACCATAGGCCGAGTGTAGTGCGATTGACGAATTCATGGCTAGCCTCGGCAGATAGTACGCATTCGCAAGCCGCTGCTGCGAGCGCGGCCGCATCCGTAATCGAGAGATCGTTTCCTAGTGCGGTTGCGAGTGCGGTTGCGGCAGCGTCGTGTAGGCCTATTTGCTGTACTGGAGCAGGAGCCGCACATGGAATATGCATAGGGTCCAAGCCAGCTTGGTATAGCGTCACCCCGTTAATGCCACCAAGAACGAGCATAGCACCCCATCCATACTCCTCAATCAGATTCTTAGCTGCATCAGCGGAATCTGATGTCATCTGTCGACGGCTCAGTAGTTCCAAACCCCGCTTCTCGAATAGGACCACGTCAGCACCCCTGCTCCGGTCAAGTCCAGTCAGTTTAGGATCCATTATCACAGGGAGTTTTGCATCCCTTGCAGCGTCGATAAGAGCCTGAGCACCGGATGCATCTAGGACTCCTTTGTCGTAATCAGATAGGACGATAGCGCAGCTATCTCCTAACGATGACATTGCTTGTTTTGTTAGCAATTCGCGAACACTATCAGGAAGTTCTTCACGCGGCCCCCTGTCTGCTTGAAGCAATATCTGACTCTTTTCTAGCAGACTCTCGCGGCTGCCATAAAATCGGATCTTCGTCAGAGTGCTGCGGTCAGGGACAACTGCTATGCCGCTTGGATCGATTCCGTGCCCGGATAGTTTCTCAATTATGACTCGCCCCTCTCTGTCGTCCCCTACACTAGAGTGGAGACTGATTTGGAGGCCAAGAGAGTTCAGGCCCATCGCAATGTGAGCTGCTGCCCCTGGAGTCTCTTCGGACTGGAGAATCTTCAGAACTGGTACTGGGGCAGTGGAATCGAGGTTGTTGGCGTAACCGTGATGGAATCTGTCCAGCATCACGTCTCCAATCAGGGTTACCTTCGAAGAGCCGACGTCATCCAAAAGTATCCTTAGCCTCTTTAGGGTCGCAGCACGTTCCTCGGACTCATCCATCGGTTGTGCGTGCCGATACATGTGAATGATGTTTGCTAACCGGCGAACTCAAGTTGAGAACCTTCTCGTCGTAACGTGGAGCTGCACGAAGACGGATGGGTGTATGACGGGCAGGCCTGCGATAGGCTTTGGAACAAATCCGCCATAGGTAGACTGATTGAAGAGAGGAGGCTTCTGCTTACTCCAGCGGAAGTAATATTTTGCCACGACCATAGGCACATAGACTGGCCTTCTGCGAATTGGTTGCAAGAAGCAATCGAAGAGTCACCGAGGTTGCTTGATGAGGCTGTAGTAATAGAATCTCTCAGAGTCCCTGGTAACAGGTTAGTCGTCCATCAGAATTTCGAGGCTCTTGGGTTAGACTACGCGAACTCAACTTGGGGACTGAGATGGACTTCTGATGGACATCCTAGGTCAGGAAATCCTGTTTCCGAGGTCAGATGGTTTCACTCTGGTGAACATCTCGATGTCAACGACCTGTATGCTTGGTCAGAACGAGTTACAAGCAGTGGTAGAATTCCCGAGGTTCTTGTGGTCGATGATGAGCACGCAGTGGTTACTTATCGTGTTGCGAGAGTTGAGCCCCAAGGAATGATGGGAGGATTCAAAGAAACAGATTTGGAGTATATCGCTGGACTCAGTAGTTCACCCCTAGACAACGGAGGGAGATTTATCGTAGACTCTGATGATTGGCCTGAAGAGAGGATTGGGGTGCCACACCCATGGGGGAGAGTATTGGACGCCAGTACGAACCGGATGATCTATTCACACAATGATACTAGGCAGGATACATTGGGGGCAGATATACTGCGTGACTTGCTTCGAAGAGGTCTGCATCCTCGTCCGGGATTCAAGTATGGAACCAGATGGAGATGCTATGACAGGACTCTCGGAGAAAGTCACGCCCCGTGGCTGGTTATACATCCCGCTGAAGCACCCCACGACTGGAGGGGGGCTTGCCTTGCCTCGAGACTAGCATCCGGAGTTGGCAAGACCTGGTTACACCCGCTCCAAATCGAAGGAATCTGGAGATATCTGTCGATAACAAGGCCACCGGCGGACTCGCGATGGAACAACCCAAATCGGAGATGACTAGGTGGATTCCGGGGGCAATTGTAGTTGGCTTCGACCACCGGTGACTATTGATATCGCCAACAGTACAGAAATCACCAACAGTCCATTAGAGGGTTCTGCCAACCAGGCAACCAAACCATCACCTGTGAACGGAGATTCAGCCTCTAGCAGCAATGGTATTCGTAACTCAGAGCCATGAGAGTCCGACAACACCAGATTACCCCTTGCTAGCATACCGGGCTCTAGTAGTCCACCTGGTTCTATATCCAGTATGATGGGGTCACCGGGAGAGAGGGATATCGGAGTAGAGGTAGTTACGATTCTAGCAGCCGCGCCCTCGACTGCGATGGAGTATGTTCGCTCTTCGTCGCCTTCATACTCTGGTATGAGTTCTACTGAGGAAGAAGATTTCCACGCAACGACGGCGTACAATTCATCGGTGGATAATCTGTGACCTATGCGGAACCAATCCAGATCAATATTGGTCTTGGTCTCGCCCTCACACCCGATAGTACCACGTAGACTCCCTGAATCACTAGTGCTGTTAGGATTACCGAGGATTTCTATGTCGTACGTTCCAACTAGGATATCAATATACTCAGGCTGCACCTGACTCCCGCTCTGTGATAATGAAAGAGATATTTCTAGGGTACAAGCCTGTGTAGCGGTGACCTTTGCATAGGTCGATTCTCCTGAAATGAATTGAATAGGGAATCTCGGAGTCAGAACTTCCACTGATGATTCGCCCTTGGACTCTATTTCTACAGTTGCAGAATCTGCGGAAATTGTAACCACTGTAGCAGACCACGTGACGAGTCTACCCCGATTATCTCGTATCATCATCCCGTCTGCACCGAATACATCTCCTACTGAAAAGGCGTCTCCGGCTGATCCTGAATCCCTCGATCTCTGCAGGGCGTCATCGCCGTCTGCTTCGATAATCTTGACCCAAGCATTTTCTGGATCTGTGTTAACAAGGTTATCGGGAGCATTACCATTGTTGTCATCCGAATGCTCGACGATGATGCCATGACCAGGCAATGCCGAGTCAAATCCGGAATCAGCCCTCAGGGTAATCCATATGGTTTCTCCCGGTGCTATTTCGATGGCTAAACTGACACCACCATCAGATATGGGGCCCAACACGAAAGTTCCTCCAATGTCAGTATCCACTGCAGTGGAACGTTTGGCTCCGATTAAATCGAGTGTCGCTGCTCCCGGCATCGATGGTACGGCTCCATTGCCATTCCAGTTGCCACTTGCCATAATATCCCAGTCGCCCAAGCCATTCCAACTTGAGGACGGTAAGTCACTGTGTACGTCATAGAGGTCGTGTGCACCCATCTGATGGAGCATTTCGTGGACCACGGTTCCTATCCCTGAATCCAAAGAAGCGATGGTGTAGTGACTCACGGACCAGTCTTCAATCTCAATGGGCTCGTTAAGCCAGGACATGTGACTCCATATCGTATTGGCCCCACCTCCTGACTCCTGAGCTCCACCAGAATGGAGAATAAGTAATCGGTCTACCGTCCCATCGCTATCAAAGTCCCATCTCGATAGATCAGTCCCTCCAAGTAGGGCCTTGACGGACTCTTCGATTAGAGATGATACTCCTATGTCTCGCTCATCCGTAGAATCTTCTCCCCAGTGCCCCTCTGGATGAGGAGATGTCCAAATCTCAGGGGCCTCAGTGATTACAAGGGAAGAAGCCGATCCACTCATCTGTTGGATGTAACTTGCTGCAGAGCCATCCCCTCCAAGCATTGAATTGGCCTTGCTTTGTGAGAATGGTTTACCGGGGAATTGAACTCTTACAATCAACCATTCCTCTTCTTCCTGTAGACCAACTAGAGAAGCAGGCTCATCGCTCTGAATGGCTATTCCGCCATCCACCCAACCATCTATGACATCGGAGTTGATATTGGCCCAGACGCCAATCAGAAGAATTGCCGCAGCGAGTACTACTCTGGCGGCGTTCATGGACTTACGTCCATGAGTCACTCTTTCAATCCAATGCAGAACCGGTCGTCTGCGAAGTCGAATCGGCGATAGATGCCGTTCTCCAAGACTCATTTGAGGATTGAGGGTCATCGAGCCAACCTAAACCGTTGTACTCGCAGCCGAGGGAATCTAGAGTAGTTTTCAGATGTCCGGGTAATGGAGTGGAATCACATCCGCCAATTATGAGTTTAGTAATACCTTGATGCAACACCAGTTCAGTAACTGCAGCCTGCTCAGTGGCATCGAGGCAAAGCGCAGTACACCTCGGGGAGGCAATGCCAGAAGGAACAGTGGCTGCGGGGAATCGTGGACATGCACCTTCACAACTACAGTCTAGGATTGCTAATCTGGTCACTGATCCATTTTCGGAAACTAAGTCTGCTAACTCAAAGGACCTCCTACCTAGGGCGGCATGGGGCAAAGTGCTGGATAGTCTATCAGCAGCCAGCATTGCTGCCACGGCTAATAACAGTCTCAGCCCCTCATATTCCGAAGGAAGAGTGAGGATAAGCAATCCTCCAAAAATCAATAACAGTCTTATTCTGAATCTGGCCTTACCGCGTTCGACCAAACCGAGCAGCCGCGCCATCGACAATGTGACTGTGGCGAGCATTGCACACACCATGATCCAAGAGAGGCCTATTGAAAGCCTGAAAAGAGCGGTTGCGTCATACCTACTACCCACTCCCTCAAGGTAGTCCAAAGACTGGGATGTTTCGGCCAATATCGGTAGTAAGTAGGCCCAACAGATGAAGATTATCATAGGGATGAGTATAGTGCTGGCACATAGAATTAGAGTGAGCCACGAACGCTCTCTAGGCAGTAGACCCGGACTGGCAAATCTATGGAGCCTGAAAGATGCGAATGGCATGATTGTCAGTATGGACAGTAGTATCGCCATCGACCACCTGATTTCCAACCAATCGAACGGAGAATATACAGAGAGATTCATCGATGCAGCACCTAAGGGTAGTAAATCCAACCAGAGGTGCATCAGGGAATCCGTCCCATAGGCCCAAACAATTGTTGCTAGAACTAGAAGGATAGTTGATGTCCTGATTATCTCGTGCAACTCCAAGAAGTGCTCCAACACGGGCCTAGATTGGTCGGAAGACAGTTCCATCGACATACTCAGAGGATGTCCTTAACCTGTGGCTCGGACCTCGCGGCCAGAATAGTTCTGTACACGCCATAAGCGGCCCAAGCACTGAGGAAGAAGGCACATCCGATAGAGAATACTGTCAAGTCAACTGCCCTAGTTCCCTCTTCGACGATACTAGATGGCGGGAATGAAATTGAGACATCAGAGGCCATCCAACGAACTCCAATTACGAAGGATGCGATGCTGAGGACCCCTCTCCTGATGGCTTGTGGATAAGCCAACTCTGAGGCCAGAAACTCTGGGCCTTCATCGTAACGGCGCTCAAGCACCTCTCTTTGTAATACTGCACCGACAATCAGAGCGGTTAGACTAGTCCAATACAACAGATTGCCCTGCTCGTACACCCTTTGAGATAGTGCAGCTTGCCTCTCTGCCTCCTTCTCCGCTTCATTCTCCTCAATCACGAACAATGTGTCGTAGTCGCCAACAGATATTGTTCTGGCCTCAAGAGTCGCCGAATCGTCGCCCGTGGAAATAGTTCCAGGAGGACTGATTGTGAAAGCCAACAAGTTCCAGTAATCCATCTCATCCGGTACTCCTCCGCCATCAACAGAATTTCCTGCCAACCAAAAGTGAACTAATCCGACATCTTCTGAGGGAGAAGACCAACTGACTTCCCAAGTTCCATCTGGGTCAGGTTCAGAGTGCGAAATATCGTCTTCGGCACCATCGGCTTGACGAATCTCCTGATCTTCTGACCATGAAAAGGCCCCTACTCCTTCAGAAGATAGTAAAAAGCCTGCCTTAGTATTACCATCACTTCCAGAAAGAGTCAGTGAATCCGCAACTCTGATTGTGAACTGATAAGTCACATTAGTATCATACATTACTGGAACCCCAGTAATCATGACAACTACTCTGTCAGAAGGGGCTCCGTTGTTATGACAAGAGCAGCCATACTTGACAGTGAGGTCGTCATTACTGTTCAAAACACCCGGACCACCACTCATACCGAATACAGGTATGGCTAGCAAACCAGCTAGTATGAGGCATAGGAATACCCTAGTTGCCGCTCCTCGCATTGCCGCACCTGAAGTACCCTCGTCAGTGGGAGTCACATAACCGTTGCTCGGTCGCATCCCCTAGGGATGCGTCTGCCTAGAGATCCTTGAGAGCGGAATTCAACTCGTTCATCATCTTCTTCCCATCACCGAACAGCATCATCGTCTTGTCCATGTAGAACAAGTCATTGTCGACACCCGCGTAGCCCACGGACAGACTTCGCTTGATCATTACAACTACTCTCGCTTTGTCAACATCTAGAATCGGCATACCTGCCAGGGGTCCTTCGCCGGTACGAGCAACGGGGTTAGTGGTATCGTTTGCTCCGATTACTAGGGCAACGTCACACTCAGGGAATTCAGAATTGATGTTTTCCATCTCTATCAACTGCTCGTATGGAACACTGGCCTCGGCCAACAGGACATTCATGTGTCCCGGCATCCTTCCGGCTACAGGATGGATTGCATAGGAGACTTCGCATCCCTCTGCTTCCATCATGTCAGCGAACTCCTTGACAGCATGCTGACTCTGACTGACAGCCATCCCGTAACCAGGGACGACAATGACCTTCTGGGCGCCATCAAGAACCATCGCAACCTCTTCGGGATCGCTGCCCACTTTAGTACGAGTCAACTGGTCCTTCTCTCCAGAACCTCCGAATGATTTGAAGAGGACATCTGGCAGTGTCCTATTCATCGCCTTACACATTATGAAAGTGAGGATTAGGCCAGCGGCACCTACCATTGAGCCGGCGATTATGAGCACATTATTGCCGATGACAAACCCGGTGAAAGCGGCTGCAATGCCCGAGAGGGAATTGAGGAGGCTAACGACCACAGGCATATCAGCCCCGCCAATTGGCATAACAAACAGTATACCAAGTAAGCTGGACAACCCCACGATGCCCCAGATGTAGTCCTTGTTAGTTGGGTCACCTATGGTCAACCAGATGAAGTATAGAGAGCCTGTAAATAGTATGATTTTCACCAGATTTAGCCATGGTGGACCCCATGTTGGGAACCTCACCCACTTCTTACTGAGGGGGATTACAAATCCTCCCTTGAGCTTCATCATCGCTACTAGGGAACCCGTCAGAGTCACCCAGCCAACCAGTCCAGACAGACCAATGGCCACCCATATAGCATAGAGTTCGACTCCGGCGTCAGGGACATTTCCCTCCTGCAATCTGCCTAAAACCTCTGAGAGTGCGACCAGTGCAGATGCGCCGCCGCCGAAACCGTTGAACAGTGCCACCAACTCTGGCATACCAGTCATTTCGACCTTTGTAGCCATCAGAACGCCAATCAGGATGCCAATGGCTAGACCCCCTACTATCAATTCCCAACCCACCACTCCCTCAGAGTACATCCGGGCCAGTGTCACAAGCACTGCTAGGAACATTCCCATAGCACCCATTCTGTTGCCCTGAGGGGCAGTTCGTGGGCTGGAGAGTTGTTTGATTCCTAGAATAAAGAGTGCTGCTGCCACGAGGTAGCCGATATCCCATACGGCGGCGTTGATCAATCACTTGCCCCCCTTTCGTCTCTTGCCGGCAATCATCTCCAGCATCTTGTTAGTCACCATGAAGCCACCGACCACGTTGATGGTCGCCATAATCAAGGCGGCAAATGCAAGCCATGCAGCAGTACCCGGGTCTCCTTCGTTGAATGCAGTGTTTGACAGTATCAGGGCACCAACTATGGTTATCCCCGAAATTGCGTTAGCGCCAGACATTAGTGGAGTGTGAAGAGTAGGTGGAACCTTACTTATCAGTTCAAACCCGAGGAAGATGGCGAGTACGAAGACGGTTATGCTACCAATTAGTGCTGCAATGGTAAGGCTCAGTTTACCACCTCCGCGAGTCGAGACTGTTTTTCGTGAATCTGGCCATCTGAGCAGACCAACACTCCCCCCATCCCCGGGACATGGAAGTCCGAGCTTTCTGGAGCTCCGACTAAGACATCGTCATCCATACTGAGTACGAGTTCACCGTCCTGGATTAGAGATGATACGAAGTTAGTCAGATTATTCGAGTACAGCATGCTGGCAGTAGAGGCAATAGTTCCGGGCAAGTTCTCTATTCCGACTATTGTGACTCCATGCTCGACGACAACTTCTCCCGGCTGAGTGAGTTCGCAGTTTCCTCCGACATCGGCGTTCATATCTACAATGACTGCACCGTCCTTGAACAAGGCCACGGCGTCTTTCGGAACCGTGATTGGAGCGGGTCGACCAAAGATTCGTGCAGTCGTGACGATTACGTCAGCGTCCTTGGCGACTTCACAAACCGTGTCATTGACTTTCTGGATGAACTCAGGTGTCAGCGGCTTAGCATACCCTGATTCGTCCTCAAAGTCGTCCATCCCCTCAACCTCGATGAAACGGCCCCCAACGGACTCAATCTGCTCGGCTGCTGATTTTCTGACATCAGAGGCGTATACGATGGCCCCAAGGCGTTTTGCTGTGGCGATGGCCTGCAAACCTGCGACTCCACTGCCCATGATTACGAACTTGGCAGGCTTGACTGTGCCTGCACTAGTGGTCATCATCGGTATGGCCTTCGAGATATGATCTGCTCCCATGAGCACGGCCTTGTATCCTGCTAGGTTGTCTTGACTAGAATTTACATCCATCGACTGTGCTCGAGATAATCTGCGTGGAATCATGTCCATGCTCAGCAGAGTAATTCCGTTGTTCGTACATTGTTGTACTCTTTCTGGATGACGAAACGGATCGGCTACGCACGCGATTATTTGGCCGCTATTCAGTTCAGAAACATCTGGCATGTGAATCGTCACTAGGATATCTGATGCTACTGCCTCATCCCTCTGGACCAACTTAGCACCTTTGGAAACGTACTGTGCATCTGAGTAGTTCGAACCTGTTCCGGCACCGAATTCAACAATGACTTCAAATCCGGCCTTACTCAACTTAGTGACAGAATTAGGGACAATGGCGACTCTATTCTCACCTTCTGGCTCTAGCAGGACTCCGAGTCTCAATCTGTCACTTCCGCGGTTTGAGCCGTAGGCTCAGTCTCCTCAAGGCATTCGACCTGAGGGCGCTTATTGAAACCGTCGCCGGAATATTCAGTGACTAAACGGGAGCTATTGGGAGATAAGAGAGGGTAATGCGAGCATCACTAATGCTAAGTCCGGGACCGCTGGCGCTCCCAGCGAGGAATGCTATGTCGAGAGGAGCTAGGAAAGTCGCAGTGATTGGAGCCGGTAACGTCGGTGCGACTTGCGCCTTCGTACTGGCTCAGAAGAATATAGGAGAGATTGTGATGCTCGATATCTACGAGGGGTTCGCTAAGGGCAAGGCCCTCGACATGAGTCAAGGAGGACAGGTACTCAACTACGACGGAAAGATTACTGGAACCAAAGACTACAGAGATATCGCCGGAGCCGATGTTGTCGTAGTCACCTCTGGATTCCCTCGAAAGCCCGGTATGTCTCGCGAGGATCTGGTCGGAAAGAACGCTGACATCATCTCCCAAGTCGGGTCGGGCATTCGAGAACATGCGCCAGACTCCGTCATTGTCATGGTTACCAATCCACTTGACCTGATGACCTATCATATGCAGAGAGTCACTGGATTTCCTCCTGAGAGAGTTGTTGGACAGGCTGGAATACTCGATTCAGCTAGGATGACCCACTTCATCGCTGAAGAACTAGGAGTGTCTAACGAAGATGTTCAGGCGATGGTACTTGGTGGTCACGGCGACACAATGGTGCCACTTCCTCGGTACACCACCGTTTCGGGCATCCCAATCACCCAATTAATGGATACTGAAACCATAGATGCCATCTGCAAGCGCACTGCGAGTGGGGGTGGAGAGATCGTTAAGCTGCTAGAGAAAGGCAGCGCCTTCTACGCGCCGGGCTCGGCGGCGGCTATAATGGCAGAATCGATTCTCAATGACAGGAAGCGCAGCCTTCCGTGCAGTGCATACTTGAGCGGGCAATACGGTCTTGATGACATCTACATTGGTGTACCTGTAGTGCTTGGTAAGAACGGCGTGGAACAAATAGTTGAACTTGAACTTGAGGAGTTTGAACTCAAGAGTCTTCATGAATCAGCCGGATTCTACAAAGAACAGCTCAGTGGAATACTCGGATACTAGTCCGCTGGTTTCTTTCGCTTTGAGGGAGTGGGTCATGCGTGGAGAGACAATGCGAGCACATCCATCTCGAGCATGATGGCAAGTTGCTTCTAGTCGACATGGGTGGGAACGGTCCCGCGATTCCGAGAAAGGGGAGAACAAAGTGGGACGGAGGTGACTTCCTCATTAGGCTACCAACTCCTAGTGAAGCCGAGGCTATTGGACTCAGATGGAAGGAAAGAAGAGTCAACAGGTTTCGCCTTGGAGTGCACGATCATACGGTAATCGTCGCCACGCCAGATATCACATGGCCCGAGCACTGGGCATGGAAGGACGCTGTCATCTCCGACAGCGCCGTCGACCCGGTGGCACGCGAATCGGTATATCGGACCCTGCACAGAGTGGTGAGTAAGGTTGTAATCACCAACTCTGAGGGCAAGATACTGATGGCCAAAGTGACTAGGGGATTCTTCACCGGATGCTGGACTCTTCCAGGTGGTTTTGTCGATTATGCCGAGCACCCTCGCAAGGGCGCCGAGCGCGAGGCACTCGAAGAATTAGGAATTAACATCTCTATAGCTGACCCCAAGGGAGAATCGGGGGACCAAAAGCCGGGTGACGATGGAGCACTCATCCAAGAGGCCATATTCCAGCAGGATGGAATCAACTGGATATCGTTTACTTACAAGTGTCATGCAGATATTCCGGCGGAGGACATTGTGCCCAAGGATGATGAGATAGAAGAAGCTCAGTGGTTCACACGCAAGGAAGCCCTCGATAATGCGGTTTCACTATTCGATATAGAAGCTATACAGCGAATCGAATAGTGGTGGGCCCGCCAGGATTTGAACCTGGGTCAAATCGTCCCAAACGATCTAGCATAGACCAGACTAACCCACGGGCCCGGAGTCCTGTCCACAGGAATGAGTCGCATGAAGGTTACTAGAGCCAGTACCAACTTTCAGAGTCGGCCCGGTATAGGATACCTTCCATCTCAGCCTGTCCGATGGCCTGCTCTGCGGACGGTTCGGTATAGCCCTCTTTCTCCAATTCTGAGGAGAGTTTTTTGATAGACAGTCTACCGTCACTTCCGGTTGACTGACGCATTATCCTGTGTATGGCCTCAGGGCCCCCTCTGACCTTCTCTCTCGTAGTAGCCCTTCGACTCTGCTCAGCGGCGATACGGGATTCTATCTCTTGACTAATCTGTGAAGGAAGGTTGGATGCGGCTACCGCCTCGGCGAGACTCTCAGGGGACTGTAACTCCCTCTGCGTCTTGCCCTTCGATGAGCCGCATCGGGGGCATGATGAGAACGAGGCTTTCCTAGAGCCGAACGAGTTGCCGCAGATGCACTTGACTAGTATCCAGACTTCATCCACACTAGAACCACAGTATCACGGTACAATAGTTTGTCCTAAGCTCATACTACCCATACTATGAGGTAATGTAAATTTTATATTCCAAGTTACTAACGCACGTCCATGTGTTTCAGTTGCGGCATTATAATGGGCACTAAACCAAGATCCGGTCGAGGACGAGTCTTGGAATTAGGATGCATGGCATAATTCTGATGTTTAATCGAATGATTCCATATAGGACCATTTGATGAACACGGAGCGTTTAGCGTTACCGTGCGCCTTAGAGTCATAGCTGGATGGATACTTGCTATTGCATTCATCTTGATGTCAGGAAGGTCATTCGTAGAAAACAGTGAATTCACCACAGAGTCATGGGGATATCTGTTACTCACACCATTGGCCTTGGCGTTGGCGCTCAGTCCTACGGTACCTTGGGAGAGCAATGATTCAGGGAGAACTGAGGAGTGGTCGAATGACGAAGGTTCCGATGAGGGGGAGAAGGATGTCCCTGATCCAATTGAATCGGGTTTCGACATCCCTGTCCTGTAATTACGTAAGTCTGAGTGTCTCCAGATTAGCAGGAGCATAGGTCTGCACTCTGAAGCGTTCCCTCAGGCCCTGTCGGAAGGCATTACAGGTCTGGGGGTCTCCGTGATGGCAGATGATTTTGCGAGGGGTCGGATTTAGAGCAGCGACATAGTCGAACAACTGGTTCCTGTCTGAATGACCACTGAAGCCGTCTATGGTCACCATGTTGCACCTGATATCTATCATCAAAGTCTGCCCCTTGTCCATTAGAGGGACTTGGGCATGACCCTGCTGCAGACGCCTGCCCAATGTTCCCGAAGCCTGGTACCCAACAAAGCACAGAGTATTGCCAGGCTCGGGTGCCCAGTGCTTGAAGTACTCAACAATAGGGCCTCCAGTCATCATTCCACTGGTAGCGAGGACGATACAAGGACTAGGGTCGAGGAGTATCGTATCCCTCTGCTCGCGCGAGTCAACCTGCTTGAACCATGAGGAGTTGAAGGGGTTCTCGGGACCTCCCTTCAGCATCTGACGACGAAGATCCCTATTGAGGAAATTCGGATGACTTGAGTGAATTGCTGTAGCCTCAGATATCATTCCATCGAGCCAAACGGTAACAGGCTTGACATTGCCCGATTTGAATAGCTGGTCTATTGCTATCATGACCTCTTGAGATCGACCGACTGCGAACACAGGACAGAATATCTTGCCACCCCTCCCGAGTGCGTCGATGATGAGATCTTGTAACTCTTGGCTGGCCTGCTGCCTTGTGGGCTGGATGTCCTGAGGTCCGCCGTAAGTCGATTCAATTACTAGGGTCTCAACCTTGGGGAACCTAACTGTTGCCGCATCAAAAAGCCAGGACTTCTCGTACTTGATATCGCCTGAGAACAGTAGTTTGTGTTCGCCCTTGCCTTCTCCAATTTGCATGTAGACGCTGGATGAGCCAAGAATGTGTCCGGCGTTCTCCATTGTCATCTTTATGTCCGGCGAGATATCCGTCTTGTCGCCCCAATTAACATCGACAACGTGCTTGATACATTCCTGTATGTCAGCTTTCGAGTACGGTGATTCGTTACCTTCCGCCTGAGCGACCTTGATGTAGTCAATCTGGAGTAGTGTCATGAGGTCACGAGTCGGTGGCGTACAGTAGACAGGTCCTCTGTAGCCGTACTTGAACAGAACTGGGAGCATGCCAATGTGGTCTATGTGCGCGTGGGTAATCACAATCGCGTCCAAATTGTCCAGTGGAAGTAGTTCAGGAGCAGTGAAGAAAGGTTCTACTTCGCTTCGATTGGTGGTTGGTTTTGCCCCACAGTCTACGAGCACCTTAGACTCATTGGTAGTGACTAGATGCATCGCCCTACCGACCTCCCTGTAAGAGCCCAGTGCAGTGACCCTGACCCATGGCTCGCCGGGCCTCGGAGGGCGATAGATGCGAGTACCAAACTTCCTTAGCAGTGATTTTCTGTCATCTGCCATCTCCTTGCGGTATCGTCGGATATCATGCTGAGTCCGACTTCCTATGGCAGGCGCCCTGACCACGTCGACTAACCAACCAATTTCGTCACGTAGAGCTCTGATGTTCGAACCCTTTGGGCCGACTGCTGCGGAGGGGTCGTCGCATTCAAGAATGACTTGACTAAGGGCTGGGTCTAGCCAGGTCTTGCGGACCTCAGCTTCGGGCGGAATCAGTCGTGCGACCGCATCGTGCACTGCATTTTCGTCGACCAACAGATCGGCATGAGGCCTGATGACTATGCGACGCTTGATGGTCTTCGCTATTCTGACCGTGAGGTTATCGCCAGAACCGCTGAATGCCCCTGGCTGCTTAGTCACTATCGAAATCGAGCCAGCCTCTAAGTCGACCTCGTAATCGACATCCTTGGGTATCAACTTCGAGATTTTTTTCTTCAATTCGCTCAACGTAAGGCGCATTCGTTCACATCCTTGCTATGCTCGCGGCAGTACTTGTCACCCACCAGAATGGGAGGTTGGCACTTGGCCGGGAGAGGAATCAGATTCCAGATAAGAGGTTTGATACCTCATCTTCGGAGAGTTGGTTGAAACCTACATCGGGAGTGATGACGGCGAGGTCCATTCCATTGCCGCTGGCAGCATCGCGCTGAGCGGAGGCGAGTAAAGCCTTGGCGGCGACACGTAAGGCATCGTCCGCGGACATCCCCTCTGTGAACTGATCTTCGAGCACTCCGTACATGTAAGGGCTACCAGATCCAGTAGCGCAGTAGACATCAGGAATAGAGCCGCCAGCCGAGTCTATACTGTAGACACTAGAACCAGAATCATCCACGCCTACGATTAGAAGTTGGACATAATGTGGCCGGCCAACTAGAATGTTGGCAGTCAATGTAGCGGCGCCCTTCACGGTCATTGGAGTACCATGCTTGAGCTCGTAAAGGCGTAATTCGGCCGTGAGTGTGCGAGATAGCGACTGAGCGTGGCCCACCAGTCCTGCGGTGGTCAAAGCCACTGAGTCTGAAATCTTGAATACCTTCTGCACGTTCTTATTGGCAATGAAGTGCCCCATAGTGGCCCTATGATCAGCACCGACCACAACTCCACCATCAAAAGTGATACCGATAGTGCTGGTTCCGGTCTTGACAACATCCATGGAATCGTTCATTGAGCCACCTGCTGCGGGGATGTCCCCAGCGAACCCGACTCGTTTTGAGCCCCTTATGAATGCGACGGGAGAGAGGGCTGGTAAATCGTGGAATGTGTGTAAACGCAATTTACGCGCTATGCCCTACCGCAGAAGTCAAGGAGGCGCGTAGAAGCGGGCAGTCATGGCTAGGGGCGAGGCGGACGGACCGCGTTGGATAGAGATGCCCAGTATCCCGGATGAAGCGGGCATGGCTATTGAACCCGGTGAGAACTACCACGACCTTGCAGACAGATATCCCGACGCCCCTGTATCCAGAGGAACGGGTGATGCCATCGTCCATCGGGCAGTACTCGACGATATCACAGGTGTGCCCATGGTGATGGATTGGGTATCAGATGGTGACCTAGTAATCGTAGAGATGAGTCGGATGCTGAGCAGGGAGCTTGAGTTGCAGACAGCAGTAGAGAGACTTAGGAGCTTCGTAGAAGATGACCTATGCGGCGAGGTAGTCAGACTGGGAAATTCGCGGCTTCTCCTGCTACCCTCAAATTTCGAGAGCACTCGGAAGTCCGAGGGTACATCGATGTACTTCTGAGGTGATTCCATAGAGAGCCGTATTGAGCAGCCATGCCCAGTCTGCGATTCTGGCAAAGAGTTGACGATGATAGCACACACTTCGGAGATACCATATTTCGGAGAACACACACAGTTGACCATATTTTGCAACTCATGCGGTTGGAAGCATACCGACTTCATCCCTGCCGAAGGTAGTAAGCCCGGTGGATGGAGCCTCAAAGTAAATTCGCCTGAGCATTTGAATGCGAGAGTAGTGCGCTCCTCATCATGCACAGTGAGACTGGTTGAACTGTCTCTCGAAGCCTCCCCTGGAAGTAGTTCGTCGGGTTACATCTCCAATATCGAAGGAGTGTTCAACCGTTTTGAGGATGTCATCATGATGCTTCATAGACAGGCTGATGACAATGATACGGCTGAACAATGCGAAGTTCTTCTGCGGGAGATCGAGAAAATTAGTGCTGGACATAGGTCTATTGAACTCCTACTACTAGATCCGATGGGGCATAGTCAGATTCTTCACGAAGATGCGCACCCGAGGGACCTCACTGAGGACGAGTTGTCTGTGTTACAGACAGGCCCATCCATTCCAGTGTTCGACACAGATGTCCTCTAAAGAGCGTCTGGGGCGAGGAACTCATCCAGTCTGTCGGACCACATGTCTCTGCGTTCGGATAATTCGTGCAGCCACTCTGTGGCCCTATCTATACAAATTTGCTTGATTTCTCCTGCGAGCATTCGGCCGCTCTCATACTCTGCCTTAATTTCAGATAGAGCGTTGTCATCGCGCTCGAAGAAAAATTGGAGGTACTGGAAAGCCACATCTTTGGAGCAATCGCCGCCGAGACGTCGATGCTCCTCGACAGTAGGCTGCCCTCCACTGAATGAGCGCTTGACCTTCACTTCCATCTCCTCAATCGACTCATCCATGAAAATCGTCGTCTCAGGTTGCGAAGAGGACATCTTGTTTCCCGTCATGCCCACTGCGAACCTATGGTAAGTCGAACAGGGTGGCATCAAACCCATACCACCTAGTTCGCGCTCTAGGGCGAGCATTTGCATCCGCACACGAGCGCGGTCGTCAAGAGTAGCGGCAGGAATGTCGATTGTGCCATACATAGGATTAGCGAGCGTGTCAGCAAAGCCCAGAGGAGCAAGTGCCCCTGCCATTCGCTCGAAGAGGGTGGTTCTTGCAGAGACATCTACCTTTCCGTCGAAGACCCCCAGTGCTCGCTGATTGCCCTCCTGCACAGATAGTGCTACCGTCAGACCTCCTTCCTTACGTGGCTTTACATTGAACCAATGGGTCTTGCCCGCAATACCACGAGTGAGTCTTAGATGAGGGTCTTGATCGATGCCGACAGGTACTACGATGGGTCGCAATCCACCGAAGTCTTCCAGTTGGGGATGGATGATGTCGCCGACTTGTACCAGCGGTGCCTGAACATGAGCCAGATTGGTCTCACCACTGAATCCGTATATCGCCTCGAACTCCGATAGATTGGTCCTCTTGCCCAGAGTAAACGCAAGTCGCTGAACGGCCGGTCTCGAGCTCTGGAAGTACACCTTAGTAGATTCAGGATCGAGGCCGAGGGCAGCATAGTTGTGGACGTACTCATTCAGGGCAGTCTTACGACCCTCTTTGAGGGAGGTGCCTCGCGTAGCTAGTGCCTCGAGGTCGGCAACTGTCACTGTGATGTCAGCGCCCTGCTCCTGAAACCATCTGACTTGGTCTATGACCATAGAATGGCCAAGGTGCATCCTACCACTAGGCATCAGACCTGTCAGAACTCCAAAGGGCTCTGCACGCTGGATGCAGCCGAGAACCACGTCGAGATCACGATGGGCAAAAACGATACCTCGACGGTGCAACATTCCGGGATTGGGGAGTTCGGATGGATTCACTGAGCCGAGGCCGAACTGTTCGATAATTCTCGCATAGTCCTGTGACTGCTCGGACGACCATGGGTCTATGCGTTCGCCTCCCGCCACGTCTCGTGGTCTGCAATACCCTCAATCAAGGCATCGCCCCTTGAAGCCACGAAGAGTCCAACCGTTAGACCGAAGTATGTAGCCGCCTTCGAGGGTCCCATGGCGTCCATACACTGCATTGGAGCAGGGCTCGTGGGCTCATATGTCGCATGCAGGTTGGCTGATAGCGGGCATGATGTGCATGTGCACGACATGAATCCCAGACCAATAGTAGTGGGATACCCTAGAATAATGATTCATCACGGCGATGCGCTCGACCACTGTAGTGAACTGAATGAATACGCAGAGGTGGATATAGTCGTCAACATGCTACCTGGAGATATAGGAAAGATTGCAATGAATACGTTGAATGAACAGAGTTACAGGACAGTTGACCTCAGTTTCAGTGATGATACTCCTGACTTGCATAATGAGAAAGCAAGAGATTGGGGGACTAGTATTCTGTGGGATGTGGGCATAGCACCCGGTTTGTCAAACATGCTTCTAGCAGAAGCGTATCGTAGGCTGGGTCCGTTATTTAGAGGTGAAGTCCGAGTCGGTGGTAATCCAACTGGGCCAACAGGAGGTTGGAACTACATGGCTCCGTTCTCACCCACTGATGTCATCGCGGAGTATACCAGACCTGCAAGAGTCATCAGAGCTGGAGAGGAGGTAGTTCTACCTGCACTTACAGAGCGTCATATGATTGATGTCCCGGAACACGGTCAGATGGAGGCTTTCTTGACCGACGGTTTACGCAGTGTGCTCAGCTCGATACCCGCTGTCGAGATGTCAGAGTATACTGTCCGATGGCCAGGTCATATTCAGCGATTCATCGATCAGAGGGATGCGGGTACCCTAGATGAGGATGAATTACTGCATGAATGGTGGTACGATCACAAGATGCCTGAATTTACTTGGATGGAAGTCAGGGCTGAGGGTCATGATGGCACCGAGATGGTTTGGAGAGTTGTTGACCACGGGGGCGATGATGGTTCGTCAATGGCGCGCAGCACCGGGATGGTGACCGCGTGTTGCGTCGAGGAGTGGCTGGCCGACCCCGAGATGCTCCCCCCAGGCGTGCATGCACCTGAGACACTGGCACCAGAGGTGGTTGCTCGGATTATCCAAACCATGCGCTCGGAGAGAGTTAGAATCGAAGGGCCGGAAATCAAGTTGTGACTATTCGGTGAGTTCTCTCTGATCTCTCTTAACAAGGTAGTTGATACTCACTGGTACTGCAATCAACACGGCTACTGCAATCACAGGGAGGGCCCAGTTCATCTCAATTTCCGCCGGCCTCTCGATGAGCCACGTGAACACGAGATTTGACTCTTGGAAATCCGAGGACCATTGGAACAGATTGGTAGTATGGTGGCCGACCACTGTGACGGCGTGGTGCAGCCCATTAAACGTGACTTGAGGAGTTGACAGAGTGTAATTGGGCTCACCGTCGAGTTCTATGAAAACAGTCGTGCCTGGTTCTATCGTCAGGAGCATTCCATCGGCTACCGCACTCCAGCCGACAAGGAGGTTGCGCTGGTCCACTTCGATGCCCGTCAAGTCAGAGCCTGAGGAGTCAGTGACTCGCCCCACTCCCTTGTCGAACTGTAGCCTTACTGTGCCAGGAACAGACCACGGAGACTGGTTTGGTAGTGTAGCTGTGATGGTGCTTCCCTCGACGGTTACGACAACCTCGTTGCCCGATATTTGGTGGTGGTGCCATTCGCCCCAAGTGGTGAACCATACATCCTCTTGCTCGAGCCATGACATCACCTCTTGATCCTCTCTCAATTTGAGGTCATCCTTCCTAGCTTCCCAATAGATGCTGATTAGGGTGTTCTCCTCAATTGATTCTAGCAGTTCGCGGTCTGCAATTCCTTGCTCCAAACTGCCCCCATTCCTCGTCATAGCGATGAGTCCTTCAGGCACCTCAGTCAGCAAATCGCCTACGATTTCGAAACCGGCTTCGACCAAAGCGGTCGCGGTGATATCATCGAGTTGCTGGCCGGGAACTCCGAAGGATATTGGGTGCGAGCCCCAACGTGAGGCGTTGGTAAATTCGACGATGTAGTCTCTACATGACTCGATGACCCAGAGTTCCTCAGTGATGGCGATTCCTTCGTAGCCATGGCAGCCGAACTCGTCACCATGGGCCAGTCTCTCTGGGCCGATTATGTTACTCAGCCAGCTGTCATCCTCCCACTCGGCCGCGACAGTAGGTGCTGTTGTTGCAATGGTCAGCAAGGCTGCCATGAGCAAGGCTCCTATGCCCCTGTTGCGCATATCAGGGGGCAATAGAAGGCAGCCATCAACTCTTGTGTTAGTATCTCAATTGAAAGACTCTGTCTTAGATGTCGGTAGTTCGAACAAGCCGCATCCTTGATGGACTACCGACGCACAGGTCGGACAGCATATGCAGCAGTATCTGGATTTCTTACGTCGGATTCTCGCAGAGGGCGAGGAGAAGGGTGACCGTACAGGCACGGGAACGATTTCGGTGTTTGGACACCAGATGCGTTTCGACCTCTCCGAAGGCTTCCCTGCGGTGACCACTAAGAGAGTGCACTGGCCAAGTATTATCCACGAGTTGCTGTGGTTCCTCTCAGGAGATACCAATGTTGGTTACCTCCAAGATAACAAGGTCCGAATTTGGAATGAGTGGGCTGACGAAGAAGGTGACCTCGGGCCTGTATACGGTAAGCAGTGGCGCAAGTGGGAAGCGGACGACGGGAGAGTGATTGACCAGATTGAGAATGCCATCGACCTGATTCGGAATACACCCGACAGCCGACGTATCATCGTCTCGGCCTGGAATGTTGGTGAGCTCGACGAGATGGCTTTGATGCCTTGCCATGCCTTCTTCCAGTTCTACGTGAATGAAGGAAAGCTCTCATGCCAACTCTACCAAAGGAGTGCGGACGCCTTCCTTGGTGTGCCGTTCAACATATCCTCGTACAGCCTGTTGACCTGCATGATGGCTCAGGTGTGCGACCTAGAGCCCGGCGAGTTCGTCTGGACGGGTGGAGATTGTCATCTCTATCTCAATCACCTAGATCAGGCCCGCGAGCAAATTGGCCGTGTACCTCTGGAATTGCCAACATTGAGACTTGACTCTTCCGTTAGATCAATTGACGACTTCTCAAACGAGAGTATTGAGATTGCTGACTATAACCACCATCCACATATCTCCGCCCCGATTTCCGTCTGAGGTGAACCAATGAAGATAGCGATGATTGTCGCGATGGATGAAGACGGATTCATCGGCAGAGGGAACCGTCTCCCTTGGAGATTAGCGAGCGACATGACCCGCTTCAAGCACCTCACAAAGGGAGATGGATTCAACTCGGTAATTATGGGAAGGAAAACTTGGGACTCGTTACCAGACTCATTCAGACCGTTGCCCGAACGTGTCAACATCGTAATGTCACGCGATACTGGGTGGTTGGCAGAGGGTGCTGAGACGGCGTTATACGAAGGACGGGCAATCGAGTTAGCGTTCGCTGAAGGAAGTGAGGAGTGTTGGATCATCGGGGGAGCACAGGTCTACGAGATGTTCCTCAATAGGGTTGACGAGATTCACCTGACCACCGTTCACACCAATGATAGCGGAGAGATCAAATTCCCTGAGTGGAATAGGAGTGAATGGAAGGAAGAGATTATCGAAAGTCTTGACTCCGATGATCAAAATGAGTGTTCGTCCACATACTCGGTGTGGACAAGAAGCTGATACCGCATCCTAAAGATGTCTTATTCGAGGCTTCTTGAAAAATCCAACTCTGCCTAAATCTTTATTGAATACAGAGCCACCTAAATTAGGTATGGAATCCACCGAGAGACTCATCGAAGACGCCGAGAAGGAATGGCTTGAGACGTGGGTAGCCGGACCGGGGGACAAGCGGTCAAAACTTCTGGATCCCGGCACCAGCGCCCCAGACCTTGAGTTACTCGATCACACCGGCGCCTCGCGCCGACTGTCATCGTTCTGGTCGGAAGGCCCAGCATTGTTGATGTTTTGGCGACACTTCGGTTGTGGGTGTGGCCTTGATCGGGCGTCAAGACTCAAAGACGAATATGCCGACTATCAGGCCGCCGGGATTAATCTCGTCATCATCGGTCAGGGCGAGCCTGGGCGAGCTGCGGAATACCGGGAAAAGTACGGCATCACCTGCCCCATCCTATGCGATCCGGAGTTCGCAGCCTACGGCGCCTACGGGCTCGCTAATTTCGGTGTCGAGCAGATTCTCTACGACGCTCCCGAGGAAACGTGGTGTCACTCGATGGAGATCGGAATCGACTTCCAGGAGGCCCGTCGTGCCATCGATCGTCCACTCGTCGACAATCCGTGGATGTCCACTGGTGAATTCCTCGTGGACCACTCCGGCACGATCCGCGTCTCGTACACCTACCAGTACTGCGAAGACTTTCCCGATCCGAGGGTATTCATCACCGCAGCCAAGATCTTCTGATCCGAGTTCGACAACATACGCGAGTCAATCCGTAGGGAAGATGATGCCTACGAGTACCACGGTTACATTGTTACATATCCATCAATATGGGCACATACCTTAGACCGATTATGATATACTTCATAGATTACTATATGTAGTATTTTTTTGTAGGGACAGATGAGATATTACAGGGAATGGATAGTATGTCAAAAATCATCCCATACTCATTGATAATATCTGGAATAGTTATACTCATTGCTGGGATTATCATGGTACAAACTGGATTTGCAACCTTTGAGAATACCGAGCCTAGAGTCGGAGTCTACATTGGAGGTATTTTTACAATAATTGGGGGAGTTTTCTTGACAGTTGGTGGGACAATATATCTTAATTTCGAGGGTTTGAAAAAGAAGTTTCTTCGTACGGCTGGCAATGTTGTTGATGCCTATGAAGAAGAGAGAAAACAAGAGAAATTGTAATTCTATTCTTCTACTTCTGTACCCCTGTATTACGTATGCATAAACTAGGGTATCACTTCTTGACGCCTACATCTACTTCCGTATACATTGTGTCGTATCTGACTCAATGGGTTACGCCTTCGATACATCATCATGTTCCTATCAAGAAATGCTGAATTAAGTCACGGAGGAAGAATTAAACCACTTCTGAATTATTGTGGAAAACGTGTTC
>Ga0209228_1000017_pt1 | contig 64806 bp, 51 predicted proteins | sample METZYME_3_150m_FD_187547 | JGI IMG/M metagenome (GOLD analysis project Ga0209228, IMG submission 187547) | Marine microbial communities from oxygen minimum zone in mesopelagic equatorial Pacific - METZYME_3_150m (SPAdes) (version 2) | ecosystem: Environmental > Aquatic > Marine > Oceanic...
AGACAGTGTGGCCATCGTTACGCCATTCGTGCAGGTCGGAACTTACCCGACAAGGAATTTCGCTACCTTAGGACCGTTATAGTTACGGCCGCCGTTTACTGGGGCTTCGATCACAAGCTTCGGCCGAAGCCTAACCTGATCAATTAACCTTCCAGCACCGGGCAGGCGTCACACCCTATACGTCCTCTTACGAGTTTGCAGAGTGCTGTGTTTTTAATAAACAGTCGCAGCCACCTGGTATCTTCGACCGCTACTAGCTCAAGGAGTACTCCCATCACCTGTAGCGGCGCACCTTCTCCCGAAGTTACGGTGCCATTTTGCCTAGTTCCTTCACCCGAGTTCTCTCAAGCGCCTTGGTATTCTCTACCCGACCACCTGTGTCGGTTTGGGGTACGGTCAACGTTTACCTGAAGCTTAGAGGTTTTTCTTGGAAGCATGGCATCAACTACTCCAACCAACGTATAAGTCGGTTTCGTCATCACATCTCGGCCTTCCCACCTAAGGGGAGATCCCGGATTTACCTAAGATCTCGGCCTACCTGCTTAAACCTGGACAACCATCGCCAGGCTAGCCTAGCCTTCTCCGTCACCCCATCGCAGTAAACGTCGGTGCTGGAATATTAACCAGCTTCCCATCGACTACGCCTTTCGGCCTCGCCTTAGGGGCCGACTCACCCTGCGCCGATTAGCGTTGCGCAGGAACCCTTGGTCTTTCGGCGAGGGGGTTTCTCACCCCCTTTATCGTTACTCATGTCAGCATTCGCACTTCTGATACCTCCAGCATGCCTCACAGCACACCTTCACAGGCTTACAGAACGCTCCTCTACCGTGTGCTTCTCGCCAAAGCGAGTACACACCCGCAGCTTCGGTACATGGTTTGAGCCCCGTTACATCTTCCGCGCAGGCCGACTCGACCAGTGAGCTATTACGCTTTCTTTAAAGGATGGCTGCTTCTAAGCCAACCTCCTGGCTGTCTGGGCCTTCCCACATCGTTTCCCACTTAACCATGATTTAGGGACCTTAGCTGGCGGTCTGGGTTGTTTCCCTTTCGACGACGGACGTTAGCACCCGCCGTCTGTCTCCCTCACTGCACTCACCGGTATTCGGAGTTTGCATAGGTTTGGTAAGTCGGGATGACCCCCTAGCCTAAACAGTGCTCTACCCCCGGTGGTGATATGAGAGGCACTACCTAAATAGTTTTCGAGGAGAACCAGCTATCTCCGGGCTTGATTAGCCTTTCACTCCTAGCCACAGGTCATCCCCCCATTTTTCAACATAGGTGGGTTCGGGCCTCCAGTCAGTGTTACCTGACCTTCACCCTGCCCATGGCTAGATCGCCCGGTTTCGGGTCTACTCCTACCGACTAAACGCCCTATTAAGACTCGGTTTCCCTACGGCTCCCCTAGACGGTTAACCTTGCCAGTAAAAGTAAGTCGCTGACCCATTATACAAAAGGTACGCAGTCACAGGCCCGAAGGCCCGCTCCCACTGCTTGTACGCATCCGGTTTCAGGATCTATTTCACTCCCCTCACAGGGGTTCTTTTCGCCTTTCCCTCACGGTACTAGTTCACTATCGGTCAGCTGAGAGTATTTAGCCTTGGAGGATGGTCCCCCCATGTTCAGACAGGGTTTCACGTGCCCCGCCCTACTCGATTTCACAGTAATATCGTTTTCGCATACGGGGCTATCACCCACTATGGCTTCCCTTTCCAGGGACTTCTGCTAACAATATGTATGCTTAAGGGCTGTTCCCCCTTCGCTCGTCGCTACTAAGGGAATCTCGGTTGATTTCTTTTCCTCCGGGTACTTAGATATTTCAGTTCCCCGGGTTCGCTTCATTGACCTATGAATTCAGTCAATGATGACGCTCAAGAGCGTCGGGTTTCCCCATTCGGAAATCCTCGGATCAAAGCCTGTTTGCCGGCTCCCCGAGGCTTATCGCAAGCTACAACGTCCTTCATCGCCTTCAGCTGCCAAGGCATCCACCAGATGCGCTTGTTCACTTGACCATATAACCCAACGAACGAGTTGTTCGCTAAGTTCATCGTCATCGAACTTTCGCCGGATATACCAGCAGTACCGCCGCGGTCGGCGGACTGCGGGATAGCACTCAGGCTATCCCAGGCACATCGAACAATTGTTGCTCTCACCGGCGCACTTGCCGGGAGAGCGGAGTGTCTTTCACACGCATGTGAAAAACACGGCTTCATCAGTTTCAAATTGTTAAAGAGCGGGCATCAATCCTTCGCAGGAATAAACGCCAACATCAAAACGTTATCGTTTCGCTTCGATCTTGACGCTCTAGCGGTCGCACGTTGCAACGCGACCGCCGTTTCACCCAATGAACCTACACCCTGACGCTAGCAATAGACCCGCGTATGGTGGAGCCGAGGAGGATCGAACTCCTGACCCCCTGCGTGCAAGGCAGGTGCTCTCCCAGCTGAGCTACGGCCCCTCATTGGCTATTGTACGATGAGTCTAAGTGGTGGGTCTGGGAAGACTTGAACTTCCGACCTCACCCTTATCAGGGGTGCGCTCTAACCAACTGAGCTACAGACCCGGTCGTGTAGGCACAACGTATGCGAATAAACCATTCGTGTGGGGGCGATGCTAAGCATCGCCATGAAATTTCCTAAGAAATTCCAGCTCGTGCATAAAGTCGATTCAATGGCTGGATGGTGTAACAGCCTCATCTAGTTTCCTGAGATTCGCAGAGCGAGGCTCGGACGCTCGAAGAGACTCAAACCATCTTCTAGGTTAAGGAGGTGATCCAGCCGCAGGTTCCCCTACGGCTACCTTGTTACGACTTCATCCTAGTCATGAATCACACCGTGGTAACCGTCCCCCCGAAGGTTAGACTAGCTACTTCTGGTGCAACCCACTTCCATGATGTGACGGGCGGTGTGTACAAGGCCCGGGAACGTATTCACCGCGACATTCTGATTCGCGATTACTAGCGATTCCGACTTCAAGGAGTCGAGTTGCAGACTCCTATCCGGACTACGAGAGGTTTTTTGGGATTCGCTTACCCTCGCGGGTTCGCAACCCTTTGTACCTCCCATTGTAGCACGTTTCTAGCCCACCCCGTGAGGGCCATGATGACTTGACCTCATCCCCGCCTTCCTCCGGTTTGTCACCGGCAGTCTCCTTAGAGTTCCCGGCTTGACCCGCTGGCAAATAAGGATAGGGGTTGCGCTCGTTACGGGACTTAACCCAACATCTCACGACACGAGCTGACGACAGCCATGCAGCACCTGTCACACGGTTCCCGAAGGCACCAATCTATCTCTAGAAAGTTCCGTGGATGTCAAGGGGTGGTAAGGTTCTTCGCGTTGCATCGAATTAAAGAACATGCTCCACCGCTTGTGCGGGCCCCCGTCAATTCATTTGAGTTTTAACCTTGCGGCCGTACTCCCCAGGCGGAGAACTTATCGCGTTAGCTGCGCCACCAAGCCCCAATGGGGCCCAACGGCTAGTTCTCATCGTTTACGGCGTGGACTACCAGGGTATCTAATCCTGTTTGCTCCCCACGCTTTCGCACCTCAGCGTCAGTGTTAGTCCAGGAGGCCGCCTTCGCCACTGGTGTTCCTTCCTATATCTACGCATTTCACCGCTACACAGGAAATTCCACCTCCCTCTACTACACTCTAGCCCGTCAGTTTGAGATGCAATTCCTAGGTTGAGCCCAGGGCTTTCACATCCCACTTAACGAACCGCCTACGTGCGCTTTACGCCCAGTAATTCCGATTAACGTTCGGTCCCTCCGTATTACCGCGGCTGCTGGCACGGAGTTAGCCGGACCTTCTTCTGTGGATAACGTCAAAGAGCGGGGGTATTAACCCCTCACTTTTCTTCGCCACTGAAAGTGCTTTACAACCCTAAGGCCTTCTTCACACACGCGGCATGGCTGCGTCAGGCTTTCGCCCATTGCGCAATATTCTTTACTGCTGCCTCCCGTAGGAGTCTGGACCGTGTCTCAGTTCCAGTGTGGCTGATCGTCCTCTCAGACCAGCTATGGATCGTCGCCTTGGTAGGCCATTACCCCACCAACAAGCTAATCCAACGCAGGCTCCTCTAATAGCGCGAGGTTCGAAAATCCCCCGCTTTCACCCCTAGGTCGTATGCGGTATTAGCCCGAGTTTCCTCGGGTTGTCCCCCACTACTAGGTAGATTCCTACGCGTTACTCACCCGTCCGCCACTTTACTCGGCCCCGAAGGACCTTTCTCGTTCGACTTGCATGTATGAGACCTGCCGCCAACGTTCAATCTGAGCCATGATCAAACTCTTCACTTTAAATGGTCTAGCCCGTTCCCGACCCCCTAAGGGATCCGAACGGACAAAGGGTTTGCCAAGGACTCAACTTCATTTGCGAGCGCCCACACGAATGGCTTATTCAACTGTTAAAGAACGGGCCAACGAAGTTCCACACCTCGGTTAGTGAGGTTGCTGGATCATGCCGCAGGCCGAAGGGTGCGTATTATACGCACGCCCCCAAGCGTCGCAATGCCCAAAGACAGTTAATTTGGGTGGTTGTCCTAGTGTTAACGTGTTGTTTCGATTTCGTCATTCGTGAAAAAACAGATGCCACGATTTCTTACCTCTTCGTAACAAATGGTATTGACCAAACAACGCCTGCTCACGACGAAGGACTTGACTCGGAAGTTCCACCAATTTGCCGTTCATTTGAACACCCTTACCGTCAATTAGTCTGCGGCCGGCTCCTCGAGACTTAGCAAGGTCGGCACGCACAAGAGCCGACAGCAATTCCTCTTCGTTTGTAACCGAGGTCGAATCCATTCCATCGAGTCGTAACTGATTCAAATCCTCTTGTTTAAGGTCTGCTACGTCACCAGCAAATAGAGCATCAGTAATTCGTTCCGCAGAGGATAGGGCTTCATGCCCGTGGGCTAGCAGTGTGACTTCGCGCGCAAGAAGCCGTTGAGCTGCTCGCTCACCTGGTCGATCGCGTGCCTGAGACGCTGCCTCCGCAAGATCGTTTGAGTCAAGGAATGTGAAGTAACCAAGAAACGACGCAACGTCCTCATCTGAGGTATTTAGCCAGAACTGATAAAAACGATATGGAGACGTCATATCGGAATCCAACCAAATTGTTCCCTCGGCGGTTTTACCAAACTTGAGTCCGTCAGAGCGCGTGATCAGCGGCACAGTCAGGACAAAGGCTTGTTGGCCATCCAATCGTCGGATTAAATCGATGCCACTGACCATATTCCCCCACTGGTCACTACCTCCGACCTGAATCGTGCACTGGTGACGTCGAAACAGCTCGAGAAAATCGTATGCTTGCAGAAGCATGTAACTGAATTCCGTGTACGAAATACCCTCGCCTTCGCGCCCTAACCTGTTTTTCACAGAATCCCGTTGCATCATCGCATTCACCGAAAAGTGTTTGCCGATGTCTCGAAGGAAGCCCAATGCATCTAATGAGCTTGTCCACTCTAGATTGTCCACCACCTGAGCCGCATACGAACCCTCTAAATCCATGAAGCGGGAAACCTGTTTTGAAAGTCGTTCCACCCAGCTGTGGACAACATCCGCGTCGTTTAGGCTGCGCTCGTCTGCACGTCCCGACGGGTCGCCGATGAGACCCGTGGCCCCGCCCACCAACGCTATCGGAGAGTGTCCCGCCAGTTGGAAACGGCGCAACGTTAATAACGGAACAAGACTGCCTATATGGAGACTCGGCGCTGTGGGGTCAAAACCACAGTACAAACTCCGACCCGACTGCCCTAAGTGAGACTCTAATCCTTCTCGATCGGATATCTGGGCCAGGAGGTGACGCAGCTCTAGATCAGGTATAGGAGAGGGCATACGAATCCGAATGAGGGCAAGTCGGAAGCCTAGATTGCGAAGTCGAGGGCTTTCCAACCGAACCAAAACACATATACTAGCGCAACTTCTTGAACACCCCTACGGATAGGTCTGTCAACGTCCGATTTGAATTCGAAGTGGAGGGGGTACTCCTTACGTAGCCTCCCTCGCACGCACCGTACGATGGTCATCGCGTTGACGATCGTCCTCGCGTTTTTCGCGATGTCCGGCCTCAATGGCACTAGCGTTCTCGAACGCCCCAGACAAGATCCTGCTGAGTCCGACTTGGCTGCCCACAGCAACTATCCTTCTACCCACTCAGAACCCACCGACCGAACTGTTTCCACTGAAGTTGATGGTACGCCCGACAACCAGCACAACCCCTCACCCAACGTGCTAACTGTCATCGTTGAGCCAAGAGACAACCTCGCCACGATTTTTAAGCGAGAAGGTATCTCCGCAAAGGAGCTGCAAAGTATTCTGGAAAGTGGTCCGTTGGCCCAACGCCTGAAGCATATTTATCCAGGCCAAACGCTGATGTTAGAACGAGGAGAAGATGGCGCACTGATGCGTTTGGCATATTCCCCCACGCCGATGGAATCGCTGGTTTTTGTTCGCCGAGGCAGCTCTTTTGACGTGAAACAAATCGCTCGCCGACCCGAAATCCAACTTAAGGTAATGCATGGTCTTATCGACCATTCCCTATTCGTCGCAAGCCAACGCATCGGGCTCGATGATGAAACGACCATGCGCTTAGCGCAGATTTTTCAGTGGGACATCGATTTTGTACTTGATATTCGCCAAGGCGACGCATTCGACATTGTTGTCGAAGAACTCTACCTAAAAGGTGATTTCGTCGGTTACGGAAACATTCTTGCTGCCAGGTTCGTGAATCAAAGCAATAGTTACTTGGCCATCCGATATGTAGATCGAGAGGGGACAACGGGGTATTTCACCCCCAACGGCGAAAGTATGAAGAAAGCGTTTTTAAGAGCTCCACTAGAATTCACACGCATAAGCTCCAACTTTAATATGAAACGTGTCCATCCATTGTGGAATCGCACGATGCCGCATCGCGGTATCGACTACGTCGCACCAGTCGGGACACCTGTTCTGGCGGCCGGAGCTGGTCAAGTCAGGACCACCAGTTATACCAAGGCTAATGGAAACTACGTTGTTATAGGCCATGGCTCTGAATTCGAAACCAAGTACCTCCATCTTTCGAAATTTAGCCCTGGTACTACCCGAGGCAAAAGAGTCACTCAAGGCGATGTCATCGGATTCGTCGGATCAACCGGTTGGGCAACCGGCCCCCATTTACACTACGAATTTCTTGTCAACGGAAAGCACAGGAACCCGCGTACCGTATCGCTACCCAAATCGGACCCGATCAATAAACGGGAAATCGAGCGCTTTCAATCCCATGTGCAACCGACCCTTGCGCTACTCTCTAGCAGTAAATCACCCAACGTCAGAACCGTAGCCACCGACTAAGACAACATGCCTCGATTATTTATCGGCTGTATTTCTGGAACCAGCATAGACGGCCTCGATATTGCTTTAGTTGATGTCGAAACTAAACCAACCATTACTGCTTCGACAACCGTATTGTTTCCAGAAATCCTTGAACGCGATTTACGTCAGCTTTTGCGGCCTGGTCCTAATGAAATTTTCCAGCTAGGCCTCACAAACGCCCGATTAGGAGAGTTCATTGGCACGGCTATCCTCGGTTTCTTGAAGGACAATGACCTCGACGCAGGCGATATCACGGCGATCGGCAGCCACGGCCAAACGGTGCGTCATCATCCGAACGCAGATCCCGGGTTTTCTTTACAGATCGGAAGCGGCAGCCACATCGCCGAAATTACCGGGATCGACACCATCTCTGACTTCCGCAGTCGGGATCTGGCGTCGGGTGGCGAGGGCGCGCCGCTTGTACCGAGCTTTCATCGAATGCTGTTTCACCCTTATGAGCACGATCAAGTCATTCTCAACATTGGCGGTATTGCGAACATAACGATCCTCTATTCGAACGATCAACAGCCGTATCTTGGCTTTGATACCGGACCAGGCAATGCGCTGCTGGACGCTTGGATCCAGGACTCGAAACATACTCGCTACGACCCTAACGGTGATTGGTCGGCCTCAGGTCGCGTATCAATGAAGTTCCTCGAGAAACTACTCGACGATTCGTATTTTTCTCTAGAACCCCCAAAAAGTACGGGAAAAGAAAACTTCAACTTGGATTACATCAAACGAAACTTGGATGATCTCCCGAAAATGAAACCAGCCGACGTCCAATCAACCTTATGTGAATTCACCGCAATCACCGCAGCAAAAGCAATCGAGCGCTGGGGCCCAGATTCAGCCCGCGTGGTCGTTTGTGGTGGCGGTCGTTTGAATTCGGATTTGATGCAAAGACTACATACACACCTCGACGCTCAGCAGGTCATCCTCTCCGAAGAAATCAATGTCGATGGCGACAGTCTCGAAGCTGGCGCATTCGCCTGGTTGGCCCGCTGCTTTATAGATCGGATGCCGGGCAATGTCCCTTCAGTAACCGGGGCGAGCGGGGAACGAGTACTCGGATGCCTCTACCCATCGGGAGCTAGTGCCTAGAGTGCGAACGAGTTGCCGCATCCACACGTAGACGAAGCATTGGGATTCGCGACGACGAATTGGGATCCCTGCAAGTCTTCCTTGAAGTCTACTTCCGCTCCCACTAGATACTGATAGCTCATTGGATCAACAAGCATCGTGACTCCGCTTCGTAGAACAACCGTATCGTCCTGTGCAACGTCGTCATCAAAAGTAAACCCATAAGAAAAACCGCTGCAGCCACCTCCCGTGACGAACACTCGGAGCTTGAGCTCTTCGTTTCCTTCGTCCTGGATAAGTTCTGATACTTTGTCAGCAGCGCGAGCTGACATCTGAATGTTTGTGTCTGGCATAACGCCCACTATTCTACACTGCGTCCATAAAGACATCTCAACCAGCCATCGCTTGGCGGCGGCTGATGCCCCCAATTTTTATCGCTCAGAATTACCTTTCAGCATTTTCCGAGGGCTTTGAAAAACATACACGCTTATACTCTTTGCGACCGCTTCCGAATTCAAACCCACTAACGCGAATGCCGAAAAAGACTGTTCGTATAACTCCATTGCGTTTATTTTCTCTGAAAAATTTCCGCCGCAGCCTTTCACACGAAAACGCCCTCCCGCAACTTGCCCTCCTAGCAATCCTCGTCGGGGTTATAACGGCATTCGTCATGATTCTGTTCCGATCGTTCATTGAAGTTGGGGCAGATTCATTGTTTGGTATAAATAGCGAGAACTTCGAGATGCTAGACATCGTTGTTCGATTCCTCTCGCCCATCATAGGCGCGACTCTGATTGGGGTGCTCCTTTTTCGATTACCCTCCAATAAACGTGAGACTGGGGTTGCCCACGTCATGAGCAAATTGAGCGAGTATCAGACTCGGCTCCCGGTAATCAACGCATTAGTCCAATTTTTTGCTGGGGGCATAGCATTAGTGGCCGGACTGTCAGGGGGACGTGAAGGGCCGGCTATTCACCTCGGAGCGACTGGTGCGAGCGTTCTTGGGTCTACCTTGAAGCTCCCCTACAACAGCATTCGCATCCTCGTCGCTTGCGGCGCCGCAGCAGCCATCGCGTCATCTTTCAACACCCCCATCGCCGGCGTCATCTTTGCCATGGAAGTAGTCGTGATGGAGTACTCCATCGCTACGTTCATCCCCGTCATCATTTCAGCTGTCACCGGAGCCGTCTTGGTCCGCGCAGTTTTCGGATCAGTCGCCGCATTCACTGTGCCGCCAGTCGATCTAACGGGTCCGACCGAACTGCCGTACATCATTGCAGCAGGATTTGTAATCGGCTGCTTCGCTGCATTATTTGTTCAGTTGGTGGAGTTATTTGCTCGCTCAAAAATTTCGTCATACTGGGTCAGGGCCTCCATTGCTGGAGTTCTGACCGGATGCGTAGGGTTGGTGATTCCCCAAGCGTTAGGAATCGGGTACGACACCGTCGATCTAATCTTAGCGGAGCAATACACCGTTTCTTTGCTCATCACGTTTCTCGTCGCAAAATTGGTCGTTACTGCCGGCTGTGTGGGGCTCGGGATACCGTTGGGGGTCATCGGCCCTTCATTAGTTATCGGTGCCACATTGGGCGCACTCGCTGGGACGGTGGGCGGAGCGCTAATGCCAGCGAGCGCTTCGCCAATCTCTCTCTACGTGTTATTAGGTATGACTGCCATGATGGCAGCAATATTACAGGCGCCGCTCTTTTCTCTAATGGCAGTCCTGGAGCTAACTGCAAACCCAAACATTATCCTGCCCGCCATGCTGATTATCGTCGTCGCAACAATGACGATGTCGCAAGTCTTTCGAAAAAAGTCTGTGTTTACGTCGCGTCTCAGTGCCCTCGGACTCGGGTATCCCCCCGCACCCATGACGCAATACCTCTTACGCACCGGCGTTGAAAGCTTGATGACTCGTAATTTCTTGGTTCTCGATCCGGAAACGAATATCAATGAGTTACGTCAAGCGCTCATATCACACGCCGTCGCTGGGAAACCATTTCCCGAATGGATCATTGTTGAATCGGAACCCACTGGAGAAACATCGATACTACGTGGCGAAGAGGCATTAAACGCGTCAAACAGTAATTTCGGTTCACCGCCAAAACTGGATGAAATGCCACAACTAAAAAGAGATCTTCCCCACATAAGCGTTCGCTCGACACTGGCCGAAGCGCTCTGGAGCTTAGAGCAGACTGAGAGTGAAACCCTGTGTGTACGCGAATTGACCAACGCGACGGTAGGTCCAATCGTAGGCGTTCTCAGTCGACGTCACATCGTTAACCATAGTGCCTTGACGCAAGGACCCCCTATCAGCCCATAAGCCTTCCCGCATCGCCGTTTAACGTGCCATGATCTCCAGTTCTCTCAATATCCACGTCCGAATGCTCTACGTCAAAGCCTTCCACATTGTCGCGGTCGTCTGTTGGTTCGCTGGAATTTTCTACCTTCCGAGGCTTTTCGTGTATCACTCAATGTCTCGACATGAACCCACCCGGAACCAATTTCGAGTAATGGAGCGGGCCTTATTCCGCATCATCATGACGCCAGCCGCCGTTGCCACTGCGGTTTTCGGCTTATGGCTCGTAGCGCTTGATTGGAATTTTTATCGAGCTTCGATCTGGTTTTGGTTCAAAATCGGGCTGGTGATAGCGCTTTATGGGTACCATTTTTACTGTTGGCATTTGCTCAGGAAATTCGCGAGCGACGAAGACGTCCACGAGCACACTTTTTACCGGTGGTTTAACGAGATACCGGTGGTCGTTTTAATTGCAATCACCATCCTCGTGGTCGTTAAACCCATTTAGAGGCTTCAATGAAACACGACCAATCAGACGCATTAATGCAACGCGCACAACGTTCGATCCCTGGGGGCGTGAACTCGCCCGTGCGAGCCTTCAAAGGTGTTGGAGGTACACCCATTTTCTTCGTCTCGGCAGAGGGAGCGGTGCTCACAGATGCAGATGGGAATCGATACATCGACTATGTCGGGTCCTGGGGACCTATGATCCAAGGCCACGGATTTAAACCCGTCGTTGACGCTGTCAAAAAGCAAGCTATCACCTCACTTGGTTTTGGCGCCCCTACCGAATTAGAGATCACCATGGCCGAGAAGGTGGTGGAAAGGATCCCGTCGATCGAACTCGTGAGGATGGTGAATTCGGGTACCGAGGCAACGATGTCGGCGATTCGCTTGGCGCGTGGTTTTACCGAACGCGACAAGATAATTAAGTTCGAGGGCTGTTACCACGGCCATTCTGACTCGCTGCTGGTCAAAGCAGGATCCGGTGTTCTTACGCTCGGACTTCCCGACTCCCCCGGCGTTCCTACATCCCTCGCTCAACATACGATCACCTTGCCTTACAATAATTCCAACGCGTTAATCCAAGCCTTCGGAAACTACGGGGATGAAATCGGTGCTGTGATTTTGGAGCCGGTTGCCGGAAATATGGGTTGTATACCGCCCGCACCAGGGTTTCTGGAAACCGCAAGACGATTGACGAAAGAATACAACTCCGTGCTCATATTTGACGAAGTTATGACCGGTTTTCGTGTCGCCCGAGGAGGGGCTCAGGAACTCTACGGTGTCGAACCCGATCTAACGACTCTCGGCAAAGTCATCGGTGGTGGCCTTCCTGTGGGAGCTTTCGGCGGACACGCTTCGATCATGAACCAAATCGCTCCCACGGGACCCGTTTACCAGGCGGGAACTCTGTCCGGAAATCCGTTGGCGATGCAGGCAGGGATTGCCATGTTGGAATCTCTCAATATTACGTTTTACGAACAACTCTTGAGCGCTACCCAACACCTCGTCGAGGGCATCGAAGAAGCGGCACGGCGCCATCAAATTCCTCTGGTTATCAACTACGTTCCGGGTATGTTTAGCCTCTATTTTACGACCGCGGAACAAATATCTGAGTATGCTGATGTGAAAGCTTCGGACGTCGACCAATACAACTTTTTCTTTCATCAAATGCTTGATGCCGGTATCTACTTCGCGCCATCCGCATTCGAAAGTGCCTTCGTTTCCGGAGCCCACGGATCGGCCGAAATCAGTGCAACCATCGATGCTGCCGATCGAATATTTGGCTCCATGACATGACTCAATACGACGTCTACGGCATCGGCAATGCTCTTGTCGACATGGCCTATGCCGTCGACGAAAAATTTCTTGTCGAAAACGACATCGCTAAAGGTCACATGACGTTAGTGGATGAATTACAAATGGAACGCCTCATGTCGAACCTTCGGGAACTCACGCCCGAAAGAGCGTGCGGCGGTTCGGCCGCCAACACCATATTCGCTGTTCAAGGTTTTGGTGGGCAGGCTTATTACTCGTGCCGCGTCGCAGATGACGCTACTGGAAATTATTTCGTATCCGAAATGCGAGACGCCGGAATCACCACCAATCTACAAGACCCAAGCACCGAAACTGGGTCCGGTCGTTGCTTGATTCTTGTGTCGCCCGACGCAGAAAGATCCCTAAATACTTGTTTGGGGATATCTGAACATCTAACGGTTAGTGAAATCGACGAAGCGTCACTCATACGATCTAACTACTTATTCATTGAGGGTTACTTGGCCTCTTCAACGAGCGGCGCTGCTGCTGCTGCTCGTGCTCGAGAAATCGCAGATGAGAACGACGTCTCAACAAGCTTGACATTGTCGGACCCAAATATGGTCATTTTTTTTCGCGAAGCATTGAATGACATCCTAGGCAACGGAATTTCCCAACTTTTCTGCAACGAGGAAGAGGCTCTTACCTGGGCCAAGACAGATCGTCTCGATATCGCTGCCCGAGAATTAGCTGATATCGCCCCCAACGTCGCTATTACGATGGGCCAAAACGGCAGTCTCTGCGTCGGTCCAGATGGCAAACAATCAATAGCCGGCCACGCGGTTGAGGCGATCGATACCAACGGTGCCGGGGATATGTATGCGGGCGCATTTCTTGCGGCGATCTCCCAGCGAGTATCTACATTCGAAGCCGCAAGGTTCGCCAATTTTGCAGCGGCTGACGTTGTCACACGCTACGGCGCCCGGTTGCCATCGATAGAGGCCTACAAGAAACTAAAACTCGCGTTTAATTCGTAAGTCGGCGTGGGCCTATATTGCAAAGGGGATCGAACGCGTGACGGCAATTTCCTGGGGTGAGACTGTACAGCCGAATGCCACAACCTCGACGCCTTGTTCGAGCGCATCTCTGACGGCGGCCGCATAAACTGGGTCGATGCGGTCAGCCGTCATCACCTTGTTAACGCCCGAATGTGAGGCACAAAAAAGCAATATCGTCCGTATTCCGTCCTCTCTACAACGCTGAAGTGCACGAACATGTCGAGTCGCTCTCGTGCTCACTGCATCGGGAAAATAACCAACGCCTCCATGTTCGTAGGTCACGCTCTTCACCTCGATGAGTATTTCGTCAACGGAGAAATCAAAACGTCCTGTTTCGCCAGGAATGGCGACTTCTCTAGTCACGTCGCTCAAAGGGTCCGCTCCGATATCAATGACTCGGCTGACCAGGGCTTCTTCAACAATGCGGTTAATCTGGAGTGTGTTCACATACGCGCGATGGGATGTGGCCGTTTCAACGATCTCTAGAGAATGTGCGTACTTTCGTTTGACGTTGCTAGACGTCGAAAACCACACTCGACTTCCTGGATCAGAACAACCGAGCATCGAACCCGTGTTGGCGCAATGCATAGTTTTAATCTGTCCCTCGACTTCAACGTCCGCGAGAAAACGTTTATAACGGCGAATTAACAGCCCGCTCTGCAAGGGAACATCAAATTTCATTCCGGAATCGCCTAACGGCTCGACCAATTAATTCGGACCCTCTACGGATGTCGTCTTCGGCGGCCGTATACGCGAACCTCACATATTCGTGTGCACGGTGAGAGCCGAAGTCGGTCCCGGGCGTAACCGCGACCTGATACTCCTCTATCAGTCTTGAGCTAAAGGTTTCGGAGTCAAGTCCACAGGAACTGATATTGGCGTATAGATAAATGGCTCCCTCGGGCTTCAGTGGAACCTCAAGCCCGGCGTCGCAAAGACCTCGGTACATGAGGTCTCGGCGTCGCTGAAATCGTGTGCGACGTTCCTCTGACACGCCGAATCCTTCGGGTGAATAAGCGGCCAAGGCTGCATACTGGGCAACGATCGATGGCGCGATGTAGAGATTTTGAGCAGCTCGTTCAAGCGCCTCAATGAGAGAGTTCGGTACCACGCACCACCCCAGGCGCCAACCCGTCATCCCAAAGTATTTGGAAAAACTATTGACGACGATCAGTTCAGGATCAATGGCGAGGCTGCTGGTAGCCACCGCATCAAGATCTGGTTCATACACAAGGCCCTGATAAATCTCATCGACCAGCACAAAAGCCTCTCGCTCGGCTACGAAGTCATTGATTGACTCAAGTTGTTCCTTTTGGATCATAGACCCAGTCGGATTTGACGGCGTCGCTAAAACTACGCCAACGGTATCCGCGGTCCAGCGCTCCTTAACTATCTCTACGGTAGGTTGGTAGCCCGTACTCTCATCAACCGGCATCCGTATTGGTTCGCCACCGACAACGCGTACAAACGCCTCATTGCAGGGATAACCAGGGTCCGACATCAATACCTTGTCTCCTGGATTCAACAACACTGAGAATAGGAGATTGAGCGCGCCACTCGCCCCGGATGTCACCGCGATACGCCTTGACTCGATATTGATCCCAAAACGCAAACGGTAATCGTCGGCAATCGCGTTACGAAGTTCCGGTATCCCAAGAGCTTCTGTATATCCAGTATGCCCGTCATCAAGGGCTCGTTTTGCCGCTTCAACGATGACCGACGCGGTCGGGAAATCGGGCTCGCCAACCTCAAAATGGATCACACGACGTCCCTCGCGCTCGATTTCCCGGGCGCGTTTAAGAACCTCCATAACCTTAAACGAAGGTTGGCTACACGCCCATTTCGAAGGAGTGTTTTTCAATAGCTCGTCCTCATAAAATCTATGCCTACCAGAAACAAAGGCGCATCAAAAACTTTGGCTCGCTGTATGGTTTTCCCGCAACTGTTTTGATAGTTTACGCGGCCTGCTCTGGAGTGACCCCATTTCGGGCATAAGGATACGAAGTCAAGATGCCAGCCAAAAAGTCGTCTGCAGCGAAATCCAAGAACAAACCTATTAAACCGAAGGCCAAAAGAGATGCCACATCTCGCTCGGGGTCGAAAACCACAACATCCACTCGGCGAACAGAAGACAACAAGTCAAAGACCGGGAAAACGGCTAAAACGTCCTCCCCTTCGCAAACCGGCTCAGGACGTAAAACTAAAACGGCAAATCCCCGAGCCAAGACAAAGACAAAAAAGTCGGTCGCTAAAAAAGCTCGTATTAGTGCGAAGGTGTTACAACACAACCCACTGGACTCACCTTTCCGGAATTTTTCGCCATACGTACCGGCGAGCAACGAGGCCTACATGTCCGCCCGCCAGTTAAAACACTTCCATCAGATACTTATAGAGTGGCGGCAAGATCTAATGGGTGAGGTAGACCGAACCATGATTCTTATGCAGGACGAGGCCACTAACTTTCCTGACCCTACGGACCGGGCGGCGCAAGAAGAGGAGTTCAGCATCGAATTAAAAACACGCGATCGAGAACGGAAACTTATCAAGAAAATAGATCAAACTCTCGAACGCATTGAAATCGAAGACTACGGCTACTGTGACACCTGCGGCGTGGAAGTAGGATTGAGACGTTTGGAAGCGCGTCCGACGGCCAACCAATGTATCGACTGCAAATCCCGCGACGAACTGCGTGAGCGGCAATTGCACGGTTAGCTGTGCTTAAAAAACGGTACGTCGGTCGATTCGCGCCAACACCTTCCGGTCCACTACATTTTGGCTCGCTTGTCACGGCTCTAGCGAGTTATCTCGACGCGCGGTCCCACGGTGGCGACTGGCACGTTCGTATCGATGACTTAGATTCACCGCGCGTTGTCAACGGGGCAGAAAAACGAATTTTCACTAGCCTCGAAAAACATGGCCTAGAGTGGGACGGCCCGATTGTGCGACAAAGTAGTCATCGAGACCTTTATCAATCCGCGCTTGAGAATCTCGACAAACAAGGTCTCCTCTTCGCTTGTGATTGCTCGCGTAGGAAGCTAGCAGGACGAATAAAATATCCTGGAACCTGTCGAGACTTGAATAGATCAAACCTCGCTCACTCCGCTTTACGCGTCCGTGTGCCCGATCAACCCTATGAATTCAATGACTTGGTCCAGGGTATCTATACTGAGAACTTAACGTGCACGGTTGGCGACTTTGTTGTATCTCGTCGCGACGGTATCCCTTCCTATCAAATGGCCGTGGTCATCGATGACGATGAACAAGAAGTTTCCCATATCATGAGAGGCGCCGATTTGATGGACAACACCGCCAGACAACTTTGTTTACGGGAAAAGCTCAACCTATCTCTCCCTCGCTACGCCCACGTGCCCGTTTTCACTCATTCAAGTGGCGTCAAATTGTCTAAACACTCCGAAGCGACCGCGATCGACGATCGTTTTCCGAGTCAAAACCTCCAGACTGCGTTGCAACTGTTAGGGCAGCCTGTACCAGCCGAAAAAACAGTCGACGAATTGCTGGCTAGCGCCTGTGCAAATTGGGAACGCGCGATGGTGCCTAAAACGCCGTCTATAATAGATTTCGTCAGCGTTTAAAGTTCACGTCAATAGGCCAGTACCGAGCGCTAGATAACAATCCCGGCAACCAACGCGCTTGTATCAGACCTTCTAATCCCTTCCGCTTCCTCTCTATTTAACATAATACTCATCGAATACCTGCGTAGAAGGATCAACGATCTTTCCTTTTTGGATCTTCTCCAGATAAGATCGTCTCTTGCCCTCACGGAATCGAACTGGCCCTTTGCCCCGCCGTATCGCTTCACACAAAATCCCGGTAGATCGTATTTCCCGGAGTGCCATCCGCGTAGTCGAGTCACTTCGAAAAGCCAACTACGAAACTTATCTTGTGGGAGGATGCGTTCGGGACCTATTACTCGGTCTGGTTCCGAAAGACTTCGACGTTGCTACCAGCGCGACACCCGAAGAAGTCAGGAAAGTATTTCCACGAGCTCGGCTCATCGGTCGCCGCTTCAGGATCGTTCATGTACGAATGGGTCGCGAGATCATCGAAGTTTCTACATTCCGCAAACAGATCGATCGCGATGCCGCGTCGAGTCACGGTGAACATGAAGCCCGCAACGGACTAATTGTTCGAGACAATGTATATGGAAACATTGACGAAGACGCGTTTCGTCGCGACTTCACCGTAAACGCCCTGTACTACGACCCTGCAAATAACACAGTTCTTGATTTCGTCAAAGGCATGCAGGATCTAGATTCACGAACGCTCCGCCTAATCGGCAATCCTAAGGTCCGATATCAAGAAGATCCCGTCCGCATATTACGCGCGATTCGATTGGCGGCTAAATTAGATTTTTCCATAGAAAAAAACACCGAGCGAGCTATCTCCCCAGGGGGAGAGTCGCTCTACGAAGTGCCCCCTCCACGCCTATTCGACGAATTCAACAAACTATTAATGACTGGTGCCGCAGAACGAGCGTTTGAGCTATTGCAGAAATTCAACCTTTTGGAAATCCTGTTCCCTCTCTCTTCTGAATCAACCGAATTGGTGATCACAGCACTACAAAGCACTGACCAGCGGATCGCCCTAGAAAAGCCCGTTACACCCGCCTTCGTACTCGCCGCTCTCCTTTGGCATCAATACAAATCACAATGCAACGCATCCAGCACTGTCGGAAACTCCCAAGAAACCCAGTTCGAAGCGGCACGAAACGTAATCCAACAACAACGTACAGTCTCCATCCCGAAGCGACACGCGTTTTTTATACGTGACGTGTGGCACCTTCAATTACGCCTTGAACGACGAAACCCCCGTTCTATAGGTCCGTTGTTAGAACATCGCCGTTTTCGTGCCGCGTACGACTTCCTCTTGTTGCGTGCCGGAAACGCAGAAGTCGAGCCCGAGTTGGCCCAGTGGTGGACCGAAATGCAAACTTTGAATTCTACGGAGCAACAAGACCGAATCAGCGGTTTATCGCCCCAACGAAAGAAACGACGTCGACGATCCAAACGCGATAATGCCTAGCCCCATATTCCCGATAAGAACATCGCCTTGAAGAGCCTGAATCCCTACCTCATGATAGTCACGTCATTTCCTTGAGTTCGCCCATGTCAACGCAATCGCGCCTCAACGACAACGATCTGCCCCGATACGTTGCTGTCGAAGGACCGATTGGCGCCGGCAAGACAACCCTCGCCACACGCCTCGCCGAGACATTCAACTATCAATTGCTTCTCGAACCTGCATCGGACAATCCTTTTCTGGATCGTTTCTATCGTGAAGGTCGAAGACATGCTCTGCCTACACAACTGTTTTTCCTTCTGCACCGAGCGGATCAGGTTGCTAAGCTCGCCGGCCCAGACTTGGTCGGACCCACCGTTATTTCCGACTTTCTAATCGAAAAAGATCGGCTCTTTGCCGAACTCACGCTAGACCAAAACGAACTAGCCCTTTACGAACAAATCTACAACAACCTAATGCTCGATCCTCCGGCACCGGATCTCGTCATCTACCTTCAGGCACCCATATCTGTATTGCTTGACCGCATTCGCGAACGCGGAATCGCGTCTGAACAACACATTGACGGCGACTATCTCAATACTCTTTCTGAGGCGTACACGGATTTCTTTCACTTTTACGACCAAGCACCACTGTTGATCGTTAACGCTGAAGAGGCAGACTTTAGTCACAACGACAAACACTTTGATGCCTTATTGGAACAGGTCGTTCAAATGAACGGTATTCGTCAGTATTTCAATCCTCATCCGACGTTGATTTAGGCCCTTTCGGATGACCGATAAAACCGCAAGCCGGCCAGAAGAAACCGCGTCGTGGAAAAAACTAACAGCGCTTGCTGAAATCGCTACTCAAGCCCATAACCGCGAATGGGTGGATGAAACTGATCGCTTCGAGAAATACAGCATCCGTGTCGGTTCACTACTGGTCGACTTCTCCAAACAACGGATCGATCGATCGATTTTTGAGGGCCTTGTAGGCTTGGCGGAAGAATCTCGAGTGCTAGACCTCATTTCCGCTCAAATGACCGGTGAAATAGTCAATGTCACTGAACACCGCCCCGCACTACACACAGCTTTACGAACACCCGCCGATGCGAAACTTACACAAGTAACTCAAGATATCGAACGCGAACAAGATCGCATGCTCCAATATGCCGAAGCCGTCCGAGGCGGTGAAAGAAAAGGTTTCACCGGCCGACGCATAACCCACATCGTTCATATTGGCGTCGGCGGTTCTCATCTTGGCTGTGAGCTCGCCTGCCGCGCACTTAACCGTTCTGGAATAGAGATTAGATTTCTCGCGAATATCGATGGGGCAGCGACAACCCATGCCCTTACGGGGTTAGATCCAGAAACAACTTTGTTTGTCATCGTGTCGAAAACATTTACGACACTCGAAACGCTTACTAATGCACACGCTGCACGTACGTGGTTCCTTGAACGTACTTGCGACAAAACCGCTATTGCTTCACATTTTGTCGCCGTTAGTAACAATGCCGCGGAAATGACTAAGTTCGGCATTGCGTCTGTAAGCCAGTTCAAGCTCTGGGACTGGGTAGGTGGTCGCTTCTCGTTGTGGTCATCCGTCGGCATAACAATAGCGATCGCTATCGGCGCTCCCGAATTTCGCAAATTCTTGTCCGGCGGTGCCATCATGGACGAACATTTCCGAGAGGCGCCAATCGCCGAAAATATCCCTGTAATTCTGGCTCTTCTTACAATCTGGAATAGCAATTTTCTCGGCTCTCAATCCCATGCGGTGTTGAGTTATGACTCGCGCTTGAGAACTTTTGTTGAATTCGTCCAACAACTCGAAATGGAAAGCAACGGAAAGGCTGTCCACGCAGACGGTTCGACTTGTAATGTCCATACATCACCGATCATTTGGGGCGGAGAAGAAACCCAAGGTCAGCATGCTTTCCATCAACTATTGCATCAAGGCACTCGAACTTTCAGTGCCGATTTCATTGCGACCGTGGATCCTGAGCATAATCACCCCGATCACCATCGCTGGTTGCTTGCTAACTGCTTCAGCCAATCCCAAGTCATGCTCTACGGGACCGCAAATCAAGCGCGTGACTCGACCAAGGTTCACGAAGTGGTTAGCGGTGATCACGCGACAACAACCATTCTTGTCGACAAGCTTAATGCGGAAGCACTGGGTAGTTTGATCGCCCTTTACGAGCACAAAGTCGCGTGTCTCGGCATGATTTGGCGGATCAACTCCTTTGATCAATGGGGCGTTGAATTGGGTAAACGTCTTGCGCGGGAAATTTATCGGGCTCTTGGTTCGCCCGATTCGGAAAGCTCTGACGGTCCCACTGAGGGACTCGTACGTACGATTCGCGACAGAACCACTAGTCCATTCAACGACGGAGACGACTGATATGTCTGCGCTATATCCAGTTCCGACGGAAATTGCCAACGTTGCTCACATTGACGCGGCGCTCTACCAAAAAATGTACGCCGAATCGATCGAAAATCCCGATGCATTTTGGAGTACTCAGGCGAACGCATTCCTTTCCTGGTACAGCCCATGGGACGAAGTATCCTCTGCAACTTTCGAAACGGGTCACGTCTCTTGGTTCCGAAACGCAACCTTAAATGTGTGTGTCAACTGTGTTGATCGCCATTTACCCGACCGTGCCAATCAAACCGCTTTGATTTGGGAAGGCGATGATCCCTCGGTCGAAAAACGAGTTACGTTCAAGGAGCTTCACGATGAGGTCTGTCGGCTGGCAAATGCCCTCACGGAAAGGGGCGTCACTAAAGGCGATCGTGTTTGCATTTATATGCCGATGATTCCAGAAGCAGCATATGCGATGTTGGCATGTGCTCGTTTAGGCGCTATCCACAGCGTCGTGTTCGGAGGATTCTCACCTCAAGCTCTCAAGGATCGAATCCTTGATTCAGACTGTCGTGTACTTATAACGGCCGACGAGGGTGTACGCGGCGGTCGTACCGTACCCCTCAAAGAAAACGCAGAAATCGCTCTCGCTGAATGCCCTGCCGTCCATACCGTTTTAACCGTGCGCAACACTAGCGCGAAGGTCCCATGGAAATCTGGCCGCGACGTCTGGTACCACGAGCTGGTGTCTCACCAGGATGCGTCATCAACCCCTGCGGTTATGCAAGCGGAAGACCCTTTATTTATCCTCTATACGTCCGGAAGCACGGGTAAACCTAAGGGCGTCCAGCATTCAAGCGCTGGATACCTTCTACACGCCGCCATGACCCATAAGTACGTGTTCGACTACCACGACGGCGATACGTTTTGGTGTACGGCAGATGTCGGTTGGATTACCGGACACTCCTACATCGTCTATGGACCCCTCGCAAACGGTGCTACAACCCTAATGTTCGAGGGGATCCCTACTTACCCAGACGCTTCCCGCTTCTGGCAGGTCGTCGATAAGCATGCGGTGAATATTTTTTATACGGCTCCGACTGCTATTCGACAGATCATGGCCCAGGGGAACGATTACGTCTCGAAGACGTCAAGAAAGTCTTTGCGAATTCTAGGCACTGTGGGTGAGCCGATTAATCCAGAAGCATGGGAGTGGTATCACGAAATCGTCGGTGACCGGCGCTGTCCTATCGTGGATACCTGGTGGCAGACCGAAACAGGAGGAATCATGATCACGCCCCTTCCCGGAGCCACCGCCCTCAAACCGGGATCCGCGACACTACCTTTCTTCGGTATCTTGCCGGCCCTAATGGACGAGAAAGGCCAGGTGATCAAAGACAAAGAAGCGTCCGGAAATCTCGTGATAAAAGAGAGTTGGCCAGGTCAGATAAGAACCGTTTATGGGGACCATCAGCGGGTCATAGATACGTACTACTCTACCTACCAGGGCTTCTACTTCACGGGCGACGGTGCCCGCCGAGATCGAGATGGATATTACTGGATCACAGGCCGAGTCGACGACGTAATCAATGTGTCCGGCCATCGTATGGGAACAGCCGAGGTCGAGAGTGCTCTAGTCCTTCACAACGCAGTCGCTGAAGCAGCAGTCGTTGGGTTCCCTCACGATATTAAAGGCGAAGGTATTTATGCTTACGTAACTTTGATGACGGGCATTCAACCATCGACCGATTTGCTCAACGAATTACTCGATCTGGTCAGAACGGAAATTGGGTCAATCGCCAAGCCAGATATCATCCAATGGGCACCAGGGTTACCAAAAACGCGCTCAGGAAAAATCATGCGCCGAATATTACGCAAAATCGCTGCAAACGAGGTCGACGATTTAGGCGACACGTCGACTTTGGCAGAACCCACCGTCGTCGAGGATTTATTGCGCGACCGACCAGGTCATTAATCCAAACAATCGATTATGCGAAATTCGAGACCTCGCGCATCGACAACTTGATCCGGCCACGCTGATCGACATCTAGAACAACTACGTCAATGTTCTGACCTTCTTCGAGATAGTCGGAGACTTTTTCGACTCGCTCTTCGGCAATCTGAGAAATATGTAACAACCCGTCTTTACCCGGAAGGATATTAATGAACGCGCCAAAATCTACGATTCGTTCAACCCGACCATTGTATATTTTCCCGATTTCCGCTTCCGCCGTAATTTCCTCAATCATGGCTACGGCCGCATTCTTGGAATCAGCGCTATCCGCATATATCCGAACACTGCCATCATCCTCAATATCGATGTCCGCCCCCGTTTCTTCCGTGATACTGCGAATCGTAGCGCCGCCTTTACCTATCACATCGCGAATTTTGTCGGGATGAACTTTTAACACAACCATCGAAGGAGCATTTTCGGATACATCCGCTCTAGGCTCGGATATAACTTTATTCATTTCGCCCAAAATATGAACTCTTGCATCGTGGGCCTGGTTGAGTGCGTCTTCCATGATGTTCTCTGTTACACCCTGGATCTTTATGTCCATCTGAAGAGCGGTGACGCCTTGCATTGTTCCAGCAACCTTAAAATCCATATCCCCGAGATGATCTTCATCTCCCAAAATATCAGTGAGTACCGCGTACCGATTTCCTTCCTTAACGAGCCCCATGGCCACCCCCGCGACGGCGTTGGAAATAGGTACACCTGCGTCCATCAACGCCAAAGACGTCCCGCAAACACTTGCCATCGAACTCGAACCATTACTCTCCGTAATTTCCGACACGACTCGAAGCGTGTAGGGAAAGTCTTCATGTTTGGGTAAAACAGCTGCTATTCCTCTACGGGCTAATCGCCCGTGCCCAATTTCACGGCGCTTCGGTCCTCCCATGAATCCCGCCTCGCCCACACAATAAGGCGGGAAGTTGTAATGAAGCATGAAGTGATCTTTAAAGTTCCCCGCTAAAGCATCTATCAATGCCGCATCGCGCAGAGGCCCAAGCGTCGTCACGACAATGGCTTGTGTCTCACCACGCTGAAACAACGCTGACCCATGGGTCTTTGGCAGCGTTCCAACCTCAACGCTGATCGGGCGTACTGTTTTAAGATCTCGACCGTCTATCCGGGGCTCGCCGCTCAAAACGCGCTCACGAACGATTTTCTTTTCAAGCGCGCTAAAGGCATTCGCCACATCTTTGGAATCATTGTCTCCCTCGAGTTTGGCGATAGCTTGCTCGCGAAGCTCATGAACTTGATGTAGCCGCGCCTTTTTATCCGTGACTCGGTACGCTTCGCCGAGCTCATCCCCAAGTGTCTCTAGAACACTTTCTACCAAACTCTCATTTTCTGTGGGTGTGTCGAATTCCCACGTCGCATTGCCGACCTCTGACGCCAATTCACTTATCGCTTTGATTGCAACTTGCATTTCTTGATGCCCAAAAAGCACCGCCCCAAGCATCTGATCTTCTGACAGTTCGTCAGCCTCTGATTCCACCATTAACACTGCCGACTCTGTCCCTGCCACAACCATATTGAGGCTCGATTTCGCTAATGCCTCATACCCCGGATTGAGCACGTACTGACCCTGCTCAAATCCAACCCGTGCTGCCCCAATCGGGCCAGCAAAAGGCACACCGGAAATTGCAAGCGCCGCAGACGTCCCGATCATCGAGATAATGTCCGGGTCCATATCCTTATCAACCGACATTACGGTAGGTATGACTTGTACTTCGTTCATGAAACCTTTCGGAAACAGTGGGCGGATAGGCCGATCTATAAGCCTACATGTCAGGGTTTCTTTTTCGCTAGGGCGTCCTTCTCGACGAAAAAAACTTCCAGGAATCTTACCCGCGGCGTACGTGCGTTCTTGATAGTTGACTGTCAGCGGGAAAAAATCCTGTCCCGGGCTTGCATTAGGCATAGCAACAACGGTGCAGAGAACTACCGTATCCCCCATGCTCGCAACCACGGCTCCAGTGGCCTGTTTTGCGACATTACCTGCCTCTAACGAGACTTTGTGCCCACCATACTCAAACTCTTTAATCGTCTTGTTCAATTGCTTCTCCTTTAGCAGGCTATCTTCTGAGACCTAATCGCTGAATCAGCGTCGTATAACGTTCCTGGTCCTTTCCCCGGAGATAGTCCAGAAGCTTTCTTCTTTGACTGACCATCCGAATTAATCCACGACGGGAGTGGTGGTCTTTCGCGTGATCACGAAAATGTTCCTGTAGGGAATCAATGTTTTGTGACAGTAAAGCAACCTGAACTTCTGGTGACCCAGTGTCGTTATCGCTCAACTGAAACTCCTTCACGATTTCATTTTTTTTCTCGGCACTAAGAGCCATCACATTTCTCCAATATGCTTAGTAACAAAGACCAAAACGGAACCACGCACATTTACAGTTTCCGTTCACCCAAAATCAGGCGACGCGGCGCAACACGACCGTCCTCCATAATTTCTCCCATCCCTAAGAACCATTCATCATTCGAACATGATTCTCGTAACTGAACCCACCCCTCGCTCGGCGCGTGCGGTACCAACACAGGCTGACCTTGCCGAATATAGTAAGCGGAAGTCGCACTCAGCCGAACGGCTGGCCACTGGCTTACCGCGCTCGAAATTGGTGCGAGCAACTCGTCCAGTCTACCGTCGACCCGAGCCGTTTCAATTTCCTCGAACGTCACCATATCTGATTCCGTAAAGGGTCCCGCCATTAGGCGGCGTAATTCCACAACATGGGCTCCGCACCCAAGTTGTTCCCCTAGATCATCCACAATGGTTCTAACGTAAGTGCCCTTACTGCAGTGCACGCACAACGTCATTTCGGACCCACTGAACGTCGACAACTCGATGGAATATACGTTTATCCGCCGAGGTTCCCTTTCAATCTCAACTCCTTGTCGCGCATATTTATAGAGCGGTTTCCCTCGATATTTTATCGCCGAGTACATGGAAGGGATTTGATCAATCTCTCCTCGGAAGCTCTCAAGCGCGTGCTGAATACGATCCTGGGTGACTCCATCCGTACTCCGCTCTTCAACGACGTCCCCATCCGCATCACCACTTGCGGTCCGAATACCCAATTTAAGTTTCACCCAGTACTTTTTATCAGACGTAAGTAAAAACCGGGAGAACTTAGTCGCTTCTCCAAAACAAAGCGGCAATACCCCCGTCGCTAATGGATCAAGGCTGCCTGTATGACCAACTTTACGAGCATTAAATGACGACTTTACATGTTGGACTGCGTCACTGGAGGTCATGTCTCGCGGTTTGTCCAAAACAACAACTCCACTAAGGTCTCGACCTTTTCGATTACGACCCATCAAAAGTTTCCGTCCCGGAGCGGCAAACATCACTCATTTGATCAGACGCTATCGCTCTCTCAATTAATGATTCAAGCCGTGGGCCATCTTGGATCAACTCGTCATAATGGAATCGCAATGCAGGTGTGGTCCGCATGACATGGCGTCTCGCCAAAATAGAACGTAAGAAACCTGCCGCTCCTTGAAGCGCGCTAAGGACTTCGTCTTTATCCTTCTCCTGTTGGGCTGAAACGGTAGTGAAATAGACGTCCGCATGAGAGAGGTCCTTATTGACTACTACGTCCGTGATAGACAATACGCCAATCCTGGGATCCCGCATTTCACGTTGAACTATCTCCGCGAGTTCCTTACGCAAAAAGTCCCCAACACGAAGTTCTCTACCACTTGTTACTCGATTACGCGTTGCCATATTCACAGCGCTCGCGCGACTTCTGTGGTTTCAAAAACTTCAATCTTGTCGCCTGATCGAACATCGCTGTAGTTTCGAACACCGATGCCGCACTCCAAGCCGTTTCGTACTTCACCCACGTCGTCTTTGAAACGGCGAAGTGATTCCAATTCGCCTTCGTAAATAACGACGTTTTCTCTCAATACACGGATGTTTTTGTTACGGAAAACGGTTCCTTCCACGACCATACAACCAGCGATTTGTCCATAACGTGGAGAGTCAAAAACATCCCTGACTTCAGCGGTCCCCACTATCTCTTCACGAATCTCTGGCGCTAACATACCCTCGAGTATGGTCCTAACGTCGTCAAGCAATTCGTATATAACGCTGTAGTAGCGGAGCTCTAGCCCTTCCTTCTCGATCAAATCTTTGGCGGAATTATCCGCTCTTACGTTAAAACCAAAAATGACTGCCTGATAAGTCATGGCCATTGTGGCGTCCGATTCGGATATGCCTCCTACACCCGAACCAAGAACATTTACAGATACTTCCTCGTTACCAATTTCAGCAAACGATTGCGTTATCGCTTCTAAGGAACCGCGGACATCCGTCTTTAGAACCAATTTAAGGACTCTTTTTTCGCCCTGCCCGAGATTCGCAAAGACATTTTCGAGTTTGGCCGCTTGCTGCAACTCTTGACGTTGCTCTTGACTTCTGTCGGCGCGAAATTCCGCTAGGTCGCGTGCACTTCGATCATCGACAGCTACCGAGAAGTCGTCTCCAGCATTGGGAGTCCCGTTTAATCCGAGGATCTCGACGGGTATCGAAGGTCCTGCACTCGTCACGGTTTGACCATTGTCGTTAACCAAAGCGCGTACTTTGCCGAAAGTCTCGCCGGCAATAATCACATCGCCGTGATTCAGCGTCCCGTTTTGGACCAAGACAGTCGCTACCGGTCCTCGCCCGCGTTCTAACTTGGATTCGATTACAACTCCTCGCCCAGGTGCTTCGGGAACGGCCTTTAACTCTAGTATCTCTGCCTGGAGGTTCACGGCCTCAAGAAGTCCGTCAATTCCCTCCCCCGTCTCCGCCGAAACATTCACAAACTGAGTATCCCCTCCCCAATCTTCCGGTATGACATCAATAGCAGCGAGTTCATTTCGGACTCGTTCCGGATCGGCTCCCTCAAGATCCATTTTGTTGACTGCAACAACTAAAGGTACTTCCGCAGCTTTCGCGTGTTGGACGGCTTCCTCAGTCTGAGGCATAACCCCATCATCCGCAGCGCATACCAAAATAACGACGTCTGTAGCCATCGCACCACGAGCACGCATTGCGGTAAACGCCGCATGGCCAGGCGTATCTAGGAAAGTAACGTTCCCATGAGGAGTTTCGACACGGTACGCCCCAATGTGCTGAGTGATTCCCCCCGCCTCACCCGCAACAACACGCGACTTCCGTATATAGTCTAAAAGTGATGTCTTCCCGTGATCGACATGTCCCATCACCGTTACAACAACGGAACGTGACACAAGATCGCCTTCAACTTTCAAAGACTCTTCTAACTCTTGTTCTATCTGATCGTCAGCAACAACTTTTACTGTATGGCCCATTTCCTCGACCACTAGAACCGCAGTATCTTGATCGATGGTCTGGTTAATTGTTGCCATGACGCCCATTCCCATAAGCGTCTTGATAACTTCGCTCGTCTTCACTGACATCCTTTGTGCGAGGTCACCCACGGAGACCAATTCTCCGATCTCTACTTCTCTTTGAATTTCCTCTACGGGCTTGGAAAACTCCCCTCCTTGTTTTTCTTGCTGAAGGGCTACTCTCTGCTTCATTCGCCGGGATTCTTTCTTTAAAGACAACTCGCGTCGACGGGTACGCTCTCCATCCGGAGGACCAGTCCTATCGCGATCACGACTTTGACCCTTTCCCCTTCGATTTCCCTTTTCGGCCGCCTGGGCCTGTGCTTGAGCCGTTGCGGCAGCTTGGGCGACAGCATCCGCTGCTGTTTTATCTACTTTAGCTTTTTCTTCGGCGCTAGATTTTGCTTCGTCGTCAGCTTGCACTTCTCGGTTGTCGGATTCACTTTTGGCAAGTGACTCCTCCTTCTCCCGGAGTTCAAGTTCTTCCTTCTTACGAATCGTTTCGGCTCTATCTTCCTGTTCGGCAGTTTGTCTTTGCTTCTCCTCCAGACGAATACGCTCCGCTTCGATTTGAAGCTGACTCGAATCATCGGAAATCTCTGAAGCAGACTCCCCTTGTTTGTCCTCATCTGTGGATTCTGCTTCGACGCGCTTCACATAGGTCCGTTTGCGCCGAGTCTCAACTTTTACACTATGACCGCCTCTGCCCACTTTCAAAGTGCTCTGGGCGCGTCTTTTCAAAGTAATCTTTTTCGGAGAAGCAGACGTTGAAGTAGCGTTAGCGTCTCCTTTCAAGAAGGCCAACAAGCCTTGTTTGTCTTCATCTGAGACGACATCTGCTTCGTCATTCTGAGACAAGCCGGCTTCACGCATTTGTTGCAAAAGTTTCTCGATTGCAACGCCGGTTGTTTCAGCGAGTTGTTTTACCGTTACCTCAGCCATTGGTGTCTCGTTTGAAAATCAGTTTGACTCCCCAACATCCGCCTCTTCAAACCACGGTGCACGTGCAGTCATAATCAGCTCTGCCGCTTTCTCTTCGTCTAGTCCTTCAACGATTTCAATGAGTTCGGGTATCGCTAATTCTGCCAAACTCTCCATTGAAGCTACCCCCCCTGCCGCCATCATCCTCGCCAACTCATCCGTCATCCCTTGCATCGTGAGGAGATCCTCCTGCGGCTCTTGCCCGTCACGCTGCTCTTCGGAAGCGATCGCGTTGGTAAGCATCGAGTCCTTAGCACGATTTCGCAATTCATCTACGATTTCCTCGTCAAATCCATCGATAGCGTTTAGCTCTTCGAGCGGCACGTAGGCCACCTCTTCGACAGTCGTAAATCCTTCTTCAACAAGCACTGCCGCAACGTCTTCGTCCACCGATAACGCAGCCATAAAATTAGCCACATGCTGCTGAGCCTCTTCATCTTGCTTCTGCGTTGCCTCGTCTTCGGTCATGATATTCAGTTTCCAGCCGGTCAACTCGCTAGCGAGCCTGACATTCTGACCACCACGGCCAATTGCCTGAGCAAGATTGTCTTCTGCAACAGCTATGTCCATGGAATGCGCGTCCTCATCCATCACGATTGACGCGACTTCCGCCGGGCTCATAGCGTTGATAGCTAGTTGCGCAGGATTCTCGTCCCATAAAACTACATCGACCCTTTCCCCGGCCAACTCACCGGAAACGGCCTGCACTCGAGAACCGCGCATACCAACGCAAGCTCCGACTGCATCTATTCGTCCATCATTCGTTGTAACCGCTATTTTGGCTCGCGAACCCGGATCTCTCGCCGCACCACGAATCTCGATTACGTCTTCGGCAATTTCCGGTACTTCAAGCTTAAATAGTTCTATAAGCATTTCTGACGAAGTGCGCGTCAAAATGATTTGTGGACCGCGGGCATCGGGTCGCACCTCTAGCAAGAATGCGCGCAAACGATCGCCTATACGAAACGTTTCTCGTGGAATCAGGTGTTCTCGGAGTAAAACAGCCTCGGCATTATTGCCGAGATCGGCGACAACCGAATCACGCGATGTTTTTTTTACAATCCCACTTACCAGTTCACCAACCTTTGGCAGATACTCCTGGATAACCTGCTCACGCTCGGCTTCCCGAACTTTTTGCAGTATTACCTGACGAGCAGTTTGAGCAACAATTCGACCAAATGCGACCGATTCAGCCGGTTCCTCCCATATGTCACCAATCCCGAGACTCGGGTCTTTTTCTTTCGCGTCGTCTGGCGTCAGCTGGGCATCAGCATTAAAGGGGTCTTCTTCTTCATCTATCTCGGCTGGATCCACCACCGTCCAAGTCCGAAAGGTTTCGTAATCACCAGACTCCCAGTCAATTGAGACTCGGAATTCAGCGTCGTCTCGACGCCGTCTCTTTGTTGCTGTCGCTAGAGCTACCTCGATCGCATCGCAAATAACTTCTTTGGAGACTCCTTTTTCGTTTGAGACCGAATCAACAGCACCAAGTATTTCTTTCGTCAGCATCAGAGGTAACCCTAATCAAATTGCGGCACGACACGTGCCCTTCGCACCCGCTCAAGCGGGATCAAATACTCGTCATCATCGACAGTTACGGTGAGTTCACTATCCTCGACCCCAACAAGTCGAGCTTCGACGCGCCGACGTCCATCTAGAGGAACTTCCATCCGAATATCCAACAGTTGGCCGATATTCATCTGAAAGTGATTGTCTTTAAATAAGATTCGATCTAATCCAGGCGAGGAAACCTCGAGCGTATACGAGTCACTAAATGAGTCGTCAACATCTAGGAGCCCGCTTAGCTGTCTGCTTACAGCCTCGCAATCGTCTACCGCAATCCCAGAACTAGAATCAATGTATACACAGAGCTTTTCGTGCACGCCATTGCCATTGGAATCGATTCCCCATAGCTCATAACCCATGGCACCGACAGTTGGCTCAATAAGCCGTTCTATATCTCTGACTCGTCTATTCACTAGCTATCCAGATTCCACCTACAAAAAATGGGCTTACGCCCATTGCCCAATTACAAGCCACACCCTGACACGACGTGCGCTTACCGACGACCTTGTTGTCGGAGCATCAGCTGCCTACCCAACGAAAGGCCCCGTCTTGGGACCCATTCGCGTTGGTAGCGGGGGCAGGATTTGAACCCACGACCTTCGGGTTATGAGCCCGACGAGCTACCAGACTGCTCCACCCCGCATCAGCAAGAGCGCGATTATAGGTACCGACATATCGGGAAGCAATGAAGCAAAAAGCCTATCGACCAACCCGTTTCTTATATCGCGTACTCTGAGACTTTTTGGAGTTTGCCCCGCTGAAAAACATCTGTGTTTCAATATCGACCAGAGGACGGTATATGGCCGGGCCTAAATCGAATACTTACCCCTAAACTTTCAACTAAGACAAGCGTATTTCAGCTATGAACCGCTTTGACCAAAAGTCCGCAGAAAAACAATGGTGCCGAAGAGAGGACTCGAACCTCCACGGGCATTAGCCCACTACCCCCTCAAGGTAGCGTGTCTACCAATTTCACCACTTCGGCATCTAGAAAGAATTTGGAACGTCGGATTCTGCATCGGTCGGTTGCGGCGCGAGGGAGGGAAATTCATCTCCCGGATCCACAGATTCTCTCGACTCCTCGCTTTCACCACCACTAGGGAAATCGCGTCCTGACTGCAAGGATGGATCTTCTACTACGGAATCCGGCATCCCGATCCCTCTAATAGTATCCGCCTTTTCTCTCGCGGCGTACGCGAGCCCGAACGCAATAAGGAAAAACCCAATCGCCAACCACGCTGTCGCCTTCGTAATAAAAGACGTTGTGCCCTGCGCTCCGAAAAGGGTATTCGCTGAACCGCTACCGAAAGCCGCTCCTATGTCCGCTCCTTTGCCTTGCTGCAAAAGCACTAATGCAGCAAGCGCTATCGCATCTATGATAAGTAGTATCAATAAGACTACTTCGAGCGTATCAATATTCAATGCGATGCAGCTCTACATATCTTGGTAAATTCTTTGAATTCAAGCGAAGCGCCTCCAACTAGTCCGCCGTCGATATCCCTTTCAGCAAATAGCTCCGACGCATTGCTCGCTTTAACACTACCGCCGTACAAAACCCTAGTGTTTCTCGCAGTCGTTGCATCGGATTTTGCCAGAACAGCTCTGATAAACGCGTGCATTGATTGCGCTTGAGCCGGGCTCGCCGTTTCTCCTGTGCCTATTGCCCAAACCGGTTCATAAGCAATAACCGCGTTCGCGAAGGCCTTAATTCCGGCAGTTCTCAAAATTGAACCAATCTGTTTCGCAACGACAGACTCTGCCCTACCATCCAGTCTTTCTTCCCGAGATTCACCCACACACAATACTGGCGTAAGTCCAGCTTGTTGGCACGTAGTGAATTTTTCAGCAATTAACCCGTCGGTTTCGCCAAATAAACTACGTCTTTCCGAGTGTCCAACTAGGCTATAGGTAGCTCCAGAATCTACCGCCATTCCAGCCCCGATTTCTCCGGTGTACGCTCCGGAATTCACATGACAGACGTCCTGCACGCCAACCGAAATGGAACGGCTTACAAAACCTTCCATCAGCATCGACGTGTAAAGAAAGGGAGGGAAAAAAACGACGTCAACCGAGCCATCAACATCAAAGTGCTCCACGAATTCACGGCAAATAGCCGTGGAACCATTCATCTTCCAATTGGCTGCAACCATTGGCGCACGCACCGCTCTTCCACCAGCCGCAAAGGGCTCCGGATAGTAGCAAGCACATTCCTTATTGTGAACGCGAAATTCCAATCTCCGTGTTTACTGCGGCAAGCGCGACCGACACAATTCTCTCCGCATAAAGGCGGGCGTCAGTAGAGTTCTTCCCTTCAACCATAACCCGCAACAATGGCTCGGTACCCGATGGACGAACCAATACTCGGCCATCTTTCCCTAACCGTCCTTCGACATCGCGAATTGACTTGATCACGTCGGGATGGGCCACGACGGTGCCTGGATCTTTCACAGTAACGTTAATCATTTCTTGAGGAATTTTCGTCATTCTACTCGTCAGGTCTGATAGAGATCGATTTTGCATGATCATCGCGACAAGTACCTGGAGAGAGGAAACGATCCCATCGCCCGTCGTCGACCAGTCCAGACCGACAATATGCCCCGAACTTTCACCACCTAAGATCCAGCCTTTGTCACGCATTAGCTCGACCACATGGCGGTCACCGACCTTTGCTCTCTCGAACGGAATGCCTATGTCTTCAAACGCTTGCTGGAGTCCGCCGTTGGACATTTCAGTTCCGACAACTCCACCAGAAAATCGACTCCGCAATTGCATTGAAAGAGCAATTACGTAAAGAAGTTCGTCACCGTCGACAATCTCACCCTCAGAACCGACCATTATTACGCGGTCGCCATCTCCATCGAGCGCTATACCTACATCCGCGTTCATCTCCAAAACCTTTTCACACAGATGCTCAGGATGCATTGATCCGCAATTCTCATTGATATTCGATCCATCAGGATCAGCGGAAATTGTAGTGACATCGGCGCCTAGTTCACGATACACAGGCGGCGCTACGGCATAGGTCGCGCCATTTGCGCAATCCAAAACAACCTTTAGGCCATCGAATCGTATCCGAGAATCAACCGTTCCTTTGCAGAACTCAATATATCGGCCGCGAGCATCGTCGACGCGAAAGACGTGGCCCAAATTCGAAGCGCTAATGGAAGAAAGAGGAGTATTGAGTTGTCGTTCAATCAATTGCTCCATCTCATCACCGAGCTTGTTTGCTTCAGCATCGAAGAACTTAACCCCGTTATCATCAAAAGGATTGTGCGAAGCACTTATGACAACGCCCATATCGCCCCGCATCGTACGCGTCATATACGCGACTGCGGGAGTAGGAATCGGACCCAGCAGCGCGACGTCAACTCCGACGGCTGAGAACCCTGCTTCCAGCGCAGATTCCAGCATGTAACCGGAATTTCTTGTGTCCTTCCCAAGAACTACTAACGGTCTTCGGTCGCTTGTTCGAAGAGTGTTACCGACGGACGACCCAAGTTTCAAAAAGAAATCGGGGTTAATAAGATCGTCACCGACGCGTCCACGAATGCCGTCGGTTCCGAAAAACTTTTTACTCAAATTACCTCCCGTTGAAAAAGAGGACCGTGTGGCGATCGGATTAAGCAAATCTCAGAGCTTTTTCCCAACAAAACGGCGAATTTGAAGCTCAATAAACGATCGGCACAGCGTGGTGCGTAGTCTAAGTTTCCTCTAGAGGATCTCCGACGGAACCGGGTTGACTGTCTTTTTCGTCATCAGTTTTCGAAGTATTCGCGCCGTCATCGGGTGCTCTCGGCTTAGCTCCCGCCATTATGTCTTCTGCTTGAGCCGGCGATAGTGTTTCGTACTCCATCAGCGCATCAGCCATAACGTGAAGTTTTTCAATGTTTTCTTCCAGAATCTCTTTCGCTCTTTTATAACAGCCATCGATTATTTTTTTGATCTCTTCGTCTATTTCGCGCGCGGTCTGAGAAGAAATCGATTTCGATTGCGAGCCAGCGGACATGCCTAGAAACACTTCTCCTTCGTCATCGTCATACTTCAGTGGGCCCATCCTTTCGGATAGCCCCCACTTAGTAACCATGTTACGCGCGAGCTGAGTAGCTCGATCAATATCGTTCGATGCTCCAGTAGTTACACCATCCGGGCCACTAATAAGTTCCTCCGCAATACGACCGCCAAATAAAGAGCAAATCTGGGACTCTACCGACCGTCGACTGTGGCTATAGCGATCTTCCTCTGGTAAAAACATGGTGACACCGAGTGCGCGCCCCCGTGGAACGATGGTGATTTTATATAGTTGATCGTGGTCGGGGACCGAATACCCGACGATTGCATGCCCAGCCTCGTGATACGCCGTGTTCCGTTTTTCTTTCTCGGACATCACCATAGACTTACGTTCCGCGCCCATCATGACCTTATCTTTGGCCTTTTCGAAATCCTCCATTTCAACCAAACGTTTGCCACCTCGGGCCGCAAAAAGTGCAGCTTCATTAATAATATTTTCCAAGTCGGCGCCAGAAAACCCCGGGGTTCCACGCGCCAAGATCGACGGATCAACGTCATCTGAAATCGGAACTTTCCGCATGTGAACGTTCAATATCTGTTCTCGTCCACGAATGTCCGGCAGGGAGACAACGACTTGCCGATCAAAGCGACCCGGCCTCAACAATGCTGGATCGAGGACGTCCGGCCTATTCGTAGCAGCGATAACGATGACGCCATTATTCGGCTCGAACCCATCCATCTCCACCAACAGTTGATTGAGCGTTTGTTCGCGTTCATCGTGACCACCGCCGAGGCCCGCTCCTCGGTGGCGTCCTACCGCGTCGATTTCATCAATAAATATGATGCAGGGAGCCTGTTTCTTGGCCTGCTCAAACATATCGCGTACACGCGAGGCACCGACACCAACAAACATCTCGACAAAGTCCGACCCCGAAATAGTAAAAAAGGGAACTTTGGCTTCGCCGGCTATTGCCTTAGCGAGTAACGTCTTGCCCGTTCCAGGCGGGCCAACCATAAGCGTCCCACGTGGAATACGACCACCTAACCGTTGAAACTTACCCGGGTCCATGAGGAATTCAACGAGCTCTTGCACATCTTCCTTAGCTTCGTCGACGCCCGCGACATCAGCAAAAGTAGTCTTGATTTGATCTTCAGATAGTAAACGCGCTTTACTTTTGCCAAATGCCATAGGGCCACCTCGACCCCCAACACCGCCCTGCATTTGTCTCATAAAAAGCATGAAGACAGCGATAATGATCAGGATCGGAAAGCTTGCGATCAGTAGCTGAGTCCAAAAACCTTCTGTTTCGGCCTCTTTTCCAATGATCTCTACGTCGTGTTCCAACAAATCGTCTAGTAGTTTCGGATCCTGGGCAGGGAGAATGACCTTAAAACGAGAACTATCCTTTCGAAGTACGGTTATATATTCATGTTGACCATCAAATTCGACTTCACGAATCTCGTTACGGTTTACCTGCTCAATAAAGTCAGAATAGCTTTTTTCCTGCGGTTCACTCACCCCGCTGAAATTGTTAAATACAGTCAGTAAGACCGCGGCGATAATTAGCCAAAGTAGGAGATTTTTTCCCATATCGTTCAAAGACTTATCCTCTTAGCACGCAGTGCCAGGACTTCATTTTTGGGGCCCAATAGACTATACCAGGTAATTAATTCCGGCTATGGATCAATATGTGGGCGGAATGAGACGTTACAAGTGGTAGGTTGTCCCCAGCTTCCCAAACGAACACGTCGGTTCGGTTCAACAACTTCGACAGGTCAATTTAACTGACATAAGTGGGTCATGGACACTAAAGTACTAAAGGCGATTGCCCATCATCTAGAACCCATCGTAACCATTGGCGATAACGGATTATCAAGCGGCGTTATTGCCGAACTGAAACGCGCCATATCAGACCACGAATTGATCAAAGTGCGATTGAACGTTGGGGATCGAAAATTACGACGAGAACTCGCCAACGATGTCGCGGAGCTCCTATGTGCGGAATTAGTTCAGCAAATAGGAAAGATCTTCGTGGTGTATCAACCCACTAAACAAAGTCGCCCTGCGCGCTCAAACATAACGCGTTTCGGGCATTAGCGACTTAAAAACTGAGTTCAAAGATGTTCAACCGTATCGATTTCGTATTCGTGTTCACCATCGGGTGACTTAACGACCACGATATCGCCCAGCAATTTACCGATCATCGCTCTCGCCATCGGAGATAACACCGAGATCGTATCTTCTTTAATGTCCGCTTCGTCTTCTCCGACGATTTTGTATCGTGCTTCCCGACTACTACCTTCTTCAACCAACGTTACCGTACAACCAAATACAACCTTTCCACTTGGACTGATCTTTGTGATATCGATAACCTGAGCGTCACCAAGTTTGGCTTCGATCTCCTGTATCCGCCCTTCCGTGAAGCCCTGTTGCTCCTTCGCCGCATGATATTCAGCGTTCTCGCGCAAGTCTCCATGTTCTCGAGCCTCAGCAATCGCACTGGTCACAGACGGCCGCACGACGCTTTTGAGATGCGTCAATTCCTTCCGCAGTTTTGCTTCACCCTCTACGGTCATCGGCGTGGTCACGCTGCCGATCCTCGGTGTATTTCCTGAAGGCTACGGACCCTTGTACTGTTCCCATGACGCATGGCAATACAGAAAGCTTCTCCTCCCGCAAGCGTCGTGGTGTAGCACACTTTATGACGCAGAGCGAGGCGTCTGATGACTGCCGAGTCAATGATCGCCTGGCGGCCCTCCGTCGTATTAACAATCAATGTTGGTGCTTCATTCTTAATAAGGTCGGTTACGTCCGGTCGACCTTCCGCAACTTTATTGACAACCCCACTAATTACGCCTGATTCCCTTAGAGTTCTCGCAGTTCCTCCTGTTGCAACAATTTCAAATCCCAAGCTAGTCAATTGTTTGGCGACTTCAGCAACATATGGCCGATCAGACTTCTTAACGCTTATGAAAGCTAACCCGCCCTTAGGCAAAATTTCTCCTGCGGCCAGCGTGGCCTTGGCGAAAGCCTCGCCGAATGATCCACCAATCCCCATCACTTCTCCCGTAGATTTCATCTCTGGTCCAAGAATCGGGTCGACCCCAGGGAACTTGGTAAATGGGAACACGGATTCCTTAACAGCGTAGTGATCCGGGATAATCTCTTCTGTAAAACCCTGGGATGCCAAGCTTTCGCCAACCATACAACGCGCCGCAATCTTGGCTAACGAGACTCCAATCGATTTTGAAACAAAGGGCACCGTACGCGAGGCTCTCGGGTTGACCTCTATGACGTAGATCTTTTCATCCTGAACCGCCATTTGAACATTCATTAAACCCACGACGCCCAGTTCCAGTGCCAGCGATTTCACCTGATTTCGGATTTCGTTTTGAATATCGGCATCGAGACGATATGGGGGCAGCGAACAAGCCGAATCGCCAGAGTGCACGCCCGCTTGTTCGATATGCTGCATGATGGCGCCAATCACGACTCGCTCCCCATCACATACCGCATCTACGTCAACCTCCACCGCTTGATCCAAGAATCGGTCAAGTAGCACCGGTGCCGCATTGGATACCTCAAACGCAGTCTCCATATACCGTTGTAGATCTTGAGGACCATGTACGATCTCCATCGCACGGCCACCTAAAACGTACGACGGTCGAACGACAATCGGATAGCCGATCTCATCTGCGGCTTGCGTCGCCGTACTTGGTTCAATGACGGTACGGTTCGACGGTTGCCTCAACGCAACTTTTTCGATCAGTGTTTGAAACCGTTCGCGGTCTTCGGCTCGATCTATCGCCTCCGCACTCGTTCCGAGAATTGGAACACCCGATGACTCGAGTTGATCAACAAGTTTGAGAGGTGTCTGACCTCCGAACTGGACAATGACACCGTGAGGTTCCTCTAATTCAACAATGGCGAGGACATCCTCAAGTGTCACCGGCTCAAAGTAGAGACGGTCCGACGTATCGTAGTCGGTCGAAACGGTCTCGGGATTACAATTCACCATGATCGTTTCATATCCGTCTTCACGCATTGCCATGGCCGCGTGGACACAGCAGTAGTCAAATTCGATACCCTGGCCAATCCGATTTGGGCCGCCGCCTAAAACGATGATTTTTCGTTCTTTGGTAGGTTGCGCCTCACATTCTTCTTCGTAGGTCGAATACATGTAAGCGGTCGCAGCCTCGAACTCGGCGGCACATGTATCAACGCGTTTAAAGACCGGGCGGATACCAAATGACTTACGATATTCTCTAAATTCATCCTCCGAGCATCCTATTATCGACGCTAGACGAGCATCAGAAAAACCATCTCGCTTCAATTGACGAACGTCGGCGTCGGTAAGACCTCCAAGATCCCGACCAATGAGCGACTTCTCCGTTTGAACGAGGTCTTCAATATGGGCCAGAAACCACTCGTCGATACCCGTAGCTTCCGCAACTTCCTCGATAGCCATACCCTCTCGGAAAGCATCTGCCACAAACCAGATCCGTTCCGCTCCCGCCTGTCTTAATTCAAGCGTAAGGATCGATGCCCGCTCGTCGTCGTTCGGAGGAAGGATTGGATCCAAACCCATCACCCCCGTCTCGAGACCTCTCAATGCTTTCTGGAAAGATTCCTTGAAAGTACGCCCAATCGCCATCACTTCACCGACCGATTTCATTTGGGTCGTTAGTCGATTTTCGGCTTGACTGAATTTCTCGAAAGTAAATCGCGGGACTTTGGTCACTACATAATCGATCGAGGGTTCAAACGACGCGGGTGTTACTCCGGTTATATCGTTTATCAATTCGTCCAGGGTATACCCGACTGCCAACTTAGCCGCGACCTTGGCGATTGGAAATCCCGTAGCTTTCGAAGCAAGCGCCGACGATCGCGACACGCGCGGATTCATTTCAATAACAACCATCCGTCCTGAACCGGGGTCTAGCGCGAACTGGACATTGGAACCCCCCGTGTCAACACCGATCTCCCGTAACACAGCGATTGATGCGTTACGCATCAATTGATATTCCTTATCGGTCAGCGTCTGTGCGGGCGCTACCGTAATTGAATCTCCCGTATGGATTCCCATCGGATCAACATTTTCGATTGAACAAACGATGATGCAGTTGTCGGCTCGATCACGTACGACCTCCATCTCAAATTCTTTCCAACCCAACAGTGATTCATCGATCAACAATTCCGTAGTCGGAGAAAGATCTAAACCCCTTGAGCATATTTCGATAAATTCCTCTCGGTTGTACGCAACGCCACCACCACTTCCACCAAGAGTAAAGGAAGGTCGAATGATGCAGGGGAAACCAAGCCGGCTCTGAACCTGTAGCGCTTCTTCCAAGCTATGCGCGATCGCAGAGCGGGGAGTGTCTAGACCAATCCGCCGCATGGCGCGATCAAATCGTTCTCTGTCTTCTGCCTTGTCGATCGCATCTTGACTAGCACCAATGAGTTCAACATTGTGGGCTTCGAGAACGCCCTCGCGAACGAGGTCGAGTGCACAATTGAGCCCAGTCTGACCGCCCATAGTGGGTAACAATGCTTCCGGTTTTTCCCGAGCAATGATCTCAGCAACGGTTTTCCACTCAACCGGTTCTACGTACGTCGCATCGGCCATCGTCGGATCCGTCATGATTGTCGCCGGATTGGAATTGACCAATACGACTCGATACCCCTCGCTTCTAAGCGCTTTGCACGCCTGCGCCCCGGAATAATCAAATTCACAAGCCTGTCCGATGACGATCGGACCCGCGCCAATGATAAGTACAGTTTCTATGTCATCGCGCCTAGGCATGCGGACTTTCGTTCCTATAATCCGACATCATTTGGACAAATCGGTCGAAAAGATAAGCGCAGTCCTGCGGCCCTGGGCTAGCTTCCGGGTGGCCTTGAAAACCGAATGCCGGTTTGTCCGTTCTAGCCAATCCTTGTAGAGAGCCGTCGAAGAGCGAGACATGTGTGATCTTCAGATTTTGTGGCAATGAGTCTCCGTCTACCGCAAAACCGTGGTTCTGGCTGGTGATGATGACTCGACCTGTCGACAAATCCTGAACCGGGTGATTCGCCCCGTGATGACCGTGTGTCATCTTGACGGTCTTTGCATCGCTCGCCAAAGCCAGTAACTGACAGCCGAGGCAAATCCCAAACAACGGAAGTTCTGTTTCCAAGAATTCTCGTATCGACGCGATCGCGTACTCGCAAGGATCTGGATCGCCCGGTCCGTTGGATAGAAACACTCCATCCGGACGCATTGCCATCACAGCTTCGGCGGGCGTCGTTGCCGGCACCAGAGTGACGTCGCAACCTCGATCGACCAAAAGGCGCAAAATCGCTCGTTTTACGCCGAAGTCATAGGCGACGACTTTATGGCTAGCCGAGTTTGATTGAGCGTATCCCTCGCCCAAACACCAACTACCACCCTTCCAATTCACAACGTCCTGGCGACTCACCACTTTCGCTAAATCCATGCCAGCCAATCCGGGAAACGCATTCGTCTGAGCGAGGGCCTCTTGTTCAGACAATTCTTCGTCAGCGACTAAACAACCCCGCATAGAGCCTTTCTGCCTAAGAATTCGAGTGAGCCTTCGCGTATCAATCCCGTCGATAGCCACGACTTCTTTGTCTTGTAGAAAATCCGCAAGCGAGTGACTGGCTCTCCAGCTACTCAAATGGACCGGAAGATCGCGTATCACCAAGCCGTCTGCCCATACCCGATCGGACTCCATGTCCTCATCGTTCGTTCCGGTGTTACCGATATGGGGATACGTGAGGGTAATGATTTGCCGCGCATACGACGGATCGGTAAGAATTTCTTGGTACCCGGTCATCGCCGTATTGAAGACGACTTCTCCAGTCGCCATACCAGGGATACCAATCGAGCGCCCGCGAAAAACGCTACCGTCTTCAAGTACCAGTATGGCGGGCTTCACTTGCTTCCTATAAAAAGGCGGGAAAGACCTCCGCCTTCCTGCCACAGCCTCGTTTCGCCCGACCCGAAATCGAGCGGCGGAATTCTAGCGTCAAAATGGAACAATTGCGCGGCTCATATGGCTGCCAACGCAAAAAATTCAAAGTCCGAGGACGTTCTCCATGCCGTAAAGACCCTTTTCTTTCAGCGCGATCTTTTCAGCGATAAATCGAACAGCCCGAATAGCACCCGCCGCAAAGTTCGACCGGCTTTGTGCTTTATGCGTAATTTCGATTCGCTCTCCCGTTCCCGCAAACGTCACCGTATGCTCTCCGACAACGTCTCCACCGCGGGCCGAATGAAATCCGATAGTTGGTTGCGTCCGCTCACCGGTGTCGCCAACCCGTCCATAAATTGCATCTTCTTCAAGATCACGACTCCGAGCATTTGCAACAATTTCGCCCATACGAACGGCGGTTCCCGACGGTGCATCAATCTTATGGCGATGATGCATTTCGTATATTTCAATATCGACAGTACCACCTAGTATCTTGGCCGCGGTTTCGATCAGACGGAACGCTACGTTGACCCCAACACTCATATTGGGAGCCATTACAATGGGTACCGTTTCAGCCGCAACGTCAATGGCGCGCAGTCCGGCAGCATTAAACCCAGTTGTCCCAATGACCATGCCGCAACCCTCTACGGCACCCGTCTCAAGAAGCCCTAGCGTTGCTGCCGGGACACTAAAATCGATAAGCACATCAAAAGTCGCTGCCTCTATATTCGTTGCCACTGGAACACCGATTTCTCCAATCCCGGCAACTAACCCCGCGTCCTGCCCCAAAAGTACCGAATCCGGACGTTCAAGTGCTAACACTAGCGATAGATCTGTTTCGCCGTCGATGGCATGGATCAACATCCGACCCATACGCCCGGCCGCACCATTGATTGCGACATTGATTGGCACGATCAGGTACCCGTCAACCGGTCGATAAAATCACGCACCGCCCGAAACCAGGACGTCTCCTTCGGCGAATGTTCTCCCCCATCGCTGGCAAGGCTTTGGTTGAGCTCTTTCAATAACGTCGCCTGTTGTTCGGATAAGCGCACGGGTGTTTCAACGACCACTCGACAAAGCAGATCTCCCGTCGAGCCGCCACGGACGGGACGCACGCCCTTCCCTCGCAATCTAAACAGTTTGCCGGTCTGCGTTTCCGCGGGCACCCGAAGCTTCACTTTGCCATCCAGCGTCGGAACCTCCAGCTCGCCACCTAACGCCGCTTGGGTAAATGAGATAGGGACTTGGCAGTGCAAATGACTCCCCTCTCGTTCGAATATGGCGTGATCCCTAACATTTATCTGGACGTATAAATCCCCGGTGGGTCCAGCGTTTGGACCTGCCTCGCCCTCGCCGGAGAGGCGAATTCGATCATCATTGTCGACGCCAGGAGGCACTTCAACGCGGAGAGTCTTCTGTTGTTCGACGCGACCACCACCACCACAAAACCGGCAAGGATCGGCAATCACTTTGCCCACGCCGCCGCACCTTGGACACGTCTGCTGAACCGCGAAAAACCCCCGCGCAATTCTCACTTGACCCGCCCCCGAACATTCGGGACAAGTACTCGGCGTCGAACCCGGCGCTGCACCGGAGCCCCCACAGTCTCCACAAGCGGACATCACCGGCACTCGGATTTCCACGGAATCGCCAGCCACTGCCTGTTCTAGATCAAGGTCTAGGAGATAGCGTAAGTCAGCTCCCCTCTGCGCGGCCGTTCTGCCGCGCCGCCCTTGGGCCCCACCAAAAATATCGCCGAAAACATCTCCAAATATATCGCCAAAATTCCCTTCAAACCCGCCACCCATACCTCCGTTACGTCCTTCGACGCCGGCATGACCAAACTGATCATAGGCTTGACGGTTTTCGGAGTCAGAAAGGACCTGGTACGCTTCCGATGCCTCCTTGAAGCGGACATCAGCATCCTTGGCGTCTGGATTTCGATCGGGATGATATTTCATTGCCAGACGGCGATACGCTTTCTTGATGTCACCATCGCCCGCGCCTCGGTCTACCCCAAGCACTTCGTAGTAATCGCGTTTAGCCATGATTCCCCTGACCGCACCCAGCCGAGACCAGCGGTCCCCGATAGCTGAAGACTACCCTTTCAATTACTTTTCGTCGTCCTTAACTTCTTCGTACTCGGCATCGACAACATCCTCTGTTTCTGGTGAGGCTGCACCATCGTCAGCGCCTTCCGTTGCCGCTGCCGCGGTTTCATTCGCATACATCTTCTGCGCTAAACCGCTTGTTGCTTCGGACAAAACTTGTATCGCTGTTTCGATCTGCTCTTTGTCATCGGTCTTACTCGCTTCGTCTAATGATGTCGCCGCAGATTCAATTGCCTCTTTCTCTTCGTCCGTTGCTTGATCAGCCGCATCGGTCACCATCTTGCGCGCCGCGTGTGCTAGTCCGTTAGCTTGATTTCGCAAATTGACCAATTCCTCGAATTTCGCATCCTCTTCCGAGTGCGCCTCAGCGTCTCGGACCATGTCATCGATCTCCTCATCGGAGAGGCCGCCCGACGCCTTGATGACAATCGATTGTTCTTTGCTTGTTGCCATATCTTTGGCCGATACGTTCAGTATGCCGTTTGCATCGATATCGAAGCTGACTTCAATTTGCGGTATACCGCGAGGGGCTGGCGGAATGTCTGAAAGGTCGAATCTACCTAGGGACTTATTCTGGGCAACCTGTTTCCTTTCACCTTGTAAAACGTGAATCGTGACCGCGGTTTGGTTGTCATCTGCGGTCGAAAAGATCTGTTGCTTCTTCGCGGGAATAGTGGTGTTTTTGTCGATAAGCGTACTCATGACGCTCCCTAGCGTTTCGATTCCCAACGATAATGGCGTTACATCGAGTAACAGTACGTCTTTAACGTCGCCGGAAAGCACAGCTCCTTGGATCGCCGCACCCATGGCAACCGCTTCATCCGGATTCACGTCCTTTCTCGGTTCTTTCCCGAAATAACCACTAACTTTTTCTTGGACGAGTGGCATACGGGTCTGCCCGCCAACCAAGATCACGTCATCAATATCCCCAACGTTCAAACCCGCATCGTCTATCGCCGTGCGGCATGGTCCAATGGTTTTTTCGACTAGATTCTCGACCAAGGCCTCCAATTTGGCCCTTGTGACCTTAACCACGAGGTGTTTCGGACCGGTGTTGTCCGCCGTGATGTACGGCAGGTTGACCTCTGTTTCTTGACTGGTCGAAAGTTCGATCTTGGCTTTCTCAGCTGCTTCTTTCAGTCGTTGCAACGCTAACGGATCACTATGCAGGTCTACTCCATTTTGTTCTTTAAATTCATCGGCCAAGTAGTCGATCAACGTCAAGTCAAAATCTTCGCCCCCCAGGAAGGTATCGCCGTTCGTTGAGAGCACTTCAAATTGATGCTCGCCGTCAATTTCGGCAATCTCTATCACCGAAACATCGAACGTGCCGCCGCCAAGGTCGTATACCGCGATCTTCGAATCCCCGCGCTGTTTATCCATCCCATATGCGAGTGCAGCGGCAGTTGGTTCATTGATAATCCGGCGAACTTCAAGCCCGGCTATCTTGCCAGCGTCCTTGGTGGCCTGCCGTTGTGCATCATTGAAGTATGCTGGCACAGTGATCACCGCTTCCGTGACCGTATCACCCAAAAATTCTTCAGCTGTCTTTTTCATTTTCTTGAGAACTTCTGCAGACACCTGTGGCGGTGCAACTTGTTCGTCTTTCGCTTGCACCCAAGCGTCACCGTTGCTCGCTTTAACGATTTGATAAGGGACCATCTTGATGTCCCGCTGTACGACCTCGTCATCGAATTTGCGTCCGATCAACCGTTTAACCGCAAACAGCGTGTGGTCAGGGTTCGTTACGGCTTGCCGTTTGGCACTTTGTCCAACGAGCACTTCGCCCTTATCCGAATACGCCACGATGGACGGCGTGGTCCGGTCCCCCTCCGCATTCTCAACTACGCGAGCGTCACCGCCATCTACAACAGCGACGCAAGAATTTGTCGTCCCGAGGTCAATTCCTATAATTTTTGCCATGTTTAACCTATTACCGGCGCCGCCTTCTCAACATAGCGCACGCGCTTTCCATTTAACTGGGATATTGGTCCAATTCCCTGAGTTTCAAGGGTTCAGGGCGCCTTTTTTGGCTCCGACATATCTTTCGCCACAAACACGCGGGCCGGACGAACGAGCCGATCATTGAGCGTGTACCCCTTTTGAACGACTTCCAAGACCGACCCGGGCTCGGCATCTGGGTTTTCAAGCATACTCATCGCTTCGTGAAACTCAGGATCAAACGGCTCGCCGGTTGGATCAATCGACGTTATTCCAGCTTTCTGCAGCACGTCGATAAAGAGCTTGTACGAAAGTTCGATCCCTTGCAGGGTGGCATGAACTGACCCATCATTTTCTTGATCGTTATCTGTCGCCGTCTCCACCGCCTTTTCAAGGCTGTCGAGAACGGGTAATAGGTTCTCAGTCAAACTCTCAAGCGCATATTTATGCGCATTTTCAACCGCCTTGTCGGCACGTTTCCGGATGTTCTCGACCTCCGCCACGGCTCTTAAGGCTCGATCTTCTGCATCGGCTAACTGTTCCCGCACCTCTTCGAGTGCCGCCTCGGGTGAAGGCCCTGCCGATTCATCTGTGGCAGCCTCGTCCTCGATTTCAGAAGTTTCGGCTTCGTCAGACGATGCGTTGGCGTCTTCCGCAGAATCCAAAGAGTTTTCGTCGGGTTGTGAATCCGGAGTGTCTTCGTCAGACGCTATGTCCGTATCATTTTCTTCTGCCATACCCGTCTTTTTACCGTTATCGAAAACGTCATATGCGGTCGACTGACCGAAAAATCAATGCCTTCCGTAATCCAGTGCCGAGCCTAAAAGACGAGCGGTCAGGTCGACCAATGGAATCACCTTTTGATAGGACATCCGAGTGGGCCCAATCACGCCAAGTACCCCCGCGATCTCACCGTTCACCTCATACGGTGCTGTTATGAGACTGTATTCATCCAGCGGCCGATATCCAGACTCTTCGCCAATGAATAACTGCACACCATCTGTCTCCAAACAACGATCCAGCAGATGTACGATCGCGTTCTTCTCTTTGAAAGCATCGAGTAAGCCCTGAACTTCCTCCGAAGAACTGAGAAAACTCATCAAATTCCGCTCACCGGATACTACATAATCATGTTCGTCGTCTCGTACGAAGGTTTTCGACGCCATATCGAGCGCGGTTTGCATGAGTTCATCCATCCGTTGTTTATCAGCGCTCATGCTTTCAAGAACACCTTTACGTACCGACATCAACGAACGGCCACCGAACTGACGATTGATAAAGTTCGCCGCCTGCGTCAACTCGATATCTGAATACTCGCGGTCAGTCTCCACCACGCGGTTCTGCACTTCACGCTCATTTACCACCAAGATTGCCAATACTCTGTTACCTGAGAGCGGCAGAAACTCGACTTGCCTGAGTTCAACCTGCTCAGGACGAGGCATCGTGACTAAGCCGGCGAGGTGCGAAACCTGTGAAAGGATATTTGATGCTGATTCCACAAGCTCGTTCGGAGACATCCGCGTATGAAGCCCGTCGCGCAGGTACTGCACCGATGCCGCCTCCAATGGCTGTACCGAAATCAAGCTATCAACAAACAATCGAAGCCCTCGGTGCGTCGGCACCTTCCCAGCAGACGTATGTGGAGAGCGCACCAGTCCGCGCAATTCAAGGTCCGACATGATATTGCGTACGGTCGCTGGGCTGACCGCAATCGCGGTCGTTTCGGACAACGTCTTTGAACCAACCGGCGTACCTTGCTCCAGATATTCTTCTACAAGCAGTTTAAAGAGACGTTGCTCGCGATCCGCGATCGCAAAGGTGTCCCGGGTTTCATCATTCGATCGTTGGCGTTTTTCTAGACGTGTCATAACTACCGAAGATTAATGTCAATCCAAGGAGGCGTCGGCTACTCTAGCACAGTAGAAACCGTGCATTGCCACGTGCCGATGCACACGATTAATCGGCCAGGTTTATTAATCTATTCAACCCAAACTAAATCGAATCGGTCTTTAACCTTGTCCTTTGATGCATTAACGTTCGGGCTGAATCGGCGAAACATCCCATGGTTATGTTGGTAAAACACTTTTCCTCATTCTTGCTTGTTTGCGCGATCGTCGGTTGCTCGATTTCGATGCCACGCGTCCACAAGGTCGCTGTTCAACAAGGGAATATCCTCAACCAGTCGATGGTCGACAAATTGAAACCCGGCATGACCCGTACCCAGGTGGCGTACGTTATGGGCCGACCCGTGATCATTAATACCTTCGATCCCGATCGCTGGGACTACGTCTTTACGATCGAAGTTCCGGGACAATTCAACGAAACCACGCGCATGTCGCTGTTTTTTGAAAACGACGTCTTGACCCACTTCACCGGGGACATGGCACCCGCCGCAGCAAAGACCGGCGACGCGACGACCGATACTGAATAATCGTCGCTGTTTGTATCAGCGATACACTTACAGTAAGAAACCTAGTATTCCTATCGTTCCCACGGTTTCTTGAGCGATGTCGCTCCAATCTAACGTGAGTCTTCGTTCGCCAAAACGTCGAGGGCACGTTTGGAAAAAGAGTCAACCAAACCATCAATAATCTTTGTAAAGAATGGCCCTAGCAAACTACCCATAACTATACTTTGTAGTTGGAACGATACTTCTAGGCCCACGCGGCAACCAACACCAAGGTCCTTAAAGTTCCACCGCCCATCGAAACTTTCGAACGGTCCACTCACCAAAGAAAGGCCGATGGTACCGTTTTCACTCAGATCATTACGCGTCACTAAAGTTTCGGTAACCCCCCGCGCAGAAAGCTCGAGGCGTGCGACCACGAAATCACTTCCCTCTTCAATAACCTCGGAACTTTTGCATCCAGGGACAAACTCACTGTAACGATCAACGTCGTTAACCAGCGCCTGCAACGCCTTCGCGCTATGCGGCAGTAACACGCTGCGTTCAATCGTCCTCACCTAGCACCCTCAAGATTAATCGATTGGCAGGATCGTGTAGAGAAACACAATCAGAACCCCTAACGGGGCTAGCACCCGCGTTGAAGTTGTCCATATCGCGACGGCGAATTTAGACGTGATGCCCAGTTGCGACATGACGGTTGCTTTGGGCAGAACGTAACCAGCAAAAAGCGCAATAAATAATGCGCCTAGGGGCAACATGATGTTTGCAGTGAGGTAGTCGATCGAATCGAACACGGTTTTTTCTCCGACCACGTACACGTCTGACCAGATATTGAATGAAAAGACCGATGCCAAGCCCAATAGCCAACACGCAGCTCCAAGGCTTATCGCAACCCGAGACCGCACTGCATTGTATTCCTCGACAAGAAACGCAATGGCGGGTTCGGTCAATGAGATCGCCGAGGTAATTGCGGCGAAGCTCACCAGAATAAAGAACACACCGCCGAACAGTGCGCCGAGAGGCATCTGCCCGAACGCAAGCGGCACGGTAATAAACATCAGTCCAGGTCCGCTGCCCGGCTCCAGTCCGTTGGCAAAGACAATCGAAAAAATAGCGAGGCCCGCGATCAAGGCGACCACGGTGTCTAGAGCCGCGATGGTGATCACGGTTCGAGTTATTGAAACCGAGCTTGGAACGTAAGCCCCGTATGCCATGATTGCACCCATTCCAATACTCAAAGTAAAAGCGGCATGACCGAGGGCGACCAGCAAACCGTCCACGGATAATGCATCCCACTTCAACCCGAACATAAAATCAAATCCTTCCGCAAACCCGCCCGACGCGACGCCATAACCTAGCAATACGATCAACAAAATGAACAACAAAGGCATCAGCCATCGAATCGCACGCTCGAGTCCACTCACGACCCCTCGGGAAACAATGTAGACCGTGATACCCATGAAGACCGTGTGAAATACGGCCATGAGAACGGGATTGCTATGTAATGCTGCTAGCGCTTGCGCAGCGGCCGCCCCATCCACGCCAGTGAAGCTACCGCTGGCAAGCTGCCCGATGTAGTAAAGACCCCATCCAGCGATCACCGAATAGAACGAAAGGATGAGGAAACCCGCCAACACTCCCGCCCAACCGATCAGCGACCACGCTTTCGAACCGTCGCTTTGTTGCACCAACGCTCGCATGGAATTAATAGGACTTTGACGACCCTGCCGACCAATGAGCACCTCAGCCATCATGACTGGAACGCCGACAAGAGCGACACAGAAAAGATACGCGACCACAAAGACACCACCACCGTTTTCACCAGCGATATATGGAAACTTCCAGATATTGCCCAGACCAACAGCGGAACCAGCGGCCGCCAGCACAAACAACCAACGATTGGACCACATGCCGTGTTTGGATTCGTCTGGGGTCACGTATACATCTCTTTGTTAAAGGCCACGCACATTCTGTCCCGCTCATCGATTCCATGCCAGTCACCAATCCGTGCGGATATTTCATCGGTCACCCCGAGCTCGCCTATAATCTCGTCATGGCCAAACACGCAAAAGGCGGAGGATCGAACACCATCGCCCTCAATCGACGAGCCAAGTTTGATTACCATCTAGAAAAAACTTTTGAAGCTGGCATGGTACTTGAGGGCTGGGAGGTAAAGAGTATTCGTGCCAATCAGGCACAGCTTTCGGATAGCTATGTCTTGGTCCGTGACGGTGAAGCATGGTTGCTGGGATCGCAGATCAGTCCACTCTCGAGTGCATCGACGCACGTCACCGCGGATCCGCAGCGAACAAGAAAGCTGCTCCTCAACGCCAAAGAAATCGCTGAAATTTTTCAAGCGACTCAGGCGAAGGGAAATACCTGCATTGCAACAGCCCTCTACTGGAAAGGACCACGTGTTAAATGCGAGGTCGCGCTTGGTAAAGGCAAGAAGCAGCACGACAAGCGATCGACGGAAAAAGAACGCGATTGGAAGCGCCAAAAACAACGTCTGATGAAAAATGGCTAAAGGCGCTATCCACGGCCCACGAAAGGCATCTTCGACGCAAGAACAGTAATCGACTGCACGCTCGCGTCCAACGGCAGACTATCCATATAGACAACCGCCCGGACGACGCTATCGACGTCCATTGTCGGCTCGGGTTTCACCGTTCCATCAGCTTGCGTCACGCCTTTACCCATCCGCGCGGTCATGTCCGTGAGGGCATTGCCGACATCGATCTGGCCGCAGACGATGTCGTGATTGCGACCGTCCAACGCGGTCGATTTTGTTAACCCAGTAATTGCGTGTTTCGTCGAGGTGTAGGGCGCTGAATTAGGCCGAGGTGTGTGGGCCGATATCGAGCCGTTGTTGATAATGCGACCCCCTTTTGGATCTTGAGCTTTCATGATTCGGAAAGCGGCTTGCGTGCATAGGAAAGCGCCGGTCAAATTAACGCTAACAACTCTCTGCCATTGATCTAGCGTGAGTTCCTCCAAAGGAATGGCAGGTGCTCCCGAACCGGCGTTATTGAACAACAAATCCAAACGTCCGAAATTTTCACGCGTCGTTTCGAAAAGGCGCTCAACCGCTTGAGCGTCTCCCACGTCCGTCGGTACCGCTATGACTCTGCCTTCTGCACCAGACTCGTCCACAACGGCTTCCAGCAGTTCAACACGCCGGCCCGCTAACGCGACCGAATACCCTTCATCAAGCAATGCTAATGCTGTGTGTTTACCGATCCCCGTGCCGGCGCCGGTAATTATCGCTACCTTTCCCACGGTCATACCGCCAACGCCGTGGAGAATTCTGGTACACCTTCCCATCGTCCTGGGTCCGCAGACCTCATTACCGCGATTGTTTTGATGACCTCCGGGTTCGCAAGTCCATGCGGTGGATGACCGGTCAACACCCGAATGATGTTCTCAGCTTGCATGATCGGACACTCCTCAAGAAAAGTCGGAGAAAACCCAGCGATGTGCGGGGTTACCATCATGTTGGGTAACCCAAGTAGCGGATCTTGCGCATCGATCGGCTCGATCTCAGTGACGTCAAGCGCCGCTGCTTCGATTTGTCCTTCGCTCAGTGCATTCGCCAACGCTTCCCCGTTGACGACAGGCCCTCTCGACGTATTCACCAGCATCGCCGTCGATTTCATCTGTCCGAGTGAGTTCGAATCAATCATGTGCCGGGTCTCTTCCGTCGACGAACAGTGAATCGTGATGAAATCAGCCGAACTCAACAACTCACCAAAATCAACCATACGAACGCCGTATAGATCTGCCGTGGATTGAGATACATAAGGGTCATACGCGATTATTGACGCCGGTCCGAAGCCACGAATGCGAGTCGCGAAAGCCCTGCCAATATTGCCGAAACCAATGATGCCCATGGTATGACCAGCGATTCTTCGAACTGAGCGCTGGTATTCGCCTGTGAGTCGTCGGTTTTCACTCCACTCACCTGCACGGGTCGTGTTCGCGGCATCAACAAGCCGACGCGTGAGCCCGAGGAGCATCGCCACGGCGTGATCTGCCACCTCGGTCGTATTCACGCCCGGAACATTACACGCGAGAATCCCAAGCCCGGTCGCCGCCTCTAGATCGATCGAATCCACACCAACTCCCATCCGGCTTACGACCTTGAGTTTTGGACATGCTTCAAGGACCTCGCGCGACGTGAGGGGCAGCGTACCAACTTGTGCGCCATCGGCATCTCCTAGCAAATCGATCATTTCTTCCGTACTGCGTGTCGTACCTTCTATGACCTCGAAACCTGCCTCTTCAAACAGATCGATACGATTGTATGGGCTACGAGGTAACGCGATTTTCATGTGGTACTCCTGTTACGAGTTCGCTCGTTTTCTCGACAAGACAGCTATCCGTCCAGATCTTTATTGGGATTGATCAAGAATTTCTCCCCCGTGGCCTGCATCCCATAGCGAGCGATAGCCTCAGGCGATAGCGCTTCCTCTAAAGACACAATTTCTGTGTACGAACTTGCAAACGTGGTGGTTATTTCAGACGCCACCCGCTGTCGCAATGCCTCCGCTTCTTCCGCCCCAACCCGTTGTAAGAAATAGGGTAATAACCAACCCCCCAACCCCCAGGCCATGCCGAAACTTCGATTCAATACGGTTGGGTTTCGATCGAGGCCTCCATAAATGTAGACTTGTTTATGTGTCGTCGACCCATAACGGTTGAACTCACCAGCGTCACGGTTTGCTGCAACTTCCATCGCCGTCAGCAGTTGACCTGGTAATGGACCGCCTCCGGTGGCGTCAAAGCCCAGTGTCGCTCCGGTATCTGCTAATGCGTCGATCAAATTCGCCATAAAATCCGGTTCGCTACTGTTACAGACGTAGGTCGCTCCCAACGACTTTAGCAACTCGACATGCTCGTGTTTTCGAACCACGTTAACCAACGGCACATCTTCATTGACACAAAGTTTCACGAGCATTTGCCCAAGATTGGAAGCCGCCGCCGTATGCGCCAACGCGGTGTGACCGTCGAGCCGCATGGTTCCGACCATGCCCAACACGGTGAGCGGGTTGACAAAGCATGACGCGCCGTCCACCGCTGTTGTTCCGTCCGGTAACAACAAACATTGATCAGCACGGGTCACGCGATACTGGGCGTACATAGCACCACCAAGCGTTGCAACCGTTTTACCCATAAGGGACTGAGCCCGTTCCGAAGAGCCCGCGCTCACCACGATGCCAGCGCCTTCGTTACCCACGGGTAGCGATTGATCTACTCGCGCGGCCATCTGACGCATCATGGCTTCCGGAATACTTGCCGTTAAGACGGCCCCGGATCCGGCACCAGACAACGTTGCGGTTCCCATGTCCGCCATACCGAACAACAGACCGAGATCCGAGGGATTGATGGGTGATGCTTCAACCCGGATGACGACATCGTCCTCCCCCGGTTGCGGCATGTCGATATCAGCAAGCGATAGTTCTAAGTGACCTTCCTTGCGGACGGTTGAACGTAGTTGTAATGGCATTGATCAGGCCCTCCTGCCGCCATGATATGCCAATATAAACATCTGGCTACCAGCCTCATTTCCAGGGTTAAAATTAAGACTCCATCGTTCCGGCGTCGAGATGGCCAACCTAGACGATTTTCGAGAAGAAACCCGCGACTGGTTAGAAACAAACTGTCCAGAGGATGCCCGTGGACCGGGCCCGGTGCCTTGGGGTAGCACCAAGATCAAGCTCGACGACGCGTCCAAACAATGGCTCGAGCGAATGGCAAGTCGCGGTTGGACCGTCCCGTCATGGCCCAAAGAATACGGTGGCGCGGCGCTTTCACCCGACCAATACAAAATTCTTATCGACGAATTGAAACGGATCAATGCACGACCTCCTCTGACTGGTCGAGGGGTCAACTACATAGGTCCAACATTACTGGAATTAGGGAGCGACGATCAAAGAGAACGCTGGCTCCCCGGAATTTCGAGAGGCGAAGGTGGATGGGCAATGGGTTATTCAGAGCCCGGCGCTGGTTCGGATCTCGCGAGTCTTTCAATGCGGGCCGTGCGACGCGGAGATCACTACGTGATCAACGGCCGCAAGATCTGGACGTCCGACGCCATGCAAGCCGACTATATCTTTGTGTTGGCGCGGACGGCCCCCGACGAACCGAAGCATCAAGGAATTAGTTTAATTCTTGTCGACATGCAACAAGAAGAGGTTCAAGTACGTCCCATACGGTTAATATCGGGCGCTTCACCATTCAACGAAACGCTGTTCGAAGACGCGATCGCCAATGCTAGTGACGTTGTTGGCGGCGTTAATAACGGTTGGACCGTCGGAAAACGTTTACTGCAATTTGAACGATCCACCCACGCTGGCATCAACACCTCGGGCTCACAAGGCGGGCGTTCTCAAGCCAGCACAATGCCTGAACAGATTCGCCTTCACACGAAAGTTGTCGGGGGTCGTATTGATGATCCCGGGATACGCACCCGGCTGATTCGATACGAACAAAACGACCTCGCACAACGTCTTACCCAGCAACGTGTGATCGAAGAAACGCGTGCCCATGCACCGGGTTTCGCTTCTTCCGCGGTAAAACTCACGGGAGCGCTCCATGCTCAAGATGGGGACGAACTGCTCCTCGATGCTTCCGGTACCCACGGGCTTGATTGGGGCGCGACCGGCTCATCGATCAAAGCATCGGAAATCACCAAGGCTTGGCTACGCCAGAAAGCCCTGACCATCGCCGGTGGAACCAAGGAGATTCAACTGAACATTATCGCCAAACGCGTGTTAGGACTTCCTGACTAAGAGCCCTGGGTTGCTGTCATCCCCGACGACCAATCGCGTACCAGATCTCGATACAACAATCCCGAGCCACCGAACACGTCAAGCGCGCTACCAACGGTAAAATCGACGCGATCCTTGCCTACTCGAAAAATGGTGTCCAGGTCCGAAGGACTCGAAATCCCACCAGCGTACGTAACCTGACCTGGAACGATATCGGTTAATAAAGCCAATAATCGTCCATCGATGCCCGCGATTCGGCCCTCTTTATCGATAGCGTGGATCAGGAATTCGCAGCAGTATTGCGACAGCTCACGAAGCGTAGGCGCGTCGATCGTGACATCCGTAAAGGTCTGCCATCGATTCGTCATGGCGATATAGTTGCCGCTTTGCTCACGGCAACTAAGGTCAAGAACAAGCTGATCCCGTCCGACTTGATCGGCCAGAGACTCCAGGCGATCACGATCAAGACAACCATCAACAAAAATCGTCGATGTCACGATCACTGCACCAGCCCCAGCTTCAAGCCATAACTCGGCGTTACTGCTATCAATCCCGCCACCAATTTGCATGCCACCGGGAAAGCTTGCGAGTGCTTCCCGGGCAGCGTCTTCATTGCCCGGCCCGAGCATGATTACATGCCCGCCGACCAACCCATCGTCGCGGTATAGTCGAGCAAATTCCCCTGCACGTTTATCGGTATCAAAATTTGTCGCAGGGTCACCATCGTCCGTAAGCGTATTACCCACGATCTGTTTGACGCGACCAGCATGAAGGTCAATGCAGGGACGAAAACGCATCTCGCTGTCTAAGCGTATCCGGCATCTACGGGCGCGCCCCTTGCCGCATCATCAGCGGCGATTAGCGCGTCCGTAAGTCGTTCAATCACCACTGCGCGAGCGACAGCATCGGTCTCAACAAGATTCTCGCGTTCATCAGGATCTGCCACTAAATCGACAAGCTGTTCTTCGCGTTTCGAATTTCGCGTATAGCGATGAGTATTGGTGACCAGAGTTCTTGTTTTGGCCGGAATCGGTGTCAACGACGCCACCACCGGCGCAATGTCATCTTCAATGAGTACGGATTCTCTGACGCTGGTGTCTGGGTCCTGAATCACCGGCTGCAGCGAATAACCCTGAATACCGTCATAACCCTGGACTCCGCAGAGATCCAAAAGCGTTGGACCAAGATCAATGCTGGATGCGAGCCTCGTCGTTCGGTTCGGCTTCTGGCCGGGAACCGAAATCACCAGCGGCACCTGCAACGTCCCTCGATAATGCATGAAGCCTTTCAGCATGAGACCGTGATCCCCCATCATGTCGCCGTGGTCACTCGTGAACACGATAATGGTGTTCTCTCGCTGGTCCGTGGCGTCAAGGTGATCAAGAATGCTTCCAATCGCGTGGTCGATCATTTCAACCATTCCGTACGTTGCTGCGATCGCTTCTTGTACAAGTACGTTACTACCGTACCCGCAGGGTGAAACCCAGTTCCGCTGATCGCGCGGATGGATATTTCGAAACCGACCCAGATGCTCTAAGCAATCAGCGCCGGTATCCAGCAATGTAGCCGGAAGTTCCATGTCGGACGGCACGTGCCGATCAAACCATTCCCCGGGTGGCGTCATCGGGTGGTGCGGGTCCGGAAACGAGCACCAAGCGAGCCAAGGCGAGTTCTCGGCTTGGGCCTGATCGATAAACGCGACCGTTCGTTCAGCGACAAAAGATGTCGAATGAAACTCGGCCGCATACGGCGGCCTATAAATCTGCCACCACTCCGACGAACGCCTCGAACCTGGCGCATCGGAGCGATAATCCGAGGTTAAGTCTTCCCGTCGGGCGCCTTTATCTACGGCCCAACGTAGATGATGGCCGCTCACCCGCGCACCGTGATCCATTGCCAGCTCGATGTGGTCAAAGCCGTAGTAATCGTCCGGATCCTCTGGCGCCTCTTCTAAAAAGCGTTCGAAGTTTTCAATCTCATCCCAGCCCTCCGGGTGCGTGGGTTTTACGGCTCCGCTTCCTCGGTAAGGGTTCATCGAATTACGGCTGGAACCGTGTTGCAAGTGCGATTTACCTATCAGTCCAGTCCGGTAATTCTCGCCGCGAAACTGCCGCACAAACGTATTTGAGCCCCAATCGAGCGACCGATCATTAAAGATCACTCCATGAGCGGTTGGCATGCGACTCGTCATGATGCTGGAACGATTCGGCATGCAGACGGGGTTGGACACCCACGCGTTCTCAAACACCGTGCCACTCGTAGCGATACGATCCAGATTCGGCGTGCGTACCACACGATTTCCCATGAACCCAGCATGGTCAGCACGTTGCTGATCCGTGATAACAAAAAGGACGTTCGGTTGACTCATGTTTCTGCGCCGTTCTTCGACTAGGACCTTAGCATGGCGGCTGCCAGCTTGAACGCTGACTTCATGTTGAATATTCGTCGCGTTCGCGAGACACAGCGCGGATTGAACAATCTGCCTGACTCTGGAATCCTTAGCCATCAACTGGCACGTGGAGCGCCCGATGACCCAACACGTTGCGATCGATCAACGAGAATTCAGTTTCGACGAGCTCATGACCGATGATCAATTCGAAGAATCTTTGGTGACAAATGAAATCCGATGCCACGGCGGGTATATCGACGGCGAATATGTCTCGCCGCGAGGAGCGCTGAGACGTCCCGCCATCCGCAACTGGCGTGATCGTCTCCGTTCGGAAGATCAGCCATTAATCACGATCCCCGAAAAGTACGTGCCTCCGAATTATCCCAACTACGATCAGGCCAAATATCTTCTTCAGGAAGGCGTCGTTGAACCTATCACCCGAGCCCTCACAACGATCGCGATTGTTGAAGGGTTTGGCGCACGGATTCGCGAAGTTTCAGTACCCGATTTTGATACTGAAATCGAAGAGTCAATAGAGGGGACTGCAGTCGCACACTTAAGCAGCGGCCTCTTCGAAGCCCACGCCAGAGACGAGGCCGGCCACCGCGACCAGGGCGGTCATAAGCAGATGTGGGAAGCTGCAAGAGATGCCGGGCTCGACAGGCCCGAAATACCTGACGACGTGTTATTGCGATTAATGTCGGGCGGGCCTCCGGCGGCGCGCAAACGACTGTACCCTGAGCTTTCCGAACGCATGGAATCCATGCTTCTCATGATGACCAATGTACTGGTCATCGAAACGTTCGCCGAAGACACCTTTAACTGGGCGAAAAAACTTCTGGGGGACGCTGAAGTCAGTGCTGATCCCCAACGTGCCGCGCATCTTGTCGACTGCATCGCTCGCGACGAAGTACCGCATGTCGACTATCTTACCGTTGCTCTGTCTGAACTGCGTACGCGCACACTGATTGGAGCCGACGGCAAAACAACTCTCTCAGGCGCTAACGTGGTCGATGGGGTGTTCCGACGCCAGTTACGCGGGATGGCCACCGTTCGGCCTCAGCAAAGCCGGGAACGTAGTCAAGCCGACATTCACCAGGCCGTATCTGACAAACACCGAGCAAGTTCGATTGCTCGCCGATTTGAGGAACTTGATTCCGGCTGGTCGTTCCCTCACTGCGACGACGAGGAACTCGACGTTCTACTGAAAAGCGCGTGAGCGCCGACGCGAACTCGAGCGTTTCAGCATTTGCATCCGCATCGCTCGCGGAACGCGCGTACCGGTCGACTCAAATTTCTTGGACCGGTTTGCGGGTCTGGTTTCACTACCAGGTCCTCAGCTGGTGGGACAAGTTGTGCAGACGCGACCCCGACGCGCGTGACCTCCACGCCGTTCATCAAAAAAACGCAGACCTCATTTTCCGCACAGCTGTGACGCTAAGGGGCATGCTCGTCAAAATGTGCCAGGTCATCGGGACTCGTTCCGACATTTTTCCACGTGAATACGTGTCGGTTTTATCCCAATGTCAGGATCGCCTACCGGCTCGCGAATTCGCGTCCATTCAACAAGTCGTCGAAGAAGAGCTCGGCAAGCCTATCGAATCCGTTTTCACCGAGTTCGAAACCACGCCCGTTGCCGCTGCATCCCTAGCCCAAGTGCATCGAGGCCAGCTGGTATCGGGCGAAACCGTGGCCGTCAAAGTGCAATACCCCGACATCGAACACATTATGCACACCGATCTGACTGCATCGCGTCGGATCGCCGCGATATACGCGCGATTCTCAGATAACCCGATTGATTTCCTACCGCTGCTCGATGAATTACAAACCCATCTTCGGATGGAACTCGATTTTCGCCGTGAGGTGGAAAGCGCGGATCGCGTTCGAGATTTCTTTGCTCACGATCAAGACGTCCGAGTACCTAGGGTCTTCGAAGAGTTTTCGACGCGTCGAATCATCACCATGGAATTTGTGGCGGGTGCAAAACCCAATGACCTAAGCGAACTTCATGCGGCGGGTATCGATACCCGAGGCTTTATGCTCCGTCTGATGCGTATTTTCAATCGCATGATCCTAGCCCACGGTTTTTTCCACGCCGATCCTCATCCTGGAAATATCTTCGTCACGGCCGACGAAAGCGGGAAACCGGTGTTTACACTCCTCGACTTCGGCCTGTCAAAGCAGCTACCCCGAGGCTTCGGTATGGGTTTGTTCGAACTCATGTTTTCGATGATGACCTTTAACGAATCTGCCATGTTGCGCGCGTTTCGTGAGCTTGGTTTTGAGACGCGCAAAGGCGACGACGATACCCTCCTCTACATCGCCAAACGCATGATCTCGCGGTCAGACACCGGTTCGTTTCAAGGTGAGTTCACCGAAGATATGACCGACGAAATGTTTGACGCGGTTCGAGAAAGCCCCATCGTCAAGGTCCCCACGGATTTCGTTCTCGTTGCTCGCGCATTCTCGCTGCTTTCAGGGATCGGTCACGCCATCGGCCAGCGCGGCAACGCCCTTGATGCCATGAGCTGAGCGATAGCAAGAAATCGACGTGGCAAAAGCGCCACCAACCACAATCGACATCGGAACATATCAATGACAAACGAAACGGCGCTGCAGACCGATTACCTGTTGATCGGAAGCGGCGCCATGGGCATGGCATTTTGCGATGTCCTGCTAACAGAGACAGATGCAAACATCCTGATCGTGGACAAGCACCATCAACCCGGTGGCCACTGGAACGACGCCTACCCATTCGTCCGTCTACATCAACCATCGGCATTTTATGGGGTCAACTCCAAGAAGCTGGGCAACAACACTATCGACGTGACTGGCTGGAATAAGGGTTTGTACGAATTAGCCACCAACGACGAGGTTTGTAGCTATTTCGATCAGGTGATGTGCCGTCAGTTTTTGTCGTCGGGTAGAGTGCAATATTTCCCAAGCTGTGAGTACCAGGGAAACGGGACATTCACCTCCCTAGTGTCAGAAGAAAAATATTCGGTTTCCTTTAAAAAAGAGGTTGATTCGACTTACATGAAAGTCGTAGTGCCGTCCAAGCGCTCTCCTCCATTTGCCCTAGCCGATGACGCGCACTGCGCGCCGCCCAACGAGCTGCCTTCGCTTAGTCAGAAATACGACCGTTTCGTTATCGTGGGCGCCGGTAAAACTGCAATGGATGCTGCCCTCTTTCTTCTGAAAAACAATGTCGCTGCAGAAAGAATCGCCTGGATCATGCCACGGGATTCGTGGATCCTTGATCGCGCACAGATTCAACCAACTCTCGAGTCCATCGGAACGGCCCTTGCATCGCAACTTATGCCAGGAGCCGAGTCCAACAGCATCGACGACCTCTTTGCCAGGGTATCGGGAGCAGGTGGTCTATTGCGGATCGACGACACTGTCAAACCAACGATGTACCGATGTGCGACTGTCACGAAGGCCGAACTCGAACAGCTCAAACGCATCAAAAACATTGTGCGAATGGGCCGTGTGAAAGCGATAGACGGGAGGGAAATCTTAATGGAAGACGGCTCTGTGCCTACCGACCCGAATACTCTACACATCGACTGTGCCGGGGACGGTTTAGCAAAAAGACCCGCCGTACCTATATTCGAGAACAAAAAGATTACGCTCCAATCTGTCAGGACTTGTCAGCAGGTATTTTCTGCTGCCTTGATCGGCCACGTTGAGGCAAGCTATCAAAACGACGACGAAAAAAACGACCTTTGCAAGGTGGTCGCCCACCCCAATACCGACATCGATTTCCTTCGAAATAACCTGGCTGATTCAATTAATCGGGATAGGTGGGCACAGGAACCGGAACTGCAAAGATGGCTACAAAATTGCAGACTCGACTTTACCAGTCACGTTCTCAATTCGAACCCATCCATCAAGATTTTGGCATTCCTGAGCAAGTTCCCTTTCCTGCCAATCCCTAACCGAATTAATGCTGTGCAACAAAAAGCAACTCAAAATATCGAAAGATTACTGGGTAACCTAGATTCATAAGCAAGTCGCCGAACCCAAGCCCGCGCAACATAGGTAGTGGCTACGACCAGACGATCGTAAACCGTCGCTTCTGTAAACACCTAGGCTCTTATCGCAAACGCTCAACCAGCTGGTCTTCGTCCGGAAACTCGCCCGTTTCGTGCTTGGAATACACCAAGTCACCGTCAACCACCACATCGAAGATGCCGCCAGCCCCTTCAATAAGAAACGCATCGGCGTTATACGCGTCTTTCAATTTAGCCGCCAAACTGACGGCTTTTGGTTTATACGATCACGCGCCGCAATAAGTAATGGTGATGTCCATTCTCGCAATCTCCAATAATCAAGGAGTCCGCGAATGATAACCGATGCGCGAGGACCTCGTATTTTCAGTGGCTGTCCAAAAGGGCTGGAATAAATACCGACGAATTCGCCGCTTGGAATACACTGCTCGGTTATGCAATCCGGCAGACGAAAAATTTGGGTCGATGGTGATGCTTGTCCCAAAAACGTCAAAGAAATTTTATTTCGTGCCGCGAAACGTGTTCGTATCGAATTGTTTCTAGTCGCCAATCAGTTTGTTCCAGTACCGAAATCGCCGTTGCTGCGATCCATTCAGGTCCCGTCCGGCATCGACGTCGCCGACAACTACATTGTGGAGCACGTCTTGCCCGGAGATTTGGTCGTTACCGCCGATATTCCGCTCGCAGCCCTCGTCGTCGGGAAAAATGCAGTCGCCCTCAATCCGCGTGGAACACTCTATAACGAGGAAAATATTGGCACCCACCTAGCTCGACGTAATTTCATGGACGAATTGCGGTCCACTGGCGCTGTCACAGGCGGACCAGACGCGTTCAGTAAGGTCGATCAGCAGACATTTGCCAATGCCCTCGACCGCTGGCTGACGAAAAGAGAATGATCCAAAGAAATTTACGCAACCTTAACCGCCGGCTTTGAGCCTTCATCGACACCAAGCATTTTAAAGCCCCGACCTCCATCGGTCGGGGCTCAGGCACTTACCGTCGCATCAACTCGCTACTCGGCGAACGGACCAGTGATCTCGTAAGTGACACCATCAGCGGAATCGCCCGTCGAACCACGTTGTGAGCTGAAATAGAGCCGGGTCATGTCCGACGTGAACGCCGGGCCTGTCATTTCCGAACTGCCATGCCCGATCACACGCACGATCGGTACCACGTAATCATTGGCAATGACACATAACTCCATGTTGCCGCCGTCTTCCGCGATGAGGACCTCGCCCGCTGGGCTCATCTCGAGATTATCGAGACCCGACGCGAGTCCGCCGTTCATATCCGTCTGCTGGTCATAGATGATCGTCATCGTGTCGTTATCAATGTCGTACTGATAGACGCGGTTATCGTTCTTGGTCGTGAAATACATCGACCGATCGTGATAATCGAGTCCTTCCCCGCCATTAAACGATGTGGCCGGCCCGTATTGGTAGCGTGTTTCAACACCGTTCGCCACGGTTGGGTCGCCAATGGCTCCCCACGTGACGTTGTTGTCACCATCCACCACGGCGACTTCTAGGGTTCCAGAGCTAAGATCGGAACGAGCAATGGTCGTGGCCGCTAGGCCCGCGTCAAAGCTAACGTCCGAACTCGCGGTGTAATTCTGGTGGACCTCCACCGCGATCACATTCGTACCAGACGTCGTCGCAACCAGTTCCGCATCAAAACTGACATCGGAGCTCGTCGCACTCACCTGATGCACTTCAACCGCTAATACGTTTTCAGCTGTCGCTGTCCTCGACGCGACAAACTCAGGATCAAAACTCACGTCCGAGCTACCCGCGCTACTTTGATGGACTTCGACCGCGACCACGTTCTCGCCGGCGACCAGACCATCGAGCGCAACATCGTACATATAGACTGTGCTTTCACTCCCGGCATCGCCCGACGTGGTCTGGAATGTAATAACGCCGTCCGGCATATTGATCGAACGCGCCACTTCCGTACCGTTGAGGTAAATAACGCAACCATCGTCGCGTTGGGTTTTCAAGCAAAGCGCGGTGATGTCGGAAATATCCGCGACCGTGAATGTATGCCGGAAGTAGTAGGTGATAGCACCACGCTCGATCAACGTGTTCTCATCGCCCTCGGTGAAGCCCAACTCAGCAGCCCCCGTCGACCATCCGGAATCGTCAAAATCGCTCGCCGTCCACGCCGTGCCTTGGTCGGTCGCGTCGTCGAGATAGCTCCAATCCGCCTTTCTCGCAATCAGCGCATCCGCCGTCGGCGTCGCATCGCCCGCCAACAAGAGGCTCGCATCGACCGTGAACGGATGGAAGTTATTGCCGTCATCCGCCGCATTCTCTGCAAAGTCTCCGGCCCCTATCGTTCCCGCGGCAAGGCCGTCACGGGCCACCTCGGTACCATTCAGATAGACGATGGCCCCATCGTCACGCTTGAGATTGACCGTTAAGGCCGAGACGTCGCCAAGGTCAGCGACCGTGAAGCTATGACGGAAATAGTACGTCGTCGCACCACTCTGGATGAGTGTGGCTTCATCCCCCTCGGTAAAACCAAGTTCCGCAGCACCCGTCGACCAGCTTGAATCATCAAAGCTAGCGGCTTGCCATGCGGTACCTTGATCCGTGGCGTCATCCAAGTAACTCCACGTCGAGCCTTTCGACACAAGCACTCTGGATGGAGCCGCCGACGAGATCAGCGATCCCATCGCGATTGAGGTGTCGGTGTAACCGACCGGATCCGAGCCGTCACCCGTCGATTGTGACGCATACGTGATGGTGCCCGTTGGCATCGCCGTCCGATGCACTTCGGTCCCGTTGAGGTACACCACGGCGCCATCATCGGCTGTGAGTGACAGTGTCAGTGCCGAAAGATCGGTCCCCGCCAAGTCCGTCGAAAATTCAGAGCGGAAATAGTAGGTGTTGGCATTGGTGTCACTGATCGCCGTCGCCTCGTCACCGTCTCCAAACCCAAGTTCACCCGGTCCGGAAGACCAGCTCGAGTCATCGAATCCAACCTGCCGCCAGGCCGACCCTTGATCGGTGTTGTCGTCGAGATAGCTCCAGGTCGCCTCCTTGGCCACAAGATCTTGGCTACCGGCCACCCGAACGGTCGTTGGGGTAAACCGATAAAAATTTCCATCCGAGCGGTCTTCGGTTTCGTACACGATGCCCGTGTCTGGGTCGACTGCCGCGGCTTCGTGATTAAACGCCCCCAACGCTTCGCGCTTGGTGGCCGCTGTCGCACCTGTAACATCGCATTCGTAGGTATAGCCATCTGCCATTTCTTCGCACGTGAGCCAGGTCCCCCAAGGCGTGGTGCCTCCTGCGCAATTACGTCGGGTATTCGTACAAATGGAGTAGGCGTCCGTG